>JAABUO010000501.1_pt1 | contig 75079 bp, 75 predicted proteins | sample 5559291 | NCBI WGS metagenome assembly JAABUO01 (sample SAMN10711878, study PRJNA513372) | rock metagenome | isolation source: Antarctica rocks | place: Antarctica: Victoria Land, Finger Mt sud
CATGGCGACGATCCGTGGCTACGCCGGCCGCCGGCGCCCCACGATGGATTGGAAGGCTGAAAAGAGCCGCTGGTGAAGTTATCGCAATAAACCCGCCCCTCCTGACCGCGCACACATACCCGCCCGTAGAACTGGATTACGACATCATCAGGCCCAGGCGCGTCAGCGGGCGTCATACGGTGATGCCTCATATTGGCAGGAAGGATAGAGTGGGTATAACGCTCACACGCAACAGAACGGAAGACTGCCGGGGCGGGCAGAGAAACGGCGGGGAATGATGGAAAGCTACCAGTTCGGCGTCAGCGAGTTCACGACGATGCCGTGGACGTTCGAGCAGGACGTGGACGCCTACGCGCGGCTCGGCGTCCAGGCCATCGAGGTCTGCGAGGCCAAGTTGGACCCGGCGCGGATGGAGGAGCAGATCGCGCTGCCCGCCGCGCGGGGGCTGGAGGTCACATCCATTCAGCCCGCAACGCGCACCCTGTTTCCGAGCAAGGGCCAGCCCACCCCGCTGGACATCGGTGAGCGGCTGGCGCGGTTCCGCGGGACAATCACGCGGCTGGCCCCGTCCGTTCCCGATTCCGTTTTTGTCACCAATACGGGCATCCCGCCGGACGGCAACATACAGCTTGTGTGGAACACGGCGGTTCGGGAATACCGCGAACTGGCCGCCTTTGCCGCTGACTTCGGAGCGCGTGTCGCGCTGGAGCCGCTGAACGCCTCCATCGTCAACATCGAGACGGCGGTCTGGACGCTGCCCCAGGCGATGGAGATCGTCCAGGCTGTCGGCCATGACAGCTTCGGCATCTGCCTGGATTGCTGGAACGTCTGGCAGAACGCGGGCATCTTCGATGCTATTGAAGCCTGCGGCGACCGCATTTTCGTCGTGCAGATCAGCGACTGGCGGACGCCGCGCTCGTTTGAAGACCGGCTGGTTCCGGGGCAGGGCGAGATTCCCCTGCCCGCGTTCCTGCGCGCCGTGCGCGAAACGGGGTTTGCCGGGGCCTATTCGGTGGAGATCTTCTCGCGGGGCGTCCCGGACGCGCTTTGGGACGCGGACTTAGAGCAGGTCATCCGCGACAGCCGCGCCGGGTTGGATCGCGCATGGCAGGCGTCCTGGTCCGAGGAGCGTTCTGGGTAAGCCGGACGCACCGAGGTGATTACTCCCCAGCCGTAAACGGCGGGGCTTCTACAGGTCAAGCCTGACACATTGTAATCCCAATGTGAGTCTCGCCTCTGCTGGCCTAAGATTAACTCCAAAGATTAACTCAGGCAGCAGATATGCAAGTCCTGTTTCTGAGAACTGTCTGGAAGACTTTATTGATATTTTCTGGATTGATATTTTCTGGCGTTCACGTTCTTAACATTCTTGGTCTTCGGGTTCTTAGCCAAAGTTCCGCAAAGCGCAACCGAGGCAAAAACCTAAAACAGAAAACGCACAAACGGACATTCCGCCAGGGTACAGGAGGTGCAACCAGATTTCGACAGATGAGCAGATAACGATTACAAACATTATACCCGAAAAGCACCAATATCGTGTCTTCGGAACTAGTTCCTGCTTCGCAGGAAAGACACGGAGCCTTATATCTCCATGAATAAATTCAGGGGCCTTACGGCTCTTTCGGTAAAGGGGCGTCACGCCGCCAGCCACCGAAGCCGTGCCGCCGCACATTCGGCTACGAAGAAGCGGAAGGGAAGTCGGCATGTCTTCTAAGACGTCGGCAGACTCATTCCAAGAAAGAAGCATTCAGACAGCATTGGGAATTACGTTTGATCAAATCGGATTTTTGGTGCTGACAGCGTCGGTTGTGGCGCTGCTGGCCCGCAAGGTGCATCTGCCGTATACGGTTGGGCTGGTACTGACAGGCATTGTGCTCGCGGCTGTGCCGATGGCTGCTCCCGCTCCTCTCACAAAGCATCTCATCTTTTTCGTCTTTCTGCCCCCCTTGGTTTTTGAGGCGGCCTTCAGTATCCCCTGGCATGAGCTGCGCCGTGATCTTCCCGTGATTTTGACGCTGGCGACTGTCGGCGTCCTGCTGTCGGCCGGACTGACGGCCGCGGGGATGCATTATGCCGCCCACTGGCAGTGGACGACGGCCTTGCTGTTCGGTGTCCTGATCGCTGCGACCGATCCGGTCTCGGTCATCGCAACATTCAAGGCGGCAGGCGTTGAAGGGCGCCTCAGAGTGCTGGTCGAAGCCGAAAGCTTGTTCAATGACGGTACGGCGGCCGTCGCCTTCGGGATCGCGCTCACCGTCGTCCAAGGCGGCTTTCTCTCGGGGTCGGGAATTGCCTTAAGCTTTGTCGTCACGGTATTTGGGGGCATCGTGTGCGGCCTTGTGGTGGCGGGCACAGCCTTGCTCCTAGCCGGCCATACGGATGATCACCTGCTGGAGATCGCCCTGACAACTGTTGCCGCTTATGGCTCGTTCCTCCTGGCCGAGCATTTTCACCTTTCCGGTGTGCTGGCGAGCCTGTCGGCGGGCCTCCTCATCGGCAACGCCGGCTCTCTGGGGTCCTTCACGGACAAAGGCCGCGAGGCGGTCGGGACGGTATGGGAATACATCGCCTTTCTCGCCAACTCCCTCATTTTTCTGCTCATCGGTCTCCGACTGACGCACGAAAACTTTGCTGAGGTGTGGGTCCCGGCAATCATCGCTGTCGTATTGGTCGTCCTCGGGCGCGCACTGGCGGTGTACCCGTGCTGCGCGCTGTTCGCCCGTTCCGCCCAGCGCGTCCCGTGGGGCCATCAGCACATCCTCGTCTGGGGCGGTCTGCGCGGGGCGCTGGCCCTCGCGCTTGCCCTGGGACTACCGCCGGAACTGCCGCAGCGTCAGGAGATCACGACGGCTGCCTTCGCCGTCGTCACATTCTCGATTGTGGTGCAGGGTGTGACCATGAAGCCGCTACTGAAGAAAGTCGGCGCCCTCGGGTCGTAAGGAAAATCCAGCACTATGAGACTGCATGAGCATGACCCCGCAGTGTCAGTGAACACAGCTAAGGAAGAGAGGGTGGCCGCCTTCCGAGAGGAACAGACCCGGCAGGAAACCGTCCGGCAGAATATCCGCGACAGCGCCACGCTCAATTCGCCATACTTGATTATGAATGCCTTAGCCGCCGTGGTCGCCTGCTATGGCTTGCTGCAAAACAGCGTGGCGGTCATCATCGGCGCGATGATTATCGCGCTGCTGTTGGGGCCGATTACCGGCATCGCTCTGTCCCTTGTGGACGGAGATCAAGCCCTTCTGCGGAGGGCACTTGCCGCCGAAGTCGGGGGTGTGGCGCTCGTTCTGCTGATTGGCTTCACCACCGGCAAAATCCATGCGGATATGACACTGGGCAGCGAGATCATGGGGCGTACCTCTCCCAATCTCCTCGATTTGATTATTGCGCTGGCGGGGGGCGCGGCGGGCGCGTATGCGACCATCTCCCGGCGGTTGAGTGCAGGGCTGGTCGGCGTCGCCATCGCCACCGCGCTCGTCCCGCCATTGTGTTCCTGCGGCATCTGTTTCGCGCACGGCCTGTACCGAGCCGGCGGGGGGGCGTTTCTGCTGTTCCTGACTAATCTGGTGGCCATTCAGTCCGTTACTTCACTGGTGTTCTGGCTGAACGGCTTTCATCGTTTGACCCATTCAGACAAAAAGACCGTGCTGCGCCGGTTTGCACCCTCGACGCTGCTGCTGGCGGCCCTCGCGGTCTTCCTCGTCCGCAGCTTCGAGATGGCCCTCGCGCGGGAGCGCCTGCGCTCGACCGCGCAACGGCTGCTGCGCCAGGAGATCGAAAAGAACGGTGCGGCCAATCTTGCGGAACTACGCATTGACGGAAGCAGTGATCAACCCATACTGACAGGAATCGTGCGCGCTCCTTGGATCATCCAGCCTGCTTCCTGTGCGCGCCTGCAAGCTCAGGTGAGGCAGGCGACAGGTCAGCAAGTCAACCTGCATATCTGGACGGTACAGACCCGGCAGTGCGATGCCCATGGCTTCCTGAACGAGAAGTCCGCGCTGGGGAATGCCGCCCCCCTGCCGGCGGCAGAAGGCGGCGCGGGAGAAGGAACAGAGTCGGATAGGACACCCGGTCCCGGAGGAAGACAATGAACAGTTACTGGGACGCCTTCGTGGACCCCTTGCGGAACACACTGCACAACGTGATCTCCTTTGTTCCCCGGATGCTGATTGCCTGCCTCCTGTTCGCGCTCTTCTTCGGCCTGGCCACGGTCGCCCGCCGGATAGCGCGGCGCTTCCTGGAACCCATCAAGCACATTCCCTGGGCGGTGCGCCTGCTGATTGCCCGCTCCATCTACTTCGGGACGGTACTGATCGGCCTCCTCGTCGCCCTGTCCGCTGTCAATGTCAACGTCACCACGCTGATCGCCAGCCTGGGCGTGGCCGGCTTCGCGCTGGGCTTCGCGCTCAAGGACATCCTGGAGAACTTCATCGCAGGCGTCCTGCTGCTATTCGCGCGCCCCTTCGAGGTCGGCGACCAGGTGACGCTGGGCAGCTTTGAGGGCACCGTCCACGACATCCAGATTCGCACGACCACGCTGCACACCTACAGCGGTGAGCAGGTCGCCATCCCCAACAGCAATGTGTTCTCCAACCCGGTGGTCAACCACACGCGCCTGGGGAGCCGGCGCTACGCCGTGGACTTCGACACCAGCCTGAGCGCGGACAGCGAGGCGGTGCAGCAAGGGGCGCTGAAGGCAGTCCGGGAAAACCCCGCCGTCGCGGACGACCCCGCCCCGTTCGTGCGCGTCCGGGGGGTGGACAGCGGCAATGATGTTTTAAACTGGCGCGTCTATTTCTGGGCAAAGCCCTACAAGGCCGTGGAGATACAGACGGTGTCGGAGACGCTGGAACGGATCAAGCGCGACCTCTACGACGCCGGCGTACCGACGCCGACGGCGACCTCGGCGACGATCTTCGAGCGCAAGCCGCCGAAGCCATCCGGCCCGGAAGGTTAAGGCCCTCCCGTCGCGGGTATTGGGACAAGGATTTACCGGGTATCGGAACAACAGCGACAGACGCGGCGACGCGGGAAGGCAAAGAGAACATGAAACTTGACAACAAAGTGGCGATCATCACCGGCGCGGCTACCGGCATCGGACAGGCCATCGCGATCACGATGGCACGAGAGGGCGCGTCCGTCGTCGTGGACTACGTCGGCAAGCCCGGCACGGCGGACGATACCGTCCATCAGATCGAAAGCACCGGGGGCAAGGTTCTGGCCGTGGAAGCCGACGTGTCGCAGCCCGATCAGGTCGCTAACCTGATTGGGCAGGCCGTCAGCACGTTCGGCAAGCTGGACATCTTCGTCAACAACGCCGGCATCGAATATAAGCACCCCATCACCGAGTTCCCGCTGGACCAGTGGAACAAGATCATCGCCGTCAACCTCACCGGCCCGTTCCTGTGCGCCCAGGCCGCCGCCAAGCAGATGATCGCGCAGGCCCAAAATGGACAAGGACAAGGCGGCCGCATCATCAACATTTCCAGCATCCACCAGGACCTGCCGATGCCGACGAACGCGCCCTATTGCGCCTCCAAAGGCGGCTTGCGGATGCTGATGCGGACGATGGCGGTGGAGATGGGGCCGCACGCGATTACCGTTAACAACATCGGGCCGGGCGCGGTCTACACGCCGATTGACGCCGACATCCAGGCCAATCCCGAAATGGAAAAGGCGCTGATGGCCGAGATTCCCCTGGGGCGCTGGGGCCAGCCCGCCGAGATCGCCAGCCTCGCCGTGTTCCTGGCCTCGGACGATGCCGGTTACATCACGGGCAGCACTTATTACATTGACGGCGGGATGCTGCGGCAGTCGGGGAGTTTGTAGAAATACACCCGGCCTTGAAAGGCCGGGCTGCTCGGAGAAAGTCGCTCCGCGACTGAAGAGGGTCAGGGACCTGACCCCTACGTCTTGTTGGTAGGGATGAGGTTGCTCCGCCCTCTAATCCTCAGTCGCGGAGCGACTTTCACTCGGCAGTAGCCCGGCCTTTCAAGGCCGGGTAAGAGAGGCAGCGACGCTATGACCATCACGCGCGAGGTCGGCCCCAGCCAGCGGGGCGGGACCTATGAAGTGCCGGACACCGAGCTTGCCATCGGCAGCACCCTGGGCGGGCCGAAGGCGGCCTGCATCATCAAGGCGACCGGGGCGATCCAGACGGTCTACGCCATAGACATCGGGCAGGCGCTCTTCGGGACCGTGCTCCTGCGCCACTACGAGGGCGACACGGGGATGCACCTGGCCCAAGACCAGCCGGGCAAATTCGTCATCCACCCGGAGCACCAGGAGCATTTCTTTCGATTGCCGCGCGGCATGAGCATCCACGAGACCGTGTTTGTCCTGAACGGACCGCCCCACGAGGACGGGAGTGTGGACCCGCCCGCCGTCTACCTGGCTGTGGAGATGCTTAACGAAGGCTTGACCCCGGCGCGGATCGTTTCCTACGCCTACGCCGACCTGCGCGGCGGCACGGGGCATGATGTGGTCGTCGAGTACGATGCAGGGTTGAAAGGCTTGGTCGCCTGGAACGCGGCCCAGCCCGATTGGGTACGGATCGTCGGCTGCTCGGACGCTCCGGACAGCTACGAGACGACCCTGGACTACGGCAAGGCCGTTTCTAACGCCGACCCCGGCGCGCTGTCGGGCAAGACGGACGCGCCGACCGACGCGCTGGGCGTCTTCCGGCACACGCGCGAGATCGCGCCGGGCGCGACGGCCCGGTTTTATTACCGCCTTTCGTTCGGGGTGGGACGGGACGCGGCCATCAAGAACTACCGTGAGGGTGCCGACGCCGATGAGGCGCTGGAAAAGACGAAGGCGCATTACGCCGACGCGCTGGGGCGGGCCGTGCTGCTGACGCCCAACCCGCAGGTCAACCGGGGCGTCCTGTGGGCCAAAGCCAACATGATGCGCACGATGGTCAAGGCCGAAACGGGCTGGTGCTTCGTCAACGACCCCACCCGTTCCAACAACAGCGTCGGCCGGGACACGGCTTGGTTCGCGAACGGCGGCGATTACATGAACCCGGATTTTGTCCGCGAGTCGCTGCTGGCCTATGTCCACAACCAGGAGGGGAGCGGCAAGGTCGTCGAGTATTACGACATCCGCAACGGCAAGACCGCTGATTACGACCTGAACGTCAACGACAACACGCCGCTGCTCGTGCTGGCCCTGTGGCACCACTACAACACGACCGGCGATGCGGACTTCTTGAAAGAGGTCTACCCGGCGGCGGCCAAGGCCGTCCGCTACCTGCTGTCCCAGCGCAACGACCAGGGCCTGGTCTGGTGTACGGCGACGGGCACGTCCGACTGGGGCATCATCGGCTGGCGCAACGTCATCACGAACTACCGGATTTCCGGGGCCAGCACCGAAGTCAATTCGGAATGCTACGCCGCCCTGCGGACGGCCTCGCATATGGCGCGCGTGCTGGACCACCACGACGACAGCGCGGAGTTTGTCGGGGAAGCCGAAGCGCTGAAGGGGTGCATCAACGCGCATCTCCGAAACCCCGGCAATGGCCTGTACTACCTGAACATTGATGTGGACGGCGTCCCGCGCAGCAACGTCACGTCCGACCTGGTCTTCCCGGTCATGTTCGGCGTCGCCGACGAGTCGACGTCCGCCCAGATCATCGGCCGCCTCAGCGATGCCGACTTTTGGACGGAGGCGGGCATCCGCACCACGCCGCGCGACGCGCCCGATTATGACCCCGACGGCAGCAACAACGGCCCCTACGGGCTGCTCGGCGGCGTCTGGCTCGGCTGCTCGTTCTGGTTCGCCTTTGCCGCCGCCCGCTACAACCCTGAGTTCATGGACCGGGCGCTGTCAGACTCGTTCCAGAACTTTTCGAGCGACCCGCGCCGCAACAACACCGTGCCGGGCCAGTTTTCGGAGTGGCTGCACGGCGAGACGCTGACCAATGCGGGCATGATGCTCTCGCCCTGGGACCCGCCCCGCTACCTGTGGGCCGCCATCGAGGGCGTCGGCGGCCTGGACCCGTCGGGCGACGGCGTCACCCTGCACCCCCGGCTCGCCAGCGAATGGAAGTGGCTGGGCGTCCAGAACCTGCCCTACCGCGACAAGCGCCTAACCTACTTCGCCGTCCGCACGCCCGACCTGGCCCTGTACGCAAACTTCCACCCGCAGCAGGCCCAGCCGTATCAGGCGTATGAGGACGACATCAGCGATCAGGTCTGGGCGGGCCTCGACTCGGTCTGTGCCCTGGGCCTGCGGACGGGCGACAAGCTAGTCCTCTTCGCCGGCAACACCAGCGAGCAGACCGTCAACACCTCCCTGCGCGTCGGCGTCCCGCTGTCCGGCGCCTACCGCGTGCGGCTGTACGAGAGCCTGCTGGGCGAGTGGGAGGATCGCGGCCTGATCCCCGCCGCGAGTCTGGCCCAGGGCCACGTCCTGAAAATCGAGCGCAAAGGCTTCAGCTTGTTGGAACTGACGCAGGAGGTCTAACATGACGCGACAAGAACGGCAGAAAATGTTGCTGCTGGGGGCGGGCCTGGCGCTGGGCGCCGCCGGGCTGAAGGCGCTCCGGCGCGGCCTGCCGAAACGGGAGGCCGGCGGGGACCGGGCCAACGGCAGAAAGATCGTCATCCTCGGGGCCGGCTTCGGCGGCATCCATGTGGCGGAGGAGATGGCGAGGCTGCTGCCGCCGGAGGACGACTGCGAGGTCGTCGTCGTGGACCAGAACAACTTCCTGCTGTTCACGCCGATGCTGACCGAGGCGGCCGGCGGCCAGGTGGAGCCGCGCCATGTCGTCAGTTCCGTGCGCCACCTGTCCCCGCGCATCCGGTTCGAGCAGGGCCGGGTGGACGCGATTGACCTCCACCGCCGGACCGTCACCTTCACCGCCGGGGCGACGGAGGAAGGCGTCCCGGAAGAGGCGCGGACGCTGGAGGCGGAGCATTTGGTGATCGCCCTCGGCTCCGTCACGAACTTCCACGGCCTGCCGGGCGTCCAGGAACACTCGCTGACCATTAAAAGCCTGGGGGATGCCGCCGCGATCCGTAACCGGACGCTGGCCCTGCTGGAGCGCGCCGACGCCGAGCCGGATCAGGCCGAGCGGCGCGCGCTGCTGACGGTAGTGGTCGGCGGCGGGGGGTTCTCCGGGGTGGAAACGATGGCCTCCGTCAATGGCCTTCTGCGCGACGGCGTCCGAAATTACCCGTCCCTGCGTCCCTCGGACGTCCGCGCCGTCTTAGTCCAGCCGGCGAAGCGGCTGTTGCCGGAACTGGGGGAGAAGCTGGCCGGTTACGCCCAGAGCGAGCTGGAGAAACGCGGAGTCGAGGTGAAGCTGAACACGGAGATCAGCGGGGCGGGGGACGGCTACGTCGAGATCAAGGGCGGTTCGCAGATCAAAACCCGCCTGTTGATCTGGGCGGGCGGCGTCATGCCCAGCCCGGTGATCAGCGGCCTGGACTGCAAGCGCGGCCGCCACGGCGGCATCGTCGTGGACGGCTGCTGCGCCGTGCTGGACCGTCCGGGCGTGTGGGCGCTTGGCGACTGCGCGGAAATACCGCAGCCGGACGGCCAGGGGACGTATGCGCCCACCGCGCAGAACGCGATGCGCGAGGGTGCCCAAGTCGCGCGCAACATCGCCGCCGCCCTGGCCGGGGGGAAGCCCGAACCGTTCGTCTACACCCCGATCGGCGAACTCGCGATCGTCGGCAAGCGCGCGGGCGTCGCCCGCGTCTACGGAATGCAGTTCTCAGGCCTGACGGCGTGGGCGATGTGGCGGGCGGTCTACTTGATGAAGACGCCGGGCCTGGGCGGGCGCGTCCGCCTCGCGCTGGACTGGGGCCTGGACATGATCTTCGGGCGCGACATCTCCGTTCTGCCGACCACGCGCTCGGGATGACCGCTCCGAGGGAAGTTGATCATGTTGCCATACGCAGACGCCACCGGTCCCGAGGCCTTGCTATACAAGGAGTGGAAGCGCCACGGCAGACATTTTGAAGAGTACGCCAGCGAATTCGCGGGGACGGCCTTTCTGCTCTTCTGCGTGGTCGGCGCGGTGGGGTTCCTGTTCGGCTCCAGCTCACCGCTGCCCGGCCTCCTGCCCGCGCCTGCCCTGCGTCTGCTGCTGGTGGGGCTGCTGTTGGGCGGGGCCAGCGGCCTCGTCGCCCTCAGCCCGCCGGGGCGGTTGAGCGGGGCGCACCTGAACCCGGCGATGTCGCTCGGCTTCTGGCTGCTGGGGAAGATGCACGGGCGGGATGTGGCGGGCTACGTCGCGGGGCAGATCGCGGGCGGGGTGGCGGGGACTCTCCTGGGCCGGGCCGTCTTCGGGCGGCTGGCACGGGAGGTACACACAGCGTCGCTTAAGCCGGGGCCGGGGGTCGGCTGGGGGGCCGCTCTGACCGGGGAAACGGCCGCGACCTTCGTGCTGGCCCTTGCCGTCTATACCTTCGTCAGCCACAAGGCGCTGGCGCGCTGGACGCCGCTGATGGCGGTTTTCCTCGTCGGCCTGCTGGTCTGCATTGACGGCGACTACTCGGGGGCGGGGATGAACCCCGCGCGCTGGTTTGGCCCCGCCGCCGCCGCCGATGTCTGGCCGTTCGGTGCGATCTACGCGCTCGCCCCGCCGGCGGCCGCCCTGCTGGCGGCGGGGCTGCGGCGCAGTGGGGCGCTGACCCACCCTATGCCGCATACCGGCAAGCTGTTCCACGACCCCCGCTACCGCTCCCTCTTCCGCGAGGACCGTCTGCCCTCACGCCGGCCGAACACGGCCCGATAAAATTTTCGCGTTTTCCGCCGCGCGTCCGGCACTGGACCACGTCCTCAAGATCGAGCGCAAAGGCTTCAGCCTGCTGGAACTGGCGCAGGAGGTGTGAGCGGCCATTATCGCTTTCAGTGCTGCGGGTGATGACCAGTGGAAGTTTCAGGCGGACTTCTTACCGGTCATCGCCTGCTCTCTTTCTGAAGGGATAAGATGACCTCGACCATCTCCCAAACATGGGTGCAAGGATTAGTGTAAGCATCCAGAGCGTTAGCTTCCGCCAGATGCGCGATCTTTTTGGCGCGGCGAAGGGCGTCGGCTGTGCGTGGGTATAGCTCCTCTCGATAGAGGACATGAGACTTTTCGTACCGAGGAAGATGGCCTTTGAGCAGGTGCATCGCCTGCTGCCGTGTCAGATGGCTCGTCTGGTCCTGGTAGTGGAGTAGATACCAAAACTCAAAGCTTGGGTTGGAGACCGCGAGCCGGATGCCGCTCCTCTGAGCGAGTTGCAGCGCCTGGCGCCAGTTCTCTGGGTTGTTGGCGATGTGTTCATCACCGTCAAACGCGGCCCAAGCCATATCCCCTTCAACCCATTGTTTGTCCTGCTTACGCTCCTCTCGCTCATCCAGCGCCTCCCGGACAACGCTGAGTGGATCGCTTCCCTGGGGCTTCACGACAATGATCTTGTTCGGCTCCATCCGCAGCGACTTGTGGATGTCCTCGAAGTAGCCACGCTCCGTCTTCGCTCCCTCACAAGAGATAATGATTCTGCGCCCAATAGAGCGCTGCCGGGAAGGCCGCTGGAATGAAGCCGACGAGTTTCGGGCCATTACCGCGCCAATTCCGGTTCCATCAGCAGTTCCTCCTCATCCGGCAGGCTGGGGACTGCGCCGAACCGGCCATCAAGGTAAGCTTTATCAATGGCAAGGTCATTACGCGGCTTGAAGTCCGTCAGTGGATAAAGCTCGGTGCTGCCGTCGTCCCGTTTTGCCGTGAACCAAATTTGATCGCGGCGCAGTAGGTTCCGCTGCTGGAGCGTGTTGTCATGGCTCGTGAAAATCAACTGGGCGCGCTTGGGATTAGTGACAGGACTCTGAAATAGGCGCACGATTTCACGGGTAATGTTAGGATGGATATTAGAGCCAAGTTCATCTTCTAGAATCAGGGTTCCAGAGGCGAGGCACGATAATATCTTGTTTGCCAAATCAAACAAGCGTTGAGTGCCCGTTGATTCTTCCTCAAAAGGCCATCGAACTTTTGCTCCTCCATAATGGTGAACGGCAACTAGTCTCTGTTCGGGACTGCCGAACTGGCCGGGTTCAACCTCAATGTCTGATAACCCTGTGTCGAACTGCCGGACGATATGGACTACCCGCTTCTTCCACTCTTGCCCCATCCGTGTCAGTTGTCGTATAGAAACCGCGTGGTTAAAGTCTTCGTGTCCCAAGCCCTGCCAGCGTAAGCGTGTCCAATTTGCAAAGGCTTGTATCACATCAACATTGAAGCGTGTTGTCAGTAGGCTCAGGAATATTTCGTGTTCTTTGATAGACTCTTGAAGCCGCCGATACGCGCCAAGTTCCTCCCCGTTTTTCCATGTGTATTGATTCGTATGTTCGTCCCATCTTCGCTGGAACAGGAGGCTGTTGCGTTTCGCTGTAGGCCGCCTATGGTCAAGCCGCTCTTCAACTACACGTTGTTGATTTAAAGCAAGAGAATAGGTATAGATAACACCCCCTACTATGACTCTTAGGGAGAATTGGATCGGAGAGGCTGAGTTCGTCTTGCTCAACCCAAACGGTGTGACGCTCTCAAGGGCGGGAAGAGAAGGAGCATGGAGGTCGGAATTGCCATTTGCCATCAGATCTAGCAGCTTATCAAGTGCCATCACCACGTTGGTTTTACCTGACGCATTCGCGCCGAAAATACCAATCACAGGCAAAAGTTCAAAGCCACGCCCTGCGACTAAAAATGTGGGAGCAATGTCGGCATCAGCTTTGATGTAATCACGGCTTGTATTTTTCCCGTCACGCTCAACAGCCCGCCCCTTTTGGGCGACCGCGCTGAGAGTCACAGGTTCTTTTATCGAGCGGAAGTTTTCCACCGTGAAATCTATTAACATCTGATACGCCCTCGAATAGTTTGTTAGTGTGAGAAGATCACGTTACAGAGCGCAATTGTACCACTTTATCAGAGGTTTTTGCATCGGCCACGAAATGATCTTGTAGACCGTTATTCCATTTGAGAGCAGGAATAGTCTCGTTGCGCGCGTAACTATCGGTCATCTTTTTCGCGTATAAACCGTCAATGAGGCCATGCAATCTTGCAATACCCAGCCATCCTCGGCGCGCTCCTGACCGCCGCTCTTTCGACAGGCGCTCACGTCGCCGCCCGCGCGGACGTTCCGGTTAAAGCGGCTAATCCGCCTGCTGTCTACACCAAACCAGACGCGCCGATGGAGGCGCGCATCAATGCCCTGCTCCGGCGGATGACGCAGCCGGAAAAGCTCAGTCTGCTGGCCCTGACCGGCCCCGACGACGCGCAGCACCTCAACACGCCGCCCATCGAGCGGCTGGGCATCCCCGCGCTGCGGACCTGCGACGCGCCCGAAGGGGTGCGGGATGGGACGTCCACGAGCTTCCCGATGGGGATCGTCATGGCCTCGACGTGGAACCCGGCCCTGATCCGGCAGGTCGGCGCGGCCATCGGGGAAGAGGCGAAGGCGAAGGGTCGGCAGGTGATCTACGGGCCGTGCGTCAACATCCACCGGACGCCGCAGAGCGGGCGGACCTACGAGAATTACAGCGAGGACCCATACCTGACCGCCCGGCTGGCCGTTGGATACATCGAGGGGATGCAGAGCGAGGGGGTCGCCGCCTGCGTCAAGCACTTCGCCTGCAACAACCAGGAGGTGCATCGGCATGACATTGATGTCACGGTGAACGAGCGTGCCCTGCACGAGATCTACCTGCCCGCGTTCGAGGCGGCGATCAAAGAGGCCCACGTTTGGACGCTGATGCCGGCCTTCAACCACGTCAACGGGACGTGGATGGCCGAGAACAAGCCGCTGCTGGCGGACCTGGTGAAGACGCAGTGGGGCTGGGACGGCCTGGCGATCTCGGACTGGGGCGCGGTCCACGAGACGGCCCCCGCCGCGCTGGGCGGGACGGATGTCGAAATGCCCCACCCGGATCACTTCAAACCGGACGCGCTGACCGCCGCCTTGCAGCGCGGGGACATCACGCAGCCCGTCATTGACGACATGGTGCGCCGCATCCTGCGGACCCTGGCCCGGACGGGCGCGCTGGACCCGCCGAAGCCGCCGGACACGAAGGCCGTCAACAGCCCCTGGCACCAGGCGCTGGCCTTGAAAGTGGCGCGGCAGGGGATCACGCTGCTGAAAAACGAGCGCGGGCTGCTGCCGCTCGACAAGACCAAGATCAAATCGGTCGCCGTCATCGGCCCGAACGCTCAGGACATGCAGCTTGGGGGCCGGTGGAGCGCCGATGTCGTGCCGTTCTACACCGTCAGCGTCTTGGATGGCATTAAGAAGAAGCTGCCCGCTGGGGCGACGGTCTCCTTCGCTCAGGGTTGCCCCCGGAAGGATGCAGGCACGTCCGCCGGGCTGGCCGAGGCGGTCGCGCTGGCCGCCAAGTCCGACATCGCGGTCGTCGTTGTCGGCATGGACAAGGACTACGAGGGTGAGGAGCTGGACCCGCCGAACCTGTCCCTGCCGGGCGACCAGGACAAACTGATCCAAGCCGTCGCCGCCGCCAACAAGAGCACCGTCGTCGTCCTGAACAACGGCAGCCCGGTCCTGATGGACAAATGGCTGGGGCAGGTTCCCGGACTCGTCGAGTCCTGGTACGCCGGCCAGGACACCGGCACGGCGGTCGCGGACATTCTGTTCGGCGACGTGAACCCGTCGGGCAAGCTGCCGGATACCCTGGGCGCGCGGCGCGAAGACTACCCGGATTGGGGCAACTATCCCGGCAACGGCACCGTCGTCCACTACGCCGAGGGTATCTACGTCGGCTACCGCCATTTCGACAAGCACAAGATCGCGCCTCTGTATCCATTCGGCTACGGCCTGTCCTACACGACCTTCGGCTACAGCGGCCTGACCGCGCCGGTCACGGTGGGCGTCGGCCAGACGGCGACCGTGCGCGTCACCGTGCAGAATACCGGTAAGCGTGCCGGAGATGAGGTCGCGCAGCTTTATGTGCGCCCCCTCGCCTCGCCGGTAGACCGGCCCGTCCGTGAGCTAAAAGGCTTCGCGCGCGTCTCGCTCCAGCCGGGCCAGAAGACTGTCGTGACGTTCCCGCTGGACGAGCGCGCGTTCTCGTATTGGGACGTCAAGCGTCACGGCTGGCAGGTTAGCCCCGGCCCTTACGCCATTGAAGTCGGCTCCTCCTCCCGCGACATCCGCGCCCAGACCGTGCTGCGGAAGCTGTGAGGGCTAAAGGGCGTTCGGCTGCGCCCACGGCGCCGTCCGCAGGACGGCCCGCATCGCCTCCGCCGTCATGCCCAGCCTTTCCGCACTGTTTACTACGTCATTCAAGTCTACTCCATACCAGTTCCGTTTGCGTGGGTCGCTGAGGCCCGCGACGTTCAGGCAGCCGATTGCGTTCCCGACTTGGGCCTCAAAGGCGGCCGTGTCGGCCTTGTCCATTTGCCCGGCATACCGACGCACCCAGGCCGCGCCGCGCCGTAGGTTCGGGCCGAAACAAGCGTGGTCGGAGGCGAGGAAGCGGCGGACGAGGTGCGGCTTGTCCAACCGCCGCGCCATCTCGCTGTAACTGGCCGCCGCGAAATAGAACTGGGACAGGGCCGCAAAGACGGGGAAACGCGGCAGGGCGGCGTAGCAGGCCCCGATGAAACCCGCCGTCGCGTCCGCCTCTTGCAGTGTCAGCGCGCCGTACTCCTCCAGTCGGCTCGTTAGCTCCTCCGTGCCCCATGCTTCCTCCACAATGCGCCCCAGCCGCTCGATGCCGAGCAGCGTCAGCGGGATGCCTGTGCTGAACAGTGGGTCCACGAACGCCGCCGCCGAGGGCAGCAGCGCCCAGCCTGGCCCGGCGGCAACGGAGGCGCGATAAGCCGGCCGGGGCGCATAGGTAAACGGATGAATGGGCGCGGCCTGGGCGAACAGCGCGCCGACGGAGGGGAAGCGGGACAAAAAGCGATGCCAGGCCGGCTCGCCCTCGGCTAGTCTCAGCTCTTCCGCCAGCGCGTCCGTGACGGCGATGCCCACGCTGGTGACGCCATTGCCGAAGCGCAGCGCCCACATCCACCCGCCGTCGAAGACGTGATGCACGGCGGCGTCATCGAGGGGGTAGGGCGGCGCGTTGCCGTCCTGATCGCCGAACTCCGGCATCGCGTCGCACCGCCGAACGCCCGTAAAGTGGGAATAGAGGCTTTGCGTGTGGGGATACTCGGCGAAACTTGCCTCCGGCAGTGCCAGCGCCTTGCTCAGAAACCCGCGCGGCCCCGTCGCGTCCACCACAAGCTGCGTCCGGGCCGTGAACGGCTGCCCCTGCCGCTTCCCGGTCAGCGTCGCCGTGCTGTCGCCGTGCCATTCCGGGGCGGCTAGCGTCACCTCGTCCCGGTATTCGGCCCCGGCGTCAACCGCTTCCCGCATCAGAAACTCGTCCACATCCGCCCGCAGCCAGTGTGTGTCCGCCACTTCGTCGTGGGGGCTGGCCGCGACTAAGAGCTGGTTGCTCCGGTCCGGCGCGGTCCGATACGCCTGTCCCTTCTCATGGTGGAAATAGGTGAAGCCGCGCTTCAGCCCGCAGCCGATCTGGGGGTATTTTCGCTGCCACGACCCGTAAGAGGCCAGCGGCAGCAGGCGGGGCAGGTCGTAACGATTTGCAAGCTGCTCCAGCAGGAGATTGGCGAGCGGCGAGGTGGACTCGCCGATGACGAAGCGCGGGTGTCGGCCCTTCTCCAGCAGCAGCACGCACAGGCCCAGCCGGCGGGCCACCATCGCCAGCAGGGAGCCGCCGAACCCGGAGCCGATGATTGTCAGATCGTAGTGGGTGTTCATGGGTGAGGTGTACCCAGGGCTGAACCCCTGGGCTTTAAGAGAGCAAATCCCCGCCTGCGCGGGCATAAAGAGCAGGGGCGCTGCTTGCCGCGCCCTTTCTCTTGCCGCGCCCTTTTTGTCCTCGCCCGCGCAGGCGGGGGATTGCCCTTCTGAAGCCCTGCCGTTCAGGGCGGGGGGACAGTCTCGCACCCCGCGCACACCACCGGCGGCAGCGTTGTCTGCGTCCGGTTCATCTCCGCCAGCCGGGCGGCGCGGGCGGACGAGCAGGCGCAGGTGAAAAACGTGTCAATGTCCCACAGGTCGGCGAAGACGCGCCCCTGCTTCAGCCCCAAGCCGTACTCTTGAACGGCTTCCAGTGAGGGCAGAGTGGGCGGGGCGTAGTCGCCTGATGCGGCCAGAGCCTCCATCGCCCCGTTTCCGGCCCGCGTCGGGATAATGCAGCAGACGGATGCGCCGCTGCCAAAGGCCGCGTCCAGGGAGCGTTTGGCCCAGACAACGCCTTCGGCTTCGGTCATAAACGGAGGGCGCAGGAGCAGGAAGACGCGCAGGGCGATGTCGTGGCGAGCGAGGAAGGCCGCTGCCCGTTGAAAGTCCGCGCCCGTGAAGCGCTTGTTCAGCCGGTCCAGCACATCGGGATGGACGGTTTCGAGCCCGACAGCGACTTCCAGACGCCCGGCCAGCCCGTCCCGGAAGCGCAGGCAGCGGTCGCCGAGAAGCGACGGGTGGCACTCGACGACCACGCGCTCGAAGCCGCGCACGGCCTGGGCGATTTGGGCGTGGTCTTCGGGCGGAATGGCCTGCGGGTCGAAGAAGCTGCCGGCATTGTAGAGCTTGACCTGCCGCGCGGGCGGCAGGCGTTCGAGCGCATGTCTAATCTGCGCGGCGAGGGCGCCGCTGGGGACGCGCGCGTCTAAAGTGTTCTGCCACAAGTCGCACATCAGGCAGCGGTAGGGGCACTCGCGGTTGGTCAGGAAGACAGTCGCCGTGGAGATCGGCTCGCCGTGCGGCCCCGCCTCCTCTTCCCACAAGAAGGCGTAGGGCCGCAGGGGGTCCAGGGCGTTCTTTGGCCCGCGCCGCTCCAAAATCCAGCGGGTGCGCTCGGCGGGATGCTCAGGATACGTCGTCATCGGGCGACGGGGAAGGGACGCGACAGGTCGTTGCCGGAAAAGCGCTCCCCGGCGGGGTCCCACGCTTCGCGCAGACGGTCCTGCCACTGGCGCAGGAAGACCGCGCGGCACCACGCCTTGCTGACGCGCCACCGGCGGTAGGTGTCGCCGCCTGCCCCATTCACGTCGCCGCCTGCGCCGTCCTGGAACCGGCGCTTGGGCGGCGTCGGCATGGCGATCCCGGTCACGGCGAGGACGCCCGCCCGGACGATGTCCGCCTTGAGCGTGTACAGGCGCTCGACGCTGCCGTTCAAAATCTCCTCGAAGGGGATGGCAAGCGCGGCGGCCAGCGCGGCGCGGTCGGTGTAAGGCGAGAAGGCGTCGAACCCGAAGTGGCGGCCGGGGGCGTAGGTGCGGACATAGGCGCGGGACAGGCCGCCGGAGTAGGTCAGGCTGTGCTTGATGGCGTCCACGCCCCAGCCCTCCTGGTACAGCAGTGGGTTCCGCAGGACGCTGGACAGAGTCAGGTCCGAGTCCTCCAGTGGGTAATCTTTCAGATTCTCGTCGCCGCCGTCGCCGTCGAGCAGGTACTTGAGGCTGGGATAGCGGTCACGGATGCCGCGCAGCAGACACAGGGCCACGGCGGCGCATTCCACGTCCAGGGGGTGATAGTCCTCGATGACCCGGACCGCTTCTTCCAGGTCCACCGACTCGGCGGACGCCCGCACGACCTCCCACTGGTCTTCCAGCCCCAGTTCGCGCACCACGTCCCCGGCCTGGGCGGCATCCCGGCCCCCGCCCAGGTCCAGCGTGAAGGCGCGAACCAAATTGGGATCGCGCCCCATCTGCGCCAGGGCGTGACGGGCCAGCAGGAACACCGAGGCGCTGTCCACGCCGCCGGAAAAGGCCAGCGCGATGGAGTCGCCGTCGGGAATCGTGCCGAGCCAGCGCGTCAGCGCCTCCCATGCCGCCGCCGCATAGGCCGCGCCCAGGGCGTCCACATCGGCAGGACCCTGGCCGATGGTCGGATGGAAAAAGCGATGGTAGCGAGGGGCCGGGTCGGGGCAGCCGATCTGATCAATATCGAGGAGGTAGTGGGCCGGCGCCATGCGCGTGTAGAGCGGGTCGAACTGCCAGCCGATTTTTTCCGCCCGGCACCACTCAAACAGCGAATCAATACGGTCGGAGGCGATCAGGAACGGCCCGTGGAACATCTTGGCGACAAAGTAGCGCAGGGGGACGCCGACCGTCCGCGCCAGCCGCACCGTCTGCCCGTCGCGCGCCGTGGCCGCGAAGTGGCCCGGCGTCCGGCCCAGTGTCTGGACGTCGCCCGCGCGCACCGCCTCAGTGAGTTGCGAGGGAGTCATGGCGGGCAGCGCGGCCTGCTGCGGGCCGACCAAGTCCACGAGACGCTCAACACCTAATAGCATGGCAAAACCTCCGCCCTATTATACCAGCCCGGCGCGGCGATTCGCGCCGGAGAAATCGCGAGATGCTGCGGCTTGGAAGCGCCTGATATGATAGGTCGGCAGGCGCCCAAAGTTTCGCGCCAGGTCGAGCGTGCCGATGTATTCGCAGGCATAGGCCGGATGCCATTCCCGCCCCGCCCGGCGAGCCGTAGTAGTTGAGCGCGCCCGTAATCGGGTCAATCCCCTCAAAGACCGGCCCGGTGTGCAGGCCGATTCGGATGCTCATCTCGCGGGGCAGCCCATACTCGCCGGTCCGGACGGTCCAGCATGTGGCCGACGAACACGGCGACGGCGGGAGGCTGCAACGTCTGGAACAGCATCGGGGGGATGGGGAAGCCGTGGGCGGCCAGGAGCTGCAACTGCTGGCGGGTCGCCGCGACGGACGCATAACGACGCCCTGCCAGTGACGCCGCGTGTGCATACGCGGCCACCGCCTCCGGTTCGCGGCCTTAAGAGACTGTAGTGACAACTCCCCATGGCTAAAGCCAGTGGCTTCCCCCTTGCCTCGCAAGCGTTAGCCTCTGGACAGAAACGAGGGCTACTCTGGTCTTACACCACGGCTGTATTGCCCTACAGCAACTTTCACTCTTCGTCAGGAGGCGGCTCCTGCGGATAGCGACCCTTATGACAAACTTGATTATGACAACGGAGTGAGACGGTGTGACTGGTGGCCCAACGTGTCCCCAAAGCAAAAATAAGTATCTTAGCAAGTATCTTAGCCGAGGTTCAAAGACTAGGTTCAAAGACTACGGCAAAAGCCTATTCTTAGCGCGGGCGGAACATTCGTGGCTCCCGTTTCCTGTTTTATACTTTCCGTTGTATCTATTTGATAGTGAGCGTTTGTATCTGTTGTATCTATTATACCCAGAGGGCATCAATATAACGCCTCAGACTATAACGCCTCAGAAGGCGTTGTGCTATCCATCCCCATGAATAAATTCAGGGGACTTCCGCACGAGAGAGTTAAAGAGGAGCGGGCGACTAAAGTCGCGGCAACAAGTTCACAAAGCCCGCCTTCGCGGACTCGGACTCCTAACCAGCGCAGGCAGGTTTCGTGCCCTTGTTGCTGCGGTTTCAACCGCCATTCCCAGGGGCTTGCCCCCTGGGTGATCGACCGCAGCACAAGGGCACGAACCTACCTGCGCTGGTTTCAGGCGATGGATGGCACATCCCATCCAGGCGGCATCGGCTATGCGGCATCGGCTATACTGTGAGCATGATGCCACAGACCACTCTGCAACACGCTCATCACTGCGTCTATGACTTGCACTATCACTGCGTCTTTGTCGTCAAGTACCGACGCGCTCTGCTGCGGCCCCAAGTAAACAGGAGAGAGCAGATACCAGGGGGCTTGTCCCCCTCGGTTATTCATTCGCCGGTACTGAGAACGAAGATCAGTGCCAGCGCCGGGAGATCGGGAGAACGGAAAAATGCCGCAAAATGGCTTGCATTTTGCGGCATCCCTGAGTATAATGGGTATGTCTTTCGCAGGAAGACAAACAACGCCTCCATAGCTCAGTTGGTTAGAGCACCCGCCTCTTAAGTGGGTTGTCGTAGGTTCGACCCCTACTGGGGGCACCAGTTAAGCCCTTGCTTTTTCAGAAGGCAAGGGTTTTTTGTTTGAGGAACACAGGGATGTTAGTACCGCTGGAGAAAAGGTGCGGGCGGTGTGGCGGCATCAAGGATGCCTCCGCGTTCGGCATCAACCGCGCCCGTTATGATGGCCTGCAATCCCATTGCCGGGATTGCAAGCGCGAGTTTCAAAACTGCTGGTATCACAAGAACAAGGAAGCACATGTTGCCGTTGTCAGCAACAATCGGAGAGCGCGGATTCGCGCCATCCGTGAACGATTGAGGGTTTATCTATCGGAACATCCGTGTGTAGATTGCGGTGAGTTAGAGCCTTTGATGCTGGATTTTGATCATGTGCGTGGAGAAAAGCGCACAGAAGTTTCAGCATTGGTTTCTGACGGCGCTTCTTGGGAAACGATTCAAGCGGAAATCGACAAGTGTGAGGTCCGTAGTGTCCGCTGCCACCGCCGCAAGACTGCCGTACAGCTTGGCTGGCACCGCGCCTGAGACAGACGCCAGACGCACCATTGCTGACGATACATGCAGGAGAAAGCCCTGTAAAGCGCGAACACCAGGGCATGAAAACACTGGTATTCGCGCTTTTCTTTTCTGCTCTGGCGGTCGTGGCGGCGGCGCAGGCGCCGACCCACGGCATCACGTTATATGTGAGTCCGCAGGGACGGGATGCATGGTCGGGGCGGCGGGCCGAGACAAGCCGTGACGGCAAGGACGGGCCGCTGGCGACGCTGGCGGGGGCGCGGGACCGGGTGCGCGCATTGCGGACGCAAGGGGCGCTGGCCGGGAAGCCGGTGACGATCCTGGTGCGCGGCGGCGTTTATCCGCTGGCCGAGCCGCTGGTCTTTACGCCGCAAGATTCCGGGACGGTGGACGCGCCCGTCACCTACGCCGCCTATCCCGGCGAAAAGCCCGTCATCAGCGGCGGGCAAGCCATCACCGGCTGGCAAGCGGCGGAGAACGGGCTGTGGAAGGCCAATGTCCCGAAGCTCCCGAGCGGCCAGCCGTGGGAGTTCCGTCAGTTCTTTGTCGGCGACGCGCGGCGGCCCCGGACGGTCCTGCCGCGCACGGGCTATTACAAGATCGCCGACGCCGCGCCGCCGTCCGAGGCGGGCCGCCCCGCCGACGGCTTCCATTACGGCGCAGGCGACCTGGACCCGAAGTGGCGCAATTTGAGCGATGTGGATCTGCTCTGCTACCAGATCTGGAGCATGGCCCGGATGCGCGTCAAATCACTGGATGAGGCGACCCGCTTGGTCCGCTTCACGGGCGCGACGGTCAGTACGGACTACTGGGCTTCCCTGCCCAAGGGCAACCGCTACCAGGTAGAAAACGTCTTCGAGGCCCTGCCGGACGAGGCGGGCGCATGGTATCTGGACCACGCCGCCGGCCTAGTCTACTACCACCCCCTGCCCGGCGAGCGGCGCGAAACGTTCGCCCCCATCGCCCCCCGGCTGACGCAGCTCGTCCGCATTGAGGGCGAACCCGACGGGGGAAAGTGGGTGGATCATCTGACCCTGCGCGGGCTGGCCTTCCGCGATGCGGACTGGACCATGGGGCCGAAGGGCCGCTCCGCCGCGCAGGCCGAGGTGGACTTGCCCGCCGTCATCACGGCCACGGGCGCGCGGGACTGCCGCCTGGAAGGCTGCGAGATCGCCCACGTCGGCGCCTATGCCGTCGAATGGGGGCGCGGCTGTCAGCGCAATGTCCTCACGGATTGCCGGCTGCACGACTTGGGCGCGGGCGGCGTCAAGATCGGCGAGGGCGAAATCCGGCAGGAGGCCGATCAAGTAGCGCGCGACAACACTGTCTCGCACTGCCGCATCTTCGACGGCGGGCAGGTACACCCCGCCGCCGTCGGAGTCTGGATCGGGCAAAGCCCCGGCAGCCAGATCGTCCACAACGACATCCACGACCTTTACTACACGGGCGTCTCCGTCGGCTGGACGTGGGGCTACGGCCCGGCCCTGGCGCAGAATACCCTGGTCGCTTACAACCACATCTACAACATTGGGCGTGGCGTCCTCAGCGACATGGGCGGCATCTACACCCTGGGCAACCAGCAGGGCAGCGTCCTGTCCCACAACCTCATCCATGACGTGAACACCTTTGACTATGGCGGCTGGGGCATCTATCCCGACGAGGGCACGACGGGCCTGACCGTGCGGGACAATGTCGTTTACGGCTGCAAGTCGGCGGGGTTCCACCAGCACTACGGCAAGGACAATGTCATCGAGAACAACATCTTCGCCCTGAACAAAGACGCGCAGCTTGCCCGGACGCGCGCCGAGGATCATCTTTCGTTCACCTTCGCCCACAATATCGTCTACTGGACGCAAGGCGAACTGCTGCACGGCAACTGGACGGGCGGGCAGATCGCGATGGACGACAACCTCTACTGGAAGGGAGGCGAGGGAGCGGTGACGTTCGACAAGAAGACGCTGGCGGACTGGCAGGGGACGGGGCATGACGCGCACTCGCGCGTCGCCGATCCCCTGTTCGTCGCCCCACAATCCGGCGATTTCGCCCTGCGGCCCGATTCGCCTGCCCTGGCCCTCGGCTTCCACCCGATTGATCTGGCCGGGGTGGGAGCAGGGGGCTGACGCCATGCGCCGGAAGCCGCCGACTCCCCTCAGCCCCAGGCGCCGCCGCCTGCGCCGTGTCTTCGGATGCCTGCTGCTGGTCTTGGGGCTTGGCAGCGTCTTGATCTTCGCCAATGTGCATCGCTATGGCAGCCTGATCTGCCCCAGCGTTGCCGCCGCCCCGCCGCGGCCCGTTGCCATCGTCTTCGGCGCGGCCAGCGACATCCTGACCGACCGGGTGGCGACCGGCGTGGAACTCTACAAGTCCGGGAAAGTGCATAAACTGCTGCTGACCGGCGACAACAGCCGGGACGACTACAACGAGCCGGAAGCCATGCGGCAGCAGGCGCTCGCGCTGGGCGTCCCCGCCCAGGACATTGTCTGCGACTACGCCGGCTTCCGCACCTACGACAGCCTGTACCGCGCCCGCGCCATCTTCGGCGTCCGCTCGGCCATTCTGGTGACGCAAGGCTACCACCTGCCGCGCGCCTTGTTCCTGGGCCGCAAATTGGGGCTGGATGTCGTCGGCGTGGACGCCGCCAAGCGCCGCTACCCAGGGCAGTTCGGCTTTGATCTGCGGGAGATCGCCGCGACCGAAGTGGCCTGGATTCAGGCCACTCTCACGCACCCACATCCGAGGTTCCTGGGCAAGCCGGAGCCGCTGTTTGTGCAAGGGAGAGACGCGCGCCATGCCAACCGACTTACATGATCCTGCCGTCCGGCGGCGGCTTTACATCACGCTGGCACGAAAGCGTGCCCACCCTGGAAGCGGCAGCGGCCCGGACGTGCTTTGGGCCAGAACTTGGAGACGCCCTGTGTTCGATCTGAGAAGCCTCGTCTCCGTCCCGTTCCTGGTCGTCGGCGGCGTGGCGACTCGCTTGTACGCGCCGGAGCGCATGACGGATGACCTGGACGTGTTGGTGGCGGCAGACGCCGCCGATGTTCTGTATCAGGAACTGGCGCGCGGAGGAGCCGTGCAAAAGGGACTTTTGGCGATCGGCGGCAGCCATTGGCTGCTCCCTGACGGCACGCCGCTGGACGTTCTAGAGGAAGATGGCGCGTGGGTTGGGGAAGCGATGGCTGCCCCTGCGCTTGGGCCGGACGGCCTGCCCGTGATCGCGCTCCCCTACCTCGTCCTGATGAAGATGCGTGCCAGCCGGGGCATAGACATCGGCGATCTGACCCGCATCCTGGGCGCGGCGGGCGAAGCCGATTTGGATAGGACGAGGCAAGTCATCCGAACACATTTAGGCGATGCCGAAGAAGACCTGGAAAGCCTCATTTCTCTTGGTCGGCTGGAATACGACCAGACGCGCGCGAATCGGCACGGGGGCGAGGGCTAAAGCTCGCGCCGGTACTCGAAGGCTTGGATGATGGTCGCCTGGTCCGCGTAATCCAGATCGCCGCCGACCGGCATCCCATGGGCGATTCGCGTGACTTTGGCGCCGAGGGGCTTTAGGCGGTGGGCGATGTACATCGAAGTCGTGTCGCCCTCAACCGTGGGGTTCGTGGCGAGGATGACTTCCTCGACGCGCGGGTCGCCCTCGGCCACGCGCTGCTCCAGGTCCTTGAGGTGCAGCTTGTCCGGGCCGACACCGTCCAGCGGGGAGATGACGCCTTGCAGGACGTGGTAGACGCCCTTGAACTCGCCGGTCTTTTCCATGGCGATCAGGTCACGCGGCTCGGCCACGACGCACAGCTTCGCATGATCCCGGCGGGGATCGGCGCAGATGTCGCACAGCTCGCCTTCGGAATAGTTATGGCACAGCCGGCAAAACTTGATGCTGCTTTTGAGGGCGACCAGGGCGTCGGCCAGGGCGCGCGTCTCTTCTTCGGGCAGACGCATCACATGGAAGGCCAGCCGCTGGGCGCTTTTGGGGCCGATGCCGGGCAGCTTCTCGAACTCGCTGACCATGCGGGCCAGCGGCTTGGGATAGTAAACGGCCATAGGTGTCGCTTAAAATCTTATCTAGAACAGCCCGCCGGGCATCCCGCTGCCCATGCCCGCCGGCATGACGCTCTTCAGCCGCTCCTCGCGCATGGCGTTGGCCTTGTCCACGGCCTCGCGCACGGCCAGCGTCACCAAGTCTTCCAGCGCCTCGACATCGTCGGGGTCCACGACTTCTTTGGCGATCTTAATCGTCACGATCTCCGCCTTGCCCGTCGCCGTCACTTTCACCAGGCCGCCGCCGGACTGGCCCTCGACGCGCATCCCGTCTAGTTCCGCCTCGACCTTCTGCGCGTCCTCCATCGCCTTCTGCGCCTGCTTCATCAGATCGCCCAGGCCGCCGGGCAGTTTGCCATAAGGGTTTGCCATTTTGTCTGCTATCCTTTCCCATCGTCGTCTAAGAGTTGTCCGCCGAACACGGCGATGACTTCATCCACAAAAGCGCCGGGCTTCTCCGGCACGGAAGGCGTGGCTTCTCGATCCGGGGGGGCCAAGCCTTGCGCGACTTTATCCTGGGGCGCGCGGGCGGGCGGTGCGACGCCGTTCAGCGTCGCCTTTACCCGGTAAGTTCCGAGTTCAACGCCCAGCGTCTTGTTCACGGCCTCTTCCAAAAGCTGTTTGCCGCGTTCGTTGCCCTCCAGCCTGTCCACTGAGGCCGCATTTGGAAACTTGACGAGAATCGTCTTGCCGTTCAGGGAAATGGGTTCGCCTTCACGCAAAAATGCCGCCGTGGCGGGGCGGATGCTCATGCGGTTGACTACTTCCTGCCAGGACTTTTGCAGGCGGATCAGTTCCGGCGGCGTGTCCACCGCAGGCGCGGGCTTTGGAGGCGGCGCCACGGGCGTTTCGACAGTGACCTGCTGGACGCGCATAAGATCGTCGGCCTGCTCGTGCTGTTCCGGGGAGACGATGACCAGGCTGGGCATCTCTTCGTCTTCGTCCAGCGGCAGTGAGTCTAAGCCGTCATCGCCGGGCAGAAGCGCGTCTGCTCCCAGTCCATCGTCCTCATCGGGTATCTCGTCTTCGGCCAGCGGCGGCGGCATGTCGTAGGGGATGGAGGGGGAGGCCCCCGCCCCTGCCACCGTTGACGGGGGGGGATCAGGAGAGGAAAGAGGGTCGGCGAACCCGACCCCTACGGGTGTAGAATGTAGGGGCAGGGTTTCCCTCCCCTCCTGTCCTTTTCCGGCTCCCCCCCCGTCAACGGTGGTAGGGGCAGGAGCGGCTTCCACCGGCACGATGGTCACAGCCGGCGCGACGGCGGCCTTGACCCCGTTGCCATTGCTTGAGGGCGGCGCGGTGACGGCCTGTGAGGGCAGCCGCATCAAACGCAGCAGGGCCATTTCCAGCAGCAGCCGGTGCTGGTTGGAACGCTTGGTTTCCCCCTCCGCCGCCGTCAGCGTTTCCAGCGCCTGGAGCAGCGCGGCGGGCGCGAACCGGGCCGCCTGGGCGCGCATACTCGCGCTGTCGTCCATCTCGCCCGGCGCGGCGGGCCGCGCGCCGACGCCGACGAACAGCATGTCCCGGAACCGCTCGGCCAGGCTCTTCAAGAACTGCCGGACATCCTTGCCGCTTTCCAAAATAGACCCGGCCAGCACGAACGCCCCGGCGGCATCCGAATCCGCAATCAGGCCGACCACCTGGGAGAGCAGGTCGTCGTCAATCGTCCCTAAAACGACCGTGACATCTTTGGCCGTGACGTGTTCGCGCTGATAGGCCAGCACCTGTTCCAGCAGCGAAAGCGAGTCGCGGTACGAGCCGTCGGCGGCGCGGGCGATCAGCGTGACGGCAGCGGGGTCGGCGAGGACCCCCTCGGCCTTCAGGACTTCCGCCAGCCGCGCCGAAATCTGGGCGACCGATCCGCGCTTGAACTCGTAGACCTGGCAGCGGGAGGCAATAGTGATCGGCAGCTTGTCCAGCTCGGTCGTCGCGAGGACGAAGACCACGCGGTCCGGCGGCTCTTCCAGAGTCTTCAGGAACGCATCCATGGCGTCGCGCGAGAGCTGATGGGCCTCGTCAATGATGTAGACCTTGTAGCGCCCCTCCATCGGCGGGAACTTGATGGAGGCGACGAGATCGCGCACATCGTCCACCTTGCCGTGCGAGGCGGCGTCCATCTCCAGCACGTCTACAAAGGACGAACTGGCAATGGACTTGCACGGCCCGCAGACGCCGCAGGGTTCGGGGGTGGGGGCGTCCAACGTGCCGTCCGGCCCGATGCAGTTCAGGGCTTTGGCGAGGATGCGCGCGCAGGTTGTCTTGGCCGTCCCGCGCGTCCCGGTGAACAGATACCCGCTGGCGATGCGCCCCTCGATGATGGCGTTCCGCAACGTCGTCGTGACGTGCTCCTGCCCGACGACATCTTCAAACGTCTGCGGCCGGTATTTGCGGTAAAGAGAGATGTAGGCCATACCCCGTTATTATACCCCAAGCCGGGCCGGAAAGATTTTTCGGGGTTTGGCGGAATCCCGTCCGCTTTCGCCTCCGGGCGTAGATAATACGGTGGAAGCAAGTCGAAAGGAGGAGCGCGCATGGACGACCGGCAGCTTCTGAGGCAGTTCGTAGAGCATAACTCGCAGGAAGCGTTCGCGGCTTTGACCCAACGCTACCTCAGCCTGGTCTACTCCGTCTGCCGCCGCGAGCTGGACGACGCCGAAACGGCGGAGGACGTGACGCAGGCCGTTTTCCTGATCCTCGCCCGCAAAGCGCCCGCCCTGCGCCGCAACGTCGTCCTCTCCGGCTGGCTCTTCCAGACGGCCCGGTTCGCGGCGAAGAACGCACGAATCCAGGCGCAGCGGCGCGCGGCCTATGAGCAGAAAGCGGTGGAAGCGATGCAGCAGCACTCGGAAAGGGAAGACGCCGCCTGGTCGGAGATCGAGCCGCTATTGAACCGATCGCTGGCCGCCCTTCGGGAAGGCGAGCGCGAGTGTGTCCTGCTGCGCTTCTTCCAGGAGATGAGTTTCGCCGAAACAGGCGCGGCCCTGGGCCTGTCGGAAGAGGCGGCCCGCAAGCGCGTGACGCGGGCTTTGGAAAAGATGCGCGTGTTCTTCGGCAAGGAAGGTGTCGCCGTTCCGGGCGTAGCGCTCGCCGCCTTGCTGTCTACCCATGCCGTTAAGGCGGCCCCCGCAATCTGTCAGGTGGGCATCGCCCAAATAACTGCGGGGGTTCTTGCGGGTCATGTCCCCGTGGGACTGAACGGCTCACACGTCTACCAAATCTCGGAAGGAGTTTCAAAAGCCATGAAGATCATTCAGATAAAAGCCGCCGTCGGCCTCGCCACTGTGGTAGTGCTGGGAGTGCCCACTACCTACGCGGTTGGGCAGAGTGTCGCCCACAAGGTCAAACAGAGCGCATCCTCTCATACCAAGCAGAGCGCAGTCCCTCAAATGGCAACACCTCAAAACTCAGTGGAAAAGTATGTGGCAAGGTCGGGTCCCGCCGCCTTGGAGGCGTACAAGACTGCTGACCGCATCCAGATCGAGACGAGCCAAACCAAACGCTTAACGGACGCGGAGATAGCAACACTCGACAGCTATGTCAACAACCCCAACATGATGGTGAGGCTGGAGGTGATGGTCGCGCTCCGCCATGCCCAGCCTAAGCAGGCGGACGCTGCTGCGGCCGTCGCCCGAAAAGGGCTGACCTATCAAGACAGCATGACACAGCTATATGCGCTCACTACCCTTGACCGGCTCAATGCGCCTGATATCGTGTCGGTGGCTAAGACCATGCTGTCCACGCGGAATCGGTATGTGGCACCTGAAGCGCAGAAAATCCTTAAGAGGCGAGGCGTTGACAACTGATACTCAGGGGACATCTTGCACAAGTCACGCGCGACCCTTCAGGGTCGGGACGCTTCGGGTTAGGCTGAAACGAGAGGGCTGGGGGAAATCCCCAGCCGTCTCTCACTCCTTTTTGTTGCCGCCCATCATGCCGCAACGGGTCGCTGTTCGGAACGCCCGCGCTCCGCTTCTTCACCCTCAATGATCTCCTGGATCGTGTAAAGCTGCTCAAAGCCCGCCCGCATCCCCTGTTCCTCCGGGTGCGCTTTCATCCACTCGCGCAGGACCTGTTTGGCAGCTTCGATTTCCGGCAGGGTTCGCGCACTGAGCACGATCTTGGTGACTCGTTCTCTGGCCCCATCAACGTCGCTTATAGCTTTCGCCATCATTCCCCACCATTCAGCACGACGGTCAATCCTGCTACTTGGCTGAAACGACTTCCCGACCGGAGTGTGCGCGCTCGGCTTCTTGTTCCTCGGCGATGTCCCGCATCAGGGAAAGCCCCTCAAATGCCTCACGGATGCCAACATCCGCCGGATTTTGCCGTACCCACTCCCGGAGTTCTTGTGTGGCGGTCGCGATCTCAGGCAACGTCCGGGCATCAAGCGCTTGGTCAAGTATCCGTTCCCGCTCAGGACCATTAGCGAAGTTCATGGTTTTCTTCCGTCAATCCGGGGAAGGAGGTAGTGCTGGGTCCCTGCCAGCAAGCCAGGCCAGGAGGAACTCCTGCAAAGAATAGCCAGAAGGTGAACGCGAGTAGATAGAGGGCCATCCATCGTCGGTGGGGTTTTCATAAATCACTGGCAAGTCAGGCTCATCATATTTCACGGAAGCGTCATGGCCACAGCCAAAGCAAAACAGTGGCAGCAGGTTTGTTGGCTCACCGAGTTCTCGCCTGGTCATCACATCATCAACAAGGGAGCCATTGTCTACGTTTATCCTTTCAAGCAGTGGTGGCAGTCCCAGGCCCGGACCCCAAAACCCGTCCGCAACCTCCAAATAAAGGCGGCGCACGAGAGGAGGAAGGCGGAAGCCAAGTTGCTGCTCTGCCTGTTCTATGTTCTCCGGCATCAGTGGCGGACGTGGAGGGCCAGGATAACGCCGAGCATCAGTCTCGGCGGCTTGCTCCCACACCCGCTTCTTCAAGCGCGCGATCAATTCATCGTACTGGACTATGTCCATGTGGCCTCCCGTCAATCATACGCCGTTTGCAGCGCGGTCCAAAGGCCCGTAGACTACGAAGAAAAGCCCTCCCGAAGTTGTTACTCTCAGAGGGCTTTAGGCTATTTTGACCGTGCACCTGCCGTTGAAGTCGTTGCCTCACGTGTTACGTCGCGCCGCTGGCTCCGGTCAGAAGCACCGGACGGCACACGGGCCACACGCCTTATCGCTGCTGCGTTCCCACCCTGACGAGGTTCGGAGGTCGTCCGTTGCGCCGGGTCCGTCCATCAACGCTGCGCGCGCGCGCCAATCCGTAAGTGAGCGATCCGAGGGCAGGGATTCAGCCTCCCATGTTGCGGATTTGGAGTGCAGGGCACCGCAGACGCCCCGCCTAGCACGGTCAAATCGTTACGTCTAATGTTGGCAGGATTGTACCCGATTTCGGGCCGGGCTGTCTAGCCAGAGACTCTAGTTGAAGACTTTTCCCCCTTTGCCCACGATGTCGTCACGGGTCAGCGTGTAGGTCTTCAGCAGATAGCGCAGGCCGGGGATCGGCGTGGCGTCGCCCGGCAGCGGCGTCTTGCCGTCCGAAGTCACCAAATAAGGCTGCGGGCCAAGCCCTTCGCCCTTCCAGCCGATCCGGTCCTGCACCTGGATCGGGGCATCGTTCGGATTGTTCGACATGAAGTAGACGGAGACGGTGTAGCGCGGGGCGGTGAACGAATACATGGCCGGGTCCTGGCTCATGTCGAACTTCCGGCCCTGGTCGCCGCCGATCTTGCCGCCCCGGACGGAGACGGCATCCTGCATGATCGTCACGCTGGGGTCCACACTCGATGTGAGCGTATACGTCCTAATAACGGGCATTTTATATCCTTCATCTTGGAGGCGAATCTCGACCCGGCATCCATCCACGGGGCCGAATGTCCGCTGCCCTGTTTCCAGGCTGAACTTCGTGGCCCCGATGGCCTGCAACCCGCCCTTGAGGACAAAGACTTTGGGAGCGACCCGCACGAGCTGCGGGGCGAAGTGCATGTCCACGAGTTTGGCCGTGTCAATCGGGCGGTACTTGAGGCGGCCTTGCAGCTCGTAAATCTGCTTCTCGGCAATGGTCTTGTCCATCTGCTCCGAAAAATCGTCCGGCTTCTGCTTGATCAGGGCGTCGTGCAGCGTGAGGCACTTGTTCCACTGGGCCAGGGCGCCCGGCAGGTTGCCGCTGAACTCGTAGGCGTGGGCCAGCCCGTGGCCGACGGTCATCACGCCTTTGTCCGCCTCGTCGAACTGGGTGGGATCGGTTGAGTCAGTCACGTTCTTTGCCTGGACTACGTTCCAGCCCTTCTCGAACCACTCGGCGGACTTGGGGAAGTCCTCGATCTTGCGGAAGTAATGGACGAAGGCCATGTCCGCGTACAGGTCCGGCTCATCCGGGTTGTTGGCGATGCCCTCGCCGAGCAGGGACAGGGAGAACGGGATGTAGCGCCGGTCGGAGCGCTCCTGCGAGTCGGTAAAGTTGTAATCCATGTGCCAGGCGCCCGTCTCGTACACGTCAATCTGATGGGGGTCCAGCCAGGTGATGACGCGGATCAGGGGCATGATGGCCTCGTAGTCGCCGTTGTGGAAGAACTCGTCGCATCGCACCCACAGCATCCCCGCCACGGCCTCCCGAAAGCCCGTAAAGGCGCCCAGCGCCATCTCGATCGGCAGGTTCTTGGCGCCCTGCTTGAAGCTCTGGGAAGGTGCGTAGTTCTTCTGATAGATCGGATCAATCCGGCTTTGCAGCAGGGCGACCGGGACAAATAAGAGCAGGGCGACGGCGAGCATCTGGATGCGTCGCGCTTGGGTGTTCATGGGTTAAACCTCCCGCCGATCAAAGATGACCGTGCCGGCCATCAGCAGGATGACGGTGTAAAGCAGCGCGTAGGCGACGGTCAGAGTGAGGTAAGCCGGCTCCTGAGTCACAGGAACGCCGGGATTGATGAAAGAATTTTGGATCGCGTAGTTGCCGAAGTTGGGCACCAGCAGGTGCAGGAAGCCGAGCGGCCCGCCGGGACTGAGCACCCCGCTGGTTCCGAGAAGCCAGACGCCAAACGTCACGAAGAAGTTGACGACCGGGGGCAGGAAGACCGAAAAAAACATCGCCACCGCACCCAGCAAAGTCAGTTGAAAAAAGATCATCATCAGGTTCTTGAGCAATGCTAGGTCAACCTGTGGCACCGTCAGTCGGCTGTCCCCGGAGTGGATGTACTGGATTTGTTTGGCTGTCATGATCACCAGAAAAAAGAGACCCATCAGGGCGATGTTCGCCAGGACGGTCATCAGGCCGCCCAGGAACTTCCCCGTCAGGTACTGGTAGCGCTGGACCGGCTTGGACAAGATGCTGTAGATCGTCCGCCGCTCGATCTCGGCGGGAATCAAGGTGATGTAGAGAATGATGCTGATGAAGACGCCCGCCAGCGAGATCACGCCCAGGCCCAGGCTCTTCGTGACGTTCAGGTCGCGGGACGGCTGTAGCGCCCCGAAGGCCATGCCCATAAGCATGATGGCGAGGGCGCCGAACAGGAAGACCAGCAGAATCTTGCGACGCCGCGCTTCCTCGAAGGTGCTGGAGGCCAGCAGCCAGATGGTGCTCATCGCCGGTCCTCCGACGGCAGGGCGAAGGCCGTGCCTTCCTCGACCTCGCCCGCATGGACGACCTCGTAGAAGATGTCTTCCAGCGTGCGCCGCGTCTGCGTCATGGACACCACATCGCCGCCCGCGCCGCGCACCCAGTCGAGGACGCGATTTTTGCTGTCCGTCGAGGCGTTCGTGGTCAGGATCATCGTCTCGCCGACCTGCTCGATTTTGCCGGTGATCTCGCGCAGCCCGGCGAGCTGCGTTTCGCTCGCCTTGACGCGCTCGGCGACGATCTCGACGCTCGCGCCGGCGATCAAGTCGTCCACATGGCCCAGCCGGCGGATCTTGCCGCCGTGCAGGATCGAGACCCGGTCGCAGACCAGCTCGACGTCGGAGAGTTGGTGCGAAGACAGGAAGATGGTCCGGCCTTCTTCTTTCAGGCGCAGGATCAGGTCGCGGATGTCGCGATGGGCGACGGGGTCCAGCCCCGACGTCGGCTCGTCGAAGAAGAGCAGCTTGGGGTCGTTGATGAGCGACTGCGCGATGCCGACGCGCTGGAGCATTCCTTTGGAGAAGGAGCGCAGCGGCTTTTTGCCGGTCCCTTGCAGGCCGACCATTTCCAGCAGCTCGTCCACGCGCTTTTGCTTGGCCGATCCCGTCAGCCCGAACAGGCTGCCGTAGAAGCCGACCACTTCCGAGGCGGTCATGTGCTCATAAAAGTAGGGCGATTCGGGCAGGTAGGAAATCTTCTCCTTGACATCAATGTCGCCGGCGGGCTTGCCCAGGACGAGGACTTCGCCCGCTGTTGGGAAGATCAGGCCCAGCAGGGTCTTGATGGTCGTGGTCTTGCCTGCGCCGTTGGGGCCGAGGAAGCCGAAGATCTCGCCCTCGTAGACGTCCAGGCTGATGTTGTTGACGGCAGTGACCTTCTTGTACTGCTTGACCAAGTTCTTAATCTCGATGGCCTTGGCGTAGCCTTGGGGGCCTCCGTCCGAAGACCGAGCGCCGTTCGCCGGCGCGGTCATCGCCGGGGCGGTGCGTGTGGTGGTGTCGTTTGCCATGTGCGTTGACTGCGTTCCTTTTTTATGACGACGGAATGAAGGGCAGGATACATCCCCATACGGAAGTGCGCGTCGCTTTTGTGCCGGCCGGAGGTGAAGGGTAAACATAAGATGGCGATGGGGGCGGCGCGGCGACGTTGCCCACAGGCTTAGTATACAATGCCGAACCTCCGTCTGTCAAGAAACCGCTGTGTATTGCCAGGGCAATCGTACAGAAGGGGAACAAGGAGGGCAGGCGCGGGAACAAGGAGGGCAGGCACGGGGGCCAGCCCCTACGCGCCCCGATATTCGTAGGGGCAACCCCCGTGGTCGCCCTCTGTCTGCTCCGTGGTTGCCCTCGTTCCTTGTCTTCCGAGCGGGAGATGACGCTGCGCGGCCTGCGTAGGGTATAAAGATGGCATGGCACGATTAAACGAGCAAACGCTTCCTGCCCTTGCGCCCAAAGTCGCCGTTCCACGCTATGATCGCCGGGCCGTCACGCCGGGCATCGTCCACATTGGCGTCGGCGGGTTCCACCGGGCGCACGAGGCGGTTTATTTGGATGATCTGATGGCCCTGGGCGCCGGCTTGAAATGGGGCATCTGCGGCGTCGGCCTGCGCCCTGCCGACAAGGCCATGCAGGAGGCCCTGGCGCCGCAGGACTGCCTTTACACCGTCGTCGCCCGCAGCGCCGGGGGCGACGACGCGCGCGTGGTCGGCTCGCTCGTCAAATACTTGTTCGCGCCCGAAGAAACGCCGGCTGTCTCCGACGCGCTGGCCGCGCCCGAAACGCGCATCGTCTCGCTGACCATCACTGAGGGCGGGTACAACTTTAGCCAAGCGACGGGCGAGTTTGACGCGGGCAACGCCGACGTCCGGCACGACCTGGCGAACCCCGACCGGCCCGTCAGTGTGTTCGGCTACCTCGCCGAGGCGCTGGACCGGCGGCGACTGGCGGGCCGCGCGCCGTTTACCGTGCTCTCCTGCGATAATGTGCCTCAGAACGGCGACATGGCGCGGAAGACTCTGCTGGCCTTCGCCGCCCTGCGCGACCCGGCCCTGCACGACTGGATCGCCGCCCACGTCGCCTTCCCGAACAGCATGGTGGACCGGATCACGCCGCAGACCACCGACGCCGACCGCGCGATGGTTCGCGATGAGTTCGGCATCGAAGATGCCTGGCCGGTCGTCTGTGAACCGTTTCGGCAGTGGATCATCGAGGACCATTTCTCGGATAGTCGCCCGGCATGGGAGCAGGCCGGGGCGCAGTTTGTCGGCGATGTCCACCCGTATGAGATGATGAAGATTCGGCTGCTGAACGCCAGCCACTCGGCGATGGGCTATCTCGGCTTTCTGGCAGGCTTTCGGTACATCCACGAGATCATGGCGGATGACCTGTTCCGAGACTACATCCGGCGGCTGATGGACGAGGAAGTGACGCCGCTGCTCGCGCCCGTGCCGGGGATCAACCTGGCCGAGTATAAAGCGACCCTGCTGACGCGCTTCGCCAACCCGACCATCAAGGACCAGGTGACGCGCATCTGCCTGGACGGCTCCTCCAAAGTCCCCAAGTTCGTGATCCCCTCCCTGCAAGAAGCGCTGGCGGCCGGGCGGCCCGCCCCGCTGCTGACGCTCGCCGTCGCCGGCTGGTTCCGCTACCTGCGGGGCGAGGACGAACAGGGCCGCTCCTACCCGATTGATGACCCGCGCGCCGCCGAGTTGCAGGCGCTGGCGCGGCAGGGAAAGGCCGACCCGCGCCACCTGCTGGGGTTGGCCGATCTGTTCGGCGACCTGGGGCAGTCCCCGTCGCTTGTCGCGCAACTGACGCGCTTCGGGGAACAGCTCGAAGCCGATGGCGCACGGGAGACCCTGGCGCGGGCGCTTGGCTAATCGAGGGAGGAAAGCCGCCCCCCTCGGTCGAATAAGGAGCCAGCCATACGGCGAAGACGATGCGGTCAGTGGAGAACACGAGAATGGAAACGCGGGACGAAGGGCTTCGAGCCGAGATACGGGAGATGTCCCGTGTGGATCAGGAACTACTGCACAAGCGGTGGATGGAGAACAGGGACGACCAAGAACTCGCCTCACAAATAATGGAAGTGACCCAGAAGAACACGGCACGGATGCATCAGATCGTTGACGCCCACGGCTGGCCAGGGAAGACGCTGGTCGGTGAGGACGGCGCGAACGCGGCCTGGCTTCTGGTCCAGCACGCCGATGAGGACCGCGAGTTCCAGAAACGGTGCTTGGAACTCATGGCGGCGGCGGGACCCGAGGAAGTGTCACAGGGCAACCTTGCCTATCTGGTGGATCGCGTTCGCGTGGGTGAAGGACGGCCCCAGGTGTACGGCACTCAGTTCTGGACGGACGAGAGCGGCCTGTTCGGGCCGCGCCCCATCGAGGACGAGGCCCTGGTGGACGAGCGGCGTGCCGGCGTCGGACTGGGGCCACTGGCCGAATATAAAGAGACGATGATGGGCCTCTAACAGCCGGGTCAATCGAAGCAGGAGCCGCCGGCCGAGCAGAGCCAGGAATGACATCAGTCAGCGACATTCAGGTCGCGAGAGCCACACCGCCTCATGGAAACCCTATGTCCTATTTAGACTTGCCGCTGGGCGACCAGGCGCCGGTCATCGTCAACATGATCGTCGAAATCCCGCAGGGGTCCTCCAACAAATATGAATTCGACCATGACCTGGGCGTCTTCAAGCTGGATCGGACGCTCTATTCGCCGCTGTTTTACCCATTCGACTATGGCTGGATCTGCGACACACTGGCTGAGGACGGCGACCCGCTGGACATCCTCGTCATCACGACTCAGCCGACATTCCCCGGCTGCCTGATCGCCGCCCGCCCGCTCGGCGTCCTGATGATGCGGGACGAGAAGGGGCCGGACGAGAAGATTCTGTCGGTCGCCGCCGCCGACCCGCGCTTCGAGGGCATTGAGCACCTGTCGGACCTGCCCGCCCACATCCTCAAAGAGATCGTCCACTTTTTTGACATTTACAAGGACCTGGAAGACAAAGAAACTACCGTGCTGGGCTGGCAGGACGTCGCCACCGCGCATCAAGTGATCGAGAAGTTCCGCGTCCAAGGCGAGCCGGAGCATTAGGAGCAAGATTGGGAACCGCTTACACGCCGGGGCTGAAAGTCAGCCCCCACACGCTGATCCAGCGCACGCGCCGCCTGCCGCTCAAAGGAGACGTGCTGGTCCAGACGGGCCAGGTCGTCACCCCCGACACGATTGTGGCGCGCGCCTCGCTGCCGGGCCTGATGCAGTCCGTCAAAGTCGCCGCCCATCTGGGGATAGACGCCGACGAGCTGACCGGCGCGCTCTTGGTCAAGGAGGGGGATGACGTCGAAAAGGGCCAGGTGATCGCCGCCACCAAAGCCTTCTTCGGCATGTTCAAGTCCGAGGCTAAGTCGCCCGTGTCCGGCAAGGTCGAGACCATCAGCGCCGTGTCCGGCAACGTCGGCGTCCGCCAGCCGCCCCTGCCGATTAACCTCACCGCCTACCTGTCGGGCAGCGTCGCCGAGACCATGCCCGGCGAGGGCGTGGTCGTGCAGACCGAGGGCGCTCTCATTCAAGGCATCTTCGGCATCGGCGGCGAGCGGGTGGGGGAGATTCAGATGGTTTCCACTTCGCCCGAAAGCGACCTGACCGAAGCCGAGATCACGCCCGCGCTGGCCGGCAAGATCATCGTCGGCGGCGCCAACATCTCCGGCGCAGCCCTGCGGAAAGCCGCCGAAGTCGGCGTCACGGGCATCGTCGTCGGCGGCATTATTGACAAGGACCTGATCGCCTTCCTGGGCTACGACATCGGCGTCGCCATCACCGGCCACGAAAACATCACCCTCACCCTGGTTATCACCGAGGGCTTCGGCACCATCGCGATGGCCCGCCGCACGTTCGAGCTATTGAAGTCCCTGGAAGGCAAATCCGCCTCCATCAACGGCGCGACCCAGATCCGCGCCGGCGTCATCCGCCCCGAAGTCATCGTTCCGCTCTCCGGCACCCCCAGGATTGGGGGCGGGGGGGGCAGCGAGGACGAGGGCAACCTCTCCGTCGGCACCCCCATCCGCATCATCCGCGAACCCTACTTTGGGCAGCTTGCGACCGTGGCGAGCCTGCCCCCGCAGCTCACCGTCATCGGCTCCGGCGCCTCCGTCCGCGTCCTGGAAGCCACCCTCGCCGACGGCAGCGCGGTGACGGTTCCAAGAGCCAATGTGGAGATCATCGAGGGGTGAACCTCAGACAACGACACGGCCCGCCTGTTTCATAGGCGGGCCGTCCTTGTGTCTATGCAGCCGAATCGAAACGGTCTACTTTCCGATGTACCGCTGAGTCCGCCGCCACTCCTTGAGGATGCTCTGCGTCAGGCGCATCCGCGTCTGTTTCACATCCCGTAGGTTGCGGGACAAGGTCTTGTGGGCCTCGAAGGCGTCCCGCGCGGCGGCCAGTTCGCTTGACCCGACCCGATTTTATCGCCACCGGACAGCCATTTGGCTCTCAATGCAACTTTTTTCGCCCCGTGGTGTCAAAGACAGTGCCGTCCAATATTCGTGAGGAAACACCGTGAAAAAACAAACGATGCTTGCCGCCGCGCCCTTCTCTCTCGCTTGCGCGCTGCTGATGACCGGCTGCGGACACAACAACCAGCCCGTGATGATGGCTCCGCCGACAACGCCGGTCACGATCTCCCAGCCATCCGGCGGCTACGGCCAGAGCGCCGGCTATGACCAGACCGCGGCCAGCGCCCAGAACGGCGCGTATAACTGGACCGAAGTTCCCGTCAACCAGCAGGTCCCGATTACCCGCGCCGTCTTCGACCAGGGCGGCTACCAGCTTTACTCGCCGCAGGGAACCATCGTCGTCCCGTTCGCCAACCAGAACCTGTATGTGATGAAGTTCGGCCAGTCGGGCAGCGGCGGCATGTACTTTGTCAACAACGGCCAGTACCCCACGCTCTTCCTTCCGCCGGGCGGCTCCCTCGACAACGCCGCCCAGCCGGGCGCGCGTTGGTATCCGTTCCCGCAGAACTACGCCTACACCCAGCCGGTCTATGTCGGGCTGGCGCCGAGCTGGTCCGCCTTCAGCGGCATGGGCTGGTATCCCGGCATGTCCTACTACGGCGGCTATTGGGGCTACAACCCCTACGGCTTCGCCCCGATGGTCGGCCTGCACTTCCTCATCGGCGGCTCGCCCTATTACGGCTGGAACTCGTACCATTCCTACTATAACAGCCACCCCTACGGCTACGCTCCAATGCGCGTCGTCAACCGGACGGTTTACAATCAGGCCGCCCGGACTTCGTTCAACCGCAACTCCTTCGGGCGCGGCTCTCCCGGCAGCGGCTCCTTTGGTGGCGGACGCCGCCCCTACGGCAGCGGGGGCACGACCTTCGGCGGACGCCCCTCCGGCTCCTTCGGCAGCGGTCGGCCCGCCTTCGGCGCTGGGTTCGGCGGTGCCCCGCGCTCGACGGGTTCCTTTGGCCGTGGTCCCTCCGGCTTTGGCGGCTCGTTTGGAACCGGGCGGCGTTCTTTTCCGGTCAGCGGCGGCTCATTTGGCGGTTCCCCGGCTCCCTCCGCACCGAGCCGGCCTGCCTTCGGCGGCGGCTCATTCGGTGGCGGCGGGTTTGGCGGCAGCCGTCCTTCATTCGGCGGGGGCGGCTTCAGCGGCGGTCGTTCCTCCTTCGGGGGCGGCGGCTCCTTTGGGGGAGGCCGTTCCTCGTTCGGCGGGGGCGGCGGGCGGCGGCGGTAAGAAACGGCGGGATTACCCCCTAGCCCCCAATTCTGGGGGGACAAGAAGTGATCTGACTCCCCCAGAATTGGGGCCGGGGGGCGATCCTGCCTTTAGCGCAAACAGGAGACAACACCCATGAACGATATGACGTTTCAGACCGGCGGCGACTGGTCTTCCACCACCCTTTACAACAACGGCGTCGAAGTCCTTGCCGCCCAACTATTCGTGCAGATTCTGGCTGGGCGCGACGAGTGGGACAACCCCATCCGGGGCGGCATCTACGACGGCACCGACCTGACCGCCCTCGTCCGGCCCCAGCAGGACCCGGACCAGGCGTGGGACATCCTGCCGGGCCGCGTCACCCTGACCTTCCCCGGCCACGCCGTCGTAGTGGAAAACTACCACCCGATTGTGGACCCCGACGCCACCCGCGTCTGGTACAACGGCCAGGACATTACGGACCGCGTCGTGGACGTGTATGTGGACGTCAACGCCCTGGACGACGTCGTCAAAGCCTACATTACCGTCTACAAGCCGCACTGGATTAGGACCGATGAAGTAATCACTTACACCATCGTGGCGTAGAACCGTATTGCTCAGATCGCCCCCCCGGCCCCCAATTCTGGGGGAGTAGGAGAGGAACTGGCCCTGACCTCTCCGGGTTCTTTTCCTGTTCCCCCATTATTGGGGGCTAGGGGGCCATTTCTGGGCGCATTCATAGGAGAACCATCTATGTTCGGCAGCAACAACGGCGCCCCCGCGCCCGCCCCCAACCGTCCCCTTGCGTCCGAGGTCGCGCGGCTCGAAAGCAACTTCACCCAAGTCATCGTCAGCGGCCCGTCCTCGGTTGGCCTGGCGGTCTTCCTGAACGGCCAGCCCGTCCCGACGGGTGATGTAGAAAGCCTCACCGTCGAGATCATCACGCCCGACGCCAATAACCAGACCGGCTCCGTCGCCGCCGTCCTGTCCCGCTACACGACCGGCCCCTCCGGCGGGCGCGACCAGCGCCCCGCGACCCTCTTCCCCGGCACCGTGGAGGTGATCGCCCGTGGCCGCCGCCTCGTCGTGACGTGTATGGAAGACGGCTCCTTTGACGGCCTCTGGCTCGGCCTCGGCCTGCGCGCCGACGGCACCTCCAGCGAACTCACCGGCGTCCAGAGCCTGCGCCTCGCCGTCACGCCCAACCTCGTGGACGCCAAGCTGACCTGGAGCGAAGACGGCACCACCGAGGACCTTCTGCCAGAGACATGAGCGCGGCAGTGTGGTATAATGCGTGTTAAGCCGCAAGGCAGATGGCTTGCTGGTGGTAAAAGGTTCTTAAACATCATGGCTTGGCTGGAATTGAAAGTTTATCAGGCTGAATACCCCTACCGAAGTGAGCCGTTACCCTACTCACACCGCGAAAATGTATGGCTCAACTTGGAGCAGGTTAGGTCAATCAGCTTCAAAGCAGAACGACTTAACAATAATAGCATAGCCGCGTACTTGTCGTTCGGCGAAAAAGAATATGTAACTCTTGACGCAGAAAACATCCGAGTTTTGCGCAATTACTTGGTAAAAAGCCAGGAAAAGTAAGACAGTTCTTGGTAAGACGGGTCCTGCAAGCGGATCTGCCTGCGGTGTCGCAAGTTTGGTTCGTGGGTGAGAGCGACCGTTGTCCTCTCTGGCAACTAGGGGCGGCGAGCCGGGCTGGGTTTTATAAGCGTCTCTAAGGTACAATCGCGGCAGGCAGACGGCAGAACATCCGTGCGGAGACTGCCGGCGTCTTCTTGCGGCACTTCATCAACACAAACAGAGGGAAATATTATGGCAACTATGGTAACGGCCCAGGCCGCGCCCCAGATGGCGGCGGAAGATGAGGCCACTTTCGAGCAGCTAATGGTGGAGGCGCATCATCTCAATGAACTCATGGATAATGACCGGATCGAAATTGAAAAGCTGAAAACAGAGTCAAAGGCCATCCGAGAAGAGACGCGCGCACTGCTGACTGCAATCGGAGCGAAACTGTAGGCCATGTGGAAGCAATTTCTCGATTTCAGCAAGCAAGTAATTGCGCTTACTCGCCGGACGCAGCAGCATGAGACGGACATTAAAGATGTGCGGCAGGAACTCAGGGAATTGCAAAAGGAAGTGCGGGCACTGGCGCAGGCCGTTCAGCAGATGCAGTGGGAGCAGCGGCACGACCGGGATATGGCGGCGCGGGATCGGGAGAACCTGATCCTGCGACTGGAAAACTACCTGTTGCGCGCCGACCGCAGCCTGCCGCCCGGCACTGGGGATGATGCGCTGTAAATCCTCCTCTCTGCCACAGGCTGCGATAACCACCACGGCGTTTGACACACAGATTCGCGCCCGGTATAATGACGGCAGGCAGACGCGGGAACATCCCGGCGGGGGCCTGCCGTCATTCATGTATGCACATTTTGTCAAAACGAACTCTGGCGCTGTGCCTCGGCCTATTCCTATGGGCGGGCGCGGGCCGAGCGGACACGACGGTCAAGCGGCTGGCGCCGGGCGTGACGCTGACGCAGGAGATTGATCGGAAGACGCCGCTGATCATCAACGTCGTCTCGGTAGACCTCCTCGCGCCGGGCGTTCGGATTGGCGTCGGCATCGGGCAGGACAAGATCACGGGGACGGACGGGGCGCACGGGCGCGAGGATGTTAGCCGCCTGGCCCGGCGCTGGGGCGCGGTCGCCGCCGTCAACGCCGACTTCTTCCCTTACACCGGCGACCCGCTCGGCATCGGCATCCGGGACGGCGAGCTGTTCTCCGAGCCGTGGCTCGGCAATGCCAAAGGCGGGCCGCGCGTGACGCTCGGCGTGACGCCGGACGGCAGGGGCGTCCTGTTCGACACGCTGGGCTTTTTAGGAGACTTGCAGGCGTCCGATGGCGAGCGGGGGTTCATCAACGGCATCAATCGCCCGGTCACCAAGAACGAGACGATCGTTTACAGCAGCCTATATGGGCCGGTGACGGGCAACAAGCCGGGCGGCGTGGAGGCCGTCGTGCGCGGGGTCAACCTGCCGGTCCGGGCAAACAAGCTGCTGACCGGGCGTGTGGAAAGCGTTCGGGGCGTCCAGGGGGCGACGGAAGCGATCCCAAGCGACGGCGTGGTCCTTTCGGGCGGGCCGGGCACGGGCGCGGACTTCCTGGCGGGGCGCCTGCATCCGGGCGACCGGGTCAGCTTCGTCCTCGCCGTCGCGCCCGCCGGACAGACGCGCAATGCGGTCCAGATCGCCGCGCTGCCCCGGACAGGTCGGGACCTGCCCTCGCGGGCCGGGGCGGGGATCAGCCGGAGCGCCTGGGTGTGGGCGCAGGTGCCGCAGGCAGTCGGCGGCGGCCCGCGCCTGCTCGTGGATGGCCAAGTCGCCGTGGATTGGGCGGCGGAAGGCTTTGACGCCGGCTTCACAGACGGCCTCAACCCGCGCACAGCCGTGGGAACGACGCGCGACGGCCATCATCTCCTGTTGGTGACGGTGGACGGGCGGCAGGCGTTCTCCAAAGGCGTGTCCCTGGCTGGCATGGCCGCCATCATGAGGCGCTACGGGGCCTGGAACGCCATCAACCTGGACGGCGGCGGCTCGACGGCGATGGCCGCGGGCGGCCTGACCGTCAACAACCCCAGCGGGGCGGGGGCGGAGCGGCCCGTGGCCGACATGCTCCTGGTCTACAGCGCCCGCGCCTTCCAATCTGTTGCCCCCGCCCTGCCGTCGGTGACGGCGGATGCCGAGGCTGGACAGGAAGGGCCTGCGGCGCGTCTGGTCGTTCCCACGATGCCCGTGAGCGTCGGTCGGGCTGTGCCGCTGAGGGTGCAGGACGGCGGTCGCCTGGTTTCCGGCGCATCGCCCGCCATCGTCTGGCAGGGTCCGGCGACGAGTGGGGTGGGGTTTGTTAACCAAAAGGGCTATCTTATCACGACGGCCCCTGGCACGGGCCGAATCTCGGCGCTCTACAAAGGGCAGCTACTCTCCGCCCCTGTCACCGTAATTGGCGCGGCGCCTGCCCCAGCGACGTACACCCTGCAAGTGCATTTGGTCGCCGATCCCGACGCCATTGCCGACCGCAACCAATTGATCGTCCGCGTCGCCGATACCCACGGCAAGCCGCTGGCTCACGCGCCTGTGACACTGATCGTTACGGGCGGCACGGCGGACAAAGACACTTTACAGACCGACTTCGACGGCAGCGTCACGGTCGGCATCACCTGGACAGCCGATAAAGGCGGCTCGGCGCGCGTCTCTTCGGGAACGCTGACGCCGGTAATTGTTACGCGACCATGATCCAAGAACCCACCACGGAGGCATCGCCGAGCGCACTGGCGTCGGCACTCCCCATCACTCTCAAAGACGTGCGCCACGACGCGCGCGTCCGCACCTACATCACGCGCGGCAACGAGCAGATGCAGGCCATCGGCTACACCGAGCACGGGCACCGCCATGCCGGCATCGTCTCGACCATCGCCCGGACCATCCTGACGCAGCTCGGCCACTCGGACCGCGAGGGTGAGCTGGCGGCCATCGCCGGCTACCTGCACGACATGGGCTGCGTCGTCAACCGCATCGGCCATGTCGAGGCGGGCGCCCTGATGTCCTACACGATCCTGACCGACATGAAGATGCCGGCCGGCGAGATCGCGACCATCATCGGCGCCATCGGCAACCACGAGGAGCCGAACGGCCTGCCCATCTCGCCCGTCTCCGCCGCCGTCATCATCGCCGACAAGTCCGATGTCCACTTCTCCCGCGTCCAGGAGAAGGACCCCGTCAAGTGGGACATCCACGACCGCGTCAACTCCGCCGTCCAGAAGTCCTACCTGCGCGTGGACGCCGAGGCGAAAATGATCACGCTGGAACTGGAGATCGAAACCATCCACGCTTCCGTGACCGAATACTTCGAGATCTTCGTCCTCCGCATGGTCCTCTGCCGCCGCGCCGCCGACTTTTTAGGCTGCAAGTTCCACCTCAAAATCAACGGCGTCAATTTGTAGCTTCTCTTATGGCGGATGGACTCGCGAACAACTTAACGGCCTATCTGAACGATCCAAACGCGGCCTTGCCGTCACCGCTTGCCGTGGAAGCCCTGGCGCAGCAGGTGACGTCCTGGCTCACGGCACATGAAGGTGCGACCTTCAATTTGTTCTTCGGCAACATGGCGGGGCAAAGTCTTTATGCCGTTTCCCTGTACCCGGAACGTTCCGTCGTGCTTCCAGGCAGAGATGTTCCTGAAGACCTACTGCGGAAGTTTATCTCCGAGCGCGGAAGACCCCGCCATTTATGGCTGGGGATGGATAGCGCGGGAACTTTCTGAAGTCCCTGCTCCGTCAGGGCGAAGTTCCCTTCTTTGGCGTTGCGTTTTCGTGCAGGTTCTAGTATAATAATTTAGAGTCGTGGACAACTCTAAACATATGCTTGTGCTGGAATACAAACTCATACTTGGCGCGAAACAATCTCAAAAGATTGACGAGGCCCTGCGCGCCTTCCAGTTCGTCCGAAACAAGGCTCTGGCCCTCTGGTTTGACGACCGAAAGAACAAAGCCTTTGACCTCAACAAGCATTGCGCTGTCCTTGCCAAAGAGTATCCGTTCGCCAACGCTCTGAATTCCCAGGCAAGGCAGGCGGCGGCGGAACGCGCCGCCTACGGCATTGCACGGTACTTGAAGCCTGATGTCAATGGCAAGCGCCTTGCCAAGCCCAAGTTCCAGAAGGACAACCGCTCCGTCGAATATAAGGTCACGGGCTGGAGACTTTCCAGTGATCGGAAGCGCATCACCTTCAAGGATGGCATCGGCATCGGGACAATGAAGATGCTTGGCACTCGTGACCTATGTGTTTATGGCCTGGCCCAGTTCAAGCGTGTCCGTATCATCAAAAAAGTGGATGGCTGCTATGTTCAGTTCTGCATTGACGTAGACCGTCAAGAGACGTTGGAACCGACGGGCAAAACCATCGGCCTAGATATGGGCCTTGCCAATTTTTACACGGACAGCAACGGCGAAGCCGTGGATTGCCCCAAGTTTCTCCGTAAGGGAGAAAAGAAGATCAGGCGAGCGCAGCGAAAGCATTCCCGCAAGGTCAAGGGCAGCAACAATCGTCGGAAGTCCAAGAAGGTTCTTGGCCGCAGGCACTTGAGGGTACAGAGACAGCGTAAAGATTTCGCCGTCAAACTGGCGAGATGCGTAGTGGAGTCCAGCGACTTCGTGGCTCTGGAAGACCTGCAAGTTCGGAACATGATCAAAAACCATTGCCTGGCAAAGTCCATTGCGGATGCCTCCTGGGGGATATTCTCCCAGTGGCTATCGTATTACGGCTCTGTCTTTGGCAGACCCGTGATCAAGGTTCCCCCTGCTTACACCTCGCAGGATTGTTCATCCTGTGGTAAACGAGTTCAGAAGTCTCTCTCGGAACGCACACACGCCTGTCAGTGTGGATGCGTTTTGGACAGAGATCACAATGCCGCGAGGAACATATTGCGTCTGGGACTCGAACTCGACTCCGAAATGTACCCTGGGGCACAGGGGAACAGGGAAGGCTTTCCTTCCGAAACGCTTGTGGAGATGGCTCCTCTACTGTCCACGTAAGCGGAACAGCAAGGGCTGTCGGTGAAGCAAGAAGCCCCGCCATTTATGGCTGGGGAGTTGTCACTTTTAACTGTGCGGATAGTAGAATACAAGTTGGTTGCCAATCGGCAGCAGGGACAGCGCATAGAGGAAGCCATTCGCTGTGTCCAGTTCGTCCGCAACAAGGCACTGCGCCTGTGGAGGGACACGAACGCAAAGCCCTATGACCTCAATCGCTACTGCGCTGTCCTTGCCAAAGAGTATGCGTTCGCCCACGCCCTCAATTCACAGGCACGGCAAGCGGCGGCGGAACGCGCCGCCTACGGCATTGCACGGTACTTGAAGCCTGACAAGAAGGGCAAACGATTAAAGAAACCCAAGTTCCAGAAAGGCAACCGCTCCGTCGAATACAAGACAACGGGTTGGAAGCTGTCTGAGAACAGAAAGCGCATCACCTTCACGGATGGCATCGGCATTGGCGAAGTCAAACTCATGGGAACGCAAGACTTGTGCGCCTATGACATTGCCCGCATCAAGCGTGTCCGCATCGTCCGCAAGGCCGATTGGTACTTTGTTCAGTTCTGCGTTGACGTTGACCGTTCCGAGCCGACGGAACTGACAGGCCGCATGGTCGGGCTGGACATGGGCCTTGCCTCGTTCTACACGGACAGCGACGGGCAGAAGGTAGACTGCCCGAAGTTCCTCCGCAAAGCGGAGAAGCGATTGAAGCGAGAGCAGCGGCGACTCTCGCGCAAGAAGAAAGGCTCAAGCAACCGCCGCAGTAAGAATTACGACAAGGCGCGGGTCAGGGTCTCCCGCCGTCACTTGAAGGTACAGAGGCAGCGTAAAGACTTTGCCGTGAAACTGGCAAGGTGCGTCGTGGCATCAAACGATGTCGTGGCTCTGGAAGACCTGCGAGTGAAGAATCTGGTGAAGAACCGCCACCTGGCGAAATCCATTCACGATGCCGCTTGGAGCCAGTTCGGGAACTGGCTCTGCTACTACGGCAGCGTGTTCGGCAAGCCTGTGGTGAAGGTTCCGCCCGCCTACACCAGCCAGGACTGTTCCGCCTGTGGGATCCGCGTCAGGAAGTCTCTGTCGGAGCGCACCCACGTTTGTGCCTGCGGGTGCGCCCTGGACAGAGACGAGAACGCGGCCAGAAACATCCTGCGGCTTGGCCTGGCAACACTCGGAGCAAACTGTACCGTGGGGCACACGGGAACAGGCGAGGGCTTGCCCTCCGAAACGCTTGCGGAGATGGCTCCTCTACTGTCCACGTAAGCGGAACAGCAAGGGCTGTCGTTGAAGCAAGAAGCCCCGCCATTTATGGCTGGGGAGTGTCACTCCTGCTTTGTTTCCACCGTCTTCGTCGTCTCGGTCGTCTCAGAGCTGCCGTCGCCGCTCTCGCTGTGACTGGTCTTCGTCGTCTGCGTACCGCCGTCCGGCGTTTGTTCCGTCTCGGTCTTCTCGTCGGCCATCGTGTGCTCCTGTCAGGCTCGCTAAACGCTTCTGCCCACCACGAAACGCGGCTAAACCTCCCCGGCCAGTTCCTGCAAGATGATGGCCGCGCCGCCGAAGATACCGGCGTTGTCACCAAGTTCGGCGGGGACGATCTGACATGACTTCGCTAGGGAGCGGATCGCCGTCGCCGTGACCGTGCGGCGGATCGGGTCCAAAATAATGTCGCCCGCTTGGGCAATCCCGCCGCCGATGACGACCATTTCGGGGTTGAGCAGGTCAATGAGATTCGTGACGCACAGGCCGAGGTAATAGCCCGTCTCCTCGAACACTTCCAGGGCGATGGCGTCGCCCTTCTGCGCCTCTTCGGCGATGATGGCGGGGGTCAGCGCGAAGCGGTTGTAGTCCACCCGCTCGCCCAGGCTCGTCTCGTAGCCCTCTTGAATCTTGCGCGCGGCCCGCTCAATGATGGCGTCCCGCTGGGTCTCCCCCTCGACCGAGCCGAACGCGCTGTTGCCGCCGCGCCCGCCGGGGTTGACCACCATGTGCCCGATCTCGCCCGCGCCGCCGTCCGCGCCGTCCAGCAGCTTGCCGTCCACGATGATGCCGCCGCCGATGCCCGTCCCCAATGTCACCATGACCAGGTGCCGGACCGCGCGGCCCGCGCCGAAGCGGAACTCGCCCAGCGCGGCGAGGTTCGCGTCGTTGCCGATCTGCACGGGCAGCCCCAGGTGGCGCTCGATGAGTGAGGCGATGGGGACATCCTTCCATTGGTCCTTGAAGTTCGGCGCCCACTTCACCAGGCCCTCTTTCGCCTTGACATGGCCCGGCACGGCGACGCCGACGCCCAGCACCTGCGCGGCGTCGGCGCCCGCCCCGTCCAGCGCCGTCCGCGCCGCCGTCGCGATCTGCATCGCCGTCAGTTCCGAGCCCTCCATGCCGCGCGACGAGATGTTCTCGCCGCGCGCCACGATCTGCTCGCTCGCCCGGTCAATCACTGCCGCCCGGACGTTCGTCCCGCCCAGGTCCACGCCCACCACATAGGGTTTGCTCGTTGTCTCGTCTGCCACGCGCCATCCTCCTGCCCGAATCCCGCGATAGTATAGCGGACGGGGCCGGGGATGTCAAGGCTCGTTGGTACGCTTTGTGCTATAATGGATGTTATGGATAATGAAACCACCTATTTTCCGAAAATGGAACCTGCCACTGATGAGGAGTGGCAGAAGTTGCAACCGCTTATCGACAAGGCAAAAGCGGAAGGGAATCCTTGGGCCTATGCCGCCGGCATCTTCAGAAACGACCCTTCATTTGATGAGTGGGTTGAGATCATGCGTGAGAACCGGCGCAAAGCGGATGAGGACCCGAATTATTGATCTATTCCGTGCTCGATACTGACACCCTGACTGCTTTCTTGCATGGGCAAGAAGACTTGGTTGAGCGTGTGGTCGCTGCCGTCAGGGCTGAGAGTCTGGCCATAACAGTAATCACCGTGCAAGAGCAGATTGATGGGAGGTACGCATTCCTCCGGCGGGCAAGGACTGACGCGCAGCTCGCGTATGCCTACCAGAACTTGACCGACGCCGTGCGAGCGTTGTCAGGGCTATACATCGTCACTTTCTCAGAATCCGCGATACGCCGGTACAACGCACTCCTGGCGATGAAGCTGAACATCGGCAAGATGGACCTGCGGATCGCCGCAATCGCTCTGGAAGAAAACGCCGTCGTCATCACCCGCAACCTGCGCGACTTCGGGCGCATGCCCGGCCTGACCTGCGAGAACTGGGCCGATTAGAACCCACTGAGGAAACACCTATGGCCGATATACGAACACTGCTCGGAGAGCGCATCCTGATCCTGGACGGGGCGATGGGGACGATGATCCAGCGCCACAAGTTCGAGGAGCCGGACTACCGCGCCGAGCGGTTCCAAGACCACCTGATTGACCTCAAGAACAACAACGAGGCCCTGATGCTGGTCCGGCCCGACGTGATCGAGGACATCCACCGGGAGTATCTGGACGCGGGCGCGGACATCATCGAGACCAACACGTTCAACGCCAACAAGGTCTCCATGGTGGACTTCGGCATGGAAGACCTCGTCGTCGAGATGAACCTGACGGCGGCGCAGATCGCGCGCCGCGCCGCCGACGCCTTCAGCACGCCCGACAAGCCGCGCTTCGTCGCAGGCGCGCTGGGGCCGCAGACCCGCAGCGCGACCGTCATGGTGGACCCGGACCACCCGGAGCGGCGCAACGTGACGTTCGACGAGCTGCGCGACGGCTATTACGAGCAGGCGAAGGCGTTGCTGGACGGCGGCGCGGACCTGCTGCTGTGTGAAACGACCTTCGACACGCTGAACCTCAAGGCCGCCCTGTTCGCCATTCAGCAGTTGTTCGACGACGAAGGCCGCATCGTGCCGATCATGGCGTCGCTGACGCTGACCGACCTCGCGGGCGGCAATTTGTCCGGGCAGAACGTCGCGGCCATGTGGAACTCGATCTCGCACGTCCCGCTGCTCTCGGTCGGGCTGAACTGCGCCTTCGGGCCGGACCTCATGCGGCCCTTCATGGAGGAGCTTTCGGGGATCGCGCCGATCTATCTCAGCGCGTACCCGAACGCCGGCCTGCCCGACCCGCTCTCGGAGACGGGGTTCAGCTTTACCGTCGCGGACATGGTTCCTGCCATCCGCGAGTGGGCCGAGAACGGCTGGCTGAACATCGTCGGCGGCTGCTGCGGCACCACGCCGGAGTTCATCCATGCCTACGCCGAGGCCCTGAAAGACTGTCCACCGCGCCGGGTCCCCGACGTCGAGCCGCTGACGCGCCTGAACGGGACGCAGCCCTTCACCTGGCGGCCCGAGGTGAACTTCGTCAACGTCGGCGAGCGCTCCAACATCACCGGCTCGCCGCAGTTCAAGAAGCTCATCCTCAAGGGCGACTTCGAGGCCGCGCTGACGGTCGCGCAGCAGCAGGTGGACAATGGCGCGCAGGTCGTGGACGTCAACATGGACGAGGGGATGCTGGACGGCGAGGCGGCCATGACCCGGTTCCTCACCTTGATCCAGGGCGAGCCGAACATCAACCCCGTGCCGATCATGGTGGACAGCTCCAGGTGGGACATCATCGAGGCGGGCTTGAAGTGCCTGCCGGGCAAGGGCATCGTCAACTCCATCAGCCTGAAGGGCGGCGAGGAAGCCTTTAAAGAGCACGCGCGTCTGGTCCGCCGCTACGGCGCGGCAACCGTCGTCATGGCCTTTGACGAGCAGGGGCAGGCGGACACAGCGGAGCGCAAGGTCGAGATCTGCACCCGTGCCTACAAAATTCTGACAGAGGACGTCGGCTTCCCGCCCGAAGACATCATCTTCGACCCGAACATCCTGACCATCGCGACGGGAATCGAGGAGCACAGCACTTACGCCCTCAACTTTATTGAGGCGACCCGGATCATCAAGCAGACGCTGCCCGGCTGCCACGTTTCCGGCGGCGTGTCCAACCTGTCGTTCTCGTTCCGGGGCAACAACGTCGTCCGCGAGGCCATGCACTCGGCGTTCCTCTACCATGCGATCAAAGCCGGCATGGACATGGGCATCGTCAACGCCGGGATGCTGGCCGTTTATGAGGAAATCCCGAAAGACCTGCTGGAACTGGTCGAGGACGCCCTGTTCAACCGCCGCCCCGACGCCACTGACCGCCTGCTGGCCTATGCCGAGACCGTCAAGGGCACGGCCACGACGGAGAAGATCGAGGAAGCTTGGCGGCAGGGGCCGGTCGAGGAGCGGCTGAGTCATGCGCTCGTCAAGGGCATCACGGACTACATCGAGGCCGATACCGAGGAAGCCCGGCAGAAGTATCCCAAGCCGCTCGAGGTCATCGAGGGGCCGCTGATGGCCGGCATGAACGTCGTCGGCGACCTCTTCGGGTCCGGCAAGATGTTCCTGCCGCAAGTCGTCAAAAGCGCGCGCGTGATGAAGCGCGCGGTGGCCGTCCTGCTGCCCTACATGGAGGCCGAGAAGCTGGCGTCGGGCAACACGCAGGCGCAGGCGAAGGTGCTGATGGCGACCGTCAAGGGCGACGTCCATGACATCGGCAAGAACATCGTCGGCGTCGTGCTCGGCTGCAACAACTACGACGTCATTGACATGGGCGTCATGGTCTCGGCGGACAAGATTCTCGCGAAAGCCCGCGAGGAGAACGTGGACATCATCGGCCTCAGCGGCCTGATTACTCCCTCGCTGGACGAGATGACCCATGTCGCCCGCGAGATGCAGCGGCAAGGCTTCGACGTGCCGCTGCTGATCGGCGGCGCGACCACGAGCCGCGTCCACACCGCCGTCAAGATCGCCCCGCATTATGGGCAGCCGGTCATCCATGTCCTGGACGCTTCTCGCGCCGTCGGCGTGGTCAGCGCCCTAGTCAGCGACGACCAGAAGCCGGCTTACATCGCCGAGATCGCGCGCGAGCAGCAGGCCGCCCGCGACCAGCACGCGGGCAAGCGCGCCGACAAGAAGACTCTGACGCTGGCCTCGGCGCGGGCGAACAAGACGCCCATCGTCTGGCGTGCCGAGGACATCGCCCAGCCGTCGTTTACCGGCGTCCGCGCGGTCTCAAACCTGCCGCTGTCCGAGCTGGTGCCGTTTATTGACTGGTCGCCGTTCTTCCGCGCCTGGGAACTGCACGGCCGCTACCCGGACATCTTCGAGGACGCGACCGTCGGCGAAAGCGCGCGCAAGCTCTTTGAAGAGGCGCAGGCGCTTCTGGCACAGCTTGTCACCGACAAGTCGCTGCGGGCGAACGGCGTCTACGGCTTCTTCCCCGCCAACAGCGTCGGCGACGACATCGCGCTGTACACGGATGAGAGCCGCGACCACGTCCTGAGCCGCTTCCACACCCTGCGCCAGCAGGGCGAGAAGTCCGGCGACAATGCCAACAAGGCCCTGGCGGACTACCTCGCGCCGAAAGAGACCGGGCTGCCCGACTACCTCGGCGCTTTCGCCGTCACGGCAGGCATCGGCGTGGAGGAGTTGTCCCGCAAGTTCAAGGACGAACTGGACGACTACAACGCCATCATGGTCAGCGCCCTGGCTGACCGCCTCGCCGAAGCCTTCGCCGAGTACCTGCACAAGCAGGCGCGCGAGGCTTGCGGCTACGGCCTGGGCGAAGACCTCTCCTCCGAAGACCTCATCAAAGAGCGCTACCGGGGCATCCGCCCCGCCCCCGGCTACCCGGCCTGCCCGGATCACACCGAGAAGCGGACGCTGTTCGATCTGCTCGGGGCCGAGAAGAACGCCGGCATTGAATTGACTGAAAGCATGGCGATGATGCCCGCCGCCGCCGTTTCGGGCCTGTACTTCTCGCACCCGCAGGCCAGATACTTCTCCGTGGGCAAGATCGAGAAGGACCAGGTGGAAGACTACGCCCGCCGCAAGGGCATGGATCTGCCGACCGTCGAGCGCTGGCTGTCGCCCGTCCTGAACTACGACCCGGAGTAGGCGCGATGACTATTTCCAGCCTTTCAGCGGAAGCCGTCGAGAAAATCCGGGCGTACCGATGGGATCGCATCATCGAAAAGCACGAGGGGCCGGAGGACTGGGACTCTGTGCTAACCTACCATGACCCGGAGTTTTTGACGATTGCCGGCCGCCCCGTGCTGCTGCCAATCGGCCGAGACCGGCATCCAAACATCACGATCCTCCGAAGCATTGTCAGCGAAGACGGCAACTGCCTGACCGTCTTTCTGAAAGACATGACCCACTGCACCGGCCCCGGAGAAGAATTCTATGCCGGTTTCATGGCAGTCTGTGATAGAGTGGCAGGCGAAGAGTTCTTCATTGCGATTTTATACCATGAATGGTTTATCATTGACAACGCATGACACGGTGGCGGTTCAACTTGTGGTGAGTCTGGGTAGAGGGCATAAGGCGGACCGGGAGAGCCTTCCGGGTTTTCTTCCCGAACCCCATTGACAAACGTATGTGCTTGTGACATAATTCACAAGAAGCGCAGGCAGGAGAACTTCCCGGCAAGTCCGCCGTGCGCTCGTTGCTCAAAAGGGGATCGTCATGCTTCCTGTCGCGCCGCCGCCAACACCGCAAATCTCCGACTACATCCCGCTGATGATCATTCTGATTGTCGCCGTCGGGCTGGCCTCCGTCCTCGTCGGCCTGTCCTGGATTTTGGGGCCGAAAAAGCCCTCCGCCGCCAAATTGGCCCCTTATGAGTGCGGCGTCACCCCGGTCGGGTCGGCGCGCGAGCGGTTCCCCGTCAAGTTTTATTTGATCGCGATGCTGTTCATCGTGTTCGACATCGAGACCGTCTTCCTGTACCCCTGGGCGGTCGCGTTTACGCGCTGGAACAGCCACGCGCTCCAGGTGTTCAGCCTGCTGGAGATGATCGTCTTTATCATCATCTTGTTCGTGGGCTACATCTATGTTTGGCAGAAAGGCGCGTTTGAATGGGAGTAGAACAGAACCTCGGAGTGCTCACCGTTCCGCTCAACAAGGTCGTCAACTGGGCGCGTCGCAATTCCGTCTGGCCCGCGACCTTCGGCCTGGCCTGCTGCGCCATCGAGATGATGGGCAGCACCAACTCGCGCTATGACCTCGCCCGCTTCGGCAGTGAGGCGTTCCGGGCCTCCCCCCGGCAGGCCGACTTGATGATCGTCGCGGGTCGCGTTTCCAAAAAGATGGCGCCTGTGCTGCGGCAGATTTACGACCAGATGCCGGAGCCGAAATGGGTCATCTCGATGGGCGACTGCGCCTCCTGCGGCGGCGTCTTCAACAACTACGCCATTTTGCAGGGCGTGGACCAGATCGTCCCCGTGGACATCTACGTTCCGGGGTGTCCGCCGAACCCTGACGCCCTGATCTATGCCATCAACCAACTCCAGAAGAAGATTGACCGCGAACACTTCAGCGACCGCCGTTAGGAAACGTTCCCTATGGACTATGATGTACGCCTCGGCCTGACGCCGACCGACTTGCAGCTTCGCGAGATTCAGGTCAAGCGGCCCGACGAGTGGGTGGACCTGAACCCGGATGACTGCATGGAACTGCGGCTCATTCAAGAGCAGTTCCCCGGCTCGGTCGTACAGACGCGCCTGTTCCGGGGCGAGAAGACGATTGTGATCCACAAGGCCAACGTCGTCGGCATCTGCCGCCTGCTGCGCGATTCTGCGGAAACGAACTACAACTACCTGTCCGACATCACCTGCTTCGACCGGCTGGACATCATGGACGAGGATGACGGGAGCGAGCTGCGCTTCGAGGTCATCTACAATCTCTACTCGATGGGGACTTTCCAGCGCCTGCGCCTTAAGGCGCAGGTGAGCGAGGATGACGCCGCGATTGACACAGTGGAAAGCGTCTGGCCGAACGCCAACTGGAACGAGCGCGAAGTGTATGACATGTTCGGCATCTCCTTCAACAACCACTCGGACCTGCGCCGGATTCTGATGCCCGACGATTGGGTCGGCCACCCGCTCCGCAAGGACTTCCCGCTGGGCGGCGAAGAGATCGAGTTCACCTACAACGTCCGGGGCCAATAGAAAAGAGCCAAGACTATGGCAACCATCGAGCGTGAGTTAGCACCACAGTCGCCCCAACCGCCGGTCATCCAGCGGCTGGGCGCGGGCATTGACGCCGAGCGCATCGAGACCGAAGACGGCGACCTGATGATCGTCAACATGGGGCCGCAGCACCCGTCCACGCACGGCGTCCTGCGCCTCGTCGTGGAACTCAACGGCGAGAACGTCATGAAGGCCACGCCGCACATCGGCTATCTCCACACGGGTCTGGAAAAGACCATGGAGAACATGACCTATTACAAGGCGCTCACCATCACGGACCGGGAAGACTACCTTTCCAACTTGATGAACAACCTGGCCTACTCGATGGCCGTCGAGAAGCTGATTGACTGCGAGATTCCGCCGCGCGCCCGGCGCCTGCGCCTCATCCTGAACGAATTGGAGCGCATCGCCTCGCACCTGCTCTGGCTGGGGACGCACGCCCTGGACATCGGGGCCATGACGCTGTTCTTTTACACCTGGCGCGAGCGCGACCAAATCCTGGACATGAAGGAGATGATGTCCGGCGTCCGCATGATGACCTCGTGGATCTGCCCCGGCGGCCTGCGCGGCGACATGCCCGAAGGCTGGTTCCACAAAGTCGGCAAGTTTGTCGCCGAGTTCCCTAGGCGGCTCGACGAATACAACCGGCTGATCTCCAAGAACCCCATCTTTATCGAGCGCCTGAGCGGCATCGGCATCATCTCCGCCGAGGACGCCGTGGCCTGGGGCCTGAGCGGCCCGTCCCTGCGCGGGTCGGGCGTCGCCTGGGACATCCGCAAGGCGAACCCCTACACCGGCTATGACGAGTTCGAGTTCGACGTGCCGACCGGCAAGACCGGCGACGTCTACGACCGCTTCCTGTGCCGCATGGAAGAGCTCAAGCAAAGCCACCGCATTCTGGTGCAGGCCCTGAAGGATGTCCCCGGCGGCCCCGTAATGACCAGCGACCGCAAGATCGCCCCGCCGCCGCGCGCCGAGCTGGACACTTCCATGGAGTCGCTCATCCACCACTTCAAGCTGTTCACCGAGGGCTACCACCCGCCCATCGGCGAGTCCTATGCCGCCGTGGAGAGCGCGCGCGGCGAGAAGGGCTACTACATCTACAGCGACGGCTCCAACAAGCCGGCCCGCGTCAAGATCAAGGGGCCGTCGTTCAACAACCTGCAAGCCCTGCCCAAGATGGCCGAAGGCCGCATGATCGCCGACGTTGTGGCGATTATCGGCTCCATTGACATCGTGCTCGGCGACATTGACCGCTGATGATGGCAGCGACTATGGCGAAGCGCAAGATCGTCGGCATTACCTGTTCGCAGGGAACGGTGGGCGACTGGCATCTGCCGATGGACTATGGGCGCTGCGCCTATTCGCAGTCCTGCGAGAAGGCCGGGCTGCTGCCGGTCCTGCTGCCGGTGACGGATGACGACGCGGTTCGCGCCGCTCAACTGGATTTACTAGACGGCCTGTTACTGAGCGGCGGCTTGGACATCCATCCCGGCTTCTACGGCGAGGGTGGAAACATTCATCCCGCGACGGAGACCGAGGCGGGCGGGCGCGACGCCCACGAGATCGCGCTTGTTCGGGAGGCTGTGACCCGCGACCTGCCGATCTTCGCGATCTGCCGGGGCCTGCAAGTTCTGAACGTCGCGCTCGGCGGGACGCTGTATCAGGACCTGCCGACGCAAGTGGACAGCCGGTGGGCGCACCGGCAGGGGCCGCACTCGTCAGAGAAGACGCACCGGACACAGGTTGCGCCCGGAAGCCGGCTGGGGAACATTTTGGGCGGCGCGGACGCGCTGCCGATCAACAGCCATCACCATCAGGCGGCCAAAGACGTTGCCCTCGGCCTGGTCGTCACGGCCCGCGCCGATGACGGCGTGATCGAGGCCCTGGAAAAGTCGGACGCGCGCTTCCTGCTGGCCGTCCAGTGGCATCCGGAAAACCTGTACGAGACCGATGCGCCCTCGCGCGCCCTGTTCACCGCCTTTGCCGAGGCGCTTTAGAAGATTAGCCTATGTTCACTGAAGAAGCCAAAAAGAAGCTCGACACGATCATCACGAAGTACCCGACCCGGAAGGCCGCTCTGCTGCCCGCGCTCTGGCTGGCCCAGGCGGAAAACGGCGGCTGGCTGCCGCGCGAGGCGATGAAGGAAGTCGCCGACTATCTCGACCTGCCCCCCGCCGATGTCGAAGGCGTCGCGACCTTCTACACAATGTACAACAAGGCCCCCGTTGGCAAGTACCACCTGGAAGTCTGCCACAACATCGTCTGCATGGTGGTCGGCGCGGATCGGCTTATCGAGCACATCGGCGACAAGCTGGGGATCGAGAAGGGCGAGACGACCCCGGACCGCAGGTTCACCCTAAACGGCGCGGAATGCCTCGGCGCGTGCGCGAACGCCCCCTGCATGATGGTCGGCGATACTTACTATGAGGACCTGACGCCCGAAAAGGCGGACCGCATCATCGAGGACCTGGCCCGCCGGTAGGCTTTAGAAAGTTTCCCAAATCATGGCGACGGAACAAATCCAACTGCTGTTCAAGCACCGCGACGTGTCCGGCATTGACGGCATTGACGTATACATGAAGCACGGAGGCTACGACGAGGCGCGCAAAGCTCTGACGATGGATCAAGAAACGATCATCAAGGAAGTGACCGATTCGGGCCTGCGCGGGCGCGGCGGGGCGGGCGTCGGGACGGGCTTCAAATGGAACGCCGTTCCCAAAAACTGGGACAAGCCGCACTACCTGGTCATCAACGCCGACGAGGGCGAGCCGGGGACGGCCAAAGACCGCGAGCTGATGAACAAGGTGCCGCACATTCTCATTGAAGGCTGCATCATCTCGGCGTGGGCGATCCGGGCCAACACCTGCTACATCTACATTCGCGGCGAATACATGGCGCCCGCCAAGCAGGTGGAGAAGGCCATCCAGCAGGCTTACGACAAGGGCTTCCTCGGCAAAAACATCCTCGGCAGCGGCTACGACCTGGACATCTTTGTCCACATGGGCGCCGGCTCCTATGAGTGCGGCGAAGAGTCCGCGCTGCTGTCGTCGCTGATGGGTGAGCGCGGGATGCCCCGGCACAAGCCCCCGGCCGCGCCCCTGCGCCAGATCAGCGGCGCGTGGGACTGCCCGACCCTGATCAACAACGTCGAAAGCATCGCCGCCGTCGTCCCGATCATGCAGATGGGAGCGACCGAGTATGCCAAGATCGGCCCCGGCACGGTTGGCCCCGGCCCCGTCTGCGGCGGCGCGAGCAAGGGCACCAAGCTGGTGACGATCAGCGGCCACGTCAAGCGGCCCGGCAACTACGAGATCGTCCTGGGAACGCCCATCCGTGAGCTGATCTATGACCTGGCGGGCGGCATCAAGGGTGACAAGCAGCTCAAGTTCATCATCCCCGGCGGCTCTTCCACCCCGCTTCTGCCGGCGAGTTTTATTGACACGCCGTATGATTACGGCTCGCTCGGCAAAGCCGGCTCCATGGTCGGCTCCGGCGCGCTGATCGTGTACGATGAGACGGTGAGCGTGCCGGCCCTGATGACCCGTCTGGCGCACTTCTACGCCCATGAGTCCTGCGGCAAGTGTACCCCCTGCCGCGAAGGGACGACCTGGCTCGCCAAGATTCACGACCGCATCATGGCCGGCGGCGGCCGTCCGGGCGACATTGACCTGATCCTGGACGTCTGCAACAACATCTTCGGCCGCTCGTTCTGCGCCCTGGGCGATGCCGCCGCCATGCCTTTAGCGGAGACGCGGTTCGGCAAAGGCGCGATCTACTACTACCGGGACGAGTACGAAGCGCTCATCCCGAAAACTGACCGCCCGCAGCGCGTCTTCACCCCGCTGCAAATGGCGGCGGTTTAGGAGCGTCCGGCATGGTCACGGCACAGGACAAAGCATTCTACGAGAAGAACGGCTATGCTGTCATCCGGGGGCTGTTCTCGCCCGAAGAAGTCGCCGCCTACCGGGAACACTTCATGGCGCTGCGCGCCGAGGGCGCGAGGCCCGGCGACATGGTGGCCCAAACGGCGCAGTCGGGGGACCCGCTCAAGAAGTTCCCGCGCATGATCCACATGCACCGCTGGGACGAGACCAGCCTCCGCTGGCTTCTGGACCGTCGCCTGAGCGAATGCCTGAGCGCCTTCCTGAAGACGGAACCGCTGGCCGTGCAGACCATGCTTTACTTCAAGCCGGCTGGGGCGCGCGGGCAGGCGCTCCACCAAGACAACTTTTACCTGAAGGCGCAGCCGGGAACCTGCATGGCGGCCTGGCTCGCGCTGGACCCGTGCGACGAGGAGAACGGCTGTATGCGGGTCGTCCCCGGCAGCCACGAGTGGCCCATCCTGTGTACCACAGAGGCCGACACGTCGGCCAGCTTTACGGATGTGACCGTGCCCCTCCCGGACGGCATGGAGCCTGTTCCCGTCGTCATGGACGCGGGCGATGTCCTGTTCTTCAACGGCTCCCTGGTCCACGGTTCCTACCCGAACACCAGCAACGACCGTTTCCGCCGGTCGCTCATTGGCCACTACATCGAAGACCGCGCCGAGCGCGTGACCGAGTTCGACCAGCCCGTCCTACGAATGGACGGCACGGCGTTCACGATGGACGGCGTGGAAGACGGCGGCCCCTGCGGCGTCTGGGTAGACCGCGACGGCAGGCAAGAGGTGGAAGTCACGAGCCGCCAACTTGTCGCCGCAGGGCACGAGTAGGGGGGAGGCAGCAATGATTCAAGATGTTCAATTTGTGACGGATGCGGAAGGCCATAAAACGGCGGTTCTTCTGCCCATCGAACAATACGAAGCCTATCAAGAAGCACTCGAAGACATGCATCTCGCCAAAGTCGCCCGTGAGAGCAGAAATGAGCCTGTGCGACCTTTTTCCGAGGTCGTAGAAGAAATGCGGGTTGCTGGCGAGATAGATGTATAGCATCGTTATCACGTCATCGGCGGAGAAGGATCTGCGCCGGCTGGATAGGTCGGTTAAGAACCGAGTGACGGTGGCGATACTCGCATTAGCGGATGATCCACGTCCTGTCGGTTGTATCAAGATAAAGTCCGAAGAAGGCGTCTGGCGTATTCGCGTCGGCGAATATCGTGTTGCCTACACAGTAGATGACCAAGCAAAAATCGTGACGATCATTCGCGTGGGGCCGCGTGGTGACTTCTACAACTAATGCCGCTGGACACGAATAGAGTTTAGGAATTCAGAGAAACAAGCATGGCGGAAACACCGACAGCAACAATCGCCCCGGCGCAGGGGACGACGCAGGAGAAGCCTCCCGTGGAGATGGTCAATCTGACAGTGGACGGCAAGGCCGTGTCCGTTCCGAAGGGAACCCTGGTGATCACCGCCGCGTTCGCGGCGGGTGCGGACGTTCCTTACTTTTGCCACCACCCGCGCCTGCGGCCCGTCGGCGCGTGCCGGATGTGTCTGGTCAGCGTCGCGAAGATGCCCGGCCTCCAGACTGCGTGTACCACGCCGGTGGCGGAAGGCATGGCGGTGGATACGATCTCGCCTGAAGCCAAGCAGGCCCAGAACGGCATTTTGGAATTCCTGCTGATCAACCACCCACTCGATTGTCCGATTTGCGACCGGGGCGGCGAATGCCCCCTCCAGAACATGACCTACCAGTACGGGCCGGGCGTGACGCGGTTCATTGACGAGAAGCGGCACTTCCCCAAGGCCGTGCCGATCTCGGAGTACGTCGTGCTGGACCGCGAGCGCTGCATTCAGTGTGCGCGCTGTACGCGGTTCACGGAAGAAATCTCCGGCGACGGTGAGCTTGCCATCGAGAACCGGGGCAACGCGGCGATCATCTCGCCGTTTTCGCCGGAAGGCTTCCAGTCCAAGTTCAGCGGCAACACCATCGAGCTTTGTCCCGTCGGGGCGCTCACCTCGCGCACCTATCGCTTCGCCGCCCGGCCCTGGGAATTCCAATCGCAGGACTCGATCTGCTCCATGTGCGGCGTCGGCTGCAACGTCGCCGTACAGACCCGGAATGGGGAGTTGATGCGTGTCAATGCCCGGCTGAACGAGGACGTGAACGAGGAATGGACCTGCGACCGGGGCAAGTTCGAGCAGTACTGGGTCAACAGCACCGACCGCGTGAAAGACCCGCTCCAGCGGTATGCGTCTCAGCTTCGCAAAGTGACCTGGGACGACGCATTGGCGTCGGCGGCGAAGGCGCTGAAGGATGCGGCGGCGACTGACCCGAACAGCGTCGCCGGCATCGGCTCGACCCGTGCCTCCAACGAAGACTTGTACCTGTTCCAGCGGCTGTTCCGCACGGCCCTGGGCACGAACAACCTGGATCACCGGCCTTTCCCCTTCCCGATTATCCCGATGCAGACTTCCATCGCCGAAGTCGGCGAGGCCAAGCGGATCGTCGCCGTCGGGACACAGGTGGACGACGACCTGCCCGTGCTGTGGCTGCGCGTCTACCGGGCGATCTCCAAGGGCGGCGCGAACTACTTCCGCAACGACGACGCCCGCTCCGCAGAAGTGGCGGACGCCATCGCGGCCGGGCCTGGCACGGTCGTCCTGGCCTGGTACGCGCTGTCCGCCGCCGACATTGAGTTCCTGCGCGCCGCCTGCGCCGCGTCCGGCGCGAAGCTGAACGTGCTGCTGCCGGACAACAACTCCTGGGGCGCGATCCAGATGGGCGTCTTGCCGGACCGCCTGCCCTCGCTGGGCGCCGTCGGCAACGGCGCGACGCCGAAGTTCGAGGCGCTCTGGGGCGGGCCGCTGCCCGCCGAGCCGGGCCTGGACACGCGCGGCATCTTAGAGGGCTGCGTCAGCGGCAAGATCAAGGCGCTCTACGTCATGGGCAGCGACCCGCTCACGGCGTTCCCGGATCAGGCCCTGGCGAAGTCGGCTTTGGAAAAAGTGCCGTTTCTCATCGTGCAGGACCTATTCCTGACCGAAACGGGTAAACTGGCAAGCGTGTTCCTGCCGGCCTGCTCGTTTATCGAGAAAGACGGCTCGTTCACCAACATCGAGGGCCGGGTACAGCGCTTCAAGAGGGCCGTGCAGCCGCGCGGCCAAAGCAAGCCGGACTGGCAGATCGTCGCCGAACTGATGTCCCGGCTGGGCAAGCCGGTTCCTTACTTCTCGCCGCGCGACATCCGCCGTGAGATCGGCAAGGCGACGGCATCATAGTTTCCCCGGCACTGGAAGTGCCGGACTACTGCCGAGTGAAAGTCGCTCCGCGACTCCGAGAAAACTTCTGGTCTCTTGTCTTTAGTCGCGGAGCGACTTTCATTCCATAGTAGCCCGGCACTTCCAGTGCCGGGAAAGGTGATCATGGACCTGGCAACCTTCTTTCACTACTTTTTCAATGTGGACCCAGTTCACACCAGCACCGGGAACCTGCCCGCCGACCTCTGGTGGATCGAGGCCATCCGCGTCGTCGTGCGCGTCCTGATCGGCGTCTTTGCCATCCTGCTCGTCGTGCCGCCGCTGGTCTGGTGGGAGCGCCGCCTGCTCGGCTGGATGCAGCAGCGACAGGGGCCGAACCGCGTCGGCCCCTTCGGGCTGCTCCAGACCATCGCCGATGGTCTGAAGCTGCTGTTCAAAGAAGACATGAACCCGACCAACGTGGACAAGGTCCTGTTCATCCTCGCGCCCATCATCTTCCTGATTCCCTCGCTCGTGACCGCCGCCGTCGTGCCCTGGGGGCCGAGCTACACCTGGGGGGCCGCCGCGCCGAACGTCAGCGTCGGCGTCCTGTACATGCTGGCCTGGTCGTCGCTGGCCGTTTACGGCGTCGTCCTGGCGGGCTGGTCGTCCAACAACAAGTATTCGCTGCTCGGCGGCCTGCGGTCGTCCGCGCAGATGATCTCCTATGAGCTGGGGATGGGCCTGGCGATCATTTCGGTCGTGCTGCTGTCCGGCAGCCTGAGCTTGCAGGAAATCGTCAAGCAGCAGGGCTTTTATCAGATCACGCCGGAGCTGACCCACTACGGCATCGCGCTCCCGGCCTGGAACGCCTTCAAGTTCTTCCCGCTGGGCGCGGTCGCCGCCTTGATCTATATAATTTCCATGCTGGCGGAAACGAACCGCGCGCCGTTTGACCTACCGGAAGCCGAAACGGAGCTTGTCGCCGGCTACCACACCGAATACACCTCCATGAAGTTCGCGACGTTCTTCCTGGGCGAGTACGCCAACATGATCATCACGAGTGCGATTGGGGCAACCCTGTTCTTCGGCGGCTATCATGCCCCATTGCTGGCCCTTGACGGACCATTCTTGGCCGTAGCATTACAAGGCGCTGGTCATCCAGTGCTTGCCGCAGTGATCGGATCGCTGCTGCCGGTCTTCTGGCTCACCATCAAGATTCTGGCTGGCCTGTACTTCTTCATCTGGATTCGCGCCACCCTGCCGCGCCTGCGCTATGATATGCTGATGAAGTTCGGCTGGCAAGGCATCCTGCCCATTGCGCTGGTCAATGTTCTGCTGCTGGCGGTCGCTCTTTGCCTCGGCTACCCAATTGCCTTAGCCGCTTGGGCCGTGGTGTTCGTCATCAGCCTCCTTGCCTTCGGCAAGAGCAAGCCGCTCCAGATTTTCGCCAACAACTCGCGGCGCGGCGCGACGATCCAGTTGCATTCCAGCGCGCAGCCGTACCGCGTCGTTGCCGAGCATCCCGGCTATGGCGCGCAGACGCTGCCGCCGGACGCGATTATCGGCGGCTACCCGCTTGCCACCAATGAGCGCGAGGCGACGGCCCTCGATGACGCGCTCACCGCTCGGAAAGGATAATCTGCCATGAGCCTCATGGATGACATAAAAGCCCTCGCGGGCGAGATCAAAGCGCCCCTGACGGGGATGCGCATCACGCAGGGGTCGTCGCACCAGCCGCGCGTCACGATCCAGTACCCGGAAGTGCATCGCCCGATGCCGCGCCGCTCGCGCTGGCGGCATGTCCTGAACCGCTACGAGAACGGCCTGGAAAAGTGCATCGGCTGCTCGCTCTGCGCGGGCGCTTGCCCCGCGAATGCCATTCTGGTCGTCGCGGCGGAAAACACCGAGGAAAAGCGCGTGTCGCCGGGCGAGCGGTTTGCCGCGCAGTACGAGATCAACATGCTTCGCTGCATCTTCTGCGGCTACTGCGAGGAAGCCTGCCCGACGCAGGCCGTCCAGCTTAAGGACCTCTGTGAGCTGGCCGAATACAACCGCAAAGACACGATCTACACGAAAGAAATGATGCTGGTTCCCGACCCGACACAGGCGGGATAGGCGCCAGACAACCGAAGTAGGGACGGCGAACACAGGGTTCGCCGTACGCCGTCCCCGGCAGGGACGAGCCTTGTCTTCGCCCTCTGGGATGTACGCCCCCTAGGGCATCCGCTGAGATCACACTTTATGACTGCGCAACTCCTTCTTTTCGGCGTCCTCGCCGCCATCTCCGTCGTGTGCGGCATCTCCATGATTCTCGTGGACAACCCGGTCCGCAGCGCGCTGTACCTGGTGCTGGTCCTGTTCAGCGTCGCCCTGCTGTTTCTGTCCCTGCACGCGGTCTTCATCGCCGCTGTCCAGGTCATCGTCTATGCCGGGGCGATCATGGTCTTGTTCATCTTCGTCATCATGCTGCTAAATTTAGGAACGCCCGAACGCATCGTGGACCGGCTGAAGCCGCAGCAACCGCTGGCGGTCGTGGCGGGGCTGGCCGTGATCGCCGTGCTGGCGACGGTCATCGCCACCGTCCCGGCCCATTCCCAGACGCTGCCGACCCAGCTCATCGGGCCGCAGGAGATCGGGCTGGGGCTGGGGCCGAACAATCCGGGACTCTTTTCGTCCACCTGGACGTTCCCCTTTGAGGTCGTCTCGATCCTGCTGCTGGTCGCTGCCGTCGGCGCGGTCATGCTGGCGAAGAAAAGGATATAAGCGTGTCGAACCAGTACATCCCGCTGGACTACTACCTGATCCTCAGCGCCATCCTGTTCACGATCGGCGTCGTCGGCGTCCTGATCAAGCGCAACCCGATTGTGATCTTCATGTGCGTCGAGCTGATGCTGAACGCCGTCAACCTGACCTTCGTGGCCTTTTCCCGCTACCGGGGCGACCTGGGCGGGCAGATGATGGTGATCTTCGTCATGGCCGTCGCCGCCGCCGAAGTCGCCGTTGGCCTGGGAATCCTGGTTTCGATCTTCCGCAACCGGACGTCCATCAACGTGGACGAGATTGATTTGATGAAGGGGTAAACCCCCTAGCCCCCAATTCTGGGGGAATAAGACTAGGTTTCTGCGGCTCTTCCTTTTTCTGGCTCCCCCAGAATTGGGGGCTGGGGGGGCCAATTCTGGAGTTCACATGCCGCACTCTGACCAGACCCTACTGTACGCCTGGCTCATCCCGCTGTTCCCGCTGATCGGCTTCCTGATCAACGGAGTCCTCGGCCCAATCACGGGTAAGCCGCTCAATAAAGCCTTTGCGGGCGCTCTGGCGACCATCGCCGTCTTCGCTTCGTTCGTGGTCGCCTGCCTGCTGTTCCAGCACGTCATGGCTGCCGACGAAGCCCACAAGCAGGCGACGGTCTACCTCGCGCCGTGGCTGTATGTGCCGACGGACCCGAACGACGTTCACGGCTATGGCATCCACAGCTTCGCCGTCAACTTCGAGCTTCTGATTGACCCGCTTTCCGTCCTGATGATGCTCATTATCACGGGCGTCGGTGGCCTCATTCACCTCTACTCGACCAGCTACATGGCAGCGGACAAGGGCTATCAGCGGTTCTTTACCTACCTGAATCTGTTCATCTTCTTCATGCTGCTCTTGGTGATGGCGAACAACCTCCTGATGCTGTTTATCGGCTGGGAAGGCGTCGGCCTGTGCTCCTACCTGCTCATCGGCTTCTTCTACGAGAAGCGGTCGGCGGGCGATGCGGCCAAGAAAGCCTTTATCGTCAACCGCATCGGCGATGTCGGCGTCTTGATCGGGATGTTTTTCCTGTTCCATTACTTCGGGACGCTGGACTTCGTGACGGGCCATGACGGCATTAAAGGCATGACCGAGGCCGCGCCCGCGCTACTGGCGGCGGCGTCGCCGACGGTGATTGCCACGCTGCTCCTGATGCTCTTCTTCGGCTGTACCGGTAAATCGGCACAGATTCCGCTCTACACCTGGCTCCCGGACGCGATGGAAGGCCCGACGCCGGTTTCCGCGCTGATCCATGCAGCCACGATGGTCACGGCGGGCATTTATCTAGTCTCCCGTAGCCATTCGCTGTTCGAGCTATCCGACGTGGCAATGGTCACGATTGCCGTCATCGGCATCTCAACGGCGTTCTTCGCGGCCACCATCGGCCTGATGCAGAACGACATCAAGCGCGTCCTGGCCTACTCGACCGTCTCGCAGCTTGGCTACATGTTCGCCGCCTGCGGCGCGGGCGTCTTCGCGGCCGGCATGTTCCATGTCATGACCCACGCTTTCTTCAAGGCGTGCCTCTTCCTGGGTTCGGGTTCGGTTATCCACGCCGTCGAGCACGCCATGCACGCCGCGCATGGGCATCAGGGCGAGCAGAATGTCGCCCATGCCGAACACGGCGACTCAGCAGACGAGCACACCGGCGGCACGGCGGGGCCGGACCCGAACGACCCCCAGGACATGCGGAACATGGGTGGGTTGTGGGGCAAAATTCCCGTCACGGCTTGGTCCATGCTGGCTGCGACGCTGGCGATCTGCGGCGTGTATCCCTTCGCCGGATTCTGGAGCAAGGATGAAATCCTGTGGACCAACTTCCAGGTCGGTGGCGTGCCTGGGGTGGTGTTCTGGGCGGTCGGCGCGGTCACAGCGTTGCTCACGGCCTTCTATATGACGCGGATGATGATGAAAACGTATGCAGGCCCGCCCCGGACGGAAGCCGCCCGGAACGCGCACGAATCGAGCCTGGCGATGATCGTGCCCATAGGCATACTGGCCGTCTTGTCCTCGATCACCGGCTGGGCCGTCCTGCGATTTAAAACCTTTGAAGACTTCCTCGCGCCCTCCGTTTCCACGCCCGGCTATCGGGGGCCTGAAGCTAATCCCGGCCTGGAGCCCTACCTGGGTTATGGGTTGTTCGCCGTGATCCTTGTCGTTTTAGCCATCTGCTTCAGCATCTATCGGTCGTCTTTCCGCACGAACCATAGCGGCGAGATTATGGATCCACGGGTTCGTGCCAACCACCGCTTGCTCAGTCTCGGTTGGTACAACTGGGCGATCCTCAACAAGTATTTCGTGGACGAAGCCTACAACCTCTACTTCGTCAAGTGGGGCAAGAAGCTGGCGACCTGGCTGTGGCGCAAGTTCGACGTGGAAGGCGTGGACGGCATCGTCAATGGGGTGGGGGCATTCGCGGCCTGGTCCGGGCAGCGCATCCGCAAGACGCAGAACGGCTACGTCCGCTCCTACGCCTTCTCGATGGTGACGGGCATTCTCCTCATCCTCGTCGTCGTCGCCGTGCGCGCGATGGGGTTGCACCGATAGGCGAGACAGTAAACGATTATGACTGATCAATTTCCCTGGCTGACACTGACCGTTTTCCTGCCCGCCCTGTTCGCCCTGCTGGTTGCGCTGGTTCCCAAAGCCAACCTCCAGGCGATCAAGGGGCTGGCGCTCGTCGGGACTCTGGCGACCCTGGCGGTCTCCCTGCTGCTTTACGCGCAGTACCAACCGCACGGGCCGCAGTTCCAGTTGGTGGACAAACTGGCCTGGATTCCGTCCCTGCACATCAACTACTTCCTGGGCATGGACGGCATTTCGCTCCTGATGGTGCTGATGACGACGATTATCTTCCCGTTCGTCGTCGGCGTGTCGTTCAAGGAGATCACCGAGCGCGCCCGCGAGTATTACTGCTGGGTGCTGGTCATGGAGACCGCCGTGCTGGGCGTCTTCCTGTCCCTGAACCTCGTGCTCTACTACCTGTTCTGGGAGGGAATGCTGATCCCGATGTACTTCATCATCGGCATCTGGGGCGGGCCGCGCCGCATTTATGCGACCGTCAAGTTCTTCCTCTACACGATGGTCGGCTCGATGGTGATGCTGGTCTCGATCATGGCCCTGTATTTCCTGTCGGCGACGCCGACGACGCCGGGGTCGTTTGATCTGCCCACCTTGCAGAGTCAGGTGCATTTGGGACTGTTTACCGGCAAGCAAACCACCGAACTTCTGCTGTTTACGGGCTTCTTCCTCGCCTTCGGCATCAAGGCCCCCGTTTTCCCGTTCCATAGCTGGGTGCCGGATGCGTATGCCGAAGCGCCGACGGGGGGCACAATCATCTTGATTGCGCTCAAGATGGGCCTGTACGGCTTCATCCGGTTCTGCCTGCCGCTGTTCCCGTTTGCCGTCAAGGCGTCCGCGCCGGTCATCATCACGCTGGCCGTGATCGGCGTCATCTTTGCGGCCTTAGTCGCCGCGATGCAGACGGACCTCAAGCGGCTGCTGGCCTATTCGTCCGTGTCGCACATCGGCGTCATCATGCTCGGCATCTTCGCGCTGACCTCCATCGGCATGTCCGGGGCGGTCATCCAGATGGTCAGCCACACGATCACGACCGGCGCGCTGTTTATCCTGGTCGGCGGTTTGTACGCCCGCCGACGCTCCTATAAGATCGCCGACTTCGGCGGGCTGATGGCCGTCATGCCGATGTTCACGGTCGTGTTCCTCATCGCGACGCTTTCCTCGGTCGCCCTGCCGCTGACCAGTGGGTTTACGGGCGAATTGCTCTTGCTCATGGGGTCGTTCCAGACGCACCCCTGGGCAGCGGCCTTCGCGACCACGGCGGCGATCTGGTCGGTCGTTTACATGCTCTGGATGTTCCAGCGCGTGATGTACGGCAAGCTGGACAACGATGCCAACCGCGCCCTGCCGGACATGACGGGCGGCGAGAAGTGGGCGCTGGTTCCGCTCGTCCTGCTCATCTTCCTGCTGGGCGTCTACCCGACGCCGACACTGAACAAGCTCAACCCAGCCGTCACGACCGTCATGGCGCAGTCCGACCCGCAGTATAACGATCCCTTCGCGACGCCCAGCCCGGCGCAGCTTCAGAAGATTGCGGCGACTGCGCCGCGCGTCGCCGCTGTCCCCGCACAGCCGAAAGGCTCGAACCCCTAATGCTTCCCGTCAACTCGACTGACATTCAGGTCATTTCGCCCCTGCTCATCCTCGTCGTCACGGGAATGCTGGTGCTGATGGTGGACCTCTTCCTGCCGCGCGACCGCAAAAGCCCCTGCCTGATAGTGTCGCTCATCGGTGTCCTTTGTGCCTGGGGGGCCTGTTTCTTCCTTTGGCCGTTCGGCGGGTCGGGGGCGACCGCCATGACGGCCTTTAACGGCTCCGTCGTGGCCGACAACTTTGCTCTGGCCTTTCAGTTGATCCTGCTGGTCGTCGTCGCCCTCTCCCTGCTGCTGTCCGAAAAATATATCCAGCAGAAGGGGATCAACTACGGCGAGTATTACGCCCTGATGCTTTTCTCGACATCCGGCGCGATGCTGATGGCAACAAGCCGGGAACTCATCACGATCTTTATCGGTCTGGAAGTGCTCTCCATCGCCCTGTACGTCCTGTCCGGCTTCGCCCGGACCGAGGCGCGCTCGGAAGAGTCGGCGATGAAGTATTTCCTGCTCGGCTCGTTCTCGTCGGGCTTCTTCCTGTACGGCATCGCCCTAGTCTATGGCGGCACGGGCACGACCCGGCTGGACTGGCTTGGCTCACCGGCGCACATTTCCGCCGCTGCGCTGCTGTCGCCCTATGCCGTCGCCGGGTTCGCCCTGCTGATTGTCGGCCTGGGCTTCAAGGCCGCCATCGTGCCCTTCCATGCCTGGACGCCCGATGTCTACGAGGGGGCGCCGACCTCGGTGACAGCCTTCATGTCGGCGGGGGCCAAATGCGGCGCGTTCGCCGCCCTGGTGCGCGTCGCCATCGTCCTGCTGCCGCTGTCCAGCGTCTTCCACGACGTTTTCTGGGTGCTGGCGATCCTGACGATGGTGGTCGGAAACGTCGTCGCTATTGTCCAGACCAACATCAAGCGGATGCTGGCCTATTCCTCCATCGCCCATGCGGGCTATATCCTGGTCGGCCTGCTGGCAGGCTCGTCCGGCTACGCGCAGGCGCATCCCGAACTCGGCATCCCCAGCCAGGCGTATGCGGGCATCCTGTTTTACGTCCTCGCCTATACCTTTATGAACCTGGGCGCGTTCGGCATCCTCATCCTGCTGGCGCGGCGCGGCGACGAGCTGAACAACATCGAGGACTTGCAGGGCCTGGCCGCCTCGCAGCCCTGGGCGGCGGCGCTGATGGCGCTGTTCATGTTCTCCCTGGCGGGCGTGCCGCCCGCCGCCGGCTTCTTCGGCAAGTTCTACGTCTTCATCGCCGCCGTGAACGCCCACCAGTATTCCCTCGCCGTCATCGGCCTGGTCGCCAGCGTCATCGGCGCGGCCTACTACCTCCGCATCGTTTACACGATGTACTTCCTGCCCGCCAAGCGTAACTTCCCAACCCACGTCTGGCGCTTCGCACCCGGCGCGGACGTGGCGCTTGTCCTGTGCGCCCTTGCGACCCTCGTGTTCGGCATTTTGCCCAACTTGCTTTACGGCCCGTCCGTCACCGGCGGAAACTCGCTGCAAGCGATGCCTGCCATTACGACGGCAGCCGCTCCGCCGCCCGTCCAGCGCGCCAGCATCCGCTGACCTAAGAACCCGGCACTGGAAGTGCTGGGCTACTGTTGAGTGAAAGTGCCTCCGGCACTGAGGAACAGCCTTCGCAGCCGTCTCCCTAGTCGCGGAGCGACTTTCACTGAGAGTAGCCCGGCACTTCCAGTGCCGGGTTCGCTCAGTGCCGGGTCTGTTACGTCGGCGACTTGTGCAGATGCACCATCTTCCAAACGCCGCCCAGCCTGACGAAGACGCGCGTCTCGTTGATTGTCGAGAATTGGGGCGGTGTCAGCATCCCCGGCTCGGCGAATGCCGTCTTCAGCAGCGTGTAGTTCACGATGGCCGTGTCACCGTACACCTGGACGCGCGGTGTCAGCAGGTTCAGCCGGCTCGGCGTCCCGTTGCCGCCGCCTTCGATCAGCTTCAGATGGAACTCCAGGCCGTCTATCCGGTGCGGCGCGATGTACCACTCATACGAGGACATGTCCTCCGCGCAGTGCTGCCGGTGTACCTCCGGGTCCGCCGTATACATGGCGTCCAGCATCTGCCGCGTGATCGCCAGCACTTCTTCTGCGTCTGCCATTGATCGCCCCCTTTGTCCTTTAGACGAAGTATTCCCGCGCGAGACGCTTGGGAACCCACCCCGGTTGCCTTTCCTTGTCCCCCGTGCTATACTAGTCTCTAACACACGAGGAGGCAAGCGGATGGCTGGACAGCAGTATGTATCCCTCAATGGGACGTTGACACCCAAAGAAGAGGCGGTGATCCCGTTCTACGATCACGGCCTGCTCTACGGCGACGGCTTGTTCGAGGGCATCCGGGTCTACGGTGGGCGCGTCTTCAAGCTGGACGAGCACGTCGCCCGGCTCTACTACTCGGCGAAGGCGCTCAACATCGTCCTCCCCGCGCCGCCCGCCGCCACCCGCGAAACCATCCTGGAAACCGTGCGGGCCAACGGGCACCGGGATGGCTACATTCGCGTCACCGTCACGCGCGGGACGGGGCTGGGGCTGGACCCCAAGCACATCAAAGGCGAGGCGAACGTCTACATCTCCTGCGAGCAGCTTGCCCTCTACCCCGCCGAGATGTACGAGACCGGCCTGATCGTCGCCACCGTCTCCACCCGCCTCCCCTCGCCCGATGTGATTGACCCGCGCGTCAAATGCACCGGCAAGTACATCAACAACATCATGGCAAAGGCCGAAGCCAACCGGCAGGGCGCGGGCGAGGGCCTGATGCTGACCCGCGAAGGCTATGTCGGCGAGGCCACCGGCGACAACATCTTCCTCATCAAAGACGGCGCGCTCACGACGCCACCCGCCTCCATTGGCATCCTGCAAGGCATTACCCGCGACACCGTGATCGGCCTGGCGCGCGAGGCCGGATACAGCGTCACGGAGCCGATCATCACGCAGTACGACGTTTACAACGCCGACGAAGTCTTCCTCACCGGCACCGCCGCCGAAGTCATCCCCGCCGTGCAGTTCGACGGCCGGCTCATCGGTGACGGCCACCCCGGCCCCATCACGCGCCAACTGATCGCCGCTTTCCGCGAACACACCCGGACGACGGGGGTGCCTGCGTTTTAGCGCAGGCTGTATAGCGCTCTGCCAGCACCAAGCGAGGCCCCTCCACACGGGCCATTTTGTTAGCGCCAAGAACTTGGGGGAAAGAATGAAGTCAGGTGACAAAAGACTGATTCTGACGCTCCTGCGGTCGCTTCCACGCCTTATCTTAGAGCGTGTAAAGAAAGTGCCGGAGATGGGTAATCTTTGGCTATGGAACGCCTTGCTTACCCGTCCGATCTGACCGACGACCAGTGGCACAAGATCGAAGCCGTTCTGCCGCCCGCCCGAAGCGGGCGCACCGGGCGGCGGCGCAAGTACCCGCTGCGCAAGTACCCGCTGCGGCAGATAGGGAACGCCGTCTTCTATCAGGCCCGCACCGGCTGCCCGTGGCGGCACCTGCCCCACGACTTCGCGCCCCACGGCGACGGCTGGGACCACTTCCGCCGCTGGCGCGACGGCGGCCTGATCGAGCGCGTCCAGGACGCCCTGCGCGAGCAGGTGCGGGTCCAGGAGGGTCGGGAGCCGACCCCCTCGGCGGCGATCATCGACAGCCAGTCGGTGAAGACGCCACAAAATCGGTGAAGACGCCGCAAAATCGGTGAAGACGCCGCAAAAGGGGGGCCAACGGCTATGACAAGGGCAAGAACGTCAAGGGCAAGAACGTCAAGGGCCGCAAGCGCCACATCGCGGTAGACACGCTGGGCCTGCTCCTGACGGTCGTCGCCCACCGCGCCTCGGTGCCCGACTGCCACGGGGCCAAGCTGGTCTGCATGAGGCTGCTGGGCATGAGGCTGCTGGGCATGAGGCTGCGGGGCATGAGGCGCGTCGGCCTCCTCCCTCGCCTGCGCCACCTGTGGGCCGACAGCGCCTACGGCGGCAAGCTGATCGGCTGGGTCGCCGCCTTCGCCGGCTGGGTGCTGGAGGTGGTCCGGCGCACGGACCAACAGCACGGACCAACAGAAGGAGGTCAAAGGCTTCGTGCTCCTGCCGCGCTGCTGGGTGGTGGAGCGCACCTTCGGCTGGCTGACCAAGTTCCGCCGCCTCGTCCGCGACTACGAGGAGACCACACCGAGCAGCGAGGCGTGGGTACGCCTGGCGATGATAAACGTCATGGTCCGTAGGCTAGCCCCGGCGAGATAACCGACTTTCTTTACACGCTCTAAGAGTGTGTAAAGAAAGTCGGTTCATGTCCCCTTCGCCCGCCTTTTGACGGTCAGCCCTCTGGACATGATACGGTCAGCCTTCTGGACATGATGTGGATCATGGCGATGTGGATCATGGCGATGCGTATCCAGGCCTCGCTGCGCGTATCCAGGCCTCGCTGCGCGTATCCAGGCCTCGCTGCTCTGCTCGCGCTCCTCGAAGTCCTTGAACAGACGGCGCAACTTGCCCCGCCAGGCGAAGGTGGGCTCCACGACCCAAAGGTGGGCTCCACCACCCAGCGGCGTGGCAGCACGACGAAGCCTTTCTGTCCCTCGAGTCTGTCCCTCGAGTCTGTCCCTCGAGTCTGTCCCTCGAGCTTAGGCACGATCTGGAGGACCCAGCCGACAAGAGGACCCAGCCGACAAAGCGCGCGGCCCAGAAAGCGCGCGGCCCAGAAAGCGCGCGGCCCAGTCGCTCAGAGCGCCCTTTCGCTCAGAGCGCCCTTGTCATAGCCGCCGTCAGCCCAGAAGAACGACAGGCGTGGGAAACGGCCCAGCAGTCTCATCCTCACCAGCCGGGCACCGTGGTAGTCCTGGACGCCGACGCTATGCACCACCACGGCCAGGATCAGGCCCAGGGTGTCCACGGCGATGTGACGCTTGCGGCCCTTGACCTGCTTGCCGGTATCGTAGACCTGCTTGCCGGCATCGTAGACCTGCTTGCCGGCATCGTCGCCGTTGGCTCCCCTTTTTGCGGCGTCCTCACCGACTGGCTACCGACTGGCTACCGACTGGCTGGCGATGATCGCCGCCGAAGGAGTAGGCTCCCGGCCCTCCTGGACGCGCACCTTCTGGCGCAGGGCGTCCTGGACGCGCTCGATCAGGCCGCCGTCGCGCCAGCGGTGGAAGTGGTTCCAGCCGTCGCCGTGGGGCGCGAAGTCGTGGGGCGCGAAGTCATGGGGCAGGAGCCGCCAGGCACAGCCGGTGCGGGCCTGGTAGAAGACGGCGTTCCCTATCTCGCGCAGGGGATATGTGCGAGGCCGCCCGGTTCGCCCGCCTTTGGCGGGGGGAAGGACTTCCTGGATCGTCTGCCACTGGGCATCGGTCAGCTCACTGGCCCAGCTCACTGGCCCAGCTCACTGGCCCAGCTCACTGGCCCAGCTCACTGGCCCAGCTCACTGGCCCAGCTCACTGGCCCAGCTCACTGGCATAGGGTAAGCGTTCCATGAGCCTAAGTAGTCATTCAGAATTAGATTAAACCATTTTCAGTGGCTGTCCTCGCCGTTCGGAACGGCTGAAACTGTATCTTGAGTGACTGCCCGACCGCTGCCAATGCCTGCCCGACCGCATGATGCA
>JAABUO010000502.1_pt1 | contig 74931 bp, 85 predicted proteins | sample 5559291 | NCBI WGS metagenome assembly JAABUO01 (sample SAMN10711878, study PRJNA513372) | rock metagenome | isolation source: Antarctica rocks | place: Antarctica: Victoria Land, Finger Mt sud
CAGGACTGCAAGAAGCAACCCTGCCGCGCCAAAGGCTAGAAAGCCAATATATCTTGATGTTTGATGGTGCATATTGCTTTTTCCCTACCTGACACTGCTCAGAAGAGCATCCACATCCTCTTTGATGGCCTTCGCCTGATCATTGCCTGGGAGTGTCAGATCAGGCGTACCTTCACCACGAAAAACAACGTAGGTAGAAGTCACAGCGGGATCGTTTTGCTTTCCGCGATGCTTTGGCAGCGCTTGAAGTGGCATGGACGCCTCAAGCTGGTTGAATAAGCGATGCGAGAGCGCCGCTGAGATGCCGTGTCCACGCCCATCCATATATATTCCTCCCCCATCAGAGAACGCAGCGTAAGTGTGCTGGTAGTGATGAGACTGATAAGAGCGGGTGATATAGACAACCGCCGTCTCTACCACGGCGCCAGGCTTCTGCGGACCCTGTGCCGCGCCAGGAATGGCTGCCAACAGTATCCCTGCCGCACCTACTACTAATCTACTGCGCGTGGACATCGCGCTCTCCTTGCTGCGAGACTGGGTTGCTCGCTTTGACAGGATCGGCGTCGTTTAACTGCTGCTTGCCGGTGAGCCAGCTTTTGCTGGCTTCGGCAACTTCGGACTCGTCGTCATGGCCGTAGGCAGTATCGCGCCGGGCCTCCGGGGGACGAGTCGAGAGCTGGTCGCCGCCGCCGTTGACGCCCGCTCCTGCGGCAATCTGCATCTCCTGGCTGTCGGCTCCGGTCAGGCCCGCGCCAAACGAGGCGAGGCCATTCTTGTCGTCAACGCCTGCCCGGTCGCCAATGGTGATGGGGGCATGGCCGTTTCCGTTCGCATGGTGGCCGTTCCCATTGCCATTGTGTCCGTTGCCGTTGCGCTGAGTGTCAGCCACCAGCGTTTCTTTGGCGGCTTCGGCGGTCGGGGTCGCCTGGCCTTCCGTGTTCTCTTCTGCCGCGTAGTTGCGGAGGCGCGGCTTGATGAGCGACGTGTCCACGGCTTCATACGAGAGGCGCGGGCCGTCGGCGGTCCATTCGGCAATGGTCGTTTTCAGGAAGTTCTCGTCGTCGCGCTTCGGGAAGTCCGGCTTGTAATGTGCGCCGCGCGATTCGTCGCGGGCCAGTGCACCAAGCGTAATGGCGCGGGACAAGTGCAGCATGTTCTTGAGCTGCCGCGTGAACGGGATCAGTTGGTTGGTCCAGTTGGAGCTGTCGGCGATGGACACATGCTCGACCCGCTCCATCAGCTCCTGGATCTTGGCATCCGTGGCTTTGAGGCGGTCATTGTAGCGGACTACGGTGACGTTCTCGGTCATCGTGTCGCCCAGCTCTTCGTGGATTTTGTACGGGTTCTCGGTGCCAGTAGACGCCGCCAGATTCTCGTACTTCTCGGTTTGCAGCTTCAGTTCGCGCTCGAACAGCGACGACGGCAGGTCATCCACGCTCTTCTTCAGATGCTTAACATAGTTAACAATGCCGGGGCCGGCAAGCTGTCCGCCGGTCAGGCACGACAGCAGAGAGTTCGCGCCAAGCCGGTTCGCGCCGTGGTACTGATACTCGGCCTCGCCGACCGCGAACAGGCCGGGGATCGAAGTTTGCTGGTTGCGTGGGTTGCCTTCAGTCAGGCCGCCGGTCGTCTCGTCTTTGGCAAAGTCTACCCACAGGCCGCCCATCGAGTAATGCACAGCCGGGAAAATCCGCATCGGAGTCGTGCGCGGGTCTTCGCCGATGAACTTCTCGTAGATTTCGAGAATGCCGCCGAGCTTGATGTCAATCTGCTTCTTGTCTAAATGCGTCAGGTCCAGGTACACCTGGTTCTCGCCGAAGACGCCCATCTTCTCGTCCACGCAGACCGAGAAAATCTCGCGGGTCGCAATGTCGCGGGGGACCAGGTTGCCGTAAGCCGGGTACTTCTCTTCCAGGAAGTAGAAGCGCTCCGCTTCCGGGATGTTCTCGCCGCGCCGCTCGTCGCCGCGCCGCCGGGGGACCCACACCCGCCCGCCTTCGCCGCGAGCCGACTCGGACATCAGGCGCAGCTTGTCGAGGCCCGGAATGGCGGTCGGATGCACCTGGATAAACTCGCCGTTCGCGTACTTCGCGCCCTGCTGATAGACGGCAGACGCGGCGGTGCCGGTGTTCATCACCGAGTTTGTCGAGCGGTTGTAGACAATGCCGGGGCCGCCGGTCGCCAGCACGACCGCGTCGGCCTTGAACTCTTTGATGCTCATTGTCCGCAGGTCCTGGGCGATAATGCCCTTGCAGACACCGTCATCGTCTTTGATGACGCCCAAGAACTCCCAGAACTCGTGCTTCTTGACCTTACCTTCGGTTTCCGCCCGGCGTGTCTGCTCATCCAGCGCATAAAGTAGCTGCTGGCCTGTCGTCGCGCCCGCGTAGGCTGTCCGGTGGTACTGCGTCCCGCCAAAGCGCCGGAAGTCCAGCAGACCTTCGGGCGTCCGGTTGAACATGACGCCCATGCGGTCCAGCAAATTGATAATGCCCGGCGCGTTGTCCGCCATGTGTTTGATCGGCGGCTGATTGGCGAGAAAGTCACCGCCATAGACCGTGTCGTCTAAGTGCTTGTAAACCGAGTCGCCTTCGCCTTTGGTGTTGACCGCGCCGTTGATGCCGCCCTGAGCGCACACGGAGTGGCTGCGCTTCACGGGAACAAACGAGAACAAGTCCACTGGAATATCCGCTTCCGTGATCTTGATCGTCGTCATCAGCCCGGCCAGCCCGCCGCCGACGACGATGACCTTTGGCTTCAAATTGCTTGCTACTGTCGCCATAGTTTTGCCTCTTTATCTAGTAACAGCCCTTAAATACTACCAGTTCCTACAGGTTCGTTTTCGCAAATTTGCTCTTTGCGTTCTTTGTTCGTTCCAAACTGGATGTAGTCGTAATGAAAAAAAACCAGTATCCAATTCAAAGATTTATCCACGACCACCAAATCATCTCCATAGTCGAAATCTGTCCAATACTTGACAATCATCTTCCAGGTCGTGATTGCTGCGGTGTTGCTATCCCAAGACACATAAACTTCATGATCAAATGGCAGCCCACGCTGGTACAGCCACTTTTTGACAAGCTGCTCACCTTCCATCGTCTCAGGCAAATGATAGCCTTCTAAAAACTTGAAGTAGTCAGGGTTAAGCTGATAGCGAAGACTGAACATCTTATCCGTCACCTCGCTTATTAGCCTTGACGCTAGCTTGTCTAGTGGCTGTATCTGCTCCAAATGATGAGGCGGCAAAACATTGTATTTCTCTTCCGTGAAGCGCCATTTCAACTTGAACTGCTCAAATAGAATCGTATGTTGCTCAATGTTTTCCAGTATGACCATTGCAGAACCTCATCAATCACCTATCGCATTTGAGAAATCCACCTGATCGTAAATCTCCGAGAGCGCCAGCGTGACACCCAGCAATGGAACGGCAACCCCGCTGTCCAGACCTGCGATCAGCGTGTAGTCCCAGTGCCCGTTTTCGCCGCGCTCGAACAGCTCCACACGCGGCTCCGTTTGGCTCACCAGCAGGTACGAGCGCAAGGTTTCGATCTGCTGGTAGCGAATAAACTTCTCGCCCCGGTCTTTAGATTCCGTGCCTGGCGAAAGGACTTCTACCACGAGTACAGGGTTCGTGATGATGTGCTTATTGCCGCCTCGGTAGGTGCTTGGGCCGCAGACGACGGATAAGTCCGGGTAGTAAAACGCGCCTGCGGCCCAAACTTTCATGTCGGACGATAGGACGCGGCAGCCACGCCCACGCAGAGCCGCTCGTAGTTCCGCGCCGATATTGACGGGGATAGACGCATGAGGTTCCGAGCCGCCGGACATGGCACGGATTTCACTGTCTACATACTCGGACTTCTCAATGGCGGTCTCTTCCCAGGCAAGATACTCTTCCTCGGTGTAGAAGTCCTTCTCCACATACTGCCGCGCCAGTGCCATTGGGTTAATCTTCCTACAAGCTGATTGTCTGGTCTACGCTCATTACGGTCAGGGTCGCTTTGGACTTGACATCTTTCAGCGCCTGCCCGAACGCTGCCGGGGTGCCGGTCAGGGCCGGGAACGTGCCGTAATGCTCCGGAATGACGACTTTCGGGTTGATCATCTTGACAGCGTCGGCGGCGCGGGTCGGTCCCATCGTATAATGGTCGCCGATGCAGCAGAGCATGACGTCTACTTTATGCAGCTTCGGGATCAGAGCCATGTCGCTGAACTCGTCGGTATCGCCGGTGACATAGATCACGGGGCCATTCGTGACGGAAATCAGGAAGCCGCCAGGGTTGCCGCCGAAATGCTGGTCTGTATCGGGGGTGCCGGGAGGCGGCGCGACCGTGGAACTGTGAACCGCCGGGATGAACGCAATCTTGACGTCGCCGCCCAGCAGCGTCAGCTCGCCGCCGAAGTTGCCCTGCGTGTCCATTCCTGCTTGCGCTTTCGGGAACCCGCCGTACTGCACCAGCGCTGTGCCGAGGTCGGCGGTGGAGACAAGCTGTGCGCCGGTCGTAGTGGCAATCGCCGCCGAGTCGCCGACGTGGTCAAAGTGGCCGTGGGTAATTAAAATGAGGTCAGCTTTCGTGATACCGGCCAGGTCCGCCGCGCCGTTTTTGTTGGACGGATTCTGAATCCACGGGTCAATCATCAGAATATGGCCGGCAGGCGTCACCAACTTAAACGCCGCGTGGCCGTACCAGGTAAGCCGGGTTTGTGGCGCGAGAGTGCCAGGATTGCTTGATGACGGGCGGGCGGCAAGCGCTAGAACGAAAAGCAGAGCGAGTGTCAAGAACTTACGCAAGATGATCTCCTAAAACAAGTGCAGCAAATCTGCTAATGCTGGGTGACGGCAACCACCGGCGATGTGGATGCGATGTGCTTCAGGCCGTCCGCTCGCAGATGTGCGATGGTCCACAGGCCCATGCCGGCGAACACGAAGAACAGGCCCCAGCAGGCGTACTGGTTCATGCGCTGTGCGTGGGCGGAAATCGTGAGGCCCCAGCGGATGCAGAAGTTCCACAGGCCGTTGGTAAAGTGGAACACCGTCGCCACAATGCCGATGGCTTGCAGCCAGAACAGCCACGGGTTCGCCATCTGATGCGACATTGCCAGGTAGCTGATCGCGGTTTCCGGGTTTGGATTGCCGTGCCAGAGCGCAATATACTTGTGGATGCTGGTGTCCCAGACATGGACGCTGATGTAGACCAGCGCGACTAGCCCGCTGGCTCGCTGCAGGAAGTACATCCAGTTGCGCCCGTAAGCGTACTTGGTCAAGTTCGCCTGTCCGTAAGCGCTGATCCAGATGCCGTAGATGGAGTGATACAGGAGCGGAACGTAGATCAAAACGACTTCCAGCACGGCCACAAACGGCAGGCCGCCGTAAACGCGGATGACGGCGTTGTACGCGCCCGGCCCGCGCAGGGCGTAGGAGTTTGCAATCAAATGCTGGAGGAGAAAGAAGCCGATGGGAAAGATGCCCGACGCCGAGTGGAGCCGGTGCCAGATGTAGGGGTCGTGCAGACGGCCCTTTTTGCCCGAATTCTCTGTTTTATCTTCGGCTTCTTTGGGAATTGCAACAGCCATAGAAAATCCTTTCACGAGTGTGTGACGCCCTAGTATACCCGCTCGCTTTGGCAAAGTAAAATGAATTGTTTTTGTGGGTATTATAAGTTTGGCTTACGAAGCAGTGTGAGCAAGAGGCATGAGGACGTGGACGTCCTCGTGCTTCTTGTCTCTGTTTGCCCTTCTAGCCCCTATTTCGTTTATGCTTAACTTGGACAGCCTGCAAATCTTTTCGGACCTTGTGGAAACCGGCAGCTTCTCGCGGGCGGCGGAGAAAAACTTTGTGTCCCAGTCTGCCGTCAGCCAGCGCCTCCGCGCGTTAGAAACAGACTACGGGCAGACGCTCATTGACCGAGGCCAGGGACGCGGACGGGTGGCAGCGACAGTCGCCGGAGAAGCGCTATACGCGGGAGCGAAAGTGCTGCTGCTGGGGGCAAGAACGCTGGATGCCGAAATGCGGCAGTTGTCGGATGAAGTCGCCGGAACCGTGCGGGTCGCGACTGTGTACTCGGTCGGCCTGCACGCCCTGCCGCCGCGCCTCAAGCCGTTCCTTGCTGCCCATCCGCGTGTCAATGTCCATTTGGAGTATCAGCAGACCGATCAGGTCTACGACAACGTGACGGGCGGAGCGGTGGATGTCGGAATTGTCGCCTGCCCGTCCGCGAAACGCGGCCTAGAAGTCATCCCCTTTGCCGAGGAAGAAATGGTACTGGTCTGCGCCCCGGAGCACCGGCTCGCGGCAGAGGCGGAGATCACACTGAAGCAGGTGGACGGCCTGCCGTTTATCGGCTTTGCCGACGACATTCCCACCCGGCGGCTGGTGGACGAGAGGCTGCGAACGGCCGGAGCGCGGGTCAAAGTCGTCTCGACATTTGACAACATTGAAACCATCAAGAACCTGGTGGAAATCGGCAGCGGCGTCAGCATCCTGCCCGCCGACACCGTGCGCCAGGAGCAGCGGGACGGCACGCTGGCTGCCGTACCGTTCGCCGCTGCCGACGCTTTCACCCGCCCAACGGGTATGCTGCTCAAGAAGTCAAAGGCGAGACGCGCTGCGGTGCAGGCGTTCGTCGAGGCAATCCAAAGCAACTAAACACAAAACGAAATACAACAGGAGCGCTAATGGACACGAAACAATACTGGGCCAAGAAGAGCATGGAAGATTTGCAGGCGGAGGATACCGGCGAAGCCACGCTGAAGCGCAGCCTCGGACCAGGCCGGCTGCTCGCGCTCGGCATCGGGGCGATTATCGGTGCGGGCATCTTCGTCTTGACGGGTCAAGCGGCGGCGCAGTATGCTGGGCCGGCGATCATCTTTTCATTCATCTTAGGCGGCATTGCCTGCGCGTTCGCGGGCCTGTGCTACGCCGAGTTTGCCGCGCTGATCCCAATTGCGGGAAGCGCCTACACCTATTCCTATGCGACATTAGGGGAATTGGTGGCGTGGATCATCGGCTGGGACCTAATTTTAGAATATGCGCTTGGCTCCGCGACAGTCGCCGTCGGCTGGGCAAACTACGTTTCCAGCTTGCTGGGTGACTTGGGCGTCCACTTGCCGGCAACTCACGGCTTTAATCTGCTGGCCCTGCTTGGGGTGCTGGCGGTGACAGCGCTGCTGGCGCTGGGAACAAAAGAGTCGGCCCGCTTCAACGCCGCAATTGTGGGAGTCAAGCTGGTGGTCATTGCGGCGTTCCTCGGCTTCGGCGCGTTTCATCTGCATCCGGCGAACTGGCACCCATTTCTGCCCGCAAACACCGGACACTTTGGGCAGTACGGTTTGAGCGGCGTTCTGCGCGGCGCGGGAGTCATCTTCTTCGCGTATATCGGCTTTGACGCTGTGTCTACTGCCGCGCAGGAAGCAAAGAACCCGCAGAAAGACATGCCGATCGGTATACTCGGCTCGCTTGCCGTCTGTACGGTGCTGTATATCCTAGTCGCCGGAACGCTGACCGGCTTGGTTTCCTACAAAACGCTCAACGTCGCGGACCCGATTGCCGTCGGCGTCGGCGCGATTGGGATAGGCTGGCTGACGGAAGCCGTCAAAGTGGGCGTCATTGCGGGCCTCAGCTCCGTCATGCTGGTGCTGCTGTACGGGCAGACGCGCATCTTCTACACGATGGCAAGCGACGGCCTCCTGCCGGGCATTTTCAGCCGCCTCAGCCCGCGCTTCCACACGCCGTCTGTCGCCACCTGGCTCCTCGGCAGCATCGTGAGTTTGATCGCCGCGTTCGTGCCGCTGGCCCTCTTGGGGGAGCTGGTCAGCATCGGCACCCTCTTCGCATTCATTCTCGTCTGCGCCGGGGTACTGTACCTGCGCCGCACCCGTTCCGAACTTCCCCGCCCATTCCGCTGCCCTGGCCTGCCCGCCGTCCCGGTCTTAGGCATTCTCTCCTGCCTCTATTTGATTTCGGGCCTGCCGTTCTCTACCCAGATTCGCCTCGTCGTCTGGCTGCTGATAGGCTTTGTCATTTACTTCGGATACAGCCGCCATCACAGCAAGCTTCACAAATCCAATGCCCGTAATCCCTTGTAGAAGATCGAAATTCCGTGCGGTGCCCCAGTCTATCTGCATTCTTAGACATGCAATTCGAGATACAGGGCAGTTTAAATCGGGGAGACACTGAGGTTCTGCATGTTCAAAAGGTAATGTCCTGCCTGCTCTGAGTTGGGGTCAACACTAAGTTTCACCTCATCTTCACTAACTTGATTCACAGCCTCAATCCACCAGATGTCTTTCGGATTGCGAAACATTTCAACCCATTGGTTATTGTGCAGATCGTACTTGTAAGGCAGAAAAGGTTCTCGCAAATAGTAGATTATCAAGCCGTACCCGACCATGACCACCCATTGCTCCTGTTGATCAATGACGGCCGCGTCAGGGTCGCCATAAAAGTCACCAATGACAGTCCAGCGTCCTTTACGCGAATCTTGAAGCGAAACCACTTCAAACTCATGCTCGACACGGTAATGAACGCTTTGCGCTAAAGTGTGCCGATGCATAATAGTTACCAACAAAATGTACCACAGCATCTGCCGAGAAAACTTCTGACGATGATATGTCGGTTGCTGTGCCGTTTGCTAAACCCAGTACCACGGATTGTGGATCGCAGGCTTGTTGTGCATCAAAATCAGAAAGACGCGGTAGAAAACGATCCGGCGAACCGTCAGGCAGAAAATCAATCGCTATGTCAATCGATCTTCCGCCTCAACTCATCGCCTTCTCAAGTTGTCGCGGTTCCACCTCAATCATAGTTTCACCTGAGACCGGCGCAAACTGAATGCCGTGATCGCCGGGAAAAGCCCTGTGGTGATCGTTCTCGCCTACCCAAATGGCAAGTGGAATGCCATCAGGAAAAGCATGACACTTGCGGCCCGGCTTGCGTATCCAGTGCTCGCAGTGGCTACACACGTCGCTGAACACGGGCAAAGCTACTTCTGAGTCATCTAAGATGTACGGCATATTAATCCTCTTCTCGGTGATAGGTAAGGCTGAGTTCTTCTGCAACTCTACTCCACGTCTCATGCATAATGCCAGCGTCAGCCTCCGCTGATGTAATACGACCGGAACTGAAGGTAGTCATAAGTTCCTGCCAAACCTCGCCATAATACTTTGAGTAACGAGGCTCTACAGTGTCTTCCCACAATGACAAGCTCCATCCTAAAACCGGCGGCTTCATTGAGAAGCGCAATTTTGGAGTGACAGCTCGCACTTCGACCAACTCCGCTAAACAGGCGAGGCGTATGTCATCTTCTGAAAAGGAATGACCGAATGAGCGGGGATCATTTTCCGCAAACAACAAGCCGGAGGGATGGTTATGCGTCAAAGTTGCCCCATTTATCAGAGCAACTTCTTCGTCATCAAACTCGATATTGTTTCTTTCACCTTCTTTTTCCAGTATTAGATGGCCTTTACCGTTCCAAGCGAAAGCCCACTCACGATCTCTGCGACGGATTAGATCTTCCTGCTCACGAATCATCACATTCCCAGCGCCTGCTTGACGAGGCCTGGAATATCGGCGGTGCTTTCGGCGATGTGGACGCCTGCGTTGCGGAGGGCGTCTACTTTGGCCTGGGGGCTGCCGGAGGTGCCAGAGATGATCGCGCCGGCGTGGCCCATGCGCTTGCCGGGAGGGGCGGTCAGGCCCGCGATGAAGCCGATGACGGGCTTGGTCATGGTCTTGATGTACTCGGCGGCAATCTCTTCATCGGAGCCGCCGACTTCGCCGCACATGACGACGGCCTTGGTCTCGGGGTCGGCCTCAAAGAGCGGCAGGACGTCAATAAAGCGCGTGCCGGGCATGGGGTCGCCGCCGACGCCGACGCAGGTGGTCTGGCCGAGACCGGCGCGGGTGAGCGCGTCTACGGACTCGTAGGTGAGCGTGCCGGAGCGGGACACGATGCCGATCGGGCCGGGCATGAACATGGACGCTGGGATGATGCCGATCTTCGCGCCGCCGACAGTCAAAATGCCGGGGCAGTTCGGGCCAAGCAGGCGCGACTTGGAATACTTGACGACGTTGACGGCGCGAATCTCGTCTTCAATCGGAATGCCTTCAGTGATGCAGACAATAAAGTCAATGCCGGCATCCACTGCTTCCATGATGCCGTCCGCCGCGCCGCGTGCCGGGACAAAGATGCAGGTGGCGTCTGCGCCGGTAGCGTCTTTGGCTTCCTGCACGGTGTCAAAGACGGGAACGCCCTGGACCGTCAGCCCACCCTTACCGGGCGTCACGCCGCCGACGACTTGTGTGCCGTAAGCGATCATCTGCGTGGTATGGAACTCGCCTTCGCGCCCGGTGATGCCCTGAACCAGAACTTTGGTGTTTTTGTCAACCAGAATAGCCAAAACATTAGTCCTTTATTTAGTCTTTGCGCCGCTTGAAGTAGAAGACCGTCACCGGGACATTCTCATCTTCCGCGCCGTCTTCGGCATCATCGTTGGCCCGGACATCCGCGACGGCGTTGACCAGTTCCCAGCCCTGCCCGCCATGCTGGTTCAGCGTATCTTCGTCGGTTTCGTCGTCCGCATCGCTCACGATAATCTTGTATTCAAACAAATCGGCCATTGTGTGTCTCCTAGTTAAGTTTACTCCGCCAGCAAATAGTACCCAATAAGCCGCGCCGTGTCTACCAGCGCGTCTAAATGCGTCCGCTCATATGAGTGCGACGCATCCACGCCCGGCCCGATTAGCGCGACCTGCACATCGGCGCCCGCCCGCCAAAGCGCCTCGCCATCGGAGCCGTAGTAGGGATAAATATCGGTCTTTAAGTCTAAATCGTTCTCTGCTGCAAGCTTCCGCAGCTTGCGGCCAAACTCAATCGAATATGGCCCGCCGCTGTCCTTGACGCAGAGCGTGCAGTGGAACTCATCGGAGTTTTGCCCGTCCCCAATCGCCGCCATGTCCACCGTCAGTAACTGCGTTATGTCGGCAGGAAACCCGCCTGCCGCGCCGTGCCCGACTTCTTCGTAGTTGCTGATAAAAAGAGTCGTCGTCTGCGCCGGCTTCCGGCTGCTCTCCAGCAGCGCCTTGACCGCCGCGAGAATGCAGGCGACAGACGCTTTGTCGTCGAGATGCCGGGAGCGAATAAAGCCGTTGACGACTTCCACGCGCGGGTCAAGATACACAAAATCCCCAACGTCAATCCCCAGCGCCTTTGTTTCCGCCGCATTCGCCGCTCGGGCATCAACCCGCACTTCCAGCGTCCCCGCCTCGCGCTTGGTTTCGTTCACCGCCCCGCCATGCACATGCGACGACGCTTTCGTGAGCTGTACGCTGCCCCGAACCATCTCCTGCTCTTCCGTGGCAATCGTGACGCCTTCGCCTTCAATCGCGTTCCAGGCGTAGCCGCCAATCTGGGACAGCGCCAGCCGCCCGTTCGGCTTGATTTCCTTGACCATCGCCCCCAGCGTATCCACATGCGCCGTCACCGCCCGCGGCTCAGACTGAGAATGGCCGGGCAGCGTCGCCACCAGCGCTCCTTTGCGTGTCCGCCGCGTTTCCAGCCCCAGCTCCCACAACGCGCTTTCCGTGAAAGTAATGGCCCGTGCGGTATCGCCCGTCGGACTCGGCGTGTCCAGAAGCTCCACGAGAAGTTCCCGCAAATAGTCCGTATCAATCGTCATGCTGTTTTTCCATCCTCCCACCTAATCGCTTCGTCGGGGCCGGGCCAGGGCGGGGTGCCTACGCACAGGAAAATCAAGTCGCCCTCGCCCGTGTTCTCGACATAGAATCGGTAGCCCGTCGGGATCAGCAGCGCATCGCCGGGCGCGACAGCGGCAGTTTCTTCCTGGCTGCCATCGGGCGTCAAGCGGTGAAACACTCCCGTGCCCTTCAGAATATACCAGAACTCTTCAATCGTTTTGTGCGAGACGCAGGCCGTTCGCTCCCCCGGCTTGACCAGCGCTTCCGCGAGGCTGAGGCGGTCCGCGCCTTGAAGCCGGTCCAGCAGAACACGGATCTCCGCCCCGTCCGGCGCAAGCGTGTCCGGCACACTGGCGCGTTTGTTTTTTAGTTGAGGCTTAGTCATTGCACTCCTTACAAGCTAAAAATCAGCCGAAACCCAATCGGCGTCTGGGCTGGTTCCAGCGTTGACAATCACAAAGAACGCGCCGTCCATTGTCAGCAAAAACGGCCCACAAATTTGCGCCAGGCGTTCACAAACCATCAGCACAAGCTCCGCAGCGCCGTACAGGAACGAAATATGACGCGGCATATTTTCATTGCCGTCTTTGGCGTAATCTTCTACGGATAGAAAAGTGCTATCCTCACCCGTCGCAAGTATAGCATCCAAATCGTCACCGGCGACATGGAAATCCTCTTCAACATTTAATTGACTCCCCTCGGCAAGCTGTTGAACCACGGAACGAACTTCGGCGGCTGTCGGGTTCCGGCTAACCTTCCAATCATCGGGTATTACCAGGCCCATATCTTCCAGATGCTTCCGGTTCTTAGGCTCAGTCCACCTCGAAGACAATGGCATTAAATCATAATGTGCGCTAATTTTTTTCCGGGCATTGAAATACCCGTCTCCCAGGCGCTTCGCGCCGAGCGTCCAGGGGACGCGGGATTTTCAACGGTTGCGCTTCTTGTTCTTTCGTCCGCAGGCCGTTCGGCGGATCCTTCCAGACGGGTATTTCAATGCCCGGCCTTTTGCGTCTGCAAGAACTCAGCAATGCCGCTGAAGGCTTCTTCAGTCAACCGCTTTTTCTCCGGCATTGTATTGAATACCTGCCCGCTCATATGGTAGGTGTGCCGGATTGGCTTTGTAGTCAAGCGGCGTATTGGGGCTTCGGCGGACTGCGCCTTCCTGCCGACCAGAACGATTAGCTGCAACTTTGGAAGCAGGCCGAGAAGCGTTTTCAGATGCGGCAGGGCCTGGCTGATGTCGGCGGCATTGACTGGCCGAATGCGCTTGCCGGTGCCGACATACCAGGGGACGATATTCCAAATCAGCGTCTCGGCGCGTGGTATCCCAGCGTCATGGATCAGGTGCCACAGGTTCCGCGCCGTCGGGTCCGGGTTGTTGCTGGACACGAACTGAGACTCGACTGCCTTTGGACCCGGCGCTTCCAGCAGAAACAAAACACGGGCCTGTGTTCCGCCATCGCACGGGTCAAAGTCAGGGACACGGTACTGCTCGCCAAGTACAGCCCTCAGTGAGGCCACATAATTCGCCAGCGGCTTGACGTGCGACAAGCTCAGCATTTCAAGCCGTCGGCGCTGTTCTTCTTCATTGTTGAGCAGATAGGGAGCATCAGCCAAATCCATTAGGAGTTCTTTCTCAGCGCTTCAATCTCTGCCCGCAAACGTGCGACTTCGGCTTCAGCGTCTTCAATCCGCTCGGCCTGCTCCTGCGGTGTTGGCAAAAATTGGCGTTTCGCCGGGTCGTACAGCCGCAGGGTTTCGCCAACCTGCATCAAGTCCAAACCAAGCTGTTCACTGTGGAGGCGGTTGTTAGTGAGTTCAAGGCGGACATAATGGCCTTCTTCCAGGCGGTAGCCTTGCAGGCGAGGGCGCAGATAATCGCCGGTGGGGTCAAACAAGAAGTATTCGGGCGTTCTCAGCGTTTGCTCATACAGCGGCAACTTAGTTTCCACATCTTCGCGCTGCGTACGACGAGACGTAACCTCAAACACGACGCTCGGCAGCAGGCCGTTTTCCTTCCAAGCCATATACGAGTCGCGCAGGCGCATTTCAGCCCCGAACACGACATAGGTGTCCGGCGAGATGCGCGATTTCGGGCGGCCCTCTTCCCAGAATACAAAGTTGTTGCCGGACACATAGACGTTCGGCTGGCCCAGGAAGTGGATCTTGAGCGCGGCGATGAGATACGCCATCAGCTCGCGGTGCTTGTCGGTTTCGCCCATTGGTCTGCCGTCCCTGACTGGATAAGCGGCGGCCTTCGTAGCCGCCGGTGCTATTGAGATCGCCATGAGCGTACCTACTTTCGCTCGTCCATCGGCTGCCAGTGGAGGTCGCGGGGGCCGGTGTAGATGGAGTCGGGGCGGATGATGCGGTTGCCGTCAAGCTGCTCGATCATGTGGGCGGTCCAGCCGGCGGTGCGTCCGACGGCGAAGACAGGCGTGAACAGCTCGGACGGGACGCCGACGGCGTGGAGAATGAGCGCGGCGTACAGCTCGACGTTTGCGTACAAGTCGCGGCCCGGCTTGAGTTCGGCCAGAACGTCAATAGTGGTTTGCTCGACGGATTTAGTCAACTTCAAAAGCTCGTAGTCATTGGTCAGGGCGGCCATCTTCTCGGCGGCGGCGGACAGAAGCGCGGCGCGAGGATCGCGGACTTTGTAAATGCGGTGGCCGAAGCCCATGATGCGGCGTCCGGCGGTCATCTCGGCGCGGATAAAGGCATCGGTCTGCTCGGGGGTGCCGATGGCACGGAGCATATCCAGAACCGGGCCGGGAACGCCGCCATGCTTCGGGCCTTTCAGAGCGCCGACGGCGGCAGTGAGGCCGGAGACCATGTCGGAGTCGGTGGAAATGGCGACGCGGGCGCAAAACGTGGAGACGTTCAGGCCATGCTCGCTGACCGCGACCATGTAGGCATTGAGGCCGTCTACGCGGGCCGGGTTCGGCTCGACGCCTTCCAGCATGTACAAAAAGCCAGCAGCAAGGCCGTGTTCGGGTTTCGGCTCGACAATCTCCAAACCCTGATGCAGGCGGTAGGTATGCGCGACAATCGCCGACATCTGGGCCTGCAAACGCGCGGCGCGGCGCTTGGCGGACGCTAGGTCTAGGCTGTCTACGTTTGAATAACCCACAGACAGCATAGATGCGCCCATCCGCAGAATGTGCATTCCCGACGCATGAGGCGCAAGGTCGGCAAGCGCCGCTAAGACCGGCGGCTTCAAGGCGCGGGCAGCACTCATCTCGGCTTTGAGGTCGTCGTATTCGGCTTGGTTTGGCAGGTTGCCGTTCCAAAGCAAATACGCGACTTCCTCAAACGTGACTTTGCCGGACAGCTCAGAGACGTCGTAGCCGCGCAGGGTGAGGCGTCCGTTCTGCCCGTCCACTTCCGCAATGTTTGTGGCGGCAGCGGTAATGCCTTCGAGGCCTTTGTAGACAATCGGTCCGGTCGTGTTCAGTTCGGGGGTCATAAGTTTCTCCTTAAGTTTCAGTCAATTAGCTCCGCCGGGTAGCCATGACGGGCGAGCGCGGCGATGATCCGCTCCTGATGCGCCCGGTCACGCACCTCAATCAGCAGCTCCACGCGGGTTGCGCCGAGGGCCAGGTTCGGGCTGAGGCGGTTGTGGTTGACGGTAATCACGCTGCCGCGCTGACGGGCGATGATGGACAACAAATGGACCAAGCCGCCGGGGTGATCGTCGCAGGAAGTCAGAAGATGCAGGTAACGATCCGCCCGCAGCATCTCGCGCTGAGTGAGGTCAGCCAAAGCCAGCGCATCAATGTTGCCGCCGCATAGAATGACGGCGGTTTTGCCCTGCGGCTGGGTTCGGTGATCGGTGAGCGCGGCCAAACCTGCCGCGCCGCTTGGTTCCACGACCAGCTTCGCTCGTTCCAGCAGCAGCAGCAGGGTGGAAGCCACAGCCGCGTCGGAGACGGTCACGATGTCGTCGGCGTACTTCTGAATGTAGGCGAACGTGCGCGGCGTCGGGGTCTTCACGGCGATTCCGTCGCAAATGGTTCGGATCGGAACGGAGCTTGGAACCAGATGGCCGGCGCGAAACGACTGCATGGCGGCGTCGCACCCTTCCGACTGAACGCCGATTACCCGGATTTTCGGGTTGGTTTCTTTCAAGGCCAGCGCGACCCCGGCGAACAGGCCGCCGCCGCCGACGGGGATAATCACCGTGTCCACGTCCGGCACGTCTTGAAGCAGCTCCAGGCCGAGCGTTCCCTGCCCTGTGATAATGCCGTCATCGTCGAACGGCGAGATGAAAATAGCATCTGTTTCGGCGACATAAAGAACACAGGCTTCGGTCGCCTCGTGAAGATTGCTGCCCGACAAAACAATCCGTGCCCCGTAGCCTTCCGTTGCTTTGATCTTGGCGATGCTGGCCGACTCTGCCATGAAGATTGTGGCCGTGATGCCGAGCAGCCGGGCGGCAAGTGCTACGCCCTGAGCGTGATTGCCCGCGCTTGCCGCTGCCACCCCCCTAGCCCGTTCGTCCGGCGAAAGCTGAGACAGCCTATGGTACGCGCCGCGAATCTTAAACGAGCCAGTGCGCTGCTGGTTTTCGCATTTCAGCACAATGTCCGTGCCTGGGCCGACGCGCCGGGAAACGCTGTCGCTTGTGATGACCGGCGTGTGATGCGCCACGGCCTGCACTCCTGGCAGTGCGGCTTCAATAGCGGCAAGCGTGACGTTCACAGCACAGTCTCCATAGCCTTTATGATACTGGGAGAGGCAAAAAAAGTCAAGGTGAAAGCACGCGGGCACCCTACCCGGTTGACTTAGGCCACTGATAAGTGTATAATAAAAATATACGGGGTGTAGCACAGTTGGTAGCGCGCAAAGTTTGGGACTTTGAGGCCGCAGGTTCGAGTCCTGTCACCCCGACCAATTGATTTACCAACTGGACGCATAACTTATGCGTCCTTTCTTTTTTGTCCGATTGCAGCGAGGAGAACGGTGTCAGTGAAAGCGAAGTGCATGGTCTGCGGCGAGAATTACGAGATTGAGCGCGACCGGGGGCAGGTCATTGAAATAGACGCGGCGGGGCATTACATCTGCCACCGGGACTGGCCGGGCTTTACGGCAGGGGTAGACCTGCAAAAGAAAGTGCAGGAAGCGCAGGAAGGCGCACATCTTCAGGAAAACGAAGGCAAGCGGGCGGAAGCGCGGGAAGCGCTGGTAGCCTTTAATCAGTCGCCGCGGGAAATTGTTGCCCGATTAGACGAATATGTGATCGGGCAGGAGCGGGCCAAACGCGATGTTGCCGTGGGTTTGTATGACCATCACCGTATTCATCAGGACGATCTGGCCCAGTCCGAAGCCGGAACAAAGGCCGAAGTCGAGTTGGAAAAAGCAAATATCATGCTGGTCGGCCCGTCCGGCAGCGGCAAAACGCTTCTCGCAAAGACGCTGGCCCGGTCACTCGGCGTTCCGTTCGCCTCCGCCGACGCCACCAGCCTGTCGCCGACGGGCTACACGGGCAACGACGTCGAAAGCATACTCACTGCGGCCTATATTGACGCCGGCGAAGACTTGGAATGGGCGGGCCGATCGGTCATCTTTATTGACGAGATTGACAAAATCGCCCGCAAATCGCAGGCTAACCCAAGCATTACCCGCGACGTGTCGGGCGAGTCGGTTCAGCACGCCCTCTTGAAGCTAGTTGAAGGCACGATGGCACAGCTTCCGCTCGGCGCGTCAGGCCGCAAGCACCCGGACGCCCCGCCGGAGTATATTGACACGTCCAAGATATTGTTTATCGGCGGCGGCGCGTTTGAAGGCTTCCCGGAGATTGTCGCCAAGAAGATGAAGCGGCAGACCGAGCGGACGATGGGCCTCCGCGCCAACCCGTCCGCCATTTCCGGCGACCCGCAGCGCGACTATGAAATACTCGCCGAAGCTCCCGCCGAGGTCTTGATTGAAAGCCTCATTGAGTACGGCTTCGTGCCGGAGTTTGCGGGCCGCTTCCCGATCATTGTTCCGCTCGCGCCGCTGACGAAAGAGCAGATGCGGCTGGCGCTGACCCAGCCGAAGAACTCGGTCATCAAGCAGCAAGTCGAGCTGTTCCGGCGCGACGGCATTGACCTGAAGTTCACCGAAGACGCTTTAGAAGCCGTCGTAGACAAAGCCGTCAATATGAAGACCGGCGTCCGCGCCCTGCGGTCTTTGGTCAAAAGCATGACCAGCCAGGCCCGCTATGATCTGGCCGGCGACAACAAAACCACTGCCGTGGAAGTCGGCCCGGAAACTTTGGACGACCCGCGCCGCTACCAGGCATCGCGCTAGGTTTCTTGCCTTTATCCAGGCCGCTTGATCCAGTTGCCTTCGCGCACTTCGCGCTCGGTCAGGATATAGGCCAGCAGCAGGACGGCGGCAAGAGACGGCTGGGCAGTCGCGCAGGGCAGTGGTTCCACATAATACACGTCCGGCGGGTCGCCGTCGCTGCGCAGCAGCAGGCAGCGCTCTTTGGTCTCACGCCGCAGCCCCACGCCGCCGCGCCAGCCGCGCCCGAGAATGTCGAAGCCGCCGAGTCGCGAGTCGCCTTCGGTGATGCGGAAGAACTCACCGTTGACGCCGGAGCCGCCGGGATAGTAGCTCGCCGCGGCCAGTGCTCCTGACGGCGTTGGCTGAAGCAGGGTGCGGGTGCGGTCCCGGCGCATCACACTCCAGGGCCGCGTTTCCCCTGCCGGCACAACGCCTTCCCCCAGGTGCAGCGACGCCGCCAGGCTGCCGTCCGGCCAGGTCGCCAGGTAATACCACAGGTAGCGGCGTGTCGAAGCCACGACGCCGGTTCGGGTTGATCCCGCCAGGTTGACGGGCCGGGCGCGGATCGTCAGCAAAGCGTCAAGTGGGGCAAAGATGTCCATAATGCCAGCAAGCCTCGTTGATCCAGTTGACTTTCGGGGGGGATTTCGACCATACTAAAGCCGATTTTAGATAGTGTTGAAACAAGTCAGAGGAGACAATTCACGATGGAACAAACATTTTTGATGATCAAGCCCGACGGCGTCCGGCGGCAGCTTGTCGGTGAGATAACCAAGCGCTTCGAGGCCAAAGGCTTCACCCTGACCGCGCTTCAGATGGTCAAACCGACCCGTCAGCAGGCGGAAGCGCATTACGAAGTTCATCGCGGCAAGCCGTTTTTCGAGGGCGTCGTAGACTTTATCACGTCCGGCCCGGTCGTCGCCATGATCTGGGAAGGCGATGACATTGTCGCGCTGGCCCGAAAGCTGATGGGCGCGACCAAGCCGTCGGACTCTCTGCCCGGCACGATCCGGGGCGACTACGCCAACACGACCGAGCAGAACCTCATTCATGGCTCGGATTCGGTGGAAAATGCCCAAGTCGAGATCGGCATCTGGTTCGGTTAGATACTGCCCGGCGGATACAGGTCACGGAGAACCCGTATCTCGTGGTCGCTATATCCGACGCCGCTAAGAAACACGTCGGGCAAAGCGTGAATGCTGGCCCGTAGCGTTTCGCGGTCTATTGCAGAGGGGCTATCGTGCTTAATGTGCGCCAGCCCTTCCGCTTTGTGTAAGTTGCGGCAGAACATAAACCGTGTGCGGCCCAGAACAGCCCCAGACAATTCAGCGTCTGTGAAATCAACGTCAAGAAACGATGTCTCTTTGAGGTCTGCATAGGTTAGAATTGTGCCTTTTAGCTCGACATCATCAAAAGACGCATAACAGAGGTCCGCGCCTGAAAGGCTTGCGAAGTACAGGTCAGTGCAATCGAACTTAGCTGTTCGCAGATTGGCATCCCGGAGCTTTGCATTCCCCAGCCGCATAAATCCAAGATTTGCTCCGAACAAGTCGGCCCCAGACAAATCAGTATCTAAGAAACGCATTCCGCTCAAATCTGCTTCCTGCAAATTTGCTTCAACGAGACATAGCCCGCTCAGGTCGTTCCAGCCAGGGTTTCCATGTGCTATGGCATGGTAGATAATCTCGCCCGAAGCGTTTCTGATGTCTTCCATGTCGTGACCCCTAGCGCTTCTCCGCCCCTACCCGCTCCGCCAGCAGCCGCTCCGCGTCCGCAACCTGCGCGTCTACTTCGGCATCAGTCAAGGTGCGGTCCGAGGCGCGGAACGTCAGGCGCAGGGCGACGCTCTTTTTTCCTTCGGCCACCCGCTCACCCGTATAAATGCTTTGCAGCGTGATGGACTCGGTCAGCTCAACACTCACTGCTTCCCACGCCGTAGACTCCAGCAAGCCATAAGGCGTCGCTAAATCCACCACAACGGCCAGGTCACGGCTGATAGCCGGAAAGCGCGGCAGAGGCGTGTAATGCAGCGTGGGGTCGGCGCAAGCCAGCAGCACATCGGCGTCCAGCTCAAAGACGGTGACGCGGCCCAGGGCAGCGGGAACGTCCAAGTGCTCCTGCACGGCGTCCGGGTCCACTTCCGCGACAAAGCCCAGGGGCTGTGTCCCTAGCAGAACCGACGCCGTCCGGCCAGGGTGCATCTGCGGGCGCTCTTCGGCGGCGAACGTGAGGCTGGGAAGATGCAGGGCGGAGGCCAGCGCTTCTACCAAGCCTTTGGCGGCGAAGAAGTCCACTGAAGGCCCGGTCAAGACGGCTGCAGCACGGCGCGGCTCTTGATACTGGCCCGGCTTCTCCCCCAGCGCGAAGACTTTGCCGACCTCAAACAAGCGAATATCGGACTGACGCTGACGGGCGTTCCGGGCCAGCGCATCCAGCAGATTGGGCAAAAGCGACTGGCGCAGGCCCGACAGCTCGGCGGACAGCGCTTGACGAATCGTGACCCGATGGTCTGCCAAAATTGGATCGTCAAATGCCGACGGCGCGGCCAGCGAATGCGTCATGGCTTCCGACAGGCCAAAGCCTGCCAGCAGCGTTCGAAGCTGAGCCGCAAGCCGGCCCACAGGAGCATCGCCGCCGCCTTCACCCCGCGCCGGCGGCAGGGTTTCCGGCAGCGTGTCGTAGCCGATCATGCGCCCGACTTCTTCAATCAAGTCAATTTCTTTGACCAGATCAGGCCGGAATGTCGGCACCGTGACCGAAAGCGGCTCGGTGGACGCATCCACGGCCAGCCCCAGCCGCCGCAGGCTGCCGGCAATCGCCGCTTCGTCAAGCTGCGTTCCGAGAATGGCATTGGTCCGAGCCGGACGCAGAGCAATGACTGCCTCTTGAAGCGGCTGCGGATAGAGGTCAATCCGGCCCAAGACGACTTCGCCGTCCGCCCATTCCGCCAGCAGGTCACACGCCCGCTCCAACGCGAGCGGAGCCAGCGCCGGGTCCACAAACCGCTCATAGCGATATGACGCTTCGGTAGACAGCCCCAGCGCTTTAGACGTGCGCCGGACCGTGCCGGGGTCAAAATAGGCCGACTCTAAAAAGACGTGCTTCGTCATCTCCGAGACTTCCGTCTCGCTGCCGCCCATGACACCCGCCACGGCGACCGGCTTCTCCCTGTCCGCGATGACCAGCATCTCCGGCGTTAGCTTGCGCTCGGTCCCGTCCAGCGTCGTCAGCGTCTCGCCTTCTTTCGCGCGGCGCACCACAATCTGGCCCTCCGGCAAACTCGCGTAATCAAAGGCATGAAGCGGCTGGCCCAGTTCCAGCATGACGTAGTTCGTCACGTCGACGACGATGTTCAGCGGACGCATCCCTGCCGCCGTCAGCCGTTTTTGCATCCATTCCGGCGAGGGCCTAAACACGACATTTCGGACCAGCTTGCCCGTGTAGCGTGGGCAAAGCGCCGGGTCTTCCACCCGGACGCCTACCCAGCGCTCAATGTCTGCGCTTTCGTCGGGCAGGGGCGCAGGCTGCCGGGCGAGCGGCACATCTAAAGCCGCCGCCGCTTCCCGCGCCGACCCCAGCACCGAGACCCAGTCACCCCGGTTCGGCGTGACTTTAGTATGGAAGACCGGCCCGTCGTCGGAGGCCGTCGTTTCTTCCACTTCCAAGCCCGCCATCGTCAGCTTCGCCGCCAGCGCGTCATCGGACAGCGGCGTGTCAAGATAGTCCCGCAGCCATTCAATTGGTAATTTCATAGGTGATTATCTGAGTGCTGCTGCAAAAGCTGCAATCCGTTTGGGACAGCTTCCAGCACTCGCAGCAGGTTCGAGATTGCTTTTGACGGTAAAATGTCGCCCTTTTCGTATTTGTTAAACGCGCTTGGACCGCCGCCGAGAACTTGTCCGGCTGCCTGCTGGTTTAGCCCCAACTTCTTGCGGATACGGCGGACATCATTCGGTAGGACAAGATTTTCCGCCTGCACTTTCAGCAGGTTAAGCTGCCGGTCCGAGACATCCATGTCCTTTGCCGTCACGATGCCTTCTCCGCACTCACAGTAAGCGCCCGGCATATCGAACGTCGCCGATAGTCCAAGATGACTAATTGTCATAGGCCTAATGCCCCGCGTTAGTGCCCCTCCACATTCAGGACAACTTGCATTTTCCTCATTCATAAAAGGTTCCATGACTTATTGTACCACGACGAATACCTGGTAGAGAACGAGGGCATAAATGCCCTCGCTGGGGAGCGCGGGCGCTGAGGTCCCGCCTGCGCGGGACAAGAGTAGGATTGCGCTCTTCCGAACTCTTCTACCGCGCAGGCGGCGGCTTGGCGCTTCGCCCCTCAGCGAAGGTGTTCACGCCATCGCCCGACACCCCATCGCCTACCCTTAGAGTGCCTTCGGCAAGTTCGTCTCTGGATCTACTTCTTCCGCGAACTGCCCACCATAATAAGCGGCCACAACCTCGATTGGTCCAATAATGTGCCGGTTGAACTCTTCCAATTCCTCTGCCGGAACCCAAAGCTCCTCATGCTGCCGCCCGCCGACGACTTGAACCGGGAACTGCTTGGCGTACTCGCCGTCAATCTCAAACTGCGTCACGAACCCAGCAAAGTCACCACGCTTCGTGTTCCAGTCCCGCGCAATCTGCTCCGCGTACTCAAAGTTCATCACCGGGTAGAAAATCGGCTGGTCCGGCAGACGTGGCGGGAACGCTTCATAGTGCGTACTTGCAATCAGCTTCAGCTCATTGTAGCCGACAGGATGGTAAAGAGTCAGGGAATCGTTTGGCCTTATATATCTACCAGCAGGTGAAACTGTATGCCTTTGGCATTCGCTTCCTGTAGCAGTCCTGCAAGATTTCCTAACTCCGCTACAAGGGCTGATTTCAGTTCAAGCGCATCCTCAGTAGGTTGATGATAATGCAGAAGCAATTTCTGGATAGTGGACAAGCCTTCTTGTGCCGGATACCACCGGACAGGAGGACAATTTTCAGGCAATTGGTCTTCCTCAAGAACTTCTAGTGCCATTGTACGAGCATCTATAAATTGCGACAACGTAGTTAGGCCAGCAAAAGTGGCAATGTGATCAAGTTCATTGAGATCACGGGATAAACTACTGCCGTCAAATCCATCAGCGGCAGGCAACGGCGCTTCAAACACAGGGTAAAGTGAAGTCATGTTTACTATGGGCTTTCAGAACTGGCGGAGGAAGCGGAGGTCGTTTTCGGTAAAGAGGCGGATGTCGTCAATGCCGTACTTTGCCATCGGCATTCGGTCAATGCCCAGACCCCACGCAAAGCCGGTGTAGCGCTCGGAGTCGATGCCCTGCGCTTCCAAGATATTGGGGTGGACCATGCCCGCGCCGCCAAGCTCCAGCCAGCCGGAACCCCAGCGGATGGCGACTTCGACGCCCGGCTCGACGAAGGGGAAGAAGTCGGGGCGGAAGCGAATCTCGACGTCACCGAAGAGCTGCTTGACCAGGTGCGCGAAGGTGCCTTTAAGGTCAGCCAGCGTCAAGCCTTCGTCTACGGCGAGGATGTCTACCTGGTGGAATGTGTGGGAATGCGTCGCGTCTACGGCTTCGTAGCGGTAGCACTTGCCGATGGTGGCGGCCCGGATCGGCGGCTTCTGCGCTTCCATGACATGCGCTTGGAACGCCGTGGTTTGGGTGCGGAGCAGGTGAGTCGGGTCAACGTAGAACGACATCTGTTCATCAAAGGCTGGGTGGTCAGGGGGGTAGTTCAGCGTCTCGAAATTGTAGTAGTAGTCTTCAATGTCCGGCCACTCGTTGAACTGGAAGCCGAGGCCGGTCAGCACACTCTTGACCGCCTGCATCTGCCGGGTGATGGGGTGCTGGGTGCCGTGCGGCACGGCTTGGCCGGGCAGCGTGACGTCAACGGCGTCGGCAGCAAGGCGGACGGCACGCTCACGGGTGGTCAATGTTTGACGCTTTTCGGTCAGCAGCGCCGTCAGATCGTCTTTGCGGGCATTGACCGCCGCGCCGAACTCGGGCTTTTCGTCCGGCGGCAGAGTGCCGATGAGGCGCAGAAGGCCAGTCAGTTGGCCTTTGCGCCCCAAATACTGCACGTCTACGGCGTCGAGTTCGGCAACGGTGGCAGCAGACCCTAAAGCCGTTCGGGCTTCTTCGGCGAACTGCTCCAATTGGCTCAGGAGAGTCATGCAGGAATTTCCTACGCGGCAGTGGCGAAATTGTGGGTCGGCGCGGTGACGGTGATGTTCAGCGAAGCGACCAGCGTGTTGAACGCGGCGTTGTCGCTGATCGCCATCTCCGACAGCACCTTACGGTCAAGCTCGACGCCGCTGTCATGCAGGGCGGCGATGAACCGGCTGTACTGGACGCCCTGCGCTCGGCAGGCGGCATTGATGCGGGCGATCCAAAGCTGGCGGAACTCGCGCTTGCGGTTGCGGCGGTCCCGGTAGGCATACTGGCCGGACTTCATCACCTGCTCGTTTGCGTTCTTGAACAGGCGCGACTTGCCGCCGAAGTAGCCCGAAGCTTCTTTTAAGATTTTGTGGTGGCGCTTGTGCTTCATCACGCCGCGCTTGACTCGTGCCATTTGTTAGATTCCTTTCGATGAGATAATTTCAGTTATTTGGGAAGGCCGTTCGGCAGCATCCGGCGGATGGCCTTCTTTTTGCCTTTGTACAACTCAATGTCTGAGGTCAGCACACGCATATTCGAGGGGCTTTTATGAATGTTCAAATGGTTGTGGTTGGCGTGACCATGCATGAACTTACCGGTGGCAGTTATCTTGAAACGCTTGGCGGCTGTTTTACGGGTCTTAATCTTTGGCATTTCTGTTCTCCTGGATCCTTACTTCTTAAAACGGCAATGAACCCGGCGCACACGCTGCGTCCGGGTTCGTGTTCTGTCCCGAATGGTTCGTAATGCTATGCAGGCGGCGGCGCGTCCGGCTCCGGTGGCGGCGGTGCGGCAACAGGCGCAGCGCCTCCGGCTTTCGGCGCGGCGGGCGGCTTGGGGGCAGCCGGCTTCGGCGCAGGCGCTCCCCCACCCTTTGCCGGTGTCAGGGTCAGGCTCATGGCCCGGCCTTCCATCGTCGGTGGCTTCTCGACAGCCGCCACGTCCGCGACTTTCTGCATAAAAGTTTCAAGCTGCTGGCGTCCGACTTCCGGGTGCCGGATCTGGCCGCCGATAAAGCGAAACGTCACTTTGACCTTGTCCCCGTCTTCTAAAAACTTGCGGGCATGGTTGACTTTCGTCATGAGATCATGCTCGGACAGCGTTCCGTAGCGCGGATCCAGCCGGATGTCTTTCAGCTCGCTCTGCTTGTGCTTTTTGGCGGACTCTTTTTCTTTTTTGGCCTGCTCGTACTTGTACTTGCCGTAGTCCATGATCTTGCAGACCGGCGGCTGAGCCTGCGGGGCCACTTCAATCAAATCTATGCCGCGCTCACGGGCGATTAAAAGCGCCTCGCGCGGGGTCATAATCCCGAGCTGGCCGCCGTCGTCGTCAATGACGCGGATCTCACGGGCGCGGATGCGCTCGTTCATGTTTACCCGTGGTTCGCGCGGGTCTCTGCGAAAGTCTCTGTTGTTGATGTCTTAATCCCTCACCCACTCCGAAAAAGTCAGTGTCCGTGGGCCGACACCGACCGTTTGACAGTATAGCCGAAATTACGCTTTCTGTCAAGCCGGGCCGCTAGAAGTTTAGAACAGAATGCCTGCCAAATCCAGCACAAAGCCCGGCAGAACGTCCTCGCCAGACAAAGACACGGGAGCGTTTAGTACCTCCACGTCCCGATTAAGGCGGTAGACTTCCACCTGCCGGCGGCGCGGGTTGATGAGCCAGCCGAGCCGCGCCCCGTTCTCCTTGTATTCCTCCATCTTTTGGCGCGTTTCTGTGAGGCTGTCCGTAGGAGACAAGACCTCGACCAGAAAATCCGGGCAAAGCGGCAGAAACTTCTGCCTCTGCTCCGGCGTCAGCGCGTCCCAGCGGTCACGCCGCAGCCAGGACGCATCTGGGGCGCGTGTTCCCCCATTCGGCAGGTTGTAGCCGCCGTTCGCATCAAATGTCACTCCTGTTTTGTCCTGGTCGGCCCAGGCAAATAAGCGGCCCCCGACAATGCTGCTTTGGTGGCTTGACTCGCCTCCCGATGGCGGCATGACAATTAATCTCCCTTCCTTGGTTAACTCCATTCGCAGATCAGGATACTGGGCGGCGAGCGACGTGAGCTGCTCCCGCGTGTAGGGTTCCAGCACGTCTTCCTGCTCTTCCGCAGCAGATCGAGGGTGAACAGCTTCTACGACAGTCATAATATTGTCTCACTTAATCAAGTATGCCGGTCAAATCCAGCGTAAACCCCGGCAGCACGTCCTCGCCAGACAAAGACGCGGGAGCGTCTAGTATCTCGACTTCCTGCTCAGGGCGGTAGATTTCAACACGGCGGCTAACAGGGTCTATCAACCAGCCGAGCCTTGCGCCATTCCCTCTATACTCTAGCATCTTCTTCTGGACTGCGCTGAGGCGGTCGCTGCTGGACCGCAGTTCCACCACAAAGTCCGGGCAAACACGCGAGAACTCTTTCCGGTCATCCTCTGTCAGCGCGTTCCAGCGAGAGGTTTCAACCCAGGAAAGGTCGGGGGAGCGCTTCGCGCCGTTCGGCAAAGTAAACACAGTTGAAGAGTCAGCGCCAAATCCGGTAGCATCGGCTTCGCTCCATATCCCAAAGCGGACAATCAGCTTGAAGTTTTGCATCCCCGTTTTAGTGAATGTCGGCGGCATAATGACAAGTTCTCCTTCCCTGGTCAGTTCTATCCGCAGGTCAGGATACTGCGCTGCAATCTCTGTGAACTCCGCCGCCGAATAAGGCTTCGGGTCTTCAACGCCGGAGAAAACCTGCGTTCTCGATTGGCGTGACGCTTCTAAAACCGCCATTGCATTACCCCTCTTTTCCTAAACAATCTCGGTCAATTAGAGCAGAATGCCCGTCAAATCCAGCACAAAGCCCGGCAGCACGTCCTCTCCCGACAAAGAGGCAGGAGCGTCCAGTATCTCCACGTTCTGATTAGGACGGTAGATTTCAACACGCTGGCTTTTAGGGTCAACAAGCCAGCCAAGCCGTGCGCCATTCTCTCGATATTCAAGCATCTTTCTCTGGACGGCGCTGAGGCGGTCAGTTTTGGAGCGCAGTTCGGCGACGAAATCCGGGCAGATGACTAGTAAGTCATCCTGCTCTTCTTCACTGATGGCAGCCCACCGCGACTTCTCAATCCAGCAAGCATCGGGGGAGCGTATGGCTCCGTTGGGCAGAATGAAAAGAGTTGAAGAGTCAAATGTTTCCCCCAGATGCGCGGTTTCACTCCACTGTTCAAGGCGGGCTGTCAGCTTTGCGTTGCGCCGCCCGGACTTTGGAAATGTTGCCGGCATGATGATGAGTTCTCCCTCCCTAGTCAGCTCAACCCGCAAGTCCGGGTGAGTTTGAACGAACTGTTTCAGATCGTTTGGGGTGAAAGCCTCCGGTACTTCGAAGGCTTCCAACCGTTCCCCGGACAATGCTGTCTCCGAACGTACCGCCTCAGCGACTGCCATAGCATTCCCTCACTTGGCGTTATTCTACTTGGCGTAAGCCAGTTCTACGATCTTTGCCGCCGCTTCCTGCATCGTCTCGGCGGGAACGAGGTTCGTCGTCTTGAGAAGCTCCGCGCCTTCCGCCGCGCGGGTTCCGGCCAGGCGAATGACAATCGGCACTTTGACGTCGAGCGACTTGACGCCCTCGATAATGCCCTTTGCCACTTCGTCGCCGCGCGTGATGCCGCCGAAGATGTTGAACAGCACGCCTTTGACGTTCGGGTCGGACAGAACGATCTCTAAACTGCTCGTAACCGCTTCGGCCTTCGCGCCGCCGCCGATGTCGAGAAAGTCCGCAGGCGACCCGCCGGCCCGCTTGACTTCGTCCATCGTCGTCATCACCAGTCCCGCGCCGTTGCCGATAATGCCGATGTCGCCGCCTTCAAGCCGGACATACTGAATGCCGCGCCGGTGCGCTTCCACTTCAATCGCGTCGGTTTCGGTGTCGTCCTGCAAAGCCGCGAGTTCCGGGTGCCGGTACAGGGCGTTCTCGTCAATGTCCCATTTGGCGTCGCCCGCGATGATCGCGCCTTCTTTGGTGATGACCAGCGGGTTGATCTCCGCCAGTGTTGCGTCTGTGCCGACATAGGCCGCGTACAGCGCCTTCAGCACCGGGATCATCTTGCCAATGAGCGCCTTGTCGAACTTCGCCTCAAACAGCACCGACCGGCAGGCATAGTCGGGCAGGCCCAGCAGCGGGTCAATATACAGCCGGGCGATGTCGGCGGGGTTGTTGTGCGCGACTTCCTCAATGTCCATGCCGCCCTGCGTCGAGACAATCAGCACGTCCCGCTGCCGCACCCGGTCCTGCGTGATGGCGACATAAATCTCTTTATCTATGTTGACCGCTTCTTCGACTAAAAGATTGTTGATCTTGAGGTCCGAGTTCGCCTGCGCGAAGAACAGCGTCTTCCCCAGCAGATCCTGCCCGATGGCTTCGGCTTCGTCCGCATCGCCCGCCAGCTTCACCGCGCCCGCCTTGCCGCGCCCGCCGCTATGCACCTGGCCCTTGATGACCACGCGCCGGGCAAGCGCCGCCGCTACCGACCGCACCTCTTCGGGCGTCCCCGCCACCTGACCTTCAGGAACCGGAACCCCATACTGCTTCAACAACTGCTTCGCCTGATATTCGTGAATTTTCATTGGTGTTTCTCCTATCTTCCGCCGGCCCTGGGGCCGCTTAAGTATTCTACAATGCCGGCAGCAATGGCTGCCGGGACAGCCGCGACAAACTGCAATTTTGTTCCGGCAGCGCCGGTCAACGCAGCTCTTGCTGCCGGACTGCCGGACTTAGCAAAATTGGCTTCCAAATCCTGTGGGAGACTGACAAGCAACTGCTGATTTTCCTCAAGCAGTTTTTGGCGCACAGGCGCGAGAATGTCATCTCTCAGAAAGGTCATATGCGTTGCCTTCCGGCGGAGGGGCCGGCTTATCCTTGTAGCTTCCGCGCAGAGCCGCGATGAGATTGGCAAGCTGGTCAAGCTCGTCGGTGTGCTGCTTTGTTTGTCTTACCCAAAGTGCATTAGTTTCTTTGGACATGCGGCTCAGGATTGCTCCGGTTTCCCTGCCAAACGCCTTTGTGGATGCGATCTTGTCACACTGTTTCAAGCAGTCCCGAAAGAACGCATCTCCGAGAGTTCGTCTGTCTGCGGCGTTTTGCTTGAGTCTCGCAGACATATTTTCACGGTGTTTCTGGGCGGACGCAACCGCGTTCTGCAAATCTCTGATCTGCATTTTGGATTCCGTATCCGCAAACATTTTCGTCGCTGTGCCGAATGGAGCTTTTTTCAGTAAAGCGGCGTTTGCTTCTTTTTCTTTACCTTCAGCTTCTTTTATGTCCTTCGCAATTTGCACAGTTGTCGTTTGAATTTGTATCCATGTCCCAAGCGACACTCGCGTCAGGCTTTGAATTTCCTGGCGCTCCGCCTCGGAAACGGCACTTGCAGAGTTTAGCTCCAATAACCATTTTGAGAAAAGCAGGAGCATCTCCTGCTTGCATTGAATGGCAATTTGTCTACTGCGTTCCGCCGCCTGGCTTTCTGATTTTTGGCTCTGCTGCAAAGCCTGAGAAATGGCCCGCCTTATGCGATAATTCCGCTCAAAGTCAAGCATTACTATGTTCCCTGCAACTTTAAGCTCGTGGTGGATGAAGGCCAAAGCCTGTCAATATACGGCGTAAGTTAATGACACTGGGGCGGTTCAGTTGAAGGCGCTCAATCGTTGCTCTGCCGGTTGGAGTAATACCAAGCAACGTCAGCCCGTTTTCGCTCCACTGAAAATGTTCCGTCCAATTCTGCTGGCGGGGATGATAAAGCGCGGCTTGCTCACCTGTTATCAAGTCCTGCGCCGCTGTTGCGGTGAGTTTATGCCCATTACAGCCCTGGCAGGACCAGGCGAGGTTTTCCAGTTCGCTTGTGCCGCCGCCGACACGCGAACTGATATGATCAACAGCATAGGGGCTGGGGGAATAATCCAAGGGACAGCGGCAGTATTCACACTGACTTCCCGCCCGTTCCGCGACAAACCGCCGGATTTCGGCAGCACTAATCCGCCTCATCAAAAGACCTGTCAAACAACACTGGACGCAGGCCAAGCTGCGTTATCACTTGCTCAACTGTGATACCGCGAAGTTTGGCAAATGCCACAAGGTAGGGGAGCCGCTCGGCGTCCCGATTTTCCGTTTGATCGGTGTGCGCGAACAGGTCTGCCTGCTCGTCGGGCGTCAGTGTCCCCGCGTTCAGCTTGGCGACAAGCTCGCCGTAGCGGTTCCAGAAAGCCTCTGGAAACCCGGTTCGATTGATACGCATCAGCAGTTCAGGCTCGGTGAGCGGACGGGCAGGGTCGTACTGGCGCACACGGGCTTCCAGGATCTCGCGCACGAGCGCGGACACGTCCAGCCCTTCGGCCTGGGCGACTTCGCGTACTTGAGACTCAATTTCCGGCGGCAGTTCAACTACAAGTGTCATTGGATTTTCCTTGAGATGCTTTTCATCACAACCACTTTTTCATCGCAACTACTTCACGCTTCCTGCATTTTACCCGGTAACGAGCGGCAATGGTCTTTGTTAGGGTCTTTGCTGACAGGTGCGCCGAGACTACTGCCCGGAACTACCCGATGCGGGCGGAGTTTGACTCGGTGCCGGGTACGGTGCAGAAGGCGCAGGCTGAGGGACAGGCGGGACTTGGCTCGGAGCGCTGCTTGTGCTGGGCGTAGGGCCGTTCGGTTCTAAGCCGGCAGAGGGAGACGGGCTGGGCGCGGGCGAACCGAACGGTGCGGCGTTCGTCGGTGCGGCGTATGGCTGGGCCGGGAAAGCGGGCGGAGCCTGCGAGGCGCTGCCGGGGGACGGCGGCTCGTAGCGCGGCTCAAAACCATGGTGGTAGTTTGGGTTGAAGTGCCGCTGGAAGTCTCCCGGCTCGTCGTTGCCGTTCGTCGGTGACAGCAGGAAGCGCCGGGGCGCAGGTTCCGCAGGCCGCAAGACCATCGGCGGGGGTGCAGTAGGCGCAGATACGGCAACGGGCGTGGGCTGAACGGCCTGACGCCGCGCTTCGTAGGCCCGGAACGCTGCCATGAACAGCAGGCCAAGCGTGACGCAAAACACGGCGCTGACGCCGAACGCGACCGCCCCGCCGACCGCCCATGCCCGCTGAACCGCCAGGTACTGCGGTACGCCCCCCAAAAACCGCCGCCGCTCCCAGGCCATCCGGTGGCCGTGCATCCCGAGGTAGCAGCAGAGGCCAAAGACGACCAGCGCCATCAGCTCGCTCGGCAGCGCATATCCTGAAGGCAGGATAAAAAGGCTGAAGGCGGCGAGAAAAAGGCCGGCCAGGATAATCAGCACGGCGAACCCCGGCGTCTTGTGGAAAAAGCACCAGAGCCAGCCGCAGAAGAACGCGCCCCAGTTCCAGTGCAGGTCTTCCACCTCCGGCGGTCCGCCCCGCTCCTCACCGGAAGAGTTGTCCACGACACTTGGCGAAAACGCGGGAAAAGCAGGCGGCACCGGCATCGGAACCGCCGCGTCCTGCGGCCCGATTGCCGGCGGCCAGACGGAAGCAGGCGACCGGGCGAACTCTTCCGCGGCTACCCTACGGCACCGGGGACAGTCTTTCTCAAACGCGCCCAGGGCATAACCACATTTCGAGCAGTCCATGAAGTCCGCCTTTCTCGCGCAGTCGTTCCGGCTTTATTTTCTAGATGGCTTGGTCGTCATCCGCCAGGTCAACAGGAATGTCTTCCGGGGCCAGCGTGACCACTTTGCCGTCCTGCCAGACGGCGACAGACTGCCCGAGGCGCTTGTGTTCACGCAGGGCATTTCGGACGGCAGCGCCAAGTGCATAGCCGACTTCTTCATCGCTGTCTAAATCAATTTGCTTTGGTTCTGTTGCTGTCTGCATTTCCACAATTTTTCAGCCTTTCTTGATCTGCTCCCAAAGTACCGCTTGCTGTATACGCAGGGTTCCTTTAGCGACAAGCGACGGCTCCGCCGGCTGCGTGTTGTCATAAATGCGCCACAAGTTGGCAAGGCGCTGGTAGAGCGAGAAGAAGTTGTTCAAGCCTGCGTCATAGCGGCGGCGAGTGACTGGTTCGGGAATGTCATGGCCGCCGCTGAATACGCGCAACGCGACGCGCTGAATTGCCATCTCGACGCTTGGCAACCAGAAGAAGTACAAATCAAAGCGGTAGCCCTCGCGCTGCAAACGCTCGATGCGCGGCGCAAGCGTCCGGCTGGCAAGGGTTGTTTCTATCGCAATGTCCTGGCACCGAGACTGCAATTCGTTGAGATGTGACAAGAGCAGCCGCCGTGCCTTCACCGGCGCGGGACGTGCAGGCACGGCGGACAGGCTTTTGGCAATTTCATCTGCGTTCAGGAACGTGATTTCCTGAGACAATAGCTCCGAGGCAGCGGTTGATTTCCCTGCTCCGTTCGGCCCGGCCAGGATGACGATTTGCGGCACAGTTTATCCTTCTTCCGTATACTTCTCCTTGAGGCTTGCGACGACGCTGGGGTCGGCAAGCGTGGTGGTGTCGCCGAGGGCACGGCCTTCGGCGATGTCGCGCAGTAAACGCCGCATGATCTTTCCCGAACGAGTTTTGGGAAGCTCGGCGGAAAACAAAATGTCGTCGGGGCGGGAGATCGCGCCGATTTTCTTGGCGACGTGGTCCTTCAACTGGCCGGCAAGCTCGGACGTGCCGCCGACGCCGTCTTTCAGTGTCACGAACGCGGCGATGGCCTGGCCTTTGATCTCGTGGGTGCGCCCGATGACGGCGGATTCGGCGACGCTGGGGTGGTCTACTAAGGCCGATTCAACTTCCATGGTGCTGATGTTGTGGCCTGCGACCAGCATGATGTCGTCCACCCGGCCCAGCAGCCAGTAGTCGCCTTCCTCGTCGCGCCGCGCCCCGTCGCCGGGGAAGTAGTAGCCTTTGTCCGCAAACTTGCTCCAGTAGACTTTCTGGTAACGGTCGTCATCGCGCCAGAGTGTCCGCAGCATGGACGGCCAGGGCTGGGTGATGACGAGTATTCCCGTTTGATCGGTGCCGTGCGGCAGCGCGTCCCCCGCTTCGTCCACGACTTCGGCGGCGATGCCGGGGAACGGGCGGGACGCCGACGCGGGCTTGGTTTGAGAAATGCCGGGCAGAGGCGTAATCATAATCGCGCCGGTCTCGGTCTGCCACCAGGTATCCACAATCGGGCAGCTTTCGCGCCCGATATTCTTGTAATACCAGAGCCACGCTTCCGGGTTGATCGGCTCGCCGACGGAGCCTAACAGCCGCAGGCTGGACAGGTCATGCTTCTCCGGCCACTCGGTCCCCCACTTCATAAACGCCCGGATGGCGGTCGGGGCCGTGTACATGATCGTGACGCCGTACTTCTCGATCAGTGTCCAGAAACGGTCTTTTTGCGGCCAGTCGGGAGCGCCTTCGTAGAGAAACACCGTCGCGCCGTTCGCCAGCGGCCCGTAAACAACGTAGGAATGGCCCGTGACCCAGCCGACATCCGCCGTGCACCAGTAAACATCATTGTCTTTGATGTCAAAGATATATTTGGTCGTTGCGGCAACGCCCGTGAGATACCCGCCCGACGTGTGCAGGATGCCTTTCGGCTTGCCCGTAGACCCGGACGTATACAAAATATACAATGGGTCCTCGGCGTCCATCGGCTGCGCCTCATGCTTGGCGCTTGCCTCGTCCATTAGACGGTGCCACCAGAAGTCCCGGCCCTGCTTCATGGGAACATGCTTGGCGTCTTCCGTGCGGTTGACGACAACGACTTTTTCAACCGTCGTCTCGCCTTCCAGCGCCTTGTCGGCTAAGTCTTTGAGCCGCACCGGAGCGCCGCGCCGCCAGCCGCCGTCTGCCGTGATGAGCAGCTTGGACTGGCTGTCCGAAATCCGTTCCGCCAAACTGTCTGCCGAGAAGCCGCCAAACACGACCGTATGTACTGCACCGATGCGGGCGCAGGCCAGCATCGAGATGACGGCTTCGGGCACGGAGGGCAAATAAATCGTAATTCGGTCGCCCTTGACAATCCCCAGTTCCAGCAGGACATTCGACAGCTTGCAGACTTCTCGGTGAAGGTCCCAGTAGGTCAGAACGCGCGTGTCGCCCGGCTCGCCCTCAAAGATAATCGCCGCCTTGTTGCGCCGCCCATTGGTCAAATGCCGGTCCAGGCAGTTCGCCGCGACGTTAAGCTGCCCGCCAACAAACCACTTAGCATGAGGCGGGTTCCACTCGCACACCGTCTCCCAGGGTTTAGTCCAAGTCAGCAGCTCCCCGGCCTGTTTGGCCCACCACCCCAGCGGGTCCGCCGCCGCTTCCTCGTAAACCGATTCATCGCTGATATTCGCCTGCGCCGTAAACTTCGGCGACGGCGCGAAACTTTGCTCTGCCACTGTGCGTAATCTCCTATGATTGTTATGTGCTAAAGAAAAAGCCGCGCAATCGGAACGGAAAAGCCGGGCAGCACATCTTCGCCGTCCAGCGCGTCGCCCTGGCCTAGAATGCGCGGCGCTTGGTGATTACGATGCACGGTCAAAATGCGTGTTTGCGGGTTCATCTCCCAGACCAATTTGACGCCGAGTTCCAGCCATCGCGCCACTTTGTCCGCGACTTCTTTTTGCGTATCGTTGGGCGAGCGCGTTTCCAGCACGATGTCAGGGACAACGGGAACATAAGAGCGCGGCAAAGGGTTCGGTAGCCGGTCTTTAGCGACGAACGCGAAGTCCGGCGCAAGCACCGTGTCTGGGTCGCGCCCGACAAGAAAACCTGTTTCGGCGGCGAAGGTCTCGCCTAAATCCTGGTTTATGACAATCACGCCGACAAAGACCGACAGACGAGACGTGCTGCTTCCATGCGGTCCTCCGGGTGGGGCCATTTCGCGGAGTTCTCCTTTGATCAGCTCGTAGTGATAGCCTTGTGCCGAAAGGCGCTCTAAATCTTCTGCTGTCGGAAGCGTTGATTTTGCGGGTGCGGAAATGGTCATAATGCTACTCACTCCATTGGGTACTTGAGGCCCCACTGGGACCGGAGGGTGTCCAGCGTCTGCATGATGGCAAGTGTTTCGTCCAGTGGCATGATGGCGCTTTCGGTTTTGCCGGCGCGGAGGCAGCTCTGGACTTCCTGCGCTTCGTAGTTAAAGCCCTCGCCTTCAAAAGGAACCGAAAGCTCTTCGGTTTTGCCGCCAGCACTCAGCGTGAGCTTGACCGGGTTCCAGAAGGGAGAATGCAGCTTGAGGGAGCCTTCGGTGCCGAAGATCGTGGCTTCCGACGGCGTGTTAATCCGAACGCCGGTGACAATGGACGCAAGCTGGCCCTGCGCGTACTTCAGCGTGACGGCGGCCATTTCATCCACGCCCGTTTCGCCGATCTGGGCTTGGCCGGAGACGCCCGTAGGCGTGCCGAAGATCATGGATGCCAGCGAGATTGGGTAGACGCCGACGTCCAGCAGGCCGCCCCCGGCAAGCGCGGGGCTGAACAGGCGGCCTTCCGGGTTCACGTCCGTGCGGAACCCAAAGTCCGCTTGCAGCATCCGCGCTTCGCCGATGGCACCAGAAGCAAGCAGCTCGCGCACCCGGACCATGCCGGGGAAGAAGCGTGCCCACATGCCTTCCATGAGAAACAAATCTTTCGCGCGGGCGAGTTCAATGACTTCGGCGGCTTCTTTGGCGTTGACTGTGAATGGCTTCTCGCACAGCACGGCTTTTCCGTGGTTTAAGCATAAAAGCGCTGCGTCTTTGTGCTGCGGATGCGGCGTGGCGATATAGACGGCCTGCACGTCGGGGTCTGCCGCCAGTTCTTCGTAGCGGCTATAACGCTTCGGGGCGTCGTGTTTGTCCGCAAATTCGTCCGCTTTTTGCAGGCTGCGGGAGCCGACGGCGTACAGCTTTGCATCGGGAACCGACTGCAGGCCTTTCGCGAACCGCTGCGCGATCGAGCCGGGGCCAAGAATGCCCCAGTTGATGATTTCGGAAGTGATTGGTGTCATAGTACCCTCACGGTGTTGATGGGCAGAGTTTCGCCGCCGCGTGAGGGTTTTCCTGCCCGCAAGCCACCTCGGTGCTATATAAATCCTGCAACGGCAAATTCGAAGAGAAACACAAGAAATAATTTGTGCGCTAGCAAACAAATCAGCAAAAAAGTGTTATAATTAGTTCACCTCCCGGCCTGCCGGTTCGTCAGGCTCCGCTCCGAGGCATCGCGTGTACGTTCGCTTCATCAACTCTCTCGTGAAGATTGGAAACACTATGCTCACCTCTTTCATCGGCTCGGCCTCATCGGCTCGGCCTCATCGGCTTTGGACTAGCAGGCTTGTTTACTTTGGCTGGACCAGCGAAAGCTGAGTGGTCTACTACCATTAATTATGCGCCCGGCTACCCCGTCTCGTCAGCAAGCGGGAATGCTACCAGCAGTGCATCGGGGTATGGCACAATAAATTTAGGCTCTCCTCCACAGTCAGGAGTCAAGGCTACCGAGACTAGCTCCGGCTCGCCAGCTACCGCAAGCGCAAGCGGTTCTGTTCGAGACACCGTAACTTACCAATGGTTAGGGACAGGCCCGGTTCCGCAGCTTTCGCTGACGTTTAACGTATCCGCCTCAGCAACACTAGCAACACCCACCGATCCCACTAGCGGCAGAGCAACTTCCGATGCCTTCACTGATGCATTTAACATTGGCGCTGCTGCGAGAACTTATCCCGCTAGAGGGGACAAAGGCCCTTACCCCTTACACTCACAATCCACAGCATCCGCGTCTTACACCTTTCCAAATGCGTTTACGCAGACGTTCTCAGTGGTAGCCGATGCCGGAGGTGATGGCGGCGCGACTTCGACGGCAACGTGTTTGTTCAACCAGTAAGCTATTTCTGTCTAGAAGATTGCCATCAAGAAGGAAGCCGGACATCATTTGTTCGACTTCCTCTTGTGCAGCTACTTTGCAAACGCCTTCAGGCGGGGGATGCTCTCAAATTGAAAAACTGTTGTCTTACAACGCTTGCCCTTTCTGTCGTTTTGGTGATGTCCCTTGCATCATCACCGCTTATTGCATCACCTATCTTTATCCCTGCTTCTGTTCAGCAGAAGCCAATGGTTCATCTGAGTGAGGCGCAAGCTAGGTCCTTTTCGGATGCTCTTGATGCGTTATCGGAACAAGGTCATGTCGCCATTGTTGCGGAAGGGGTGCCTCTTGTGCCGCGTTTGGCGAAAAAAGATGCCCCGGATCTGACGACCGCCGTCCCGCTCTCCCAGGCGGTCGCAGAGGTCGCTGCAAGGTATGATTATGATGTACAGAAGCAGGATGACATCTTCGTGCTGACTAAGCGTTATACAAATCTCAAAGAACTGCCTTGTGTGACGCTGGAAGAATGTCGGGGGGCATTCTCAGATGTTGTTACTCTGCTCGATAGGTTTAGTCCTCAGTTTGACGAAGGAAGCGAAGATAACTCTCAGCGCGGTGCTGCCGTTGCTTTTTTTGCCTCCCTCTCGCCAGCGGAACTCTATAGAGCGCAAACAAAATCGCTTCACTATGGTGAATTAACACCGGATCAGAAAGAAATAGTCTCGCGGTTGCTCCTTTATGGAATAGTACAAATACCAATCAATCTGTCCCAAGACTCCATAGATGTACTCAATTACGCGCCAAAGTCCGCACTCACAGGCAAAGATGGTGACTACAAGGCATTGCTGATCCAGGTTCCGGTTCCGGCAGACAGGGCACAACTTTATTACCGCTCCCTTTACAGCAGCGGCAAAGCTATCTATTTGGACCAACCGCAGCCTACTCTCATACTGCCAAAGCCACAAGCAACAACTCTGCCGCACGCACCAGACCCAAAAACATTGGGTGACGTTGTTGGATTACTGGCTCATAAGGGGCCGCCGCCAGCGGTGGATGTGGCTTTAAAAGATAAGCCGGTCTCTGTAGCCGGTTTAGCCAACGCTTCAACTCAGAATATCTTGGATGCGCTGACCCTCCTCTACGGCCTCCGCATCAGCGTCTCAGATGCCGGAGGGCCGCTGCTCACGCGGCAAATCCTCACGACTGACGATAATTTGCAAGACCTCACGGAGAACATTTGGGAGACTGTTCCGGTTTCCATCCGCCGAGCGATGCACCAAGAATATACCGCTCCGCTTCAGGGTGTGCCCAATAAACCTGCGGATGCAGTTCAGGACTTCCAGCAGCGGATAGAGCCGAAACCTTCTCTTGTGGCATTGAGGGAGGAAGCGGAACATCAAGTTCTGGTCGGCGTTCAGCCTCAGTTCCGAAGTAAGGGGTTGAGCGTCCGCATTCCAGTTAAAACCCTGGATAAAGCCACCAGCCGGGCACTGGCTGTCGCGCTTTCCGGCGGCGTTTTGGGGTCACTGCTTGAAAGTTTTACCGGACAGACACATCAGACCGTCATGGATTGTTTAGACGATATGGACGATGTTGTTATTTCCACAGTGCCTGCCCAGGCAGCTGAAGTCCATGGTCAGTTAGTTCCCTCGGTATATTTTGAAGGAACAAATCCCTACACCAAGCAGCAAATCAGCCTTGGCGGCGTACAGTTTATGGGCACAAGGTAAATATGTCTGACGATGAGATACGCCAAAGAGCTATTTTGCTCATTGGGATCAGAACAGGCTGAGCTGGAGGGAGCGGTGGCCGGGGGTCCAGACGGCGGAAGGGCCGTCACGCTTGGCGACATCGAAGACGACGGGGCAGTTGGTCTCGACGGCGACAGTGGCTTTGGCATAACCCAGAGCCAGCTTGGGGGTGTTGTTTTCTTTGGAGAGGTGCGCCAGCCAGACCGTGTGCGGCCCGTGATTCAGCGCGTGTTCGCACAAAAGCTGGGCGGCGGCTTCGTTGGACAAATGGCCGTGGTCGCCTAAGATGCGGGACTTGAGGTAGCCCGGATAATCGCCGCCCGCGAGCCGATGGACATCGTGGTTTGCTTCCAGCACCAGCAGATGCGCCCCGCGAATGGCCCGGCGCACGGTGTCGGTCACATGGCCGAGATCGGTCAGATGGCTGACTTTCTGGCCGCTCGGCGCATGAACGACATTGACACCCACCGGATCGGCGGCGTCATGCGGCACGGAGAACGTCTCAATTTCTAAGTCCCCGATGCGCCACCGATCCCCCACCGGCAGGATCAGATGCGGCGTTTGCGTCTTGCGCTTGTAGAAAGCCGAGAGCGTCTTTTCTGATGCAATCAGCGGAACACCGTGGCGCTTCGACAAGGCATGAGCGCTTTGGATATGGTCGCCGTGCTCATGCGTGATGACCGCCCCGCTCAAATCGCCCGGCTTCAGCCCTTGACTTGCCAGCGCCGCCACCAGCTTCCGCATCCCAATCCCAGCATCAATGAGAACCGAGACCTCGCCCGCCCGCAGCAGCGTCGCATTGCCGGACGACCCCGAAGCAAGCGCATGGACAGTAAACCGTGAATCCGTAAGCCGAAAATCCATGCGCCTATTGTACCCGAAGTTGGCTTGAACGGTACAGGCTCACTTGACAGTCGGCGTCACGAACAGGAGCAGGTTGTTGCCGCTTGCTGAGGATGCCGCAGGAGGAACGACAAGGACAATCGTATCGCCGTTCTTGATTGTGCGGAGCGTGCTGATTTCGCGCTTGACAGTGCCGTTCAAAGTGATAGCGTGCAGCGCGAGTGTGACCGAGACATCACTGTTGATACGAGGCACGACGTCAAGCTCTGTGCTCTGAGTTTTTGTGGCCGAAAACGTCGTGGACATGCTGATTTTCGCGGAGACGTTGTTGGTCGTCGTGAGTTCCGGCTGCTGATCCACAGCCCCGCGCTTGGTCAATGCTTGCAGAAGCCGAGCGGCGGGGCTGCCGCTTGCAAACTGGTAATACGCCAGCACCACTCCTGCCTGCGACTGACCGGGCGGCACAAAGTCCAAGCGAATGCCGGATGCCCTCAAGTCTCCTCCCGTGACATGAGCGTAAGCCGTTTGTATCAACACTTGGCGCGGCTCAATGTCCAAAATTTTAACTATCGCCTGCACCTGCGTTTGTCCCGCCGGGGTTGCCGTGACCGTGAGGGCATTTTGCGCCGGGCCAGATTCAACCTTAGTCACTCCGGCAGGCAGCTCCGCGGCTTGTTCCCAGTGCATGAACTTGATGACATCTGCGGGAACAACATGCTGAAGCAAAAGCGATTGTGTTTCAACGCTTTGTGTCTCAGCCGCCGGAGTCCGCGATACTGGAGGTGTCCCCGCCGCCTGCGCGGATGTTTCTGCCCGCATCACAGGCACGGCGAGAGTTTTTACTTCTATCCGATGCGGAATGAAGGCATGGGCAAGAGGCGGAACAGAGGCACCGACGATCAGAGCAGCAGCGGCAAGGGTGGCGTATTTCAGCGTAATGACTTTCATGGTTCGAGAGACTCCTTTCGAGAGCAGCAGGACGTTTGCAGTAGGGCCAGTGGAAATGGCTTGAAGCGTTCCCTGTGTGATAGTCGCGGCGGCGTGGGCGGGAACGGGATGCGCGGCTTCGGTGGTCAGGAAGCCGGTGAGAACTACGCTGGTGACGGCGGCTCCGTGGGACTCTAGGTAGCGGCGCAGCTTGTCCAAAGCGCGGGCGCAGCGCATTCGGGCAGCGTCTTCAGAGAGGCCCAGCAGTGCGCCGGTATCGGCGAGGGTATGGCCCTCGAAGAAGCGCAGCAGGACGGCTTCGCGCTCGGACGGTTTGAGCGATGACAGCGCGTTGTTGAGAAGCGGCTCGATGCTGTTCCATTCCGGCGTTAGGTTGGTTTGGGCGTGAACGGCTTCCTGCATGACGGCTTCTTCCCGGCGCATCCGACGCGCTTCCTGCTTGCGGACATCTTTGGCGACAAAACGGGCGGCCCTGAACAGCCAGCCGGCCAGGCTTGGGCCGGCGCGAAGAGTTTTCGCTTTGCGGGCCAGCAGCAGAAAGACAACCTGGGCGGCGTCTTCGGCGAGAGCGTCGGAGCCGAGTTCGCGGCGGCAGGTGCGGTAGACCAGCGGTAGGTGCCGGGCGATAATTTTTGAAAAGGCGGCGTCCGAGCCGGTGCGGGCGTACTGGGTGAGTAGTTGGTCGTCCTGCATTGTCTGTTCCCATGTAAAAGGCGCTTACAAAGAGAGTATGGACGGATGTGCGGAAAAGCGAACAAAGACGCTGAAACAATTTGGAGGAAGAAGAAAAGAGGTCAGCCGATGATTGATTTGAGCAGGTCCGGGCTGTTGGTGATGATGCCGTCCACGCGGCAGACTTCAATCATCCGGCGCATGTCTTCGGTCAGGTCTACGGTCCAGGCGTAGACTAAAATGTCGCGGCGGTGCAGGATTTCTACAAGCTGCGGGGTGAGCAGGCGATAATGCCAGGTGACGGCCTCCGTGTCCAGTTCCAGCAGCAGGCGAGGAGTGATAAGCGGCGCTTCGTCCATGTCCAGCGTGAGGCTGAGGGGAATGCGCGGATCCAGGCCGCGCAGAATGCGGCGGCTGCTTTCACCGGCTCCGGCAACGAGAAGGGAAGACAGGGGGAAGCGTGATTTGCGGACGGCGCGGGCAATCAGGCCCTCGGTGCCGGGTTCTTTGAAGTCCAGCATCAGGCCGACTTCCGCTTCCATGGCAAACGCCAGGGCTTCTTCCAGGGTCAAGAGGAAGTGGCCCCAGTCGCCGCCGTGCTGCTGCCACTGCGAAAAGCTGCGGTCCCGAAGCGGCACTTCCACGCCGTCCAGAAGATGCACGTTTTCGTGGTCCAAAATGAGAACATCGTCACGGGTGCGCCGCACATCCACTTCCAGCATCTGCGCCCCGGCTTCCACCGCCCGGCGCAGGGACGCCAGCGTGTTGCCCGGCGGCTCCAAAAACGGAGCGCCCCGATGGCCGACAATGGGAAACGCGCGAAGCTCGGATGCCATAGTTTGGGAGCCGACAGACTGAAACATCTTCAAAGGCGAGGAAAGAACAGCGAGCTATTCATCTTCTGTAGTTTGCGCCCCGCGCAGCGCTTCTTCCAGTTCGCGGTGGCAGTTAGCGCAATACAAGTCGCATTTTTCCGCCTCGGCAAGAACGAGAGGCCACTTTTTAAGCAGATTCTCTTTGCTGAGCGGAAAGCTTTTTTGTGTGGGATCGCGGTGGTGGAACTCAAGTGCCGCAATACACTTATGGTAGCCGCAGGCGAGGCAATGACCACCGAGCAACTCCACTAACCTAGATTTCCGTTCCCGCCGCTCTTTCTCCTGATACCGCCGGAACCGCTCCATTGGGTCAGGACGGGGCAGAGAAATGTCGCGTGTGTTATGCAAGCCAAACGGCGAACACGTCAGACAGAACTTTCTGTTTTTGAGGTTTCGCCGCTTGCCGTCAGTCACGCAGGTGAAGGGAATGATTTGCCCACAAGTACAGGCGCGGTTTGTGCTGGACATCCGTTTCCAATCCACAACGTATCAAAAGCGTAAAGGGGAAAATGCCGCCTGCCGGACTTGAACCAGCGACACCTCAATTTTCAGTCGAGTGCTCTACCAGGCTGAGCTAAGGCGGCTTTGTTGAACAGGCCCATTATACCTGCAGCCTTGCAGAAATGCAAGTGGCAACTCTGCGGTACTAGTCAGAGATACTGGTAGGCGAGGAGGGATTCGAACCCCCGACCTCTTCCGTGTAAAGGAAGCACTCTAGCCACTGAGTTACTCGCCCGAGTTTGCCCATTATACCTAGCCCAGTAGCGGCTGTCAAGTTGAAGGCGGGTAGAATAACCGCATGAAACTTTTGTTTTGCGCCGATCCGCTTCAGCCGCGCTTCGTAGACGATGCTTACCGGGAGGAGTATGACGCCGCCGCACGGGCCGGACTTGTTATCTCGCTGATTAACTTCGAGGTGCTTGTGTTCGAGGGAGATGCCGCGGCGGCAGTCCGGCGTGTGCCAGCCTCTGATGCACCAGTGACCGGAGTTTACCGGGGCTGGATGCTGACAGTTGGGCAGTACAGGCAGCTCTTTGAAGCCCTCCAAAACCGCCAGATTACGCTCATTAATACACCGGAGCAGTACGCTTACTGCCATCATCTGCCGCTGTCGTACAGCCGGATCGCGCCGTACACACCGGAGACAATCTGGATTGCTGAAGACAAGTTCGCCATTGCGGATTTGCCGAAGCTGCTGGAACCGTTCGGGACAAGCCCGATCATTGTCAAAGATTACGTCAAGTCCCGCAAGCATGAGTGGGCCGAAGCCTGCTTTATTCCGTCCGCAGCCGATACGGAAGCGGCGGCGCGGGTTGCCCAGACCTTTATCCAGCGTCAGGGGTCAGACCTCAGCGGCGGGCTGGTGTTCCGTGAGTCGTGGAGTTTGAGCCGCTGACTGCTCACTCTAAGAGCGGGATGCCGCTGTCCCGCGAGTTTCGGCTGTTTTTTCTCGGCGGCGAAGTTCTTTCGGTGAGCCGGTACTGGGACGAAGGCGACTACGCCGGAGAACAGCCCCCCCTCAGCGAGCTTACCGCGATTGCCCGCACGATCCCGAGCCGCTTTTTTACAATGGACGCTGCCCGGACAAAAGCCGGGGACTGGCTGATCGTCGAGCTTGGCGACGCTCAGGTCGCGGAGCTGCCGCCGCAGACGAAGCCGAACGACTTTTTTGACGCGCTGGCCGCTCGGGCTTAAGCCGCTTCTGAGGGTAGGAGTAGCGGCCCCTTTGGCGCGGCATTCTGCCGACTCGTTCCGGCGCGTTGCTTGCTGGCCGGCGCAGGGTTAGTCCCCAGAGTGCGAGGCCGTAGAGGCCAAACGCCCAGAGCCACGAGAAAGAGTGTTTTGGAAGCGCGGTGACGCGGCGCACTGCTTCGGGCGAGGACGGCAGAGGGAACAGCGCCGCTTCCTGCGTTTTTGGAGACGCTTTCTCCATCCAGGGCGCGGGGTAGTGCCGGGCAAGGCTATGCACTAAAGCCGTGTACATGCCCTCGCGCCGCTCAAAATCAGCCCGATCCAAGGGAGAGCCGGAGTGAGTCTCGACAAGCAGACTGGGGATGTTTTGGTGCGTAAACCAGCGATGGGCCAGATGCGGATTGCTGTCGCTGCCCCAGGCCGTGGGATGCACGGCGTAGCCGCAGGCGGCGAGATCGCGCAGGGTCTGCTGCTGCATTTGATGCGCCGCTTGGCCTAACTTGGTTTCCATCTCGCGGGGAATTTCGATGCAGTCGGCGTTGTATTCGTCGTCGCCATCCCAGTTGTGCGCGTCCACGATCAGCGACGGGTGGATCAGCGTTGCCGCATTCGCCACAGCCCGCGTTTCTGGCTGCGTGAACAGCCCCCAGTCGCGGTTCAGGTCCGCGCCGCGCCCGTTAGTGCGCGTTCCTGCTCCGGCCCCGTCAGGATTCACCATGGGGACAAGGTAGAGCGTGACATGCGCGAGTTTGGGGCGTAGGGCTGGGTCGCTGCCGGAGGCAAGGCTGTGGATCAGACGAAGCATCGCTTCTGTGGACGCCGGTTCATCACCATGCTGCCGGCACAAGACCAGCAGGCGCGTTGTCTTTGCCGGGTCTGCCGCCGGGTCTGCCAGACGCACCAGCCAGAGGTTCCGTGTCCCGCCTGCCGACCTACCCAGTGAGACCACGCGCACCAGCGGCGAGCGGGCGGCATCAGCTTGAAGCCGGGCGGTCAACTGAGCATACGTTGTGACAGAAGCAGGCGGCACGGCCTGCGCGGATAGGGCGGCGAGGAGCAGAAACAAGATTGTCCAGGCAAATCGCATCAGGACGGCTCATCCAAGCGGTCAACGAAAACACGCGGCAGTCGGGCGCTAGCCATCAAGCGCCGTGCCGGGATAATAGCAATGTCACCGGCAGTGACGCCGGGGATGCCCGTGACATCCAAAACGCACGTCTGCATCGCGACCCGGCCGACCACGGGAGCGCGTTTGCCGCGCACTGTAACCGTGATCGGCACGGGCCGCAGCAAGATTTTCAGCCCGCGCCAGCCGCGTGACCCGCTCGCCGGAGCCGTTGTAAATCCGTCGGCATAGCCAATCGGCAGGACAGCAAGCTTCGACGCACGCCGGGTCCGAAACTCGCCGCCATAGCCGATGGCGCTGCCGGAAGGCACATCGCGCACACTGACAATCCGCGCCTGCATTCGCCAGGTCTCTTGAAGAGCCAGAATACGCGGCACGGCGGCAGATGGGTACTGCCCATACAAAATCGTGCCGGGCCGGACGGCATCCAGGCGCATTTCCGGGAACCGCACCAGCGCCGCCGAGTTCGCGCAGTGCCGCAAACCCGGATCGATCTTCGCGTGTTCCAAATCTGCAAGCACTTTCTGAAACAGCGCAAACTGTGTGCGTGTCGCCGCGTCATCTTTCTCGAGCGCCTGTGCAAAATGCGTGTAGATGCCGGCAAACCGTAAACTTCTACTTTCAGCGATTTGACGTGCGGCAGCCAATGCCTCACCCGGCAGAACGCCCAGCCGGCCCATGCCCGTGTCTGCTTTGAGGTGCACTGCCGCAGTCAATCCCAATTTCTGTGCGGCTTCCGCAACGGCTGTGATACTGGCGCTGTCGCAGACGGTCAGGTCGCAGCCCGCTTGGATCAGAACATCAACTTGCCCCGGAAGCGGCGGCAGGAACACGAGAATGCGCCCGATAATGCCCGCATTTCGCAGTTCCAGCGCTTCATCGGGCGTCGTGACTGCGAAGAAGCCTGCGCTGGCGTCCTGGAACACCCGCGCCGTTTCCCCCGCCCCATGCCCGAACGCGTTGGCTTTGACAACCGCCATCACCGTCACATCCGGTCCGACAAGCACCTGAACCGCGCCGAAATTATGGCGTAGCGCACTGCGGCTGACAGAAATCCAGGCGTCATGTAATAGCGAAGAAGTCACTCGGAGCCTTTCGAGGGCGTCGGCGGCAGTTCAGGATGCTCCGTCGGCAGCGCCTCGCGGCCCTGGGCGGCGTAGCGCAGGATCGCCTGCATGAACGCTTCCTGCGCGGCGGCGCGTTCGGTCACGGTGCGGCCTGACTCCGTCAAGCGATTGGTCTCAAACAGCACCGTTGGCACGCCGAGCTTGATGCTGTTAAACCGGTGCGCCAGCCGCGCCGGGTGCGTGTCTGTGATTGTGTGGCTAATGATTGGAAAACCCTCGGCCTGCATCAGTCCTGACACTGCCGCCTGCGCGTTCAGGCACGCGAAAATGACATAGGGCGCGGCCCCGCTGCCGGCGGCGACGACTTCGGTGAAGTCCGGGCGTGTATCATTGGGATACAGCTCATGCTGGTCCGTCATCAAGTCCGGGTGCAGACGGCTGATCTCCGCATACAGCGCCCGCGTTTCCGGCTGGGTACGCTTGATCCAGTCTCGGTTCAGATCAACATCGTGGGCGTTGTGCCTGAGAAACGCTTCCGAGCCGTCCGGGTTCGCCATCGGCACAACGTACACCGTGACGGTCTTCAAATAATTCGCCGGCATCGTATCGTCGTCTGCTTTGACGAGTTCCGTGATAAAAGCCAGTGCGCCCTCGGTAGACGCCGGCTCGTGTCCGTGCTGGCGGCACAAATAAAAGACGCGCTTCGGTGCGCCTGTTCCCAGCGTCACCATCCACAGATTGCGGCCCTGCACCGAGCGTCCAATGCTGGTCAAGCCCATGCGCTTTGCGTGAGACTGGTCATAGCGCAGCAGGCTATTTAGCTCGCGGACCATGACGCCGTAGCGGGTTGTTCCAGGCGGGCGCGTTAGGTTCTTTTCGGCGTGGGCTGGGGCGAGTGTCGGCAGCAACACGGCAAAAACAAAAATCCAGCGAGGCATCACTTGCTTCCTCATTGGTGGTCTTTCTAAGTATCGGGAGAAGCCCCATAGGTTTGCAGGGTGTCAGCGCGGTCTCAGACGCCGTACCAGCTTTTGCGCGGCGGGCTTGCCCTGCGTGTAAAGCCAATAGGCCGGCTTGTTGTAGACCAGATCGAACTCGCCGATATACTCGACGTAGCGTGTGCCGAAGCCTTCTTTAAAGCGATTAAGACCCTGTAAATGGTCTTCTTTTTCTAAGTCTACCGCCGCTTCGCCTTCCGCCTTGCGGCGCGGGCTGACGCCCCGGAAGTCGTACCAGGTGCAGCCGGCTTCTCGTGCCCAGCGGATCATGGCCCACTGCATCGCGTAGTTCGGCATGACGTTCCGCTGCTCATTGGACGACGCGCCGTAGACATACCAGGCTTTGTCCCCGATAATAAAGCATAACGCGCCGGAGAGCGTCTGGCCCTCGTAGCGGGTCAGAAACAGCTTTGCCAGCCCAGCGGGAACGAGATTGTCCCAGAGCGTCTGGAAGTAAGACAGCGGGCGCGGGCGAAAGCCGTCACGCTCCCCAGTCACCTGCATTAGATCATTAAACACTTTAAGATCGCCGCGGGTCAAGTCGCTGATGACCTGGACGCCGTGCTTTTCCGTAGACAGCTTGATGTTGCGCCGGGCTTGGGGCTTGAACGCTGCCAGCAGGTCGGCCTCAGTTCGCCCAGCGAGATCAAGCTGCATGACGCAGCGCGGCTGGGTGCCGCCAAAGCCCTGCGCGTCAAAGCTTGGGGGCGGCGCAAAGCCGTGGCGTGCCAGCAGCGCGGCGACTTCGGCGCGTTCTACGGGAACGGCCGGGTCAATTTTGAGAAACGCCGCGCCGTCCGTGGCCGCACGTTTTCGGATCGCGTCCAGCAGCGCCGTGAATGCACCTTCATTGGTCCAATCAGACAGCAGCGGGCCGCGTGGGGCGTAGTAGAAAGGCCCGACCAGCGGCAGCTTGCGCCGCAGGACCGCCGCGCCGCCGACAAGCGCTTCGCCCTCAAACACGCCGAAGCGCAGGGGAAACCAGTCGGGATTTTTGACGCCGCCCCATTCCCACGCTTGTAGCACGTCGCCTTCAGGGACATGTCCTACAAACGTGTTCCAGAGCGCATGGTCGCTGGAACTCGAAAGCTCACGGACGGCAAGAGAAGCGGATGCAGACGAGGACGACGGGGAAGCGGAAATCATATGTCAAGTATGGCACAGGCAGGCGCGGGTGTCAACAATCAGTGGGTGTCAACAACAAAGCAGGCGTCAATCATGGTCCCGCCGCTTTACCTGCGCCGCAACAATCGCCAGAAAGTTTTGCAGCACCGGCGAAGGGTCGTCAACCCGCGAAACCACGGCAAGCTCCGTGCGCGGCGCAGGCTCCGACAGCGCTCGGTACACGACGCCGTCCCGGTGCAGATGCCGGACACTTGCCGGCAGCAGCGCCACCCCGAAACCCGCCGCGACAAGGCTGAGCGCCGTCTGCATTTCGCGCACTTCCTGGACCACGCGCGGCGTGAACCCGGCACTCTCGCAGGCCAGGCGGATAGCCTCAGCGTAGCTCGGCTTCGGCAGTTCGGGGAACGAGATGAACGGCTCGTCCGCCAGCTCAGACAACCGAACAGGCTTCTCTTCTGCCCTCGAGTGCGCCTCGGGGAACGCGGCCAGAAACGGCTCGCGCTGCACGGCGCTGACAACCGAATCCGGGCGCGAAATGTAGGGACGGGCAAAGCCGACATGAATTGTTTTATCCTGAAGCGCCGCCGCTTGCTCCACCGCGTTCAGCTCCTGCAAAGACAGCGCGACTTCCGGGAACGAAGCCCGGAAGTCGTGCAGCACGGCAGGCAGCAGGTCGTAGGTCGCCGACGCCGCAAAGCCGATCCCCAGCCAGCCGGTATCACCTCGCGCTGCCCGCTTTGCCGTGTCCGCCGCCTGGGTGACGCTTTCTAAAATCTGCTGGGCTTCAGACAGAAATGCTTCCCCGGCAGGCGTGAGCTGCACACGGCGGCTGGTGCGGGCAAACAGCGGTACGCCAAGCTCCCGCTCAAGCTGCTGGATTTGCTGGCTCAGCGGTGGCTGGGCGATAAAAAGCCGCTCGGCGGCCCGTCCGAAATGCAGTTCTTCCGCGACCGTCACAAAGTAACGCAGATGCCGCAGTTCCATAGTATAAACCTATTAATCGCGCAACAAAGATATATTGGACGCATACTCAATTATGGCCTATAATGGACGAATGGAAACAAACGCCCCGGCACGGTCCGCAAAAGAACAGTTTGACAAGCAGGCCACTGAGTATAATGCCCAGTGGAATACTTGGAGCAAGGAAACTCTGAATGCAATGCTGGCTGCCGCCCAGCCGAAGCCAACGGATACGGTGCTGGACGTGGCAACGGGAACCGGCTTTACCGCGCTTGCCTTCGCGCCGTATGTTCAGTCGGTGGTCGGGCTGGATGTTTCCCCCGGAATGCTGGCGCAGGCAAAGAACTATGCTGTTGAGCGCGGCGTTGCGAACGCGGCGTTTGAAGAAGGCGCAGCCGAAGTTTTGCCGTATGGCGATGAGGCATTTGATCTCGTGACGTGCCGGATCGCGCCGCATCATTTTTTAGATTTGCAGAAGTTTCTTTCAGAAACCGCGCGTGTCTTGAAGCCGGGCGGCAGGTTTATTCTCGTTGACACAACTGTGCCGGACGAGGCACCGGAAGCGGCCCAGTGGCAGAACGCAGTGGAAGTCCTACGCGACCCGTCCCATGTCCAGAACTATACGCCCTCTCAGTGGCGGCAGAGGACGGAAGCCGCCGGGCTGACTGTCACCGAATGCCGTACCGACGGCGGCGGGATTACGATCCCGTTATCCGACTGGCTTCATAAAGCCGGCTGCACACCGGAGCAGTCCGCCGCCGTTCGTCAAGCCTACGCCGACGCGCCCGAGAGTGCCAAGCAGGCATTCCAAATTGTGACTGATGCCGGCGGCGAGACGGTGTTCACCTGGCAGCGCGTCGTGCTGAAGGCGGTCAAGTAACCCGCGATTTTACGCTATACTGTTATCTTAGGAGACTCTCTAATGCCGAAGACAATGTTCGAGAAAATCTGGGACGCCCATGTCGTCCGCGAAGAAGCCGGGCAGCCGGCGCTTTTGTATGTGGACCTGCATCTGGTCCATGAAGTCACGTCCCCACAGGCGTTTGAAGGCTTGCGGCTAACCGGGCGCAAAGTACGGCGGCCGGACCTGACCATCGCGACGATGGATCATAACGTGCCGACAACGAACCGTTCGCTGCCGATTGTGGACCAAATCTCGCAGACGCAGATGGCGGCGCTGGCCCAGAACTGTCAGGACTTCGGCGTCACGCTCTACGACATCCACTCCAAGCGCCAGGGCATTGTTCACGTCATTGGGCCGGAGCTTGGCCTGACCCAGCCCGGCATGACGATCTGCTGCGGCGACAGCCACACCAGCACCCACGGTGCATTCGGCGCTCTCGCGTTCGGCATCGGCACCTCCGAGGTCGAGCATATTCTGGCGACCCAGTGCCTGCCGCAGTCCAAACCCAAAACAATGGAAATCCGGGTGAGCGGCGAGCTGGGCCACGGGGTCACGGCCAAAGACATCATCTTAGCAATCATCGGCAAGATCGGCACCGATGGTGCGACCGGCTACGCGGTGGAGTACACCGGCGAGGCCATTCGTGCGCTTTCGATGGAAGGCCGAATGACGGTCTGCAACATGTCCATTGAAGCCGGCGCACGGGCGGGCATGATCGCGCCCGACGACAAGACGTTTGCGTACATTCAAGGTAAGCCATTCTCCCCGGCAGGCGAAGACTGGGACGACGCCGTTGCCGCCTGGCGTCAGCTTCCGACTGACCCCGGCGCGGCCTATGATACGCTTGTGGAACTCGATGCCGCCGAGATCGCTCCGCACGTTTCCTGGGGAACGAGTCCCGGCATGGTGGTCCCGATCACGCAGGCCGTCCCCTCCCCTGACGACTACGCCGATCCCGCCGACCGCCGCGCCGCCGAGCGGGCTTTAGAGTATATGGGCCTGACCGCGAACGTCCTGCTGCAAGACGTGCCGCTCGATACCGTCTTTATCGGCTCCTGCACCAATGGCCGAATTGAAGACCTCCGCGCCGCCGCCGCCATCTTGAAGGGGAACAAAGTCAGTCCCGGCCTGCGGGCGCTGGCCGTTCCTGGCTCCGCTCAGGTCAAAGTCCAGGCCGAAGCCGAGGGGTTAGACATCGTCTTCAAAGACGCCGGGTTTGACTGGCGTGAGGCCGGCTGTTCCATGTGTCTCGGCATGAACCCGGACATCCTGCAGCCAGGCGAGCGCTGCGCGTCCACGTCTAATCGAAACTTCGAAGGCCGCCAGGGCAAGGGTGGCCGTACTCACCTCGTCAGCCCCCAAATGGCCGCCGCCGCCGCCATCGCCGGGCACCTCGTAGACATTCGCGACTGGTCCAAGAACTAGTGGGGGCGACAGGTCATGTATGCCCTCCTTTGAGTTTGTTCGCCTCGGGATACCCTGCACGGTGCAGATCCGCAACAAGAGCCGCTTAGACAACTATCGCCGCGACTTGCGGCGAATCGCTTTGGGGCTATGGGATGGAAACATCGCTCCCATAGCTCTGCCGGTCAGCGTTGTCATCAGCTATTACTATACAAGCGATGTACTGGATGTAGACAACATCATCAAGCCCATCTTAGATGCGCTGAACGGCCTAGTGTATCAAGATGATTTGCAGGTTGTCCAAGTCGTCAGCCAAAAGCGGCCTGTTCTTACCGGCCCATTGCCGCTTGCTGTCACGCCGGTTTTGTCGGCTGGATTGCGGTCACGCGCCGATTTCCTGCATGTCCTGGTAGAATGGGAGTAAAGGAAGTTCTCATGCAAACGACACCTGTTCCCACAGCAGCGGGCCAACTCCATGATACCGCTGAAATTCGACAGCGCCTTGCGGAAAGTGAGCGTCTTACAAAAACCAAGCACTGGAAGGTCGCCGCAGACTTGCTTTGGTCGGCGTTTGAGGCTGCGGTTCGTCTTTCTTTGACCCAATTAGGGGAGCAGACTGACCGTCCCATTCAAATTAGTGGCACCTCATCTGGACTGTCAACCCAGGCAGTCGCTTACGGCGTCATCGATCCCGCAGACCGTGACAGTGTGCTGCGCCTTTTGTCGCTCTCTACTGTGGATACAGATGTTCTTCAGCAAGTTAAACAGATCACGGAACGGACGCTCGACGAAATGGCGCAGTAACCATTGTGGAAGAACCGGCATGATGGGACCGCTGGAATGAAAAGCCTACTTGCAGGAGTGCAGCCGCCAAATTATTGACAGCCCGGAGGATGGCACTCCCCTTCCTCCCGAAGCGGTTCTTCGTAGCGGTTGGCTGGGCTATGAAGGCGCGTCCAGAAGCGCTATCCGGCAGACAGAAGCGCGGCTCGGCGTGTCGCTGCCGCCGTCGCTCCGCGCGTTTTATGCGGCGTCAAACGGCTGGCGCACCGCCGGTTGCTTCATTTACGAGGTGTTGCCATCAGAAAAGCTCGGCTGGGTTTCAGAGGTTGACCCTGACTTGTATGAAATTGGGCTGGGCGTCGAGAAGCAATTCGGCAGCGATCCGCAAGTTCATCTGCGGGAGTTTGCCTTTGAGGGCGGCACACGAGTCAAGCGTTCTCTTGTTGTCTCGCACTGGGGTGATGCCTCTAGGTGGCTGCTCGATCCTGGAATGGTGAATAGTCGCGGCGAATGGGCAGGGGGAAGATGGTCGTCGTGGAACCCCGGTATGGAGTGGATTGCCGACAGCTTTGGGGGACTGTTCCGTGATGAATACGAAATGTATTTGCGTCTCAGTAGCGAAGATTGAAGGAGGAGACAAGTGGCTGTTGCAGAACCAAAAGCGGACGTGCCGGGCATCACGCGCCCGATGACTTATGAAGAGTATTTGGCGTCGCCAGAGGAGATGGCTCGCTACGACATTCTGGATGGCTGGAAGGTCTACCGATTGTATGGAGACAATCTTGTGCCAAGCCCAACACGCAGACATCAGCGCATTTTAGGCCGGTTGTTGCGCTACCTTCAGGATTATGAGGCGCAAACAAATCGGGGAGAAGCCATCGCCGCCCCTTGTGATGTCGAGATTACCTATCAACCGCTCAGATGTCGTCAGCCCGACTTGCTGTTCATCAGCCAGGAGCGTTTAGAGCAGAACGCGCCTTCGGACGAGTACGATCCTCTCGCGCCTGCCCCTGAACTTATTGTCGAAATCGTTTCGGCTTCCGATACGGCTTCGGTGCTTGGCGCGAAGATGAGCGACTACCAATCCGTACAGGTGCAGGAAGTTTGGATTGTGCGCCCGGACGCACAGACAGTCGAAGTGCTGGCACTTGCCGATGGCAGCGGCAATATCTTTGGCAATGGCATGACGGCAGCATCGGTAATCTTTGACGGTCTTACCGTTTCAGTAGACACAATTTTTCAGGAGTAACTTATGGAACCATTTGCGAAGCTTACGGGACTTGCGGCCCCGCTGGACCGGGTGAACGCGGACACGGACCAGATTATCCCGAAGCAGTTCTTGAAGCGCATTGAGCGCACGGGCTTTGGACAATATCTGTTCTTTGATTGGCGCTACGAGGCCGACGGCAAGACGCCGAACCCGGAGTTTGAGCTGAACCTGCCGCAGTATCAAGGTGCGTCTATTCTCATCACGGGCAAGAACTTCGGCTGCGGGTCGTCCCGCGAACACGCGCCCTGGGCACTAGCCGACTATGGGTTCAAGGCGATACTCGCACCGTCCTATGCCGATATTTTCTATAACAACTGCTTCAAGAACGGAATGCTGCCGCTGACGCTGCCGGAAGAAACCATCAACCTGCTGCTGGAGCGTACAAAGGTGCCGGGCTATACGATGACGGTGGATTTAGAGAGCCAGACCGTCAGCGACACGCAGGGCTTTTCTGCCTCGTTTGACGTTGACCCGTTCCGCCGCCACTGCCTCTTAAACGGCCTGGATGACATCGGCTTGACATTGCAGCATGAACCGGACATCACGGCCTACGAGTCTTCGCGCCCAGCGTGGAAGCGCGGCGCGGCGGCAGTTTAGCCGTGGCCGCTGAGACGTGGACAAACGCGGAGCATCAGGACGCGGATTTCGGGGAGCGCGATTTGTCTGAAATTGCGCTGGCCCGCTGCACCTTTCTCCGCTGCCGGTTCCGAGGAGCGCGTCTCAGCGAAGCGCAGATTTCGGACTGCACGTTCGAGGAGTGCGATTTTGTAAGCGCACGGCTGAACGCCGCTGACTGCCGCGTGTCGGCGTTTACGAACTGCGTGTTCACCGGCGCGAACTTCTTTGCCGCCGCGTTCAGCGACTGCCGCCTGTTCGGCTCATCGTTCGCGGAAGCTGACCTCAGCGGCCTAACCGTGAGCGGCGGCGACTGGTCCTGGGTCAACCTGCGTCACCAGCGACTTGCAGGCCAAGACCTGCGCGGCATCAAGCTTGTCGGCGCGGACTTCTACGGCGCGGACCTGACCAAAAGTGACCTGCGAAGCAGCAATCTCTCCGAAGCAAACCTGGACGGAGCGAAGCTGTCCGGCGCGGACCTACGCGGGGCGAGACTGGAAAAGATAGACCTCGCGGGCCTCAACCTCAAAGGGGTGCGGATGGATATGACCCAGACAGTTCTGCTCGCCCAGTGCTACGGCGTGAAAGTAGGCTAGAATGAGCACCACTACGTTCCAGGCTGAACCAGGCCAATTACGAAAACGCCGCCTCCGCCGCCTTTTGTTGTGGGCTGCGGGAGTATCGGTCTTCCTCTTGCTGCTCGCGATAGCTGTCCAGCGCCTGCTCATCAGTCAGATGCGCCTGCCGCGCCTCACGCTCACCCAAAGCGGAACTGTTACGGCGGTAGCGGTCATGCCAGATGGGCAGACAATTTTCACAGGTGACGACTCGACGCTCGACGGGCATGGTGTTACTGCGTATCGGCCGGCGGATGTTTTCGTGTGGGAGGCGACCGATGGCCGGCTTGTTCGGAGGCTGTCCGCGTTCCACTGGCGATCTTCCGGTGTGCTGACCGCGCCGGATGGCAAATCTTTGATTGCTTCTGGAGAAGCGTGCCAGACGGTTCATGGGCTTACGCCGTATCAAGTTATTGACTGGGGTTGGCGGTCAGGCCAAAAGCATTGGATGATTGCCAGCGGCCTGCCAATTAGCCTCTCTCCGAACGGAAGGTTCGTCGGGTGTGAAAACGGCGTCTATGATGCGGCGAACGGCAGGCTGGTTTGCCGAACATCGGCACATTTCGCCGAAGACGGACAAAGCGCTTTCACACCCGACGGGAACTGGTACGGCCTTATCGACGACGCCAGCCTAGATCCGAAAACGCACAAAGAACGTCAGTCCTCGGACTTTGAGGGCGACGAGCAGTATCTCTACTCCACAACGCGGCTTCATTTCTGGCGCACCGATACCGGTAAAGAAGCCAGAGATTTCCCTTTTACGCGGGTTCGCGCCTTCGACATCGCGCATGACGGCCACTGGCTGGTGATGGCGAGCGACGCGGACGACGGCATGATCAATGGGACGGACGGATCAGTCGTGCGGCGAGTAGACATGCAGAGCGAAAAAGTTTTGTGGACGCGGGAGCGCCGGTCAAACGGGCCGAACCCGGATGCCGCCGCCGTACTGAACTCTGTCGCCATTTCGCCGAACGGCAAGTATGTCATGCTGGCAAGCACGGACAACCACTTGATCGTCTTGAACGCTCAGACAGGCCGCGAGTTGTTCCGGCCATTCGTTTTTCCTGCACGCGGCGAGGTGAACTGGGCTATTCCCGGCGGCCTTGCGTTCTCAGCAGATGGCAAAACTCTCGTTAGCCGCTGCGGCCATAAGACGCTGGTTTGGGATGCCTCAGTCTTGCAGTAGTGTTCCCATGTCTCGGCTGTCGTAGGCAACGCGGTTAGCGAGGATTTCCTCCCGATTTGTTTCCGCCCACCCGGCAAGCGCCGACAGCGGCTCAATCAGTGTTCGGCCCAGCGCTGTCAGTTCATACTCAACACGCACCGGGACCGAGGGGTAGACGGTCCGGCTTACTAAGCCGTCCCGCTCAAGCTGCCGCAAAGTCTGCGTCAGCATCCGCTGGGAAATTCCTTCAATGGCGCGGCGCAGGTCGCTGAAGCGCATTTTGCCGTCCCCTAGCAGTATCACGACCAGAACGCTCCATTTGTCCCCCACCCGGTCCAGAATGTCGCGCAGCGGGCATTCGGTCCGACCCTCCGGCGGCGCGGCAGGTATCACGCGGGCCGCTTGGACGCCGGGTGCCAAAGCCATTACTTGGTTCTTGTTCAGTGTAATCACTTGCAGACCCTCCCCCAGTTACTTTTAAGTTACCAAGCTATTAAAAAGTGCCGTCTTGACGGCGTTCTTTGTGGAGTGTACCATAGTTACCGGAAGTAACCAGCTTCTTTTTCAGAACAAACTTTAAACGGAGGAAAATTATGATTGTCGTCACTGGGGCCACAGGCAAACTGGGCCGTCATGTCATCGCAGGGCTGCTCGAAAAAGTTCCGGCGGCAGAGATCGTCGCCGCCGTGCGGACACCGGAAAAGGCGGCGGATTTGACCGCGCAGGGCGTTCAGGTGCGCGAAGCTGACTACGACCGGCCCGCTACACTGGTGTCGGCATTTGCCGGAGCCGACAAAGTCCTGCTGATTTCCGGCAATGATCTGGGCGCGGACCGGGTCACGCAACACCAGGACGTAATTGAGGCGGCAAAAAGTGCAGGCGTCACACTGCTGGCATATACCAGTGAGCTGCACGCGGACTCGTCGCCGCTGAAGCTGGCGGTGACGCACAAGAAGACGGAGGAAAACATTCGGGCTTCCGGCCTGCCTTTTGTGTTTCTTCGCAACGGCTGGTACTTTGAGAACCAGACAGCAATGCTGGGGCCGGCGATCCAGCATGGCGCTATTCTGGGCGCGGCAGGTGACGGGCGTTTTGCCTCGGCGGCGATTGCCGATTATGCGGCGGCGGCGGTAGCGGTGCTGACCGAACCTGGTCAGGAAAACAAAATCTATGAGCTGGCCGGGGACTTTCCGTACACGATGGCGGAAATGGCGACCGAAGTGTCCAAGCAGAGCGGCAAGCCGGTCGCCTATAACAACCTGCCGCCGGAAGGTTATCAGAACGCGCTGGTCGGCTTCGGCATTCCCGCGTTCATGGCCGAGTATCTGGTGGATGCGGAACTGGGCGCGGCGCAGGGAGAGTTAGATGACAAGTCCGGGGAGCTTCATGCGCTGATCGGACGCCCGACGACGACGCTGGCTGACGCGGTGGCGGCGGCATTAAAATCGTAACAACAGGAAACTCACCACATCAACAAAAACCCGGCGTCGCAGACGCCGGGTTCTTTCTTTTCGCCAAAGCCTGGGTTCTTCAGCATGTGGAAGAATTTTTGGAAGAATTTTTAGAGAGATGTTTCGCGCTCCACTCTGCAATGGCCTCTAAAACGGGTCCCAGTGCTAAACCGGCCTCAGTCAGCTCGTAGCTTGTCCGGGGAGGCATAGTCGAGTGGATCGTTTTCGTCACGACCCCTGCCTCTTCCAGCAGATTAAGTCGCTGAGTCATCGTCGTTGTGTTGATGTTGCCTCGCCGTACCAGCTCGCTGAAGCCAATCGGACCGGAAAGGAGGCTGAAGACAATCATCATCACCCACTTTTCCTGAAGCAACAAAGCGCCCTGGAGAAAACCGGCGCAGTCTTCACCGGCGTAGTCCTCAGCCGAAGTGTTATGTTTATTGTCCTGACTATTTGCCATTCTTCCGGCATTGTACCTCACCTGCCGGTTATAGTGCATCCACTCCCCTTCAATGATCGCAACCAGCAACTTATGTTTCGCATAATTTTACTATGCCCTTGACTTTGTCAAGTTGACCAGTCATAATACTTCTACTGCAACTGGAAAGGAGAAGAGGTATGAAAGTATTTATGACCGGGGCGACCGGCTATATTGGAAGCGCCGTTGCCGAAAAGCTTCAAGAGGCTGGGCATCAGGTGGTCGGCCTCGCGAGGTCAGATGCCTCCGCAGAAGCGCTTCAAGCACGCGGCATCGAAGTCGTGCGCGGCGACCTCAGCGACACGCGGGTGCTTACCGACGCCGCTCGCGCCGCCGATGGGGTCATCCACACGGCTCTCAGTTTTGAGGGAGGCGACTTCTTTTCCGGCATCGCTGCTGAGGAGGCTGCCGTCCGCGCTCTGATCGCCGGCGCGGCAGGCACCGACAAACCCCTGATTATGACCAGTGGAACGGGCATGTTGGGCGACACCGGAGAGCGCATCTTCGACGAAGATACCCCAGTCACTCTGCCGACGGAACAAGCCGCTGCGGAGAATCCAGCGATGAAAGCCGTCCGGGAACGCCTGCAAACCGAGGCCCTCGTTCTGGGGGCAGCCGGTGTTCACGGGATTGTGCTGCGTCCGCCAAGCATCTACGGGAGGTCCGACGGCAGCTCCCTTCTTGCCTGGCTCAAGGCCGCCGCTCCGCCGCTTGGCGCGGTGCCTTACGCCGCCGGAACCGCCGGTCATTTGTGGTCTTTTGTCCATGTGGATGATCTGGCCGATCTTTACGTTCTGGCGCTGGAAGCGGACCGAGGCGAGCTGTTCCACGCGGGCGCGGAGAGCGGCGTGCGGACAAAAGCGCTTGCGGAGGCCATGAGCAGTGCGCTTGGGCTAGGGGGGAAGACGGTGGAACTGGATATGCCCGCACTCGGTGAGGCGCTGGGATCGCCGTTCAGGGCCGGCTACTGGGCACTGAACAGCCAATCGTCCGGCGAGAAGGCGCAGCGGCTGCTCGGCTGGAAGCCGCAGCACGTTGATCTGCTGACGGAAATTAGGCAACGTCCGCGCTAGTTCATCAGCCTCCCATGTTCACCAGGAACCCGGCGCTTTCAGTGCCGGGTTCCTTGCTGTCTGCCCTACTGCGCCGACTGCCTTACTTCAGCGCTTCTTCGGCTTCCAGCTCGCGCAGGAGCGGCTCGGCACGGGCAACCAGCTCATCCGTGCGCGGGCGCAGGGTCTCGCGAGTGCCGCAGTAAACAGCCAGCGCTTCCAGCGGGCTGAGGGCTTCGGTCAGAAGCTTGGAGCGGACGGCATCGGTATCGCGGACGATGTCTTTGGACAGAGACACCGTCAGGAACGCGGCTCCGAGCGCGGCGCGGATGTCGGCGTCGCGGACAGCGGCTTGCTGCTCCGAGTTGATCTTGTAAGAAACTTTGACAATGGCGTCGTCAATCTTTTCCTTGCGGATCTCGGCGACAATCGCGCCGGTCGGGTCGTCGCCGGACCCGGTGGCGTCTACATTGATCTCCACAAACGGGCGCGTTTTGACGACAACGTGCTTGACTTCCGTCGCGCCTTTCGCCAGGTCTACCAGGGCGAAGCCTTTGTCTTCGGACCGCTCGCCGAAGTCAATCCGCTCCACCGAGCCGCTATACACAACCGGCGGCTGCTTGCCTTTGTTGAGGTCTTGGTAGCGGTGAATGTGGCCGAGGGCAACGTAATCAAACGGCGCTTGCGTGAGCGTCGACAGCGGCACTTCCGGCTCATTAGTCAGATACCCGACTTGATTGGCGCTGAGCTTGGCGTTCGTCACGGAAAAGTGGCCCATGAGTACCGTCGGCAGGTCCGGATTACACTGGGCAGCTAAAGCATCAATGCCCTGCGTGTAGCGGTCCACAATAAGCTGCGTCGTTTCCTGAACGCCTTTGTCTTTGTTCTCCTCGCGCGACAGCACCAGGCTTTTGATTAGATAGGGCATGGTGGCAATCTGAACCTGGCTGCCGTGCTTTGTTCGGACAACCTCTAGGCTGGGCCGGTCAAAGACGCGCAAGTTGTCGCCGGCCAGCGCCCCGAAGATTTCAATGGCGTTGGCCCGGCCTTTGGTGTTCGGGATGTCGTGGTTGCCGGCCAGCAGGACCACCGGCACATCCGCGCCCGTGAGTTTCGCCAGGCACTGGGCAAACTCGCGCTGATGGGTCTGGTTCGGATCGCGCGTTTTGTAGGCGTCACCGGAGAAAACGGCAAGTTCTACGCCCGCTTCCAGCGCGATGTCAATGGCCTGCAGGAGCGCGTTGCGAAAATCAATGAGGCGCGACGGCAAGCCGGTCGCGGGGTCAAAGCGGCCATAGTTTTCGACGCCAAAGTGAACGTCGCCAAAGTGCATGAGGCGAATGGGCTGGGGCATAACAGCAAAGTATACCCGCCGAAGCCGCGTTTTCAGGCCGCCAAACGCACCAGATGAGGCCGCACATCAGCCGCCAGCAGATGCAGGAAGACGGGGACAATTTCGGGATCAAAATGCGTTCCGGCAAGGCTGCGGAGATGATCTAAAACGCGCTCGCGCGGCCAGGCTTTTCGGTAGGGACGGTCTGAGGTCAGCGCGTCCCACACGTCTACCAGCGCGAACAAGCGGGCCGGTAGTGGGATTTCGGTGCCGCAGAGGCCCTGCGGATAGCCGGTGCCATCCCACTTCTCGTGGTGGCAGTAGGGAATGTCAAGCGCAGGATGCAAGAACTCTGTCGGCGCAAGCATTTCGCGGGCCAGCACGGGATGGCGGCGCATGATTTCCCACTCGGCTTCGTCCAGTGGTCCCGGCTTCAGCAGAATGCGGTCGGGAACGCCCATTTTGCCGATGTCGTGCAGCAGTGCGCCGCGCCGGACGTGGATCATCTGCTCTTCCGAGATACTGACGGCTTGCGCCAGGCGCAGGGTCATTTCCGTGACGCGCCGGGAATGGCCGTCAGTTTCATGGTCCCGCAAATCCAGCTCGCGAGACCAGCCTTCAATGGTTGCATCGTAGGCATTGAGAGCGTTGTCATAGGCTGTCATTAAATCCGCATGAAGCTGACGGTTTTCCTGCTCGATGTGATGCTGCTGAGTGATGTCTGTGGCAACACCGATTGCGCCGGTGACTCTCCCTTCAGCGTCACGCAGCGGCTGCATCCGGGCATCAAACGTCAGTCCTTTGATCTGCGTTGTGGTATGAACAGTTTCTCCGCTCAGAACACGCCGGGCGTTTTCCAGTATCTCCGGGTTGTCCTTGTAAACGTCGAACACCGAGCGCCCGACATTCGCGCCCGGCTCCGATCCGATCAGCTTCAGGCAGCTTCCTTCGGCCAGGGTATAAACTCCTTGCGCGTCATAGGAGTAGAAGAGCACCGGGGCATTTTCCACGAGTGTCCGCAACCGTTCCTCGCTGTGTCGGAGCGCTTCCTGCGCTTTTTTGCGTTCAGTGACGTCGCGAAGCTGCACTTGTCCTGCCGGCTTGCCCTGGTAAATGATGCCGGTCGTGACCACTTCCGCATCGAATGCCACGCCGTCAAAGCGAACATATTTTTGTTCCACCAGTGGGCTGGACTGGCCTTTTCCCTGACTGCGTGAAGCACGCTGACGCATCAAGCCACGAAGGTCCGGGTGGATTAAATCGAAAATCAGCCGGCCCAGCAGGTCTTCCGCGCGAGTCGCGGCGAAAAGCCTGGCGGCTGCCGCATTCGCAAACACGACATGATCTTCACTGTAGACAATAATCGCATCCGGGGAATGCTCCACCAGGTTACGGTAGCGGGTCTCGCTTTCCAACAGGTCCATCTCGGAACGCCTATGCTCGGTGATGTCCCGGCCCATCCCGATTAGTCCAATTACCGCGCCAGTGGTATCCCGCAGCGGCACACCGCTGAACTGATGAATAACCGGAACGCCTTCCGGTCTTCGCAGGCCACCTTCCACTCCACAGAGCCAGTTTGGAAAGCCTGCGTAATCGCCTGCGCGATTTTCTCTTGCTCCACCAGCTCAAAAAAGTCCAGTGCGGGCCGGTCCTGCAGCTCTTGCGGCGTCAGGCCCGTGACCGTTTCCATTTTCCGGTTCCACTGCACCAGTCGCCCGCTCATGTCCAGCCGAAACAGGATGTCCGGCACGGTTTCCATGACATTGTGATGCTCCTGAAGCGCTTCAGACAGCTCCTCAGTGCGCTCCCGAACGCGGGTTTCCAGCAGATCACGCTCGCGCTGAAGTTCTTCATGGGCCTGCGTCAGCGCCGCCTCAGCCTGCTTGCGCTCAGAAATATCGCGCAGGGTTGCCGTGAACAAAGTCTCCGCGCCAGTAAAAATCGGGACGATTGCCAGTTCCACCGGGAACTCGCTGCCGTCTGCGTGCAGGGCGCAAGTTTCACTGCGCTGGTTCAGCACCGGCCCTTCGCCGGTCGCGAGGTAATGCGCCAGGCCTCGCCGGTGGGCGGAGCGCAGGGCCGGCGGAATAATCAGCTCCGCCAAATCCTGGCCGATGGCTTCTTCAAGTGGATGACCGAATGTCCGCGCCGCCGCCGGGTTCCATTCCACAACGCAGCCCTGCTGGTTGATCGTCACAATGCAGTCCAGGGCGGACTGCAAAATGGCATCTTTCAGAGCTGCGCTGGTGGCCCGCTCACGCTCTATGCGTGTGCGCTCGGCAAGCTGGCGGCGCAGCTCCAGGCGGGCGATGACTTGCCGGGACAGCGCCTGCAGCGCCGCCTGCTGCTCGGGGGTGAGAGTGCGCGGCACACGGTCAATGACGCACAGCGTCCCCAGCGCCTGGCCTTCCTCGGTGATGAGAGGCGCACCGGCATAAAAGCGAATGTTCGGGTCGCCGGTCACTAAGGGATTATCGGCAAAGCGGCCATCCGCAGTGGCATCAGGCACCGTAAAAACGTCCGGCTGGTGCAGGGCATAAGCGCAGAAGGCTTGATCACGCGGGGTTTCGCTCACGTTTAACCCGAGGCGGGACTTAAACCACTGCCGGTCGGTATCAATGAGGCTGATCAGGGCAACGGGCGCACCGCAGATTTGGGCGGCGAGCAGCGTGAAATCATCAAACTCAGCTTCCGCAGCAGTATCTAAAATGCCATAGTCATGCAGCGCCTGGAGGCGAGCCGGCTCATTTTCGGGCAGCGGTGCTTGCATAGTTATTCACAGCTAAAAGGTAGGGCAAAATGTAGGGCAAGAGGTGTGCCGCGTTGGGCTTGCGTTGACAGGCCACGCGGGAATACGCTATACTATCGGCAGAAAGGGGCCATCTCATTATGGTTCTTACCTGGGATCAGGACCCGCGCGAGCTTTACTCGGGCATCAAGATTGGAAGCAGCATTGAGCGGCTTGTCGGCGGCGAGCTGACGGTTCACACCGACGAAGCCCGCAGCCACGAAGGCGAGTTTCCCGAGCGCAACGTCCGCGCTCTGGCGGAGCAGGGCCTGCTCGGCATGAAAATCCCGACCGAGTACGGCGGGCTGGGGCTGGACACGCTGAACGTCACGTATGCCGTCGAGCAAATCGCCCGCATTGCGCCGGCGACGGCGTTTGTGCTGCTGCTGCACACGCTGACCGCGAACCGCATCAATCAAGCCGGCACGGAGTATCAGAAGCGAAAGTATCTGCCGCTGATTGCCTGCGAGACTTTAGGCGCGTCCGCCTGGTCGGAAAGCGGCGTCGGTGCGGACAAGAGCGTCCTGAACACAAAAGCCTACTGCGAAGAGGGCATCTGGCACTTAAACGGCCAGAAAGCGTTCTGCACCGGCGCGGGCCATGCAGGCGTTTACATGGTCATGACGGACACGACTGAAGGCAAGGGCTTCTTTTTAGTCCCAGCTGACAACCCCGGCCTGCGGATCGGTGAGCCGATGGACTCAATGGGCCTGCAAGGAACGCATTCCGGCGTCGTTGGCCTCGACCACGCCCTCGTGCCTGATGCCGAGCGCGTCGGAACGCCCGGTCAGATCGGCCCGATTATCAACTTTGACATGCAGAGCGGCCTCCACTCCGGCATTGTCGCCACGGGCATTGCGCTTGGAACCTTCGGGCGGCTTTTGGACATCGTCAAAGCGAACAACTCATTTGAAAAGTACGAAAGCGTCCGGGTGCGCGTCTCTCAGCTTGCGGCAACGCTCAGCGTCATGCGGACTCACGTCTACGCCCTGGCCCAGATGGCGTCTTTGCCGGACGCGACGCGCCCGCCGGTGGAAGCCGCGACAATGACCGCCAAGCTGTTTTTGTCCGAGAATGCCTTGCAGATGACGACCGACGCCATCGCCATCGCCGGGAAGGCCGGCTACCTGCGCGAGAACGGCCTGGAACGCCTGCACCGGGACGCGCTCGGCATCGTCATCGCCGCCCCCATCAACGGCCAAGTCCTGGGCAGCATCGGCGAGTCGCTGCGCCACACTGACCGTTCTTCGCATCTTTACAAAGTGTGAACACAACCGAGAGCTTCCGCGCATGGGAACTGAACACATTGTCAATCCAGGCGAATGCCTGACGAGTCTCGCCGCTCGCTTTGGCTTTTCGGATTTCGCCATAATCTGGAACCATCCTCGAAACGCACGTCTCCGAAAGGCGCGGGCTTGCCCCAATGTTCTCAACCCCGGCGATGTCGTCTTTATCCCGGACCAGACGCACAAGTCCGTTTCGGGAGCGACAGGCCAGACGCATGAGTTTGTCGTGCGCCGGCTGCCGGTAATGCTTAAGATTCTGCTGCAAGACCGGGACGGCAAGCCGCTTCCTGCCGTTCGCTACGTTCTTGAAGTCGCCGGCGAGACCCGCACCGGCATCATCCCTGCTGACGGCCTTCTGCAAGAAGAAATCCCCGCCGGCGCAACCCGCGGCAAGCTCACTCTCCCCACTCTCGGTTTAGACTTCCCGCTGCAAATCGGCCATCTGGACCCCGTGGATCAGGTCGAGCCGAAGCGTCCTCTCCTCATTGGGATCCAGTCGCGCCTTCAGAACCTCGGATTCTATGCTGGACAGATCACGGGCGCGATGAATGCCGAAACACAGACTGCCCTCACCCGCTTTCAGCATGATGTCCTGGGACGCGCCGAGGCGGACGGCACCCTTGATGCGGAAACACAGGAAGCGTTGACCCAAAAGCACGGCTGCTGACGGAAAGAGATAAAACAGGCAAAGAGAGACAGACACATGAAAACATCAGGAAAAAGAAGAGGATGGGCGGCTGCATCCGCCGCCTGGCTTCTTGCAGCAAGCGCGTCATTACAGGCCGCGCCAGCTCCAAAGCCTGCGGCTTTGATCGTGCCGGGGCAGAGCATCGGCCAGACGCACCTGGGCATGAGTCGCCGGTCGGTACACGCCCTGCTCCACTCCCCAGCTTTGTCCCGCCGGATCAAGAAGCTGACGTATGATCTTTGGGCAGGGCGAGCAGCCGCAGACTCTTACCATGCGGCTGAGTACCGGCTCACTTTGCAGCATCACGATTATGAAAATGCCGTTTATCTGGCCGGGCGCTTCGTGGAGGTGATCTATCAGAGCGGGAAGGTTGTCCAGATCGAGACGAACTCCCCGCAGTTCGTGACGCGCGACGGTATTTCCGTGGGAGATCACCCCAACCGTGTTGCAGCCAAATATCTACCACTTCATGGAAGCGGCTATCTTTACGGACCACCAAATCCCGACACAGGAATTGGGTACAACCGCTATTATGAAGACAGCATCAAGCGCGGGATCGCCTTTGTTTTGGAAACTAGCCCTCATGCCAGCTTTAGCCTGGAGGACACGGTCACGGCAATCGTTGTTCACTCTTCTGGGCGGCCAGTAATTGTTCGTCCCCATTGGTTTAAGCTTCTCCCGGAAGATGCCAACCCGCTGTAGCAAGCAGACTGATTATTGTTGCAAAGGAAGTTCACATGCGACAACCAGGGTCACAACCAGAAAGCCAGCCCGCATCTGAGCCTACCGCATGGGCGCTTGGCATTGATGTTTCCTACTTTGACGAGTCGATTGACTGGGAAATGGTCAAAAAAGTTGGGACGACCCCGCCAGGTTCACGGCGAGTTGCGCGGAGCGGCCACGGTACGTCGCACCACAACAGTTTAGCAGTTCATGGGGTAGATTTCGCCTTTATCAGAGCAACTGATCCAGACCTCCGGGCAAGCCATCACCATAAAGATTACCACGGTGTTGACCCAAAATTCCGTACCAACTGGCATGAAGCACGGGAGGCCGGCGTCATCTGCGGGCCATATCACTTCTTTCGACCAGAGAAAGAAGTCGCCGCGCAGGTAGAACTTTTTGTCAGCACAGTCGGCAGCCTAGAAGCGGACGATCTGCCGCCAGTGCTTGATCTGGAAGTAGCCGGGCACCAGCCAGACGAAGTTATTGTTGAGCGCACCCAGGAGTGGCTTCAAGCGGTAGAAAAGCACTTTGGACGCAAGCCAATCATCTACGTCTCTCCAGGCTTCTGGAACGCTCACATGCTTGGGCAGCAGCACTCGACAAGTCATCACCGAAGACACCATCACCACCCAGGGTTGCTCCCTGGGAACAGCAATCCTGATCCGAACCATCCTGATCCGAACCATCCTGCGCCCCAAGACGTGTTCAGCCAGTACCCGCTTTGGATTGCAAGTTACCGCTCACATCCGCAACTCCCTCAGCATACATGGCAGGATTGGACGTTCTGGCAGTATACAGCGCACGGCAAAGTTCGCGGTATTGGCAGTGTTCACCACCCACCGGATGTAGACTGCGACGTCTTTCACGGCACAGTAGATCAGCTTAAAGAATTCGCCAAGAAGTCCATAACAGGTGGAAGCGGGTCAAGCCAGGTGTCCAAACCGCCGCAGCCGGCCCCGGACAAAACAGCACCCCCGAATCCTCAGCCGCCTGCGCCGGAAAAAGCTCCTAAACCGCAAACAGCGCCCGACGCGGCGACACCTCCTGCGGGTACGCGCACCTATACTGTTCAATCGGGGGACACGCTGGATGGCATAGCTCGCCAGCTTGGCGTCTCAGCGACGGCTCTGGCCGCAGTGAACAAAATCGACGACCCGAACCTGATTCGCGTCGGCCAGGTTTTAACCATTCCCTAGCACGGCACGGTATAATAGCAGGTGTCGGCTGCAAATTGAGCAATTATGAATCCTCCAAAAATCATGGGCGTCATTCCGGCCCGGTTCAATTCGTCGCGCCTGCCGGGGAAAGCGTTGCGGGAGATCGCGGGCCGCCCGATGATCCACTGGGTCTACTTCAATGCCAAGTGCTCGCCGCTGCTGTCGGAGCTTGTCGTAGCGACGGACAGCCCGGAAATCCAAGCCTCCTGCGAGAGCGCCGGGATTCCGGTCTTTCTAACCCGCGAGCATCCGTCAGGAACGGACCGTGTGCATGAAGTCCTGACCCGCACCGACGCCGACATTTATGTCAACATTCAGGGCGATGAGCCGACCCTGCGCCCGGACCATTTGGAATTGATGCTTGCGCCGTTCTTGGACGGCAGCGGCAGGCAGGTCACGACGCTTAAAGTCGCCATCTCCGCCGCCGAGGCCGCCGACCCGAACAACGTCAAAGTCGTCACCGCCGATAGCGGCAGCGCCCTCTATTTCTCGCGCTATCCCTTGCCCTACGACCGGGCGGCTCTCGGACAGGCGCAGCACTACAAGCATATCGGCCTGTATGCCTACACCCGCGCCGCGCTCTCGCTGTACCACAGCCTGCCGCAGTCGTCTTTAGAGCTGACGGAAAGCCTGGACCAGCTTCGTTTCTTGCAGAACGGCATTCCGATCTATGTCGCTGAAACGCCGCATGACACAGTCGGCGTGGATACGGAAGCGGATTTAGAGCGCGTCGTCGCCATGTTCGAGCCGGTCAACAGCGCTTAGGCAAGGCAAGAGCCGGGGTTGTAGAAAGCCCCGGCAAAGAAGCGTCTTTCAGACGAAGAGAATTGCCTTGCCACTGCCAATCCACTCCTTGTCCGAAGGACACACTCCCTGCCGGGGTTTTCTACAATCCCGGCCCTTCCTATCTGCCTATGTATTTCCTCTACAGCTTCCTCTTCAGCGCCTGGATGCTCTTCATGGCTCCCTACTTCCTGTACCGGGCCTGGAAGCACCAGAAGTACCTCCCCGCGCTGCGTCAGCGGATGGGTCATCTGCCGGACACGCTGAAGTGCGACGGACGCCCGACTATCTGGATCCACTCCTGCTCCGTCGGCGAGACGCTGAGCGTTCAGCCATTAGCCCAGGCGCTTTCCCAGCGATTTCCCGACGCGCGTCTTGTGTTCTCCACGATCACCAAGACCGGCCAAGCGATTGCCGTGGAGCGGTTTGCCAAGTACGGCCAGGGCAACTCGTTCTACTTTCCCATTGACTTGGCCTGGGTTGCGGGCAAAGTTTTGGACACGCTCCAGCCCAGCCTGCTCATCACCATTGAGACCGAAATCTGGCCGAACGTCCTGCACGAAGCGAAAAAGCGCGGCATCCCCATTGTCATGGTCAACGGCCGCATTTCCGCCGAGTCGTTCACCTACTACCGCTGGGTCCAGCCACTGCTCGGCCCCGTTTTTCAGAATTACAGCCTGCTGATGATGAAGGCCCACGAGGACGCGGGCCGCCTTCAGCGCATGGGCGCACCGCCAAGCAAGCTGAGAATCAGCGGCAGCATCAAGTACGACCGCAACCTGCTGGCAGAAAAAGATGTGACCGAAGCACAGAGACAGGCGCTCGACGCCGCCCTTGCTCTCACAACTACTGACGCGCCTCTGATCGTCGCCGGCAGCACGCACAATGACGAAGAAGCCACACTTCTCGAAGTCCTGCGGCGTATCCGGTTGACGCCGGGCCTGGAAAACACGCGCCTGCTGCTCGTTCCGCGCCATCCCGAACGCTTCAGCACCGTCGCGTCGCTTGCCGCCGGGGCAGGCTTCAAGGTCAAGCGCCGCTCCGACCCAACGCCGGGCGATCCCACTGCCGACGTGCTGATTTTGGACACGCTCGGCGAACTCAGCACCGCCTACGGCTTCGCCACCATCGCGTTTGTCGGCGGCACGCTCATCCCGCACGGCGGCCAGTCCATTATGGAACCCGCACTTTACGCAAAACCCATTGTCGCTGGTCCGTCCATGCTGAACTTCCCGCAGATCATTGACGATTTTATTGGGCTTGGCGGCATCGCCCAAATTACCGCCGATGAGACCGACAAAGAAGCGCAAAAGTCTCAGCTCACAGAAGTCTTCGTGCGTTTGCTGCTTGACGCCGACGCCCGCGAGAAAATGGGCCGCGCCGCATATTCGGTCTTTGAGGGCAGCCAGGGCGCGACCCAGTTCACCGTAGACCACATCGCCGCAATCTTCGAGAAGAAGCTTGCAGAAAAGAAGCTTGCAGAAAAGAAGCTTGAGGAGACACACGCGAAATGAGCGAAGTCTTAGCCCGCATCCGCGTCCGCGAAACCCACGGCATCCGGCGGTTTTTGTATCCGCTCCAAACCAAAATTCTTGTACCAAATGGCGTCAATCCGTCGGCCTTTGGCATGACTGATCAAGATGAGCGGCCTGTTCCAAACCAGATATCGCCTGTCTATCTGGGCAATGATGTTTGGAGTCAGGAATATACTTTAGACTTTGCCGTTTCACTAGAACCTTTTGCTGAACGAGAGTTTATTGTTGCCGCCAATAGGCCGAAAATAGCCATAGAGGACCCGTTACAAATCACTACCACGTCGCAACACCCGATATGTAGTGTTCAACAAAAGTTTTCTGTCGAACTAGATTGGGACGGTTTTATTTCGATGGTTGTCTACGATGGGATACCACATCTACGGAAGCCAATGGAAATCTCCCGCAACGGCGTCGTCGTTGAACAGACTGAAAGCGGTATTGGCAACCAGCGTGACCAGCTAAAGCAGACTATTAAAGCCAGCGGCATTTATGATGCGGATATGTGTGATTACGAGACAAGGGCAGAGATTACTGCCTGCAAGTCATGGGTGACGCTAACGCATACACTGGAACAGCCCAGGCCGCAAGATGAGATCGTTTTCACCCTGCCCCTCGCGATCACATCTCCTACCCTGACCTACGACTTTGGTGTGGGCGGGTATGTGTTCGGCAAGCTCGATAGCAAGGCGGCGGAGATTGTCTGGCGGACGGAGTTTGGCGATGCGCCCTATGCCAAATGGACGGTAGCCACGGTAGGGCGTGTGGATTATGTGGGGGAAGTAGAGACCGCCGAGGCATTTCTGCCGCAGCGCTGGTTCCACTTGATTGACAGCAACAAGGCGCTGGCGGTGGCGATTACAAAGCTGCCGGACGGCTGCCGGGAGATGACGGTGCGGCTGACAATTGAAGGCGACGTATCTATCGCGTTCAAGCTGGGCGAAACCGTTACCGGCCCGGCGGAGTCCGGCGTCTGCTACCACTTCCTGAACGACGTTCCGGCGATTGCCGCCGCGACGAACCCGCAGTCTATTTTGCTGCCGCCGGTAGTCGAGGTTTTGGAACCCCTCCCGCTCGTTCCTCGCTCCCTCCCCTGTTAGGGAAGGGCCACAGAGATACAGGCGAAAGACGGGGGCGCTCCCGTTACCAGTCTTGTTCTTTGCTGCCCTTCCCTAACAGGGGAGGGAGCGAGGAACGAGCGGGAGGGGTTCCTGATGCAGAGAGTATTTATTTTCCAGCCCGCATTTGGGCCAATTCGGCTTTGCGCTGCTCGCCGATCTTCTTCAAGGCATCCTGCCAGCCTTTCTCGTAGGGGCTGAGGGTCTTGGTGAGCGTTTCGGCAATAGCGAGGTTGCGGAACCATTTCTTGTTGGCGGAGACCACATACCAGGGAGCAGTCTTGGCGGCGGTCGCGCCGAGCGCGGCTTCGTAAGCGGATGTGTAGTCGTCCCAGAACTCGCGCTCGTGCCAGTCGCCGGCAGACAGCTTCCAGGCTTTCGTGGGGTCGTCTTCACGGGCCAGCAGGCGCGACTTCTGCTCGTCTTCGGTGATGTGCAGGAAGAACTTCATAATGATCGTGTTCTCGTCCGACAAGAGCTGCTCAAAGTCATTGATTAGCGCGTAGCGGCGCTTGATTTCGTCGCCGGTGACCAGCTTGTGAACGCGGGTCACTAGCACATCTTCGTAGTGCGAGCGGTTGAAAATCGTGATGCTGCCTTTGCCGGGCGTCTGCTTGTGAATGCGCCACAAAAAGTCGTGCGCGGCTTCGTCGGGCGTCGGCACCTTAAACGATGCCACGGCGCAGCCCTGCGGGTTGACATGGGACATGACGTGCGAGATGGTGCCGTCTTTCCCCGATGTGTCAAGACCTTGCAGCACAATCAAAACGCTGTGCGTTTGAGCGGCATACAAAAGTTCCTGCTGCTTTGCGAGCGTGTCCCCCAGTTTTGTCAGCTCGTCGTCCGCATCGCTTTTCTTGGCCTTTCCCGTGTCGTCCGGGTCGTAGTCACTTAATTTGATTGTCTGCGGCTTGTCCAGCGCAGTCGCATAGGCCATTTTCTTATTCCCCTCTCCTATTGTAGCATACCCAGCTAAACGACTGAGCGCACGACGCCGCCTTCCACGCGCAGGGCCGCGCCGTTGACGGCAGACGCCGCTTCGCTGCATACGAACGTGATCATCGCCGCGACTTCTTCCGGCGTCTCGAAGCGGTGCAGTAGGGACGACGGGCGGGATGTCTTGAAAAACTCTTTCTCTACAGCGTTCTCATCGCCGCCCTGCGCCTGCGCCATCTGCGTCAGCATCGTACTGACGCCTTGGGATTTGGTTGGGCCAGGCAGCACGGAGTTGACCGTGACGCCGGTGCCGACCGTCAGCTCCGCCAGCCCCCGCGCGACGGCAAGCTGGGCGGTCTTGGTCATGCCGTAATGAATCATCTCGGCAGGAATGTTGACGGCGGACTCGCTGGACACGAACACGATGCGCCCCCAGTTTCGGTCCTTCATCAAGGGGAAGTAGTGGCGCGAAAGCCGGACGCCGCTGAGAACATTGGTCTCAAAGAAGCGCAGCCAGTCGGCATCCGTAATGTCGGCAAACTCTTTCGGCTCAAAGATGCCCATGTTGTTGACGAGTATGTCTACTTGGGGAACCTGCGTGATCGCCTCCCCGCAGCCGTCCACCGTGCCTAAATCGGCAGCCACGCCGGACACTTTCTCGCTGCCAGTCTCGCTCTTAATCTTGCTCACGGCCTCGTCCACCCGCGCCGCCGTGCGTCCGTTGACCACGACCGACGCGCCTTCCCGCGCCAGTCCCAGCGCCGCCGCATAGCCGATGCCGGCGGTTGACCCTGTCACCAGCGCCGTTTTACCGTCTAATCCAAGCTGCATATTGTTTTTCCTTCAACTACTCACGGAACCTTTTTGGGTCTGCCGCTGTCACGCGACGGCAAACTCCGTGTCCCGCCGCATCCGCTCCGACTTAAACCCAAGCACAATGTCTTCTTTCGGAACGCCAAGTGCGACTAGCTCATTTGCGATTCCCTCTTCAGTCCCGTCACGGCGTATCCAGAGCTTGCCGTTCACAATGTCTACGTGCGCGACAGCATAGTGGATGCGTTTGCCTAAGTCACGCCCGAACGTAATCAACAAATAGCGGTCTTTCGTGCGATCGAACACGGTTTCAGAAGACAAATCCCCAAAGGCATAGGGAATAGCAGCGTATTCGTCAAAAATCTTCTCAATCGCTTCCCGATAAAAGTCTAGCTTATCCATTGAACGATCTCTTCCTCCACAGGGTCAAATCCAATAATCCGCGCAATCCCTTGTTCAATCAATAGCTGCCCAAGCGGTTCTTGAAAAACATCTTTGACCACTTCTTCCGGCACGGCAAGATACAAGGTACACTCCGGTTCACGCTGCGCCAGCACCACGCGGTAAAGCGTGAGCTGTCCGACTGCCTGTTCTAACTCGGCCATTTCCGACGGGCCGCCAAACCCTTTCACTTCCACAGCGATCTTCCGCCCCTCTTTTTCGGCGGCGACTAACTTCTCAGCGCCTAAATCCACATACAGTTTGCTGCCGCCATAGAGCAGATAAAACGGATCATGCGTAATTGTCCAGCCGTCTTTAATAAGAGCGTTTCGGACAGCATCATGGTATTTGTCTCTTGCAGGCATAACAGAGTATAGCACAGACAGGCAAAGAACCGCCGGGGGCCATTGGCCTCCGGCGGTTCTTATTGTCATTATGGGTTGGAACGGGGAGCTTAGAAGCCGCCCATGCCGGGCATTCCGCCGCCCATGCCGCCTCCGCCGCCCGCAGGCATCGAAGATGCCTTCTCGGGGCGCTCGGCGACGAGCGCTTCGGTGGACAGGATCAGGCCAGCGATAGAGGCCGCGTTCTGCAAGGCAGAGCGGGTCACTTTGGCCGGGTCCACGATGCCCTGGGCAACCAAGTCGCCGAACTCGCCGGTGGCGGCGTTGTAGCCCATGCCGGTATTCTTGATTTTCTCGACGATGACCGAGCCTTCGACGCCCGCGTTGTTTGCGATCTGGCGGGCCGGCTCTTCGAGAGCGCGGCGGATGATGTTGACGCCGACCTGCTCATCGCCTTCCAGATGCAGAGCGTCCAGAGCGCTGATGATCTTAATCAGCGTGGTGCCGCCGCCGGGAACGATGCCTTCTTCGACCGCCGCACGGGTGGCCGAAAGCGCGTCTTCAATGCGGTGCTTCTTTTCCTTCAGCTCGGTCTCGGTGGCCGCGCCGACCTGGATGACGGCGACGCCACCCGACAACTTGGCAAGCCGCTCTTGGAGCTTTTCTTTGTCGTAGTCGCTATCGGACTTGTCAATCTGCGCCTTGATCTGCGCGATGCGGCCCTGAATGGACGCGGCAGACCCCTTGCCTTCGACAATCGTGGTGTCGTCTTTGGTGACGGTGACACGCTTGGCGGAGCCGAGGTACGACTCGTCCACGTTCTTAAGCTGGATGCCCAAATCTTCGGTGATGAAGCGGCCATCGGTCAGGACGGCGATGTCTTCTAGCATGGCCTTCCGGCGGTCGCCGAAGCCCGGCGCTTTGACCGCAACGACGTTAAACGTGCCGCGCAGCTTGTTGACGACGAGCGTCGCGAGCGCTTCGCCGTCCACATCTTCGGCGATGATCAGCAGCGGGCGGCCCGAGCGGACGACGCTTTCCAGCACCGGCAGCATGTCCTGAATGTTGGAGATTTTCTTCTCGAAGATCAGGATATACGGGTCATCTAAGACGGCCTCAAGCCGCTCGGCGTCGGTGACGAAGTAGGGTGAGATATAGCCCTTGTCGAACTGCATTCCTTCAACCAGCTCAAGCGTGGTCTGGGTGCCTTTGGACTCTTCGACGGTGATGACGCCGTCTTTGCCAACTTTGTCCATAGCGTCCGCGATCAGCTCGCCGATGAGCTGAATTTTGGCGGAGTTTGTCGCAACCTGGGTGATGGACTCTTTGCCCTGCACCTGCACGGCAAGCGTCTTAATCTCGGCGACAGCCGCTTCGACGGCCTTGTCAATGCCGCGCTTGACTGCCAGCGGATTGGACCCAGCGGCGACGTTCTTCAGGCCTTCGCGGACAATCGCCTGAGCCAGGACCGTCGCGGTCGTAGTGCCGTCACCGGCCACGTCGTTTGTCTTGGACGCGACTTCGCGCACAAGCTGTGCGCCCATGTTTTCGAACTTGTCTTCGACTTCAATCTCTTTTGCAATCGTGACGCCGTCGTCTACCAGGGAAGGTGAGCCGAACTTCTTCTCTAAAACAACGTAGCGTCCGCGTGGTCCAAGCGTCACTTTGACCGCATCGGCCAGGGTGTTGACGCCGCGCTCCAGCGCCCGGCGGGCCTGCTCGTCAAACAATAATTCTTTGGCTGCCATAGTGTCTGTGTTCTCCTGTGAATCGCTTGATTCTTGAATTGCTTAGTTCAAAATGCCCATCACGTCGCCGGCCGTCAGGATAATGACTTCCTCGCCGCCGACCTTGATTTCCGTGCCGCGATACTTCGCGTAAACAATTTTGTCGCCGACCAGCACGTCAACCGTGCTCAGCTTGCCGGTGTCCAGCATCTTGCCAGGTCCGACAGCCAGAACTTCGCCCTGCTGGGGCTTTTCCTGGGCGGTCTCCGGCAGGATAATACCGCCGCTGGTCTGGGTTTCGGCTTCCAGCGCCTTGATGACGATGCGGTCTCCGAGTGGTTTCAACATGATCTGACCTCCTTCAGTGGGTGTCTCTTTTTAGCAGTGTCGCGGAATTGAATTCCGAGCAGTATTATACTTCCGTTTTAGCACTCGTGTCAAGAGAGTGCTAAAGCCAGCACCAAAAAGAAACGGGCGGCGGCATAGATGCCGCCGCCC
>JAABUO010000504.1_pt1 | contig 74503 bp, 66 predicted proteins | sample 5559291 | NCBI WGS metagenome assembly JAABUO01 (sample SAMN10711878, study PRJNA513372) | rock metagenome | isolation source: Antarctica rocks | place: Antarctica: Victoria Land, Finger Mt sud
AGTTGATGGAGGCCGAGGCCGTGGCGGACAAGTCGGCCGTGGATGCGTTTTTCGAAGATGGGGCCGAAGAGGAGGTAGTCGAAGCCGGCGAGGGCGGCCGAGCGGAGGTCTTCGGGGGTGTGACAGGAGATGCTGGTGAGGGGCGGGGGGAGGCCGGCGGTGGCGAAGGCGTGGCGGGCGAGGGCGAGACCAACCGGGCCGGAGTTGCCGGGGAGATGGATGCCGTCGGCGTGGACGGCTGCGGCGAGGTTGGCGGGGCCATTGAGGAGGATGCTCGGGGGGGTGGGGTTGGTGTCCTGGTCCGTGGTTCGGAGGTTGGCGTGGAGGGTATTGAGGATGCGGCGGGCGAGTGTTTCGAGAGCGGGGAGGGAGAGGTCTTTTTCGCGGATCTGGATGAGGTCTGCCTCTCCCTGGGCGAGGCGGTGGGCGTAGGCGATGAGGGCATTTTGGCGCTGTTGTTCTTCGCCCGAAAACATATGGCGGTCGGTGATGGCGTAGCGCAGCATTCGGGTTAGTCTAGTGCTGTCCGGGATGGCCGGTGTTGACAGCTGGCGGTATTATGCTTCTTGGATGGCGCCCCAGGTCAGGAACTGGACTCCCGGGGCGTAGGCAGGACCACTGTTGCTGCTGTTTCTCGAGGTTGTCCCTCGGGGGGAGCGCACCGATTATTGAAGAGAGAACCTCCTCCCGCATGAGCAGTGTTTACGATTTGATCGTTATAGGTTCCGGTCCCGCGGGCCAGCGCGCGGCTATTTATGGCGCGAAGCTGGGGAAGAAGGTCGCGCTGGTGGAGATGCGCGAGGTGGTGGGCGGAGCGTGCATCAATACGGGCACAATTCCGTCGAAGACGATGCGGGAGGCGGTGCTCCACCTATCGGGGTACAACTACAAATCGATCTACGGCATGAACTACCGGGTGAAGGAACGGATCACGATGGCGGACCTGGCATTCCGGGTGCAGCACGTGATCAAGACCGAGGTGGATGTGACGGAGGCGCAGCTCTCGCGCAACAACATCGAGATGCTGGTGGGGACGGCGAGCCTGGAGGATGCGACGCACGTAAAGGTGACGAACTCGCGCGGGTCGACGGTGTACGAGGCGAAGAACATTTTGATCGGGACGGGGACGAAGCCGGCGAGCTCGCCCAAGGTGGCGATCAACGGGTACAGCATCATCAACTCGGACCAGGTGCTGGACCTGAAGAATTTGCCGAAGACGCTGATCGTGGTGGGCGGCGGCGTGATCGGGGTGGAGTACACGTGCATGTTTTCGGCGCTGGGTGTGCGGGTGACGCTGATTGAGCGGCGGCCGCGGCTGCTGGAGTTCGCGGACCAGGAGATTATTGAGGCGCTGAGCTACCATCTGCGCGACTCGCGGGTGACGATGCGGCTGAACGAAGAGGTCGAGTCGGTGGAGCAGAACCCTGACGGAACGGTGAACGCGAATCTGGAATCGAAGAAGCGGGTGCAGGGAGATGCGCTGCTGTATGCGGTTGGGCGGCAGGGGAATGTGGATGAGCTGAACCTCCAAGCGGTGGGGATCGAGGCGGACAGTCGCGGGCGTATCCCGGTGGATAAGGACTTCCGGACGAAGTGTCCGACGATCTTCGCGGTGGGCGATGTGATTGGGTTTCCATCGCTGGCTTCGGTGTCGATGGAACAGGGACGGGTGGCGGCGGCGCGGGCGTTTGGGGACGAGACGATCCTATCGAACCCGAGCTTTTATCCTTACGGGATCTGGACGATTCCGGAGATCAGCTTCCTGGGCAAGACCGAGGAGCAGTTGACGGAGGAGGATGTGCCGTACGAGGTGGGCGTGGCGTACTACCGGGAGATTGCGCGCGGTCAGATTCGCGGTGATACGACTGGGAGGCTGAAGCTGATCTTCCACCGGGTGACGCACACGCTGCTGGGGGTGCATATTATTGGCGAGGGTGCGAGCGAGCTGGTGCACATTGGGCAGGCGGTGATGGCGCTAGGCGGAAAGCTGGACTATTTCGTGGATACGGTGTTCAACTATCCAACCCTGGCTGAATGTTATAAAGTGGCGGCGTTCAATGGGTTGAACCGCGTGAGCAAGTTCGAGTAGACGCGAGTCAAGTTCGAGTAGGGACCGGCGGCTCCGGGAAGAAGCGCAATCGAGACCCGAGGGGGGTTGAAGCATGACGAAGTCCACCGGCGCCAAGTCGATCGGAGTGGTTTTATCTGATCGTATCCTGACATCCCTGGTTGTTGACCACAAGCTATCCGGGCCGGTGCAGTCGTTTCCGGAGAACCAGGACGACGAGCACGCGCTGGTGGAGCTGCATACGGACTCGCTGACGAAGACGCTTTGCGAGCAGATTGTGCGGGCGGCGAATGGGGCGAAGGACATCAGCGCGGTGGGGGTGGCGCTGCCTGGATTGATCAAGAACAACGTGGTGGAGGAGGCTCCGAATCTGCCGCAGCTGAAGGGAGCGCGGATTGGGGAGCTGCTGGCGACCCATCTGGAGGGCCAGGGGGTGACGGCTCCAGTGACGATTTTAAACGACGCGGATGGTGTCGCGGCGGGTCTGGCGACCGAGCACGGGAAGCTGGACAGCATGATCCGGGTGTGGACGCTGGGGGTTGGGATCGGATTTGGGCGGTACCCGTTTGCGCCGGGAGTGTGGGAGGGCGGCCACACGGTGGTGACGCTCGACGATAAGGAAAACTATTGCGGGTGTGGCGGGCGGGGTCACATGGAAGGCATCATGGGCCACCGGGCGATGCGTCTGCGGTTTCTGGACATGGAGCCGGAGGAGGTCTTCCAGATGGCGAACGACCGGGAAAGCCCCGATGCGCGCTGCCTCGACTTCAAGCGCCTGTGGCACAAGGCGCTGGCGGCGGCGACGGCCTCGTCCATTCATCAGAGTGGGCCTGGAAAGTTTTTCGTGACGGGCTTCAATGCGCGCTTTCTGGACCTGCCGATGCTGCGGGATTACCTGCAGCAGATGGTGAAGATGAGCCCGCTCCAGAGTTACTCGGTGGAGATTGTGCCGGATGTGCCGGAGACGCGGCTAATTGGAGCGGCGGTGATGGCGGAGCAGGCGAGCAGGCGATAACTCCGGACCGGGCCTGCGGGGGAGGGGTGACTGCGGAGGACGGGTTACCACCGCACAAGAGGTGGGTACCGGTCCGTCACTGCGGAAGTGACAGGGGCTGCGGGCGGGGAGCACGGTAGGAATCAAAATCTTGATCGTGCCGAGATCGCCGACGGAACTAAGTTGCGCGACCGGAGTTTGTACAGATCGAGGTACGGGCTATGCGTGACTCGGGAAACAGACTGGGAGCCAAAGTTCTTCTGAGGTCGGTGCTCGGGACCGGAGCTTTGCTGGTGGGTTTGGCGGGATGCAGGAGCCAGCAGCCGGGCATGGTCGCCATTAACAACAGCGGCCTGGACCCGGCGGACGCGAATCTGGCTCAGGTTTCGGGCGTGTCGGATGCGGGGATACCGGTGAGTGGCGGGATGTACCCGCCGGTTCGGGGATCGCAGAGGCTGCTGGAGATGGATGGGCGCGGGTTCGATTTGCGAGGGTTTGATTCGCGCGGGGTTTCGGGAACGGGGCGGGTTCTGGGTGCCCGCATGACGAATGCGAGCCAGCAGCAGGCAGTGGAGTACCCGCAAAATGTCGCGCAGAACGATGCGCCGATCGAGCGCAGACGGACGCAGGGAGTTCCGGCTCCTGATGCGAGCTACCCGAGGCAGGACGATCCGGGTTCGGGGTACGCGACCGCGGGATACCCAAGCCAGACCAACCCAAATGACGGGTACGCGAACGACAGTCAGGAGTATGGGCGGCAGAGCTATCCAGCGGATGGAGGGTATGGGAGGTCGAGTGCTCCGCAGCAGGACGCGGGGCAGTGGAGCGATGGGGAAGACGAAGCGTACAACCAGGTGACGGAGCAGGCGGACCCGCCGCCGCCGCCGCTGCCTGTGTACGATCAACCACCAGCGCCGGCCCCAAACTATCTTTGGACGCCGGGCTACTGGAGCTATGCGCCCGGGGGGTACTACTGGGTTCCGGGGGCGTGGATCGCGGCGCCTTACACAGGGGCGCTGTGGACGCCGGGATACTGGAGCGTGTGGCACCATCGCTACGGCTATCACCCAGGGTATTGGGGCCGGCACATCGGATTCTACGGGGGTGTGGTGTACGGTTTCGGCTACTACGGCTCGGGCTACCACGGTGGATACTGGCGCGGAAACGACTTCTGCTACAACGAGGCGGTGAATCGGGTCAACGTGTTGAATGTGCGCAATGTGTATAACCGCAGCGTGATCGTGAACAACACGGTGATCAACAACACGATTGTGAACCACCAGAATGTAACCTTGAACCGGGTGAGTTACAACGGTGGGCAGGGCGGGGTGCAGGCTCGACCCGCGCCGGCGGAGATTGCGGCGTATCGCGGGCCGCGGGTTCCGGCGATGACGTCGCAGCTGCTGAACCAGCGGAGCGCGGCGCAGAATCGGCAGCAGTTCTTCCGGGAGAACGGAGGCCGGCCGGCGGTTTCGGCGGCTCCACGGCCGTTTGCCGCGGACCGGGTGGCGGCGCCGGCGGTGGTGCGAACGGCGCTGGATGCGCCTCGGGGAGGAGGTGTCGCGGTTTCGCAGCCACTGGGGGGGCTGCCACAACTTGGGGTGGTTCGGCCGGGGCCGACGGAGCTTCGGCCGGGGGTGCAGAGCCAGATGCGGCCGGGGCTCGACGAGCAGAGATCTCTTTCGGGATCGAATCCGCAAGGGCAGCGGGTGCTGGACCTGCAGCAGCGCGCGCAGCAGACCGCGGCTTCTCAGCAGGGCGGGGTCGCCCAGCAGCGTCTCGAGGAGATCCAACGTCAGCAGGCGCTTCAACGTCAGCAGGAGTTGCAGCGTCAGCAGGGCTTAGCGCGGCAGAACCCCGGGTCGCAGAACCTGGGTCGGCCGGGGTCGGCCCAGCAGAGTGTTGGGCTGCAGCGCACCTCCGCGGGCCAGGGTGTGCCGGCTCCGCTGGGGAGGACGGACGTGGGGTCGCAAAGGGCCGCTCCTGGCCAACCCCTGCCCTTGCCGCAGAGTGGAGCGGTGCTGAATCCGCAGCGTGTGCAGGAACAACAGCGGGTGCTTGATGGGCAACGCGTCCAGGAGCAGCGTGTGCAGCAGCAGCGGGTGTTCGAGCAACAACAGCAACAGCGGGTGCAGCAGGCGCAGCTTCCACAGAATCGCGTGATTGGACAGGCGCAACCAGCGATGCAGCCGAGTGGAACGGTGTTGGACGCGCAGCGCGTGCAGGAGCAACAGCGGATTTTTGACGGGCAGCGCGTGCAGGAGCAACAGCGGGTGCAGGAGCGACAACGGGCACAGGAGCAGCAGGTTCAGGAACAGCGTGTGCAGCAGCAGCGGGTTCTTGCGCAGCAGCAAGAGCAGCGCGTCCAGCAGGTGCAGCAGCAGAGGCAGATACCGCAGAACGGAACGGACTGGCAGCAGCAGCGTGTGCAAGTTGAGCAGCAGCAGAGATCGCAAAATACTCAGCAGGTGCAGCAGCAGAGAGCGATGCAGCAGGACCAGGCGCGTGCCCAGCAAGAGCAACAGAGACAACAGCGGCAGAGCATTGCCCTGCAGCAGCAATCGCGAGGTGCGCAGCAGGCGCAGTACCAGCAGCAGCGAGCACTGCCTCAGGAGCAACCTCGAATCCAACAGCAGGCGCAATACCAGCAGCGAGCTGTGCCCCAGGAGCAGCCACGGATGCAGCAGCAAAGGCAGGCTCCCCAGGAGCAGCGGGGACCTCAGCCGCAGCAAAGGGTACAGGGCGAGCAGGGGCGGGGACGGTAGATCTCTTTCTGGAGGAGGCGCGCTGGGGCGGACACGTCTGTTCTACGGCGGCTTTGCGAGCTGACGACGGGCCGTTTCAACGCTTTCTGATCAAACGTTCGTCATTTGTTGAGCCCTGCGAAGAAGACGGGGGAGGGATGCATTCCTGAAGCTTAGGTCCAGCGGCATCCGAATCAACTGGAGGCGGCGCGACGTCGCCGTCCAAGAAGATTCATGGGAGACGATTCGCATATGCCGACGACACGATTTGAGACCACACTGAAGGCCCTGAAAGAGGGCGCCAAGTTATTCACCGCAGAGAAGGCGGTCACGAATATCGAGGGGTGGGAGGAGTACCTCTCGAAGCATGATCATCAGGGCGTCAAAGCCGTTGTGACCGATCTTGGCAAGCTCAAGAAACTGCTGCAGGCCAAGGAGCTCGAAGGGGAGGCGATCAAGAGCCTGCTGCACAAGCTGGGTAAGGACACGATCGCGGTCGCCGGCAAGGAAGAGGGTGGAGTGTCGAGCAAGATCAAGGAGCTTGGCGAGGTTCTGGCGGGCGCTTAGAGGGTACGAGCGTGTTATAGGCGGCCGTCTTCGGGCGGCTGCTTTTTGTTTGTGCGGTGGATGAGGCGGAGGGTCAGGCGGCCAGCTGCACCACGAGGATGGCGTTGAGCACGATGACGACGGAGACGATGGTCCAGCCGGCGATGCGGGTGCGGGTGGCGCTGGCGAAGGTCTCCATGACCGAGCGGCGGCCGGTGAGGATGAGCAAGGGAATAAGGGCGGCGGGAAGGGTGAAGCTGAGGACGACCTGCGAGAGGGTGATGATCTTAAGCGGCTTGAGGCCCATGGCGATGACGAGGAGGGCGGGGATGATGGTGATGAGGCGGCGGAGGAAGATGGGGAACTTGATATCGAGGAAGCCTTCGATGATGACCTGGCCGGCCATGACGCCGACGGTGGAGGAGGACAGGCCGGAGCAGAGGAGGGCGATGGCGAAGGCGGTTGCGGCGAGCGGGCCGAGGAGTGGGCCGAGGGTGTGATGGGCGACCTCGACGTCGTCGACGACGACACCGTGGGTGAAGGCGACGGCGGCCATGATGAGCATGGCGGAGTTGATGAGCCAGGCACCGTTCATGGCGGCGAAGACGTCGATGAGTTCGAAGCGGAGGAAGCGGAGGCGGGCACTTTCGCCAGGGCCGCTGCTGCGCGAGGGACTGGGTGCCGGGTCGGCTGCGGCTAGTTCTTTGAGACGGGGCTGGACGAGTGCCGAGTGGAGATAGACGACGTGGGGCATGACGGTTGCGCCGAGCATGCCGACGGCGAGGTAGATGCTTTGGTGGAAGCTCGATGAGGAGGAGGCATCGAGGGTGGGGAGAAGGGTATGGATGGCGACCTGATGCCAGTCAGGATGGGCAAGAAAGACCTCGAAGCCGTAGCAGAGGCCGATGATGCCGACGAAGGCCATGACGCCGCGCTCGAGCCAGCGGAAGCCGGCGAGATCGAGGGCGAGGATGGCGAAGACGAGGACGGTGGAGACGAGCGCGGCGGCAAAGAGGGTCTGGGTGTAGCTCCAGCCGCGGGCAAGGAGGGCGGGGCCGAAGAGCAGGTAGAGGCCGAGGGCGGCGCCGAGGAACTCGGCGAGATCGGTGGCGATGGCGGCGACCTCGGCGGCGATCCAGAGGGAGACGGTGGTGCGGCGGCTGAAGTGCTTGCGGCAGTTCTGCGGGAGGGTGAGGCCGGTGACGATGCCGAGCTTGGCGGAGAGGTACTGGATGAGGGTGGCCATGGCGTTCGACCAGAGGAGCACCCAGAGGAGGCGATAGCCGAAGCGGCTGCCGCCCTCGATGTTGGTGGCGAAGTTGCCGGGGTCGATATAGGCGACGCTGGCGACGAAGGCGGGACCGAAGTAGCTCCACATCTCTTTGCGGCGGAGGCGCAGACCTCCGAAGGTCGAGGTGGTGGCGGTTGCCGCCGCGAGGGCGGCCGGGGACGCTTTGAGCTCTGTGACTTCCTTCGCGATGGTGTCCTTTGAACCCATAGAGCGGTGTGTGCGGTTGTTATTCCCACGGTGGGAGTGTGACTGGAGATGAATAGCCTACATATTAGGTATACCTAATATGGATGAAATGAGTCAAACTGGAGTCTGGAGATTTTGAGCATGGCGGCAAGCACGAGAGCCCGCGGGAGTAGCGAATCCATTGATAACTACCTGAAGGCTGTTCTGGATCTGAGCGGTCGGGAGGAGCGCCGCGTCTCCAGCAAGCAGCTGGCGGAGCGGCTGGAGGTTGCAACAGCTTCGGTAACAAATATGTTGCAGAAGCTGGCTGCGTCTGTGGTGCCGCTGGTGGAGTATGAGCGCCATCGCGGTGTTCTGCTATCTCCTGCTGGACGGCGTCGTGCGCTGGAAATTTTGCGGCACCATCGGCTGATCGAGACGTTTCTGTACGAGGTTCTGGACTACCCTCTCGAAGAGTTGCACGACGAGGCGGAGCGTCTGGAGCATTTCATTTCGGAGCGATTTGAGGAGCGGATTGCGTCGAAGCTAGGGCATCCGACGAGCGATCCGCATGGCCATTCCATTCCGACGAGGGATGGAGAGATGCCGGAGCAGTCTTCGATTCCGCTGACGGAGGTGCAGGCGCTGGGTGATTTCCGGATTGAGAGCATCTCGGACCGGGATGCACGGGTGCTGCGGTTTCTGGAGGCGAACGGGGTGGCCCCTGGGGTGCGGATGAGGGTAAAGCGGCAGAGCGCGAGGGAGGGTTACACGGTGAGTATCGGGCGATCGACGAAGGTGTTCGAGATCTCGCCGGCGCGCGCACGCGAGGTGCGGGTGTTGCCGGAGGCGGCTGCTGCGGGGGAACGCTGAGGTGATGACGATGGAGGCGCGATGAAGGTGCTGGTGATTGGCGGGGGTGGGCGGGAGCATGCGCTGGTGTGGGCGCTGCGGCGATCGGCGCGGGTGGACGAGGTGGTGTGCGCCCCGGGAAATGCGGGCATCGCGGGGCTGGCTCGATGCGTTGCGCTGGATGTGAACGACGTGCTGGCAACGGTTGCGGTGGCAGAGGCGGAGATGCCGGGGCTGGTGGTAATCGGGCCGGAGGCGCCGCTGTCGCTGGGCGTGGTGGACGAGTTGCAGGCACGGGGTCTGCGGGTGTTTGGGCCGACGCGGGAGGCGGCACAGCTGGAGAGCAGCAAGTCGTTTGCGAAGGAGTTTATGCGCAAGAACGACATAGGGACGGCAGCCTACGCGGTGTGCACGACGACCGACGAGGTAAAGGGGGCGCTGAGGGATTTTCTGGTTCCGGTCGTGGTGAAGGCTGACGGGCTAGCGGCGGGAAAGGGCGTCGTGATCTGCCAGACGCACCACGAGGCGGAGGCCACGGCGGCCGGGATGTTTTCGGGAGAGCTGCTGGGCGTCGAGGTGGGCGATGTGGTGATCGAGGAGTTCCTGGTGGGCGAGGAGTTGAGCTTTTTTGCGTTGTGCGACGGAAGGACGGCTGTGCCGATCGCGGCGGCGCAGGACCACAAACGCGTGGGGGAAGGGGACACGGGGCCGAATACGGGAGGGATGGGGGCGTATTCGACGGATGAGCTGATGGGCACGGAGATGCGAGCCTGGCTGACGAGGAATGTGGCGCAGCGGGTGGTGGACGGGATGCGGGAGCAGTGGAGCGAGTTCCGGGGCGTGCTTTTCTGCGGGATGATGATGGTTCCGCGGAGGGACGGGACGGTGGAGCCGATGGTGCTTGAGTTCAATACGCGGTTTGGCGATCCGGAGACGGAGGCGCTGATGGTGCGGCTGGAGACGGATGTCGTGGACCTGATGGAGGCCGCGGTGGATGGGACGGCGGATGCTTTGGAGGTGCGGATGAGGCCGGGCGCGAGTGCGTGCGTGATTGCGGCGAGCGGCGCGTACCCGGGCGGGTATGCGAGCGGAAAGGTGATTTCGGGGTTGGAGGATGTGGGCGAGGGGGTGGAGATCTTTCACGCGGGGACGGCTGAGCGGAATGGCCAAGTGGTGACGGCGGGAGGACGTGTGCTGGGGGTGACGGCCGCATCCGAGCAGGGGCTCGAAGAGGCGTTGCGTAAGGTGTATGCGGCGATGGGGAAGATCAGCTTTGAGGGGATGCAGTATCGGCGGGATATTGGGTGGCGGGCTTTGGGGGACGGACGATGACCGCGCTGCGTGGAGACGACAGATTACCTATGGATTCACTCTGAGTTGTCTGGACGGTCGGCGGGAGGGTGTCCGGTGGCTTTGACCGGGGCCACCTGGATGATCTAGAGTTCGGGGCATGATGACACGATCTTGCACAGCCGTGTGTGTGCTGTTGTTGGCGGCGGCTACGGGTTGGACGCAGGCGGTGACGCGGCCGGAGATTACGGGGATTGCGTTTGTGCGGTTTTATGCCAGCGACCCGGTGGCGGCGAAGGCGTTCTATGGCGGGCGGCTGGGCCTGGTGGAGGCGGATGGGCCGGGTGGCACGATGCGGTTCGCGGTCGGGATGCGGCAGAGGATTGAGGTGCAGCCGCTCCCTTCCGTCTCTGGGCCTGCGCCGAAGAGCAAGCTGGCCGAGGTGGGATTTTTGACCAAGGATGTCGCCGGAATGAGGGTCTTTCTTGAGCGGCATGGCCTGCAGGTGCAGGACGAGGGCAAGGACCAGATTGCCACGACGGATCCGGAAGGCAACGCTGTGGCGTTCGTGCAGGAGTCGCGCGCGGCGGCGGGACATCCGACGGAGATGGCGGCGGTGGGTAAGGCGGGCTCGCCGACGTCGCGGCGCATTATCCATGCGGGATGGCAGGTGCACGATCGCGATGCAGAGAATGCGTTTTACCTGAAGCTGCTGGGATTCCGGCCGTACTGGTTTGGCGGGATGAAGGAAGGAGTGGTGGATTGGGTGAGCCTCCAGGTGCCGGAGGGCACGGACTGGGTGGAGTACATGCTGGGCGGCGGTGCTGAACCGAGCTCAAAGCAGATGGGCGGGATGAACCATGTCAGCCTTGGAGAGAAGGATATCGACGACGCGACGAAGCAGTTGATGGCGAATGGATGGACGGACGCGGCGACGCGCAAGGTGCAGATGGGCAAGGATGGGAAGATGCAGCTGAATGTATTCGATCCGGACCTGACGCGGGTGGAGTTTATGGAGTTTCAGCCGCGGCAAAAGGCGTGCTGCTCGGAGGCTACGGCGAAACATCCGACGGGGGATGCGGAGTAGGCGGGGGGAGCGCCTCGTGGGGCCTGGCTTCGGTGCCGGTATTTCGCCGTTGCAGCCTAATGACGCGGCACTCCCGCTTCCAAGGGAAGCACGTTGGACAGCCCCGGAGCGTCAGCCCAGACTGTACGTAAGACCAAGCCAAACGGAACGAGATCAAAGTAGGGTTATGACGCTGCTGATGAGGAGAGTGGATCCTGGCGCTCTCTCCCTCAGCAGGGCGCACGCCCAATTACGGCATTCCCAACCCGTGGTAGGACAGGAATCGAGTTCGTTAGCAAACACAGCAAAGTCCTGTTCTTTGAACAGGACTTTGCTGTATGGCGCGACGACGGGCGTTGATCCTAGCGAGTGATGTTGTCGACAGCATCGCTGACGGCATGAGCGGCTTTGCCGACGGCGTCCTTGGCGGTTCCGGCAATCTGGTTGCCCGAACCTTCCGCGGCGAGGTCGTCGTTGCCAGCGAGGTTTCCGACGCCTTCCTTGAAGCGTCCGCCGACTTGGTTGGCGGTGCCGGAGGCACGCTGTCCCGTGCCCCAGTTGCTGGCCTTGCGGGAGAAGCGGCGAGCGCCCGAGGTGAGGTCGTTGGCGGCATCCTCGGCGGCGTTGCTGCCCGTGTTGTAGGTGTATTCATTGGAGCCGTTGAGGAGGATATAGGCACCGATTCCGAGGCTTGCGCCCGCGGCGATCCAGAAAAATTTGTTCATGGTATGTGCTCCAATTCTTGCGCGCCTGTAGGTGCGGGCGGGTCGCATTGCGCTGCTACAGAACTTAGATGCGGTCTCTGGATGGGGTGGATGGCCGGGCGGTGGGCTAGGCGAGGACGGTTGCGGGGAGGATCTCTTCGACGTCGACCCATTGGGTGGGGTAGTCGCCGGTGTAGCAGGCGGTGCAAAAGGAGGCGGGGGAGAGTCCGGAGGCGGGCTCGCCGGTGGTGCAGGAGTGGGTGAGGCCGACAAGGGAGAGGTAGGCGAGAGAGTCGGCTTCGATGAACTGGCGGACCTGCTCGATGGTGTTGTTGGCGGCGATGAGGTCTTTTTTCGAGGGGGTGTCGACGCCGTAGAAGCAGGGGCTGATGGTGGGCGGGCAGGAGATGCGGAGGTGGACCTCGGTGGCTCCGGCGGCTCGGCACATGCGGACGATCTTGCGGGAGGTGGTGCCGCGGATGATGGAGTCGTCGATGAGGATGATGCGCTTGCCTTCAAGGAGATTGCGGACTGGGTTGAGCTTCATGCGGACGCCGAAGTCGCGGACGCGCTGCTCGGGCTGGATGAAGGTGCGGCCGACGTAGTGGTTGCGGATGAGGCCGAAGTTGAAGGGGATGCCGGACTCGGCGGCATAACCGAGGGCGGCGGTGACGCCGGAGTCGGGGACGGGGACGACGAGGTCTGCTGACACGCCGGATTCTCTGGCGAGCTGGCGGCCCATCTCGTCGCGGGACTTCTGGACGGGGCGGCCGTAGATGCGGGAGTCTGGCCGGGCGAAGTAGACGTGCTCGAAGATGCAGGAGGCGTGGGGGGTGGAGGCGGGGGCGTAGCGGCGGCTGGTGACGCCGTCTTCGGAGACCATGATGAGCTCGCCGGGCTCGACATCGCGCTCGTACTTGGCGTGGAGGAGGTCGAAGGCGCAGGTTTCGGAGGCGAAAACGAAGGTGTCGGGGGCGCCGTTTTCGCCGGGGATGCGACCCATGGAGAGGGGGCGGAAGCCGTGGGGGTCGCGGGCGGCGAAGATGCGGTTGCGGGTCATCATGACGATGGAAAAGGCGCCATCGACCTCGGCGAGCGCGTCGGCGATGGCGTCGACGAGGGTGGTCTGGTGGGAGTGGGCGATGAGCTGGACGATGATCTCGGAGTCGGAGGTGGTGGAGAAGACGGCGCCATCGCGCTCGAGGCGGGCTTTCGATGTCCCTAGATTTACCAGGTTTCCATTATGGGCGATGGCGATGAGGCCCTTGGTGGAGTCGACGGAGATGGGCTGGGCGTTGAGGAGGGCGGAGTCGCCGGTGGTGGAGTAGCGGGTGTGGCCGATGGCGATGTGGCCGGGGAGCCGGGCGAGGACGGGGTCGGTAAAGATTTCGGAGACGAGGCCCATGCCCTTGATGTCGGTAATGGCGTTTTGCTGGCGGCCGTTCGAGACGGCGATGCCGGCGGACTCCTGCCCGCGATGCTGGAGGGCGTAGAGGCCCCAGTAGGTGAGGCGGGCGGCGTCGGGGTGGTTGTAGATGGCCATGACGCCGCAGTGTTCGCGGAGCTTGTCGAAGCGCTCTTCGGCGGGGGTGGAGTCTTCGCGGCCGAGATGCTCATCCTGAAGGGGAACGGGGGGACTCTGACTGGCTATCAACGGCAATAACTCGGGCTCGATTCGTTTAAGGAAAGTTGCGTCAACTGCATTGAGGTCAACGACGTCGACAAAGATGGGTAGGTCGGATTCGGAGAGCTCATATTTCAGATCGGCGTATTCGGAAAAGGTAAGCTTCTGGCCTCCGCCCACTGCCAGGTCAAGGTCGGAACGCCGCCGCGCTCTGCCCTTGGCTCTCGATCCAAATACATAGACAGGACGCCCAGGCAACAGGCGGCGTAGAATGCCTTCCACAATGGCCCGATCCCGTTGTGCCAGATCCAGCGCTCGCTCAGCCATGTTCCTCCAGCCTCCGTTCAAGATTGTTCAAGGGAACGTGGGCCTCCTCAGAGAAGTCCCCCAGTTGCGAGGTGATCGCGAGCGCAACATCCTCGCGGTAGGCATGTACGGTCCGTCCGCGATTCTCGCGGAAGCGCTTCCATTCCGGCCAACCGGTACGCAGTAATCCCTCCTGATCGCCGCGACGGATCAAATCTTGAAAAAAATAGCTCTGGACCTCTGACCCTGTTATCGCCTTATGAAGGAGGAACTTCGTCATTGTTTTGACGGCCATCTCGAACGTCAGCTCAAACGTTTTGACTAAGGAGTACCGGATCGCGATGTCACCCGCTTCTGTCGGATACCTGGCAAGGAGTAGATCGAAGTCGTGGAGACAGGAGCGTAAGGCCGAAAGATCAGCTTGAGTGAAGTCGTCCATTTCGCTCATGCGAGAACCTCGGCGGCTAGCTGGGATTCGAGGGTGTTGGAGTAGGCGGCGCGGAGGTCCGTGAGCGATTGCGAGATGACGGTGTCTTTTTCCCACTGAATACAGAACGAATCAGCTTGAGTCGTGCCGATCGGGAGAACAACGTACTTGGAATCTTTTTCGATGCGCCTCATCACGGTGTCAGCGTTTGCGGCACTGCAAGTAATGATCACCGAACCGATACGTTCTCCAAAGAGAGCTTCTGTTGCGCTCACATCGCCACCATCGGCCCAGAACCCGGCATCAATACCGATACGCCCTGCGATCGCAGCCTTTGCCAGAGTCACAGCAATTCCACCACTGCCGACGTCAGTCATCGAATGCACCAAAGCCGCTTGAGCTAGATCTTGTAAAAGCACATTGCAATAAGCAGCGGATTCAAGATTGATCAGAGGGAGCGTTCCAAATATCCCGCCACCCATTGAGCGAACAAGCTCGGAACTACCGAGCTCTCTACGCCAATCGTCGCTTTGTTGATTCATGAGTGCAACGAGGACGTAGTCGCCAACTTGCTGGAAGCTGTTGGGGACGGCTTTGGTGACGTCATCGAGGAGGCCGACTACGCCGATGACGGGGGTGGGGTAGATGCCCTCGCCGCGGGTCTCGTTGTAGAGGCTGACGTTGCCGCCGGTGATGGGGGTGTTGAGGGCGGTGCAGGCTTCGGCGATCCCATCAATGGCTAACGACAGCTGCGCCATTATCTCGGGCTTTTCCGGGTTGCCGAAGTTGAGGCAGTTCGTGGCGGCGACGGGGGTGGCTCCGGTGCAGGCGACCTTGCGGGCGGCTTCGGCGACGGCGTGCATGGCTCCGAGTTTGGGGTCGAGGAAGCACCAGCGGCCGTTGCCGGCGAGGGCCATGGCGAGGCCGCGCTCGGGGCGTGTTGTCTGTTGCTGGTTGTTCAGTGCCGATGGAAGTGGATTGTCGACCGTGTTGTTGGCGGCTGGAGGTCGAAGTTCGCTCGAGATCGCACCGCTAACTGGAAGAGCGGCGGAGCTTCGGCCGAGGTTAGGGGAGGCGATCGACGAGGCGGGAGCAGGGGATAGGGATGCGGCGGAAGCCGAGGTGCTCGGCAGCCAGCTCGCAGCTTCGGCTGTGAGATCGGCAGGGCTGGACGTGACGTTGCCGGGGATGGCGGGCTCGGGTGCCGCGAGGGAAGACGTATCGTGGGTGGCGTCGGGGGCGACGACCGGGTTCGCGGCGTCTTCGTTGCCGGTCTTGAGGGTGGCTTCGCCCTCGGGCGTGGAGCCAGTGACGAAATTGACGATCTGGCCGAGGATGCTGTGGTCCGCGGCGACAGGATCGAGACCCATGGAGCTGGCAAGGTGCTCGGCGGCAGTGGGCGTTACGGTCGCGCCGTGGTGGGTGGCCGGTGCCGGGTGGGCGCCGCCGCCGGTGCCCTTGATGCGGATAACGCCGGCTTCGAAGCCGGGGCCCTGGACGGTGTTGGTCTGGACCATGGAGTCGTACTGCTCGTAGATATAACGCTTGTCGCAGATGTTGGGGCTGGCGAGCAGCCGTTTAAGGTCGGCGGTGTAGTCGCGGGGCTTGTTGAGCTCTGCGAGCACCCAGGCGGGCGGGTCTTTGGGGACGGGCGCGGTCCAGGTGCCGACTGGCCGGTTGTAGACGGGCGCGTCGTCGGTGAGGGCCTTGTTGGGGATCTGGGCGACGAGCTCGCCGCCGTGGGTGACGCGCATGACGTCGTCGGCGGTGACGAGGCCGACCTCGGCGCAGTCGAGACCCCACTTGGCGAAGACGTCGAGAACCTCCTGTTCTCGGCCCTTCTGGGCGACGAGGAGCATGCGCTCCTGGGATTCGGAGAGCATGATCTCGTAGGAGGACATGCCCGTCTCGCGCTGGGGGACGAGGTCGAGCTCGATGGAGACGCCGAGCTGGCCGCGCGCGCCCATCTCACAGGTGGAGCAGGTGAGGCCGGCGGCGCCCATATCCTGAATGCCGAGGACGGCTCCGGTCTTCATGGCTTCGAGGCAGGCTTCGAGGAGGAGCTTTTCGAGGAAGGGGTCGCCCATCTGGACGTTGGGGCGCTTCTGCTCGGAGCCCTCGGTGAACTCCTCGGAGGCCATGGTGGCTCCATGGATGCCGTCGCGGCCGGTCTTGGCGCCGACGTAGAAGACAGGGTTGCCGACGCCGGTGGCCTTGGCATAGAAGATCTCGTCGGTGCGGACGAGGCCGAGGGCGAAGGCGTTGAGGAGCGGGTTACCGGAGTAGCAGGGCTCGAAGCGGGTTTCGCCGCCGAGGTTGGGGACGCCGAAACAGTTACCGTAGCCGGCGACGCCGTGTACGACGCCGTTGGCGACCTGGTGATTTTTGGCGTAGTCGGTGAGGTCGGGGATCTGTGGCGATCCAGGGGAAGCAGCCCCTGGACCTTTCGAGGGTTGCGAGCCATCTGTGCTTGACGGGAACTCTGGTTGGGCCAAGGTTGACGACGAAGTGGGTGCGGCGTGGACTTCCGGCGGAGCGAGGGGGCCGAAGCGGAGGGAGTCCATGATGGCGAGGGGGCGGGCGCCCATGGTGAAGATGTCGCGAAGGATGCCGCCGACGCCGGTGGCGGCTCCCTGGTAGGGCTCGATGTAGGAGGGGTGGTTGTGGGACTCGATTTTGAAGGCACAGGCCCAGCCATCGCCCACGTCGATGATGCCGGCGTTTTCGCCCGGTCCCTGAACGACCGATCCGGGTCCGGAGGTGCGGGTGCCCTTGGTGGGGAGGCGCTTCAGGTGAACGCGCGAGCTCTTGTAGGAGCAGTGCTCGGACCACATGACGGAGAAGATGCCGAGCTCGGTGAGGGATGGGGTGCGGCCGAGAGCGCGTTCGATGCCGGTGTACTCGTCCGGCGTGATGCTGTGTTGCTTGAGCAGGACGGGCGTGATGTCGCACGGCGTGGGAACAGCGTCGACGCCGGGGTTTTCCGAGGGAAGGACGCGCTGGTTGGGCATGGAGTCGATGTATCGATTGTCGCATGTGGCGCTATTGCGATGCGCGGCGCGCCGATGTCTCTCGGCGCGAGGGAACCTAGCTGCCGGTGGAGCCAAAACCGGCGAGGTTGCGTGTCGTCTCGGCGAGCATGTCAGTCTCCTCAAAGGTCGCCTGGATGCGTTCGACGATGCGCAACTGTGCGATGCGGTGGCCGGGTGCGATGACGTGCTGCTCTTGACTAAGATTGGTGAGGACGATCTTGAGTTCGCCGCGATATCCGGGATCGATGACACCGGCAAGCGTGGTGATGCCCCGAAGGGCGAGGCCGCTGCGGTCCTCAACCAGCGCGCCGTGGGTGGCCGGGAGTTCAAAGGCCAAGCCGGTTCGGACAGCCTGGGTGGAGCCCGGTTCCCCGACAGGAGCGAGGGTGGTTGCTTCAGCGGCAAAGAGGTCGGCGGCGAGGTCGCCGAACGGGCCTGCATGGGCGTAGCGGGGAAGCTGGGCGGAGGGATGGAGACGCTGAACAAGGATTCGCGGCATGGCACCTGGGCGGGCTTGTCGACTGCGGGAGCCGTTAGGCAACGGCCCGGCTGTAAATCCAGCTTATAAGAGTTGCGCAAGTGCGGGTCAGTGTAGGGTTGGCCAGCGATGGACGCGTGCCGGTAAGAAAATAGGGAGCCCAAAGGCTCCCTGAAGGGTTGTGCGTTAGCATTATCGTCCGAAGGCGGAGCCAAAGCGTCGCCGCGCCATACCGGCCGCGCCAAGGAGGCCCGTACCGAGCAGCAGGAGAGAAGAAGGCTCAGGAGTTGCAATCAGGGGAGCGTAGACGTTCAGATCCTGGAAGGTGGAGCCATCCTGGAAGGTGAAGTTGCCCGGAACATAGCTATTGACTGAGGTCTGGATTACCAGGTAGTCGCTGGACTGACCGGCGTCCAACCCAGGGGTTCCGAAGTCCCAGTGAAAGACCGATCCAGGACCATTGGTTGCGCGGCTAACAAATCCGGGAGCAACGTCACCCGCTTTGGGAACGTAGATCACGTTTGTCGGGATGGAATCGAAGTTGAACATCGAAACGGACTGGATGACTCCACCGGTTCCGATGTTATCGAAGGCATAGATAAACTCCAGGCCGCCGAGCGGATTGTTTGTATCGAAAGCGACTGCCTCGCCGTACCGTACCGTAAAGGTGGCTGCATTTCCAGTGCGGATGCCGGTGTTCGCCACTTGAGTGAGCGTTCCGAAGCTACCGACTGGTGCGGGTGTGAGTGTGGTATTTAGACCTATTGGATCTCCGTATGCCGGGACTACTGCAGCTAGAGCCAAGGCGCAGAGTGTAACAGTGATCTTTCGCATGTAAATCCTCCGGGATCGAAAAACGGTTTGAACTGAGTCCAAGCCGCGTACCTAACTGAGCACGTCATGTACCAAAGAACCTCGGGAGGAGGGTAAAGATGGGAATGTTGCAAGACAATAGTTTACAGTCGCGAGTACTTTTTACGCACCTTTGCAGAGTTTACAGCCATCCGCAAGATTATGCATGCACAGTGGAAGCGGATTTCGTTGATAAAGGTCCTTAAGCTAAAAGAAGGGGAGCCGGTGGGCTCCCCTTCTTTTCGGAACGATTTGGAAGTTAGACGCCGAACTTCGAGGCGAACTTCCGGCGAGCGATACCGGCAGCACCGAGAAGGCCAGTGCCGAGGAGCACGAGCGAGGACGGCTCGGGGGTAACGGCCGCGGCGGCCGCGGGAGCGAAGACGTTGAGATCCTGGAAGGTAGAGCCATCCTGGAAGGTAAAGTTGCCGGTGGTGTAGGTGGTCGCGTTCGTCCGAAGGACGAGGTAGTCACTCGACTGACCTGCCGTAACTCCGGGGACTGCGAAGTCAAAGCGGATCACGGAACCTGCGCCGGTGGTTGCGCGGGTGGCGCTAACCGGAGCGACGTCGCCTGCCTTGGTGACGAAGATGGCATCGGTGAGGAAGCCGTCAAAGTTGTACGCGGAGACTGACTCGACGACGCCGGAGGTTCCGACGTTATCGAAGGCGTAGATAAAGTCCAGTCCACCGAGCGGGTTGTTGGTGTCGAAAGCAACAGCCTGGCCATACTGAACCGAGAAGGTGGAAGTGGTGCCGGTGCGGACACCGGTATCGGCAACCTGATTCAGGGTGCCGAAGCTACCCGCAGCAGGAGTGACGGTGGAATTCAGACCGAGAGGTGTCGCGTGGGCAGTTACGGCGGCGGTAAAGGCCAAGGCGAGAGATACTGCAATCTTCTTGTACATGTCTTACTCCAGGAGAAGTTGGGTGACGCGATTACAACAGTCTTAGTGCACGTCCCACGCCAAAGTCGCAGTACGACAGCTCTGAGAGGCCTTGTTGAAAACGCGCCACTTATGTATCACCGTAAAGTTCGGATGTATCCCTCAGACGTGGCATGTGCAAAGAAGTGCAATGTCAAGTGGGAGCCAAGTGCTCAAAGTTGCAGAAGTGCTATTTGGAACGGCAACCTATCTCATAGGGGCAACCTACATATCTCTGGGCCAGATCTCCGTTGACGACGAAGCGGACTTTTGAATGGGGAATCGAGCGTGAGACGAGTTGACGCTGGGGCCGCCGAACGGTAACCTTGCTAGGTTTGACTCTGTATCGGATAAAGAACGGACTCCGTTTCGTCATGCTATGGCGCTCGTGTTCCAATACAAGAGTTCATGTTGCTTATAGGAAGTTGGCAGCCATCGTGACGAGCGTGGCTGTTTGAGGTTTTATGCTATGTATGCAGTGATTCGTACCGGCGGAAAGCAGTATCTGGTTACACCTGGGGAGACAATCCGGATTGAGACGACTCCACATGAGAGCGGCAGCGTCGAGTTCTCCGATGTTCTTGCTGTAAGCGGCGAACAGGGTTCCTTTGAGCAGGAACTAGGAGAGGCGAAGGTGCTGGCCTCCGTAACCGGCCAGGGCCGTGGTGAGAAGATCCTAGTATTCAAACTGAAGCGCAAGAAGCAGTACAAGAAGATGCAGGGTCATCGACAGAGCTATGTCGAGGTTAAGATCAACGAAATCCTTGTCGGCGGTCGTAGCTTCAAGGCTGAGCAGAGCCAAGCGTAAGCTGCAGGGAAGTCGTAAGCTGCAGGGAAGTTATAGGTACGCCTGAGGGCGGGCCGAGAGAGGCACGGAGATGGCACATAAAAAAGGGCTTGGATCTTCCAAGAATGGGCGCGACTCAAACGCGCAGCGACTGGGTGTGAAGCGGTTTGGCGGTGAGACGGTAACCGGCGGATCGATCCTGGTTCGGCAGCGTGGAACGCCGTTGAAGCCCGGGCTGAACGTTGGACGGGGCAAGGACGATACGCTGTTTGCGAAGATTGGTGGCGTGGTTCGGTTCCAGAGCCGCGGGCAACTGGGACGGTTCGTCTCGGTCGATCCGGTTTCCGCGCAGGCGTAGTAGTTGGAATTATAAGAAAGCCTCGCTACGGCGAGGCTTTTCTGCGTTGCGCGGTTTTCTTCAGTCGCGCGATCAAGTTTTTGGGACGGGCTTGGCTAGGCGACGGGCTTCGTTAAGGGTCGGCAGATGGACCGGCGTCAACCGAAGAGGTTTCCCATCTTGCGGGGCATTTCGATGCCGAGGTGCTCGTAGGCGAGGCGGGTGGCGACACGGCCGCGGGGGGTGCGGTCGAGGAAGCCGATCTGGATGAGGAAGGGCTCGTAGACCTCTTCAAGGGCTTCTTGTTCTTCGGCGAGGGCGGCGGCGAGGGTGTTGAGGCCTACAGGGCCGCCGTCGTACTTTTCGATGATGGTGCGGAGGAGGCGGCGATCGAGCTCGTCGAAGCCGTGGGCGTCGACCTCGAGGAGTTTGAGGGCGGCCTCGGCGGTGGGCCGGTCGACGATGCCTTTTGCGCGAACCTCGGCGAAGTCGCGGACGCGGCGAAGGAGGCGGTTGGCAATGCGGGGTGTTCCGCGGGAGCGCATGGCGATTTCGGCGGCGCCGTCGCGATCGATGGGAACGCCGAGGACCTCGGCGGAGCGCTCGACCACGTAGCGAAGCTCGTCGTCGGTGTAGAACTCGAGGCGGAGGAGGATGCCGAAGCGGCTGCGGAGAGGGGAGGAGAGGAGGCCGGGGCGGGTGGTGGCGGCGACGAAAGTAAAGGGCTTGATGTCCATGACGTGAGTGCGGGCGGCCGGGCCCTGACCGATCATGATGTCGAGCTTGTAGTCCTCGAGCGCGGTGTAGAGCTTTTCTTCGAGGACGGGCTGGAGGCGGTGGATCTCGTCAAGGAAGAGGACCTGGCGCTCGCGGACGTTGGTGAGGATGGCGGTGAGGTCCCCCTGGATTTGGAGGGCGGGGCCGCTGGTCTGCTGGAAGCCGACACCGAGCTCGTTGGCAATAATGGTGGCGAGGGTGGTCTTGCCGAGGCCGGGGGGGCCGAAGAGGAGGACGTGGTCGAGGGCCTCGCCGCGGGTGCGGGCGGCTTCGAGGGCGATGGCAAGCTGCTCCTTTGCGCGCTCCTGGCCGATGAACTCGCGGAGGTGGTGAGGGCGGAGTTTGAGTTCGAAGGCTGCGTCCTCCTCGCCGCGCTTTGCCGAGACGAGGCGATCTCCCTCGTCGTCTGCGTTTTTCGCTGTCTCTAGCGCTGCCATGTCACCTCGTCAATGGGATGGATGGTTCCCAATGCATCTTAGGCGATGGTAAAGCGAAGAGGGTGACGGGACAATGTGGCGCGCGGATCATAGGATGGAGGAACCATGGCGCGTACCTATGTCTATAAGTTGACCAGCGATCGGGGAGGTGCGCCCTCGGCGCCGCCACCGCGACCGGGGGAGACGCCGCTGCTGACCCTGTCGATCTGCAAGCCGGCGATCCGGCGGACGGCGCAGCCGGGAGATCGCATCCTCGGGATTACGAGCCAGTCGCTGGTACGCAGCGATGGGTATGCTCCCAATGCGGTGATCTACGCGGCGGTCGTCGAAGGCGCGGTGGACGCGCGGGAGTACTACGCGGCTCGGAGTCCGTTTCGGCGCCGGCCTGATTGCATTTACCAGTTCCACCGACTGAACGGCACGATCGAGCATAGCGGGCGATCGCCGCTTCATGCGGATCCGGCGTATCGCAGCCGCGACATCGGGCAGTATCCGTTTTACAAAAACGGACGCACGCTGCTGAGCCGTGAGTTTCGCTATTTTGGGGCCGCAGCCGTGCAACTGCCGGATCGGCTGTACGGGTTGCAGCGGGTGTTGGAGCTGTTGGGACAGGGGCACCGGGTGTTCACGGAGAAGAGTTCCGAGCAGGCAGAGATCGATGCGTTGTTTGGTTTGCTGTGGAAGAGGACCGGCCACCATACGCCGGCCGTGGTAACCGATGAGGCGTATGGGCATGCTCCGCGGCCAAAGCGAATCGGCGCCAGGGTTTCTGACGCCGATCGGGTGATGGTGGAGGTTTAGGAGGCTCGCGCACTTCCGTTCTTGTGAACGGGCGACTCCGACGTGGGTGCAAAGGTGGGAACCGTGTTGCGCGCACGAGAGGAGCCGTTGCCGGACACGATTCCGCGTGGACCGGCGTTGTTGCTAAGGCTGAGCGGCTGCTGCAGTGTCACGATAACGGCGGTCGCCGAGACCTCGCCCCGGCACAGGTAGGAGTGAGTGGTGCTGGCGTCGAAGTAGATCGCGTCACCCTGTTCGACGTGGTGGGTGACCTCACCGTGGCGGAGATCGAGTTCGCCCGAGAGCAGGTAGAGGAACTCGAAGCCGATGTGCTGGTGTGCTTTGGGCTCGCGTCCAGCTTTGGGAGCAAGGAACTCGGCGTAGTAGGGATCGAGTTGCCGGTCCGGAACGAGGTAGCCGAGGCTCTCGAAGAAGTAGCTCGGGTCTTCCACGCCGCTCTGAGGCAGACGGACGCGCTCCTTGGAGCGATGGACACGGAAGAGCTTCTGTGGCTCAGGCTCGAAGAAGTAACTGAGGTCCTTGGAGAAGACCATGGCGACGCGTGCGAGATTACGCAGGGTTGGTACGACCCGGCCTGTTTCCAGCTGCGAAAGGAAGCTGGCGGAAAGGCCGGTGTGGCGTCCGAGTTCGACGAGCCCCATGGACTTTTTCAGGCGGAGGTACTTGATGCGTTCCCCGATGCGCTTTTCCGCGATGAACGCCTCCGCCACATCACTTCCAACTTGAACGGTCTCGCTGTCAAGGTTTGGGACGATCTTGGTTTTCCTGTTTTCGGAAGCGCCCATAACGAGCTCTGGTGCGATCCGTCCTTCGAGAGTCAGTTCTGCTAGTTCGCTTGGCATATGTAATTTTCCCGTTGTACGAACAGACGTTTGAATGAGGTGAAAAGGTTTTCGCGCACTTGAATTTATTTGCTTCCCACATCGCCGACCGAGCGTGTACGGTCGCTGCCCTACGTTTTGGAAGCGTTCTCGACGGCCAGAGGAGGGGTGCTAGCCTTGTTCCAATGGGTGGCCGGAGAGGTGGACCGATGCGACGAGGGAGGGCCGGGCGGGCTTTCTGGACGATTCTGCCGGCGCTTGGCTGGGGTGTCGGATGCGCCAGCCCGGGCCAACCAAGGCCACCCACTCTGCGGCTGCCACAGGTGGTAGCAGACCTCTCGGCGGAGCGGGTGGGGGCCGGGGTGCATCTCCGGTGGACGACGCCATCGTCGACAACGGACAATCTTCCTGTTCGGGCTCCGCTATCGGCGGTTCTGTGCCGCCAGCTTGCCAGTAAGAGCGACAAGGAAAGAACTTGCGCGGAGATACAACGCCTTTCGGTGCAGCCTGGGCCGGCGGAGGCGGAGGATCTCCTGCCGGCTTTTCTGGCTTCCGGACCGATGAGCCTGGTGGGGTACCGGGTGGAGATCCTGAATGGGGCGGGGCGGTCGGCGGGTCGGTCCCCGGAGGTGTACGCCGCGGGCGGAGCCGCTCCGGAGCCGGTGCAAAGCTTGGTGGCTGTGCCGGTTCGGGGAGGCGTTCAGCTGGAGTGGGCGACGGGTGGAGCGCGAGGAGGGGCGGTGGAGCTGGATCGGACTGACATGGGTACGGCGGGTGCGGCGGGTGCGGCGCCTACCGGGGCGAGGATGCCGGGTAGGCCGGGGGGCTTTGCGGATGCCAGGAGGACGCATGATGCGGGATCCTCGAAGCAGCTCCTGGAGGTTCATCTCAGGCCGGACAGCGTCCACGGAGTGGAGGACGTCGGAGGAACGATCGATCGATCCGCCCAGAAAGGGACGACGTACCGCTACACAGCGCAGCGTGTACAGAGCACGGTGCTTGAGGGGAACAGGGTGATGGCGCGAAGCGCGCCGTCCGCGGCCGTGACGATCAAGGTGCTGGACACCTTTCCCCCTGCGGCTCCGGTGGGACTGGAGGCCGCGCCGGGCGGGGGCGAGTCGGCGGCGATCGATCTCTCGTGGAGGCCGGGGGTGGAGGCCGATCTGGCGGGGTATCACGTATACCGGGCGGAAAGGCCGGATGGGGGAGCAGGAGCTGAGCCGTGGCTTCGGATCAGCACGGAAGTGGTGCCTGTGCCAGCGTTTGCGGACACAGGGGTGCGGTCGGGAGTGCGCTATGCGTACCGGGTGACGGCGGTGGATAGGGCTGGGAATGAGAGTGCGCCTGGGAACGAGGTGCAGGAGACACCTGGAACCCGCTAAGCTGAGACGCACCATGCGATATTGCCGATTCACCGACGCCCATCATGACTCCGGAACCCCCTACTATGCCCTGGTTGAGGAGCGCGACGGCACCTTGTGGGCTGTCGCTCCGATGGAAGCACCCGAAGAAGATCTCCTGGCGCGTGAGGCTGCGCCCCTGAGCTTTGAGCCGACGCCGCTGAGCAGGTTGCGCCTCCTGCCGGCGGTAGCGGCTTCAAAGATCGTCTGTGTCGGCCGGAACTATCGCGATCACGCGCTGGAGCTCGGGAACGAGGTACCCAAGGAGCCGCTGTTGTTTCTGAAGCCGCCCTCGTCGCTTTTGGGATCCGGGGGGATCGTTCGGCTGCCGTCTTTGTCCAAACGTGTGGACTATGAGGGCGAGTTGGGGATCGTGATGGGGAGGCGATGCCGCGGGATCGGTCCGGATGAGGACGTCCGGCGGTACATTCGCGGATATGTGTGCGTGAATGACGTGACCGCGCGGGACCTGCAGAAGAGCGATGGGCAATGGACACGGGGAAAGGGCTTCGATACATTTTGCCCGGTGGGGCCCATCGTGTCGGACGAGATCGATCCCGCAGAGGGTGCTGCGGTTACGGTGACGACGCGGGTGAATGGGGAGTTGAAGCAGACGGGGTCGACGGCAGACTTCCTCTTTGGCATCCCGGAGCTGCTCCGGTACATCACGGCGTTTGCGACGCTCGAGCCGGGAGACCTGATCCCGACGGGAACGCCGGCGGGGGTGGGCTCCGTGAGCCCTGGAGACCGCATCCAAGTTAGTATCGAGGGTCTTGGCGTACTCCAAAACTTCGTCCGGGCTGACTGATGGGTACTGATCGCGGACCAAAGTAGGCTTTTACGGCAGGTATCGATTGCCTGCGATAAACTTGATGTTAGGCAAGGAGATCTCTCATGGCATCTTTACTCGAACAGCTTCGTGGTATGACTACCGTCGTCTCGGACACGGGCGACTTCAACGCGATCAAGAAGTTCAAGCCACAGGATGCGACGACGAATCCATCGCTGCTACAGACCGCAGCGGGCATGCCCGAGTACCAGCAGGTGGTGGATGATGTGCTGCAGAATGCGCGCGAGTTCGTGGGGGACGAGGCCACCGACAAGGAGGTGGCAGCGTTCGCCTTCAAGACTCTGGCTGTGGCGTTCGGTCGCAAGATTCTCGACATCGTTCCTGGCCGTGTTTCGACCGAGGTAGATGCGCGCATGTCATTCGATCGGGAGAAGACGCTCGAACAGGCACGCGACGTGATCCGTCAGTATGACGAGGCTGGAATTTCGCGTGAGCGCGTTCTGATCAAGATCGCCTCCACGTGGGAGGGCATCAAGGCGGCGGAGATCCTCGAGAAGGAGGGGATTCACTGCAACCTGACGTTGCTGTTCGGACTTCACCAGGCGATTGCGTGCGCCGAGGCCAACGTAACGCTGATCTCGCCCTTTGTCGGCCGCATTTTGGACTGGTACAAAAAGGACACAGGCAAGGATTACTTTGGAGCCGAGGATCCCGGGGTCCAGTCGGTGACGACGATCTACAACTACTTCAAGAAGTTTGGCTACAAGACAGTGGTGATGGGCGCGAGCTTCCGCAACACGGGAGAGATCACGGAACTGGCTGGATGCGACCTGCTGACGATCTCGCCGAAGCTGCTGGAGGAGCTCGACAAGGCCCAAGGCGATCTGCCGCGTAAGCTCGATGCCGAGAAGGCCAAGGGCATGGAGATCGAGAAGCAGACGATCGACCAGGCGACGTTTGAAAAGATGCATGCCGAGGATCGCATGGCGCATGACAAGTTGAAGGAAGGCATCGAGGGCTTCTCGAAGGCGCTTGAGGATCTGGAGCAGATGCTGGCGAAGCGTTTGAGTGAGATTGGCTCGAAGCAGACGGTAAACGCCTAGAGCCTGCGATCCAAGCAAGCACTAGAGCCTGCGATCCAGGCAAGCAATGATGCGCGCAGTGCCCCAGCCGCCGGCCACCCTTGCTCCTCAGGAGCAGGGAGCCGGCGGACCGATGTTAGCCTGAAGCTGTGAGCGTCGACATGCCTCGATACGGCAGGCCGCAGGAGAGCCCATCGGCACCTCGCGTTGCTGTCTTGATTCCCTGCTACAACGAAGAAACCTCGATCGGGAAAGTTGTCAAGGATTTCCAAGCAGCGCTTCCCGGCGCCCGGATCTACGTCTTCGATAACAACTCCACAGACCGTACGGCGGAGTTGGCGCGGTCTGCCGGAGCGCGGGTCACCCTGGAGATGCTGCAGGGTAAGGGCAACGTCGTGCGACGGATGTTCTCGGACGTCGAGGCGGATGTCTACGTGCTTGTCGATGGGGACGACACGTACGAAGCCGCATCGGCGCCGCGCATGATCGAGCTGCTGGTGAGTGACTCGCTGGATATGGTGACGGGTACTCGGATCACGGAGATCCAAGCGGCCTATCGGCGGGGACACCGATTTGGCAACGTGATGTTGACGGGGATTGTCGCGGCCATCTTCGGGAACCGTATTACCGATATGCTGTCGGGCTACCGTGTGTTCAGCCGGCGGTTTGTGAAAAGCTTTCCGGCGCTGTCATCGGGGTTTGAGACGGAGACGGAGCTGACGATCCATGCGCTCGAGCTCAAGATGCCCCTCGGCGAGCTGCACACGCCATACAAGGACCGCATGGAGGGGAGCGCGTCCAAGCTCAACACGTACAAGGACGGAGCGCGCATCCTGGCGACCATCGTGCAGCTTGTAAAGGAAGAAAAGCCGCTGCAGTTCTTCACGGTGGCGGCCACGATCCTGTTCCTGGTTGGCTTCGGGATCAGCGTGCCCATCTTCATCGAGTTCCACCGGACCCACCTTGTGCCGCGATTTCCGACCGCCATTTTGGCGACGGGCATCGTTACACTTTCCTTTCTGTCGCTGGTGTGCGGCCTGATCCTGGACTCGGTGGCGCGCGGGCGAAGAGAGGCCAAGCGCATGGTGTACTTGTCGGTTCCCGCGGTGACGAGCTTGTAGCTGCCGAAGCGCTGACCGGTTTCGCCGGCGTAGGTGACTTGGTCGACCGCGTCCCTACGGCTGCTTCGGGATGGTGTACGCGAAGTAGCTGGACCCCTCCAGCTGCTGCCAGCCTTTGGGAACCAGCGAGACGCCCGGCATCGTTGTGACGATGGTGTGGATGCCTTGGGAACGGAACGCCTGGACAATCGATGCCTTGTTGGAGAAGCTGTTCCAGGCGGCGTCGTTTGTAACGGAGTTGGGCACCTCGATCTCCCCCATGATCTGTACCTCCGCGAGCCGCGCCCAGTATGGATCGCGGTAGCAGGCCTGTCCGCCCATGCAGCCGACGGCATCTCCCGGTTTGACCCCCATGGCGGCGAGGCCCCGGGCCGCGCCGAAGATATCCTCCTCGTAGAAGCCGGAGGTTCGGCCGGAGAGGTGCAGCTGGCGGCGCAGGTATGCGAGCTCCTGAAAGCAGGACATGACGGCCAGCAGTGCAAGCAGGACCGATGTCGCATTGGCCACGCGCACGCTCGAATCCGAGCCGGGGCGGCGGCGAAGCATAGCGAGGATCGGAAGCAGAATCAGAAGGAGCATCGCTGTCAGATAGCGCTCCTGCAGATCCACGGGGAAGTAGATGGCGAGCATCAAGGCTCCCCAGGCGGGCACGACCAGCCACGGGAGGCACTCCCGCCGAGATCGACGAAGCATCGCTCCCGAGGCCAAGAGGACACCGAGCAGAAGCAGGCCCTCCGGGTGGTTCGCGATCCATAGCAGAAGCAGACGGGAGCAGCGCAGCAGACGCTTGATGTGGCCCGGGAACCAGATGTGCGGCTTCAGGCCGGCGGTGAAGTACGCGGGATCGAACCACAGGGGAAAGGTGCCCAGGGGATGGTTGCGGAAGGAGAAGACGGGCGGGGATTCGAGCAGCATGAGCTCGGGGTGGAGGAACTCGCCGCCCGCGCGGCCCAGGGTGTGGTGTGCCCACTCGTGCCAGCGCGGCGTCTCGTCGACGAAGAAGGCGTAGTTCAGGCGCGCCGACTCGCCGGTGGTGAAGTGACCCATCTGCCGGGAGATTCCGAGGATGTAGGGGCCGGCTACCGCGACGAACAATGCTCCCGCGATCAGGGCGCCGCCCGCGATCCGAAGGCGGGAAGCGCCTTTGCGGGTAAGACCGAAGATCAGGATGCCGAGGATTAAGAATGCCGAGGGAAGAAAGGCGAAGGACTTGGTGAGATAAGCCAGACCGAGCGTGAGGCCGAGGTTTGCGTACCGGAAGGGACGTCCACCCGTCTGCAGTCGCAGCACGATGCCGGCGGCAACGAGGAAGAAGAAGAGCAGAAGCGAGTCGGAGCGCATGTAGCCGATTCGCAGCTCGCGCTGGATGGAGAAGAGCAGAAGCGCCGCGGCGGCAAAGCGGAGGGCCAGAGGAGAGACGGCGGCGTCATCGAGGCCGCGCGGATTAAAGCGCCGCTGCAGCAGGGTGAGGCCGCCGACCAGGTACACGGTTGCGGCAAGACATGCGGCGAAGATGGCCCAGTTGAGATACGCGTAGGCGTGGAGCTCGTTGACCCGGGAGGTGTGGGTCACCGCCTGTGTGATCGCGAGGAGCGTGGGGTAGAGCGGGTTCCAATAGCTGTTCAGAGCGACGGCGGCATGGTGCAGGCGCAGGCCGTCGGCGATGTCCATGAAAGAGACGCTGTCGCCATCCATCAGGTAGGAGTCGAAACGTGCATAGCCGAGGCCACCCAAAAGGCAAAGCAGAACAAAGCTCAGCCACGGCCCTCGGCTCAATCTCTCCATCCAGGGATTATCTCAGGGCATCGCGGCGAAGCTCCGCGCGCAGGGAACGCTAAAGGATATAGCGCGAAAGATCATGATCCTTGACGATGGACGCGACCTGCTGACGAACGTACTCCGGATCGACGACGATGACCTTTTCGATACCGTTGGAGGTTTGGCGCTCGATGACCGGCAGCGGAGGCGAGGGTGGAACCGGTTCCGCGGTGAGTGGCGCCGAGGCTCCGATCTCGGCGACGACCCCTTCCTGCGTGGCCTCGGCGCGCGGGCTCTTGAAGAGGTCGGGGGCCTGGAAGCTGATCTCATCGAGGACGCGCTCGAGGATGGTGTGGAGGCGGCGCGCGCCGATGTTCTCGGTGGTCTCGTTGACACGAAAGGCGAACTGCGCCATCTCCTGGATGGCCTCCTTGGTGAACTCAAGCTTGAGGCCCTCGGTCTCGAGCATGGCGGTGGACTGCTTGACCAGCGAGGACTTGGGCTCGGTGAGGATGCGAACGAAGTCGTCGACGGTGAGCGACTGCAGCTCGACGCGGATAGGGAAGCGGCCCTGCAGCTCGGGGATGAGATCGGAGGGCTTGGAGACGTGGAAAGCGCCGGCGGCGATGAAGAGGATGTGGTCGGTGGAGACCATGCCGTACTTGGTGTTGACGGTGGTGCCTTCGACGATGGGAAGGATGTCGCGTTGGACGCCCTCGCGACTGACGTCGGGGCCGTGTCCGCCCTCGCGGCCGGCGATCTTGTCGATCTCGTCGAGAAAGACCATGCCGGAGTCTTCGACGCGCTCGACGGCGAGGCGCGTGACCTGATCCATGTCGATGAGGCGGCTTTCTTCTTCCTGGACGAGATACTCGAACGCCTCGGCGACCTTCATCTTGCGCTTCTTCATGCGTTGGCCGAAGAGGCCGGGGAGCAAGTCTTTGAAGTTGCTGGCGTCCATCTCGTCCGGGCCCTGATTGGTGATGACCTCGAAGGAGGGCTGGTTGCGGTCGCGGACGTCGAGTTCGACGGTACGCTCATCGAGCTTGCCCTCGCGGAACTGCTGACGGAGCTTTTCGCGAGTGCGCTCCTGGCTGCTCTGTTCCTGGCTGCTCTGGTCCCGGCCGGTCTCGTCCCGGCCGGTCTGGTCGTGAAGGGAGCTCGACGAGGCATCCTCGGCACCGCCCGACGGGGCTTCCTGCTGTGCGGCGAAGCTAGCCGGCGAGGTGGTATCCATCGAGGCCGGCAGCTGGATGACGTTGGTTCCCGGCTCCTGGGTTGCCGCGGCCGCATTCGCTGCGGTGGCCGCGGCGGGCGTGGGTGGCAAGAGCAGATCAAGAAGGCGGTCCTCGGCTGCAAGCTCTGCCTTGTCCTCGACCTCTTCGAGCTTTTCTTCACGGACCATGTCGATCGAGATTTCGACGAGGTCGCGCACGATCGATTCGACGTCGCGACCGACGTAGCCGACCTCGGTGAACTTGGAGGCTTCGACCTTGAGAAAGGGCGAGTTGGTGAGCTTTGCCAAGCGCCGGGCGATCTCGGTCTTGCCGACGCCGGTGGGGCCGATCATGATGATGTTCTTCGGCATGATCTCGTCGGCGAGCTCGGGCGAGAGCTTCTGCCGGCGCATGCGGTTGCGCAGAGCGATCGCAACGGCGCGCTTGGCCGCGGCCTGGCCGACGACGTACTTGTCCAACTCCGCGACGATCTCGCGCGGAGTCATCTCATCCAGCGCGAGCGCCTGATCTTCTGCTGTACCTGGGAGGTAAATTGCCATTAGAGTCACCAATATTTGTGATTGTTGTTCGTGGTGAAAGCGACGCTGAACAAAAGGAAAAAGAGAGTGAAGAGAATGCCGTAACTGTAGGCCAGAACTCTAGCACGCTGCTTCAATGCAGTTGTGGACCAAGGATGGAGAAGCAGCGCACAAATTCCAGCACCTAAGGGCAGTGTGAGAAATGGCCAAAGATTAAGCCTCCAAAAGTAAGTGTCTTTTGGGATCATGAACCAATTGAGCATCCAAAAGACGCCGAGCAGAGCTACTACGAATGCCGCAACACTGCGGGTAGTTGCCAACCGCTGCCGACTATCACTCACCTACTCCGCTTTCAACTCTTCCACAGTGATGCGGTCGTTGGTGTAAAGGCAGATCTGGCCGGCGATGAGCAAACTTTTTTCCGCGATCTCGCGTGCCGACATCTCGGTGTTGTCCATGAGCGCGCGGGCCGCAGCCAGGGCGTAGCTGCCGCCCGATCCTATGACGGCAATCCCCTCGTCGGGATCGATGACGTCGCCGTTTCCGCTCAGCAGAAAGGTTTGCTTCGCGTCGGTCACGATGAGCAGGGCCTCGAGCTGCCGGAGCATCTTGTCGGTGCGCCAGTCCTTGGCGAGCTCCACGGCGGCGCGTCCGAGGTTGCCGGCATACTGCTCGAGCTTGGTCTCAAAGCGCGCGAACAGGGAGAACGCGTCGGCGGTCGAACCGGCGAATCCCGCCAGCACCTTGTCTTGGTAGAGCTTGCGGATCTTTTTGGCGGAGTGTTTCATCACCGTTGAACCGAGCGAGACCTGTCCATCGGCGGCCATGACCACGGCGTCACCGCGACGAACACAGATGACCGTGGTCGACCGGATGCGCCTTCCGTTCCCCAGGTCCAGGGGATTTGCCGAGCGAAGCTGCTGGGTCCGCGAGGGTACCGAAGCGCACCTCACCGATTCTGTACCGTCAAGAGATCTCTTCATACGCGTATCCCTCAGTATACCGTCGCCGGCCCAAGGAGCCTGCTGACGGCGGTTGATACGTTATGCTGAGGTCGGGTTATGATCCTTGTCCCAAATCACCTCGGGATGGTGCTCCGGTCACCCAGGTTCTTGACCGGCGTCGCCTTCACGCTCGCGGCCGTTGCAGCCGCGACCTCGTACGCGTTGACGCGCAAGACGCCCTCCGCAGAGGAGATTGAACGCGAGCGCCGCGACCTACTTGCGTCCACAGGTCGTATCGTCGATGGCAGCATCACGGAGACCGCCTGGACCGGGGATGCGCCCGGCCCGGTGCCCAACACGCTGATCTACCGCTACCGAGCCTCCGGCGTGACGTATGAGTGTGCGCAGGACGTGAGCCCGCTGGCCGAACACGTCCGCCACGTCCGCATCGATCTCCCGGTGCAGGTTCGCTTTGACCCACGCAACCCCGGTAACTCGATCGTGGTGGCGGAGAACTGGAGCGGGCTGCGTATTGACCACGATCATCCGGTCGCGCCGATCACCATCCCTGGCGATCAATAAAGCGCTCGGGCCAGTCGTTCCTGCGTTCAACGCCAGTCTGCCGTGGATTGTGGGCTCTTCGACCGACAGTCTAAACTGAGAGTATGCACATGGTGGCTTCGCCAAATCGAAAGATCCAGCGCGTCCTGAAGATCTCGATGGTGGCCACGTCGATCTACGTGCTGGCGACTTTTTTTTTCGGACTCCGGGCCCACTCGCTCGCGCTGATCTCGGAGGCCGGGCACAATCTCTCCGATCTCCTGGCGATCGCGCTTTCCTCTGTTGCGGTCTACTTCCAGGCGCGACCGGCGACGGACGAGAAGACGTTTGGCTATCAGCGCGCGGGTGTGCTGGCGGCCTTTGTGAATGCGCTGACGCTGATTGTGCTTGCCAGCTGGATCGCGATCGCGGCCATTCACCGGCTGGCCGTGCCGGTGCCCGTGCAGCCTCGACTTATGATGGTTGTTGCCGCGGCGGGTGTGGTGATGAACGGCGCGATTGCCGCGCTGCTTTGGCGCTTCTCAGGCGATGTCAACATCCGGTCCGTCTTTCTCCACATGCTTGGAGACACGCTTTCAACGGCTGCTGTCATTGCCGGTGGCGCTGGCATCCTGTTTACCGGCAGCATGTGGATCGATCCGGTGCTGTCGATCGTGATCGCGGCGATGATCCTGTGGAGCTCGGCCGGCATTGTGCGCGAGACGCTGAATATCCTGCTTGAAGGAACGCCGCGATCGGTGGAACTCGCTGAGGTGCGCGGCGCCATGCAGGCCGTCTCTGGCGTAATTAACGTGCACGATCTGCACATTTGGAGCCTGGGATCTCAGACACACGCATTGGCCAGCCACGTCACGATCAGCGAGATGCCCATGTCCGAGTGCGGCAGCATTCTTGATGGGATCAAATGCACGCTGGCAGATCGCTTTCATATCCGTCACACCACCATCCAGTTTGAGACGGTCGGCTGCGAGACAACCCACGGATGCAGCGCGCCGCCGGAGCTTGAGGCGGTTGGAGCGCACGGGCATCATCACCACCACCACGGTCACAGCCACTAGATCGCAACGAGACCGCGTTCAGAAGACATCTGCAGGATTGGCTCCGAGAAGGTTTGAAGCAGTTCCCACATAGAACGGGAACAGCTTCAAACTTTGCTCTCCGGAACAGCCCATCAGTTTGGAACCTAAACCAGTTGTGCGTCGAGCGTGATCTCAGCCGCTTTGAGGAGGCGCGAGACGGGACAGCCCTTCTCTGCCTTTTTGGCGAGCTCCTCAAACTTCTCCCTCTCCGCGCCCGGTACCCTGGCCTTGGTGGTCAGGTGGATCTTGGTGATGTGGGGCCGTCATCGGTCTTCTCCATGGTCACGACGGCCGTGGTTTCGAGCGTGTCGGGAACCATCTTGGCGTCGGTAAGCTGCGCGCTCAAGGCCATTGTGAAGCAGCCGGCGTGGGCCGCGGCGATCAGCTCCTCGGGGTTGGTGCCGACGCCGTTTTCGAAGCGTGTGCTGAAGCTGTACTGCGTCTCCTTCAGGGCGCCGCTCTGGGTGGAGATCGTTCCTTTGCCGTCTTTCAGAGCCCCGTGCCAAACTGCGCTTGCGCTGCGATCCATCGTCTCTCCTCGGTGCGACCCCCTGGGCCACACGGTTCGGTCATTCGATGCCGCGGAGGGGGCGATGGAGCCATGAAACCTTCGTGATGTGGTCGAGCATCATCAACCGGCAAAACGTCATCTATCTCAGCATGGATACAAGGCCGCTGCCACGGCGAGCTTCCGTATCGCCTGGATTGAAGGAGACACAATGAATCGCAAGCAGATGATCGCAGCAAATGCATTGCTCGTGCTGTTCGGCGCTGTCGCATCCGGCGCACAGACTACGACCCAGACCACAAGGCCTGTGCCCATCACCAGCCAGACACCGGTGACCGATCAGAATACGACCACAACGACCACCACACTAACACCGCTGACGAAGTCCGAGATGAAGGCGCAGCGTAAGCAGCAGAAGCACGAGGAAAGGGCCGCCAAGGCCAATAGCAAGGCTGCCAAGGATCAGGCCGACGCCATCAAGCAGAGGAATAAGTCAGTGCAGGAGTCTGAGAAGGCCACTGTGCCACAGAGCTGAGCGCGCTCGTACCCAGCTAAAGTATGTTGAGCTTTTAGAGGCGCTCTCCACGATGGAGAGCGCCTCTTCGCTGGTTGGAAGATTTATCGGAGGCTCGCCTTTCGAGCTGCCTCGAACTCGTCGCCGGACTTCCACTGAATAGCCCCAGGTGCGCTCAGTGCCTCCCACCCCAGTTGCATACCCAGTTTCGCGAGCTTCGCGTTTCCGCGGAAGTCCATGTCATCTGTGTAGTTATCGGTGAAGTTGTGGTAGCGGTGCTCGTTGTAGTCCTGCTCCTGCGCGACGCCCCAAGCGCGATCATGGCCCTCATACAGCGATCCGAGGTCGACCGAGAAGGCAGGTATGCCGACGCGTGACAGGCTGAAGTGATCGGAGCGGTAGTAGGAGCCGGCCTCCGGCCGCTGGTCGGAGACGATCGCCAGGCCGAACTGCTTCGCCGTTGCCTCGACGGTCGGGTAGAAGGTCGTCCGCTGTGCGCCGTTGACGTTGATCTCCTGCGGTATGCCGATCGGCAGAATCATGTCGTAGTTGATGTCGAGCGTGATCTGTCCCGCGGGTACGGGAGGATGCTGCCCAAGGTATTCGCTCCCCAGCAGGCCCTGCTCCTCCGCTGTTACAGAGGCGAAGATCACGTCATGCGGGATCCGCACGCCCATGCCACCCGGCGCGGGCGAGGCGAGCTGCGACCAGGCCCGCGCCTCCTCGAGCAGAACGCCGCAGCCGGTGCCATTGTCGGCCGCGCCGTTGTAGACGTTGTCGCCGGACATACCTGCCTTGAAGCCCAGATGATCGAAGTGCGCCGTGTAGAGCACGGCTTGATTCGCTGCCGGCGCCGCCGCGCCATTGCCCGCGCCTGGGAGGATGCCGATCACGTTCGGCGACTCGAAGGGACGTACGGTGCTCTCGACATGAGCCTGCAGGGTGACCGGCAGATTGCGGCCTTTGAACCCGCGCTTGCCGGCGTTGTCTATCTGCTCGTCGAGCTTGAGACCGCTCGCCGCAAAGATCTTTCGCGCGACCTCCAGCTGAATCCAGCTCGCAGCTTCCAGCTTGGGGTTTTTGTCCTCCGCCAGGTACGTCTTTTCGGAGGTGTTCGAGTTCTTCACGACGTCCCAGCCATAGCTTGCGAGGTCCGTTCTGTGGATGATGAGCGCGCCGATCGCGCCCTGCCGCGCAGCCTCCTCAAACTTGTAGGTCCATCGGCCGTAGTACGTGAGCGCCTTTCCACCGAAGAACTTCGGATCGTCGGACGGCGGATCGCCCACGATGCAGAGCACCACCTTGCCCTTCACATCGAGGCCCGCGTAGTCGTCCCAGCCGAACTCCGGCGCTTTGACGCCGTAGCCCACAAAGACGATGGGTTGGTTGAACGCTGCCAGCTCCTTATGCTGCTGGTCCGACACGGTGTAGTCGTCTCCGTAGGTCAGTGGAATGGGCTGCGGCACGCCCGTCGATGTGGGCTCGGGAAGGATTTGATAGGTGGTCTTCTCCGGAATCGCCTTGACGCCGAAGAACCTGACCTGCTGGAAGTAGGTCCCGTGGTCACCTCCCGGCTTCAGTCCATCGAGGGCAAACTGGGTGGCAATGTACTTTGCCGCGAGCTCGCTTCCGCGCAGCCCCGGACCACGGCCCTCGAGCAGATCGTCCGCGAGAAACCGCACGTGCGCCCGGATCCTCTCGGGATCGATCGTTGCCTCCGCCGCCTTGACCGCCTGCATCTGGGCGCCGGATCCTTCCGGGGAACCGCCGTTACTCTGGGCCAGTCCCACTGTGGAGACTACAAGCGCGATCCAAACTCCCCAACCCAAACGCATGCGCAACGTCGTCACAGGCACACTCCTCGCGGATACAGAGCTCAAGTATAGGAGCTAAGCGCAGCGCCGAGGCTTTTCCCAGTCAGGCAAGCTGCACCCTCTTGACCACCATCACGTCCAACCGCTGCAGCACCTTTCGTGCGAGACCCGTGAGCGGCAGCTCCGGCAGGGACCTCGTTCCCACCCAATGGAGATCTTCGGGCGAAGCAGGCACCGCGTTACGAAGAGCGGTGTCCGACCGTCCTCGCGGCGAGAACACCTGCACGTAGTAGTTGGTGTTGGTGATCGCGTGGCGCACCCGCAGCAGCGGCTCACGACCTTCGACCGCGTCCATCGGCAACGGCGGCAGCTCGTACATGCCGGCCATCAGGCTGGCTGTGGTCGGCCTCCGCTCGAGCAGCACCTCGGTTGCCGTGCCCTGCTTGCGCAGGCAAAGGAGGTACGCAATCCGCTTGCTCGTCTGTGCGGCTCGTGGGTTCGTCTTGTGCTCGCCTCGCGTGCGGCACAACGAGAAGACCGGGCATTGGAGGCACAGGGGCGCCCGCGGAAGGCAGATCGTCGCGCCCAGCTCCATCATGGCCTGATTGTGGTCTCCCGGAGCGTTCCCGCGTGGATCGCCGCCGCTTGCGGGAACCAGGGATTGCGCCTGCTTCTGCACAAAGGCTCGGCCCTCCGCGGTCGCATCCTCCGGGCTCCCGGTGATGCGCAGGAGCACGCGCTCCACGTTGCCATCCACCACCGCGATGCTCTCGCCAAAAGCGATGCTGGCGATGGCGGCGCACGTGTACGCGCCGATGCCCGGCAGCGTTCGCAGCTCGGTTGCGCTGGATGGTAGGACGCCGCCGAGCTCGCCCGCAATGAACTGCGCGGCCTTATGCAGCATGCGTGCGCGCCGGTAGTAGCCCAAGCCGGACCACGCGGCCAGCACCTCCGGCTCCTCTCCCAAGGCCAGCGAGAGAATCGTGGGGAAGCGCTTCACAAACGCCTGGTAATGGTCGATCACGGCAGCGACGCGCGTCTGCTGCAGCATGACCTCACTCACCCAGGTACGGTATGGGTCGTTGATGCCGCGCCATGGCAGCACGCGGGCATGCTTCGTATACCAGTCCATGAGCAGCGTTCGGAGACGCTTGACGTCGATCGTCTCTCGCTGCTCCGACTTCGTGCGGCCCGTCATTCCTCTTTGATTTTACTCAGAGGACGCAGGTGCGTGTCCTGCACAGCAGCCGAGGTCCAGGATTTCATCGGAAGTTCAGTGGATCTTCCGAGCTTGCATGGTCGGGCGGATGGCTCAGCACGGTTCTGCGCTCCTTTGGGCGTCGGGGCGCAACGGTGCGCCGCGGGTAAGCCATAGACATCGCGGGCTGCTTTGAGGGACCATGGTGCCCGAGGGTGCGATGACCTGGTTGCGATTGGTTGGGGGCTTGGCAGTTCTTCTAGCGGGAGTCGGGGCGGGCACGAGCTCAGCCCAGTTTGTTCATGCACAGGGCGAGCAGATCGTCGACGGGAGCGGGAAGCCGCTGCACCTTCACGGCATCAATCTCGGAAACTGGATGGTGACCGAGGGATACATGTGGCATTTCGAGGGTGGACCGCAATCGGAGCGGGAGATCGAGGAGTTCGTCGCCGAGATGCTTGGACCGGAGCGCTCGGCGGCGTTCTGGAAGACCTATCGCGACACGTATATTTCCCAAGGAGACATCCACCTGATTAAGCAGGCGGGGTTCGATTCGGTGCGGATTCCGATTCACTGGAAGCTGTTTACGACACCGGATGCGGAGGGCTTTCGCCTGCTCGATCGGGTGATCGGCTGGTGCAAGCAGGAGGGTTTGCTGGTGGTTATCGACCTCCATGCCGCGCCGGGTGGGCAGACGGGCGCCAATATCGATGACAGCAACGGCTGGCCGTGGCTCTACACGGACGCCGGCGCGCAGGAGCAGACGACGGAGCTTTGGAGGCGGATCGCACATCACTACCGGGAAGAGAAAGCGGTGCTTGGCTACGATCTGCTGAACGAGCCGCTCCCTCACTATCCTCAAATGCGCCAGTTCGACGCGAAGCTGGAGCCGCTCTACAAGCGGTTCACGGCGGCGATCCGGACCGAGGACACGCATCACGCGATCATTCTTGGCGGCGCGAAGTGGGACTCGGACTTCACGGTCTTCGGACCGCCGTTCGACAGCAACACCATCTACCAGCTGCACACCTACTGGACACCGCCGGTGCAGGCGACGATCCAGAAGTATGTCGATTTCCGCGCGGCGAACAAGGTACCGATCTGGCTGGGGGAGTCGGGCGAGAACAAGGATGAGTGGATCACGACGTTTGCGCGTCTGCTCGAGAAAAACGATATCGGATGGGCGTTCTGGCCGTACAAGAAGATGGATGCGACGTCGTCTCCGGTGACGTTTGCACAGCCGGAGCACTGGAGCGAGATCGTCGAATATGCCAAGGGGGACCGCAACCTCGGGCACGTCGAGGATCGGCAGAAGAGACGGCCGAGCCAGGATGTGATCGACGCGGCGTTTGCGGGCGTGCTTGAAAACATCCAGATCTCGAAGGAGAGGCGCAACCTCGGCTATATCAAGGCGCTGCTGCCGAACACGACGCTTCAGCCCTAGATCCCCGGATCTTACGTTCCTAGCATCAGGATCTACGCCGTGTCTCCCGGCTTGGTCGTGGCCTTCACCGGCTCGGGTTTGGCCGGGTACGGCGGGCCCTTCTCCAGCACCTGCTGCATCTCCGCGTCGTAGCCGTAGATATCGTCGAAGAAGTCCACCTTGCCGTCGTCACCCACATGCGCGGTCAGGTAGAAGATGACGATCGGAAGCTGGGTCTTCAGGTTGACCTGCTTGTTATCCTGCCCGTTCTGCATGGCGTCGTTGACCCTTTCGAGGTCCCACGGCTGCCCGTCCTTGTCCGGCTGACCTTCCAGCACCCAGACGGCGAGGTCCTCGGGCTTTTGCACACGCACGCAGCCATGGCTGAAGTCGCGGCGCGTGCGGTCGAAGAGCGAGGTCTGGGGCGTCGAGTGGAGGTAAATGTCGTACTGGTTGGGAAACATGAACTTAATCAGGCCGAGCGAGTTTGTGGGACCGGGCTTTTCGCGGACCAGCAGACCTCCATGCTCCACCTTGGCTGTCGTGTAGTCCGTCTGCACCTCGCCCTTGTTGTTGGTCACCTCATAGTTCTTGGCCTCGAGGTAGCCGGGCCGGGCTTGCATGTGCGGCACCAGCTCCTTTTTGGCGATGTCGACCGGAACGTTCCAATACGGACGAAAGATCAGGTACTTCATCATGTGCGTGAAGACGGGGGTCTTGTGTTCGCCGACGACCTTGCCGACCACCACGCGCATGGTGAAGTCGCGCTTGTGGTCGGGCGTGTAGCCGCGCAGAACGAACTCCGGCAGGTTCACCATTAGACGAGCATGGTTGTATGGATCGGGCAGCCATCGCCAGCGTTCGAGCGAGCTCTGCAGCTGGAGAACGCGATCAGAGAGCGGCACGTTGAGGCTGTTGATGGTGGCCGCGGTCAGCTTTCCATCGGGGGTGAGACCGTGCCGCGACTGGTAGTTCTTGACGCCGTCCGAGAGGGTCTGGTCGAAGCTGGTCGAGCCCGCGGCTGCGCTCCCGCTGTCCGTGCCTGAGCTCTCGATGTCGCCTTCAAGCGCAAGTCTCGCATGCAAGACCGTCGCCGCCGGGTAGTGCTCGCCGACGTTGATGGCCTTGGGGACGGTCGGAAGCTCCTGGGCAGGGCCTGCGGACCTTTGCTGCTGATCGAGCTTGAGGTACTGCGCGAGCGCCTGCTCGGTCGCGCGGTACTCGTCCGAGTCGGGCTCGACCTGGGTGATGAGCTTTGCGGCATCGGTCGCGTCGACGGCCTGGTCGGAGACGAACTCCGGCAGGTCGTACTTCTTTTCCTGCGTGTCGATGGCGAAGTTGAAGTGCGACGGGTTGACGCGGCCGATGCGGAGATCGGAGATGAAGCGCATGACGTTGACGGTCATGGTGACGTCGAACTGGGCGGTCGCGTCCGCGTCCTTGCCCGCCAGCTTGCCCACACGCTCCTGCCAGCGGCTGGCGTCGTAGTCGTCGGGACGAAGGCCCTTTGCGTCGGCCTGGCGAAAGGCCTGGATGAAGCTGGAAGCAGCGGCGGTCGGCTTGCCCTCGCGTGACCAGGCGAGTTCATAGTTGCGGTCGTCGTAGAAGGTCTTCACGTCGGCCTGGTAATCGGTGTAGTCCGGCCATCGCAGAAAGGGGAGCTGCCCTTGCGCGGTCAGAATCTGCAAGTTACTCGCGTAGTCGGGAGAGTTCGGCTGGGAGGTCGTCTTCCTTGGCTTCCGGCAGCCTCCGGCCAGAAGAACTGCTGCCATCACGCCCACACATCCCAACTGCCTTGCCAGCCTCCGTCGCTCCAAAACACACCAACCCTTCAACTCAAAAGTGCTCTCTCTGCTTATATACACGGCCGGTCGTCTCCATCAGGCCAGGAATTTCAGGCAGGTCGCACCCGAAAGTCGCATGCCGTTCCCAAAAGGGGCACTCGGCGAGACTGTGCGTGGGCCGGTCACATGCGGGCCAGCGCCGGCAGCACTGCAACGCAGACGACGGCCTGCGCTGTCAGGACGCAGCCCGAAAGGGTGAGGAACAGCCGCCGCTGCCGCGTCTCAAGGGCGTCCGCGAAGGTTCCCCCCACAAAAGTGAACAGGAAGGGGAGCGCCCACAGCCAGGGTGCTGTGTTGTTCTGGGTGGTGATGAGCGGAAACAGGATAGCGGCCATGATCAGAGGTGCGGTGTTGCCAAAGTAGCGGCTCCGGCGCATGCCCGTCCAGAGCACCACGGAAACCAGCACGGCGACCACAATCGGACCATCGGAAATGGTTAGAAAGAAGCTCTTCAGTGGCTGGAGAGACCACCAGAAACGCGCTCCACCGCCTGTGAACACATAGCTAAATGGTTGCAAACGAAAGGCAAACGAGGCGAAGACAAGGAACAGCGCACCCACAGCCGAGTAAGTCAATACCTGCAACACATAACTTCGCCGCCTTTCCGCCAGATAAAACATCAGAGCTGCGGCGGCGATGAAGCCCGCCATTGCGGCCAGCAGATGTGCAGCCGCGGTTAGACCCAGGGCAACGGTGAGCAGAAGAACACGAGGGCGCCAACGTCTGCGTGGGCCGTGCATGGCGTGGGCGACGCCGATACCCGTATAGACCAAGCCGTAGAGGCCCCACATGGCGAGCACATCATTGTTGGGAACGACCGCGTAGTGGATGATGTCGGGGCAGAAGCAGTAGAGCCCGAGTGAGACGAAGCCGCCGGCGTTGCCGAAGAGCCTACGCGAGACCCACCAAAGGCCGGCGCCGAGCCAGGCTGCGAAGAGGATGAAGGGAAGGTGCAAGAGGTACTTGACCTCCCCGATCTCATGCCGCGCCTCCCAGGTCGATCCGTTCAGTGTGCCACCTGTATACACACGGTTTTCCGGCCTTCGCAGCCGATCGGCGCCCAGCATAGCCAGCCGCTGCATGGTGAGGGGTAAGCCGGCTGCGCGGTAGGCGAAGGTTCCATCGCCGTGGAGATTTCCGCAGGTGGTGAAGTATCCGGCCAGGGGCGACGGCCGCTCCCACATCTCGCGGCCACAGCGGGCGAAGCGGTAGTCCGCTGCGGAGAGTTGCTGCCTCCCGACCACCCACAGGCATTCAGACAGGAAGATCAAGAGAAGAACGGCTGCAAGCTGCTGGGGCCGGCCGACGTGGAAGCGAAGCAGCCTCAACAGCCTTGTTCTCCTCAGAGCAGCCCACTCACAACTATTCGATGTGCGCCGACTCAGACATGTGCGATCTCGGGTGAGGGCGGCGACGTGCCGTGTCTCCCTCGAGCCTGTAGCGAGTGTATCGTGAGGGCTATGCAGTCGCTCTCATTCACGCCAGGCCGGGCCTTCCTTTCAGTGAACTCCACCGTGGTTCCATGGACAGTGGTCTTTGAGGACGAAGGTGTGGCTGGGTACTTCTACGCCTGCGATCGGTCTCGCGAGACGCAGGAGGACAGCATTCTGGATGCGATGTTGATTTATAACGTGTCCACTCTGCAGGACCGGGAGACGGTGCGGATCGCCAGCGTGGAATGGTCGCGGGATGGGCAGAAGGCGGTGCTCTACCTGGACGGCACGGCGCAAGCTCTATTCGATTTTGAGGCGCACACAGGCTTTTGCCGTACCAACTTTCCGAACTTCCTTGAGCAGACTGGAGATTCCTGGCGCAAGTCGACCCATGCCTGGAGCGAAGAGGCGCTGCATCAGTTCGAGGCTGCTCTGTACGCCTGAGTCTCTCGCTATCTGGGTCCGCTTTGGGGCCGAGTCCAGGGGCAAGTCAAGGATCGGGGCGGCGATTTATCGCAGAAACATCTGCTCGACTTCAAGCCAGTCCGCGACTCGCCGAAAGCCTTTGACGGCGACGTTGTGGGGAGCAGTGTAAAGGATTCCCTCGCCGCCGAATCTCTTGAGCTGGCGAGGGTTGTCGTCGATCAGGAAGTCGGCGTCGAGGATGCCTTTGTCGCCGCAGAAGACGATGTGCGACGGAGGGATGTAGGGAAAGTGCCTTTCCAGCCACTCGTATTTCGCGGTGAAGGAGGTTGGAACCTCCATGGCCGCAGTCGCAATGAATACGTCGTACTGATTTTGCAGCTGCCGGATGACCCGCTGCGACTCCGGCATGACCTCGAGCACGGCGAAGAAGTCTTCGGAGCGCAGATAAGCCTCGAGCGCTCGATGGCGATCAGCGCTTACAAGATCCCAGAGCCATTTCCCTTCGAGATCTTTCTTGGTTATCTGATCGCCGTGGTCGCGGTTGTAGCGAAGGAGGTGTTCGGCGACGGCATCGGCGATTACCTCGTCCATGTCGATGCAGATCCGCTTGTTTCCCGATCGCCTGCGCCGTCCGATCACCGCGCATCGGCCTTTCGGGCGAGCTCTGGTGCTGCTTCAGTGTGCGGGGTCTTCCTGGCGGGTGCGTCGCGGGCAGGGTCCCAGTAGAGAAGACGACCGCAGCTCTCGCAGGTCATGATCGTCTGATCGTTGCTTCGATCCCGGAGGTCGTTCCACTTCTGCGGACGAACCAGCATCTGGCAGGCGGAGCATTTCTGGTCGACACCTTCGGCGACTCCGGTCCCCTTCGCCTTCGAGACGCGATCGTAGGTGACGAGGGTAGCCTCTCCGATCGTGGGCCGGACGCCCGAGCGCTCAGCGGCGAGTTCCGATCGTCGCTGCTGACCCTTTAGGAGCAGGTCGGCGGAGCGAAGGCGTTCGCGTTCCAGTATGGTCTCGGCAGCTTCGGCATCGTCCCTGGATCGCAGGCGTTGGGCTTCCAGCGTCTCGGTCCGCTCCATGCTCTCCAGTTCCACGTCTTCGAGTCTGCTAACTTCACTTTGCGTGAAGGCAATCTCGTGCTCAAGCGCGGAGGCCTGCGCTGTTGTGGTGACGACGTCCATCTGTCGCCTGGCCCGCGCTGCCCGCTGGATCTGATCCTTGATGTCACTCTCGAAAGATCGGCGCAGCTTGTCTTCCTTGGCAAGCGACTCTTCGACAGCAAGCAACGCGGCCTGGCTGGCTGCCGATCGCGCCGCAAGGGCCGCCAGCTTCCGAGGAAGCGTGTCACTCTCATCGCGCAAACGCTTGATTTCAAGGTCAATCCGTTGCAGCACGATTAGTTTTTCAAGATCAGAGTGCATCCGTTCTCCACTTCTACGTGCATCGGGCAGTATCGAGAAAGTTTGCAGTCTAGCATGCGGAAACAGCGGTCCGCAGGGAGAACAGCTCCAGCTCCAGTTCAACTCACTCTGGACTGCGATCCGACCATTCCAGAGCGGGTTGCCGTGCTCCAAAATGACACGGTAAACGCGTACCTATCTGCCGGAAGGAGAGCTGGACGAGACCTGGGCTTGAAGAGCGGCCGCCAGTTCGGACCGTGGTACTTTGCTCTGCTCGCCAGCGGCGAAGTGCTTCACCGTGTAGATATCCGATCTCACTTCGTCCTCTCCGACAATTACCATGCGATAGGCAAGCCGGTCGGCGGTTTCGAATGACTTGCGAAGCCGGAACATACCGTCACCGAGCTCGATGGCCAGGCCTTGTGCCCTGAGCTCCTGGGCAAGGCTGAGAGCTTTAGCGTTCTGCGCGATGCCCATGGGGGCGATGAACGCGTCCAGCTTGCGCTCGGCATCTGCGTTATCGTGTTCCGCCTGTGCTTGCAAGGTCAGAATCAGGCGATCTTCGCCGATCGCGAAGCCGATGCCGGGCGCCTTGGGTCCGCCCAAAATTTCGCTCAGACCATCGTAACGACCTCCGCCGAGAAGGGCATTCTGTGTGCCAAGACCACTCCCGTCGGGAACGGTAAACTCAAAGGTTGTGCGCGTGTAATAGTCGAGGCCGCGAACCAGCCTCGAGTTCAGGTGATACGGCACGACACAGGCGTCCAGCGCCGCGAGCACCTGTTTGAAGTGGTCCGTCGACTCTTCATCGAGAAAGTCCGCGATCTTTGGCAGGGTGTTGATCAGCTCCTGATCTTCGGGCGCCTTGCTGTCCAGGACGCGAAGCGGGTTGGTATCGGCACGGCGACGGTTGTCTTCGCAGAGACGGCCTTTGATCGGCTGCAGAGCCTCGCGCAAGGCAATCAGATACCGGGGTCGGTCTGTTGCCGAACCGATCGAGTTGAGCTCTAGGCGCCATCCACGGACGCCGAGTTCGTTGAGCAACGAGGCCAGCATCTCCAGCAGTTCGGCGTCGCGAAGAGGGCTTTCCGCACCGGACCAGGTGGGTCCGAGGACCTCGGCGCCGATTTGCCAGAACTGTCGGTAGCGCCCGCGCTGCGGCCGCTCGCGGCGGAACTGCGGACCGATATAGAAGAGCTTCTGCAGCATGCCGGTTTCGTTCAGTTTGTGCTCGATAAAGGCGCGAACTACGCCGGCGGTGTTCTCCGGCCGGAGCGTCAGGCTTTGCGCGCGCTCACTTTCGGCGCGGGCCCGATCTTCCCAGGTGTACATCTCTTTAGAGACGATGTCGGTGTCTTCGCCCACGCCTCGCGCAAACAGCTGGGTATCTTCGAAAATGGGTGTTCGTATCTCGCCGAAGCCATAACGCGCAAAGACGGAGCGCGATGTTTGTTCTACGCGGTTCCACAGATCAGTCTCCGGAGGTAGTAGATCTCTGGTGCCCCGGACCTTGAAGATGACGGCCATAGCTAGAGTCTACCTAAGTCCCGCGCCCTCAGAGTGAGGGTTTAGATCTTTGGGAGGGACTCCGTGAGATAGGCGGCGGTGTAGTCGAGGTAGTTGCGGGCGTACCGGAGGATCGCTTCCACCTCATCGTCTCCAAGAGATCGTTTGACCTTGCCTGGAACGCCGGCGACGAGTGACCGCGGCGGAATCACGGTGTGTTCGGGGATGACGGTGCCGGCAGCAAGAATGGATCCTTCCCCGATCCGCGCGTCGTTGAGGACGATGGCGCCGATACCGATGAGGACGGCATCCGCGACGGTACAGCCGTGAACGGTGGCGTTATGGCCGACGGTGACCATCTCTCCGATGAAGACGGAGTAGAGGTGACGCATTCCATGGAGGACGGCGCAGTCCTGGACGTTGGTGCGCGCGCCGATACGAATGGAGTTGACATCTCCCCGGACGACGGCATTCATCCAGATACTGGCTTGCTCGCCCAGCGTGACGTCACCGATGACCTGTGCGGATGGGTCGACGTAGCAGCTTTCCGGGACGCTTGGACGGACTCCCTGGTGTGGTCGGATCATGCGGCGATTCTACGTGCGCAATGGCGTGAGATGGTTGCGAGCGAACCGCGGAACAAGAGGACGGGTTTACGAGATATTTGCTCAAAACCTATGAAAACAGCGCTATTCTATGTGATGTCCCTCGTCAGGGTCGGTTGGAGGTGTATCGTTCGTGGCAGAGGTTCGAGTACAAGAAGGCGAACCCCTTGAAAATGCCCTGCGCCGCTTCAAACGCAAAGTGCAGACTGAAGACATCATCAAGGAAGTGAAGCGACATTCTTTTTACCTGAAGCCGGGTGAGAAGAAGCGCGTGAAAGAAGCGCTTGCTCGCAAGCGTAATCGCAAGAAGGTTCGTAAGGAGCAGGACTAGATCCTCTCCGACATCCGGCGGCCGCCTCCAGCTTTGAGCCTGAGGGGGCGGCTCCCTAACCGCTATCGCATGACCCTCCCCCGTGCATAGCCCCGGTTCGCAGCTTGATGTGCTGGCCGGCAAACCCTGAACTTCCTCCCCAAAAGTAAGACCGGGCCCTAGTACTTTTCCGCGAATGGGAGAAGTGACATGGATTTCGTAGACCGTCTACTGACCTGCAGTGATTGTGGCGGGGAGTTCATCTTCACCGCTGGGGAACAGCTGTTCTTCTTCGACAAACAATTCAAGAACGATCCGAAGCGGTGCAAACCGTGCAAGTCGCGGCGTTTCGGCGCTGGTTCGCACCCGGGTACGGGACCGGCGGCTGCCGGAATCTCCCGGACCGAGACGCGAACGAGCTGCTCGGCGTGCGGTATTGAGACGACCGTGCCGTTCAAACCAACTCAGGGCCGACCGGTACTTTGCCGGCAGTGCTTTCAGGCGCAGCGTCTCCCGGCAAGTGCTGCCAACGAAGCAGAGCAGGCGAGAATGGCCGGCTTAGGACAGCAGGCGAGCGGGGTGTCCTCGGGATCGGGAGCGGCGCAGCATGCTCGCCCTGTCTCCGAGATGTCTGGCGCGATCGTGACGCTGCTGGCCTCGACGTCGCAGGCCTAAGAGCCCGCGACGCTGGCGCTCGGGCGTCGCCTATGACTTGGCATACGGTTCCACGGCCGCTTCGCTGCGGTCGGAGAACGCAGGTGTGTGCGACACTTCGACCAGCATGCGATTGAACGACTCTCCAGACAGGGTGCAGGTCCCAGTGCCGGCGGCGGGCGATCTTGTGCGCGGGCGGATGGGGTTCGGCGACTTCGAGGTTACGATTGCGAGCGATGGGACGTATCTGCTCGATGGGGGCGCCATGTTTGGTGTCGTGCCGAAGACCTTGTGGCAGAAGCGGATGCCTGCGGACGAGTTGAACCGTATCCGGCTGGGGCTGAATACGGTGGTAGTGCGCACGGGCGCGCAGACGGTGCTGATCGAGACGGGCGTCGGGAACAAGCAGACGGCGAAGATGCGCGAGATCCAGGGCAACCAGGAGCTGCTGCCGGCGTCGCTGGAGGCGGCCGGGATCCGGCCGGAGGAGGTGGACATCGTCGTGAATACACACCTGCACTTCGACCACTGCGGGTGGAACACGACGCTCCGTGCGGACGGATCGGTGACGCCGACGTTCCCGAATGCGCGGTACTTCGCGGCGCTGGGCGAGGTGGAGCATGGTCGGCTGCAGCTGGAGCGGGATGCGGTCAGCTACCTGGCGCCGAACTACGAGCCGCTGATCGCGTCGGGGCAGATGACGCTGCTGAGTCGGGAGCGTATCGAGAGCGAACCGAAGATCTGTCCTGGGGTTTCGGTGGAGATGTTTCCGGGGCACACGGCGAGTATGCTGGGCGTTCATTTGGAGACGAGGGCGCTTGGGGGGGCGGTGCGCCATGCCTGCTACATCGGCGATCTGGTACCGACGTCGGCGCATCTCCATCCGACGTGGTGCATGGGGTACGACCTCGATCCGCTGACGGTGATTGAGCAGCGCAAGCGGTTTTACCAGCGGGCGATTCCGGAGGGGTGGCTGGTGCTATTTCCGCATGACCATGAGGTTCCGGCGGCGTATCTGGAGTGGAACGAGCGGGGGCGACCGGTGGTTGCGGGTGGGACCTAAGCTACTCTCCCCCCCGGGTACCGATTTAGAAAGTGTCTGAAATGAATGGGATGGAGATTACGCCACGGGTGGGGATGGCTGTTCCTGGACAGCCGAGGGGACAGCCGAGGTGGTGGCCGGGGCGAGGGCGGAGCGGAGGGAGCCTCCGGCGGCGGCCAGCTTTGCGTGGGCGGCGGCGGGGTCGAGGTGGAGCTGGTGCATGACGATGGCTGCCTTGACGGAGCCGGCGGCTTCGAGGAGGCCGACGGCAACTTCCGAACCGCAGCCGGTGACCGAGCGGATGATGCGGCGGGCGCGATCGATGAGTTTGGCGTTGGTGGGCTGGACGTTGACCATGAGGTTGCCGAAGGTGGCGTTGCCGCGGATCATGAGGGCGGTGGAGAGCATGTTGAGGACGAGCTTGGTGGCGGTGCCGGCCTTCATGCGGGTGGAACCGGTGAGGATCTCGGGGCCGGTGATGGGGGTGATGGCGATGTCGGCGAGGCGGCTCATCTCAGAGGCGGGGACGCAGGTGAGGGAGAGGACGAGGGCGCCCTGGGCGCGGGCGTGGGCCATGGCTCCGAGGACGTATGGGGTGCGGCCGCTGCTGGCGATGCCGAGGAGGGTGTCCCCGGCGGTGAAGCCGGACTGGGCCAGGTCGCGGGCTCCCTGTTCGGGCGAGTCTTCGGAGGCTTCGCTGGAGCGGCGGAGGGCGGTGTCGCCGCCGGCGATGAGGCCCTGGACGAGCGAGGGCGGGACGGAGAAGGTGGGCGGGCACTCGCTGGCGTCGAGGACGCCGAGGCGGCCGCTGGTTCCGGCGCCGATGTAGACGAGGTGGCCGCCGGCGGCGAGGCGGGGAGCGATGGCGTCGATGGCGCGGGCGATCTCCGGGAGTTGCGAGCGGACGGCGGCGGCGACGGTGGCGTCCTCGTCGTTGATGAGGGTGAGCATGTCGAGGGTGGAGAGGGCGTCGATCTGCTCGGAGCGTGGGTTGGGGGCTTCGGTCGAGAGGCTGGCCAGGTCGGGCACGAGACCCATTTTAGGGTGCCTTGAGAAAAGGAGGGCAAGGGCAGTGTGTGAGAGACAAAGGTCCGACCGTGCCCGGCGACGAGGAGGCGGCCAGGGTTATCGCAGACAATGACGCCGTCGTGGTGGCCTCCCAGATCGAGAAAGAGCTGGCGGAGGGCTCCGTCATGGAGGACGTTGTTGGTGATCACGCAGTTTCCAGACCTTCGTAGACGATGCCGAAGGGCGGGCTGAAGGTTCCCTTGTCGCCGGCGTTCCGGCCGCTCACGAAGGTGTTTCCCACGCAGGTCAGGCCGCAGGACGCCTCCATCTGAAGATGCGCAAGATGGTCGTCGGCCGGGGTTGTGAGTTTGCCACTCCGCGTGGGTCGCGATAGGAGATGGCCTGTGGGTGAGGGGGTGTGGACGTAGAATGACGAGATACAAGCGTTGCAAAGCGATGGAGATTGAGAGCGTTATGAGTGTTGATTTGCAGGCTGACCTGGCGAAGCAGGTTGAGGGAGCCGCACAGGCGGCGGGGTTGACGCTGCAGGGTGTGGGGAGTGGGACGGACTTTTCCGGCGATCCGACGCTGCGGTTTCAGCTGGCGCGGCCGGAGATGCCGGCGCGGGTGCAGATGCTGGAGATGAGCGCGGCGATGGATGTTTTGGCGGCGCCCGAGTTGGGGGGGCAGCTGCGGGAGTATCTGAAGGAGACGGCGACGCGGCTGAAGAATCCGCGGCCGGACTGCTACTTGACACTGAACGGGATTCCGCTGAGCTTTCGGAGTTTTGCGTGGCCGTTTCACTCGTCGACGTCGGGGGCGGATACGTTTCTGGTGCACGGGGAGATCCTGCTGGAGGACGGGGCGCAGAGCTTGCTCCATGCCAAGATCGCGGCGTCGATGACGGTGACGTTTTCGGAGATTGTGGCGGCTCCGGAGCAGCCGTACGCGGAGGGTTTTATCTACAACGCGGTGCGCAAGACGATCGACCAGGGGCAGCTGGAACTGGTGAAGAGCGGGAATCGGCAGCCGGTGCCGGTGACGACGCGCTACTACAGCACCAAGCAGAAGAGGTTCATCTTCAACGACACGACGGAGACGCAGCGGAGCGAGTACCTGGCGGCGAAGGTGTTCTGGCTGTCGGGGGTGCTGGGTGGAGGTGGGCCGGTATGGATGGCGGACCCGCGGGATGCGCAGTACCTGAACACGACAGTGGCCGCGTTGCAGGAGACGGCGACCATGCTGGCGAGCGAGGGTTTGATTCATCTGGCGGCGGATGTGGAGTTCGCGACGCCGACCGAAGCGTTGCTGGGACATCGGCCGAGGTACGCGGCGGAGTTGGGGGAGGCGCTGCTGTTTATCAAGCCGACGTTCAACGAGGAGATGCGGGGCGGGCACACGAATATGTGACGGGACGGGTGCACACCCGCGGAGTGGATAGAATGCCTGCAAGGTTTCCGTGCGGGCCATTTCTTTTGCGCAGGTGGGGAGAGAAGCGGAGTGAGACAGACGACAAGATGGACGGGGCTGTGGGTTTCGGCGGCGATGCTGGTGGGTGGAGTTGTGGCTCGTGCGCAGGGGGCGGCGTCGGGGCCGGCGGGTGCGGCGGCTGCCCAACCGGCGGCGCAGGACGTGTCTCCGAAGCCGGTGCAGGGTGCGACGGGTGGGGCTGCGAGTCAGCGCAGGGCGGAGGTTCCGGTCGAAGGATTGACGCGGCGGGACAGGGAGGTGGTGGCAGCGAAACTGCCGGGCGAGGGGACGCCGGGAGGAGCGACGGCGAGTGAACTGCTGCTGCACGGGTTTGAGTTTGATGGCAATGCGGTGGACACGTTGAAGCTGCATTTCCGGCGGATCTCGGCGACGGCGGTGGAGATTACGAGTCTGGCGTATTCGCTGGGGGAGTGGCGATTTCTGGTGCGGGATCGGGCCAGCTACTACGGCTTGGGGGAGCACTTCGACACACTGAACCGGGCGCACACGATTGTGCGGAATGCGTCACAAGACAATGCCGGGCCGAAGGGTGGGACGACGTACAAGCCGATGCCGTTTTTTATGAGCACGACGGGGTACGGGCTGTGGGTGGATACGACGGCGGACGCGACGTTCGATATGAATGCGTCGAACGTGGGCGAGATCGGGGTGACGGTGCCGGCGGACAAGCTGCGGATCGTGTTGTTTACGGCGGCGGAGTTTCCGAAGATTCTGGAGGAGTTCACGGGGCTGACGGAGCGGGCGGTGCTGCCGCCGTACTGGGCGTTTGCGCCGTGGATGGGGCGGGACTATCACCAGAACGAGGCGCAGGTGGCGGAGGATGTGGAGAAGACGCGGTCGCTGGGGTTGCCTGCGAGTGTGATCCTGATCGACTCGCCGTGGGCGACGGCCTATAACAGTTACAAATTCAACCCGAAACAGTTTCCGGACGCGTCCGGCATGATCAAGCGGGTGCACGAAGCTGGTTACAAATTGGTGCTGTGGCATACCTCGTGGATCAATTCGAAGTCGGACGCGCCGCACGAAGCGGGGTTCGAGGGCAAGCTGAATGCGCATGCGGAGAACTATGACGAGGCGGCGACACACGGGTATTTTGTGAAGCGGCCGGATGGGACGAACTACGTGGGGCGGTGGTGGAAGGGCGAGGGGTCGCCGATCGACTTTACGAATGCGGCGGCGAAGGGATGGTGGCAGGACCAGGTGCGGCAGGTGCTGCATGTGGGTGGGCGAGAGGGGGCGGACGGGTTCAAGGATGATGACGCGGAAGGGAGCTTTCTGGGGGAGGTGAAGTTTGCGGATGGGAGCTCGCCAGAGGTGATGCGCGGGCGGTATGCGGTGCTCTACAACAATGCGATGGAGGAGTTGATCCAGAAGGATCTGAAGGGCAATGGGGTGCTGTTTTCGCGGAGTGTGACGCAGGGGGCGAACGGTGTGGGGTTTCTGTGGGGTGGGGATAACGAGTCGAGCTTCAGCGTGGAGAATGGGCTGCCGACGGTGGTGACGGCGGGGCTGAATGCGGGGATGAGCGGGATGCCGTTGTGGACGGCGGATCTGGGCGGGTATCTGAAGACGGCGACTACGCCCGATCCGGTGGTGGAGGCACGGTGGACGGAGTTTGCGGCGATGTCGCCGGTTATGGAGATTCTGTCGGAGTCGAATGCGCAGCCGTGGAACTGGGATAAGACGGGGACGCAGGCGCTCGACATTTACCGGAAGTATGCGGTGCTGCATATGAGCCTGTTTCCGTACCGGTACCGGGCGGCGCAGGAGGCAGCGAGGACGGGGATGCCGCTGATGCGGGCGCTGGCGTTGGTGTACCAGAACGATGCGCGGGCGCGGGCGTGCCGGGATGAGTATCTGTTTGGGCCGGACCTGCTGGCGGCTCCGGTAATCGATGAGAGTACGCGGCGGGTGGTGTATCTGCCGGCGGGGCAGTGGGTGGACTATTGGACGGGCGTGGCGACGGAGGGTGGGCGGACGTTGGTGGTGGATGCTCCGCTGGACGTGCTTCCGTTGTGGGTGAGGGCGGGTGCGGTTCTGCCGAAGATTCCGGAGGATGTGATGACGCTGGTGCCTGCCGAGGAGAGCGGGAACAAGGCGTTGAAGACGCTGGATGAGCGGCGGGTCTATGAGGTGTTCGGGGATGCGGGGGTGGGGACGACGACGGACTTCGAGGGGCGGTTGGTGGAGCGGAGCGGGCGGTCGCTGAAGCTGAGCGGAGGCAAGCCGGCGCACGTGACGGTGCGGTTGCGGTTTGCGAAGGTGCGGGGGGCAACTGTTGCGGGGGCGGCAGTGAAGGTGCAGCAGGTGGGGGATGCTTCGGTGGTGGAGTTTGAGTATAAGGGCGGGGCGGCGGTGAGCTGGCAGTGAGTTGAGGCGGCGACCAGGCCGGGCCTTGAGCGCTCACTTTCTTCGTTGGTCAAAGTTTAGGGGAGCGGTCTTTGACGCGTTGCGTGTCGGCACAGTGGATGTTCAGACGGGGTACGTGGCGGCGTTGATGGTGTTGGGGCCGGGGTAGGCGGATCGCACGTGGGCGGCGACCTCGTAGGCGAGTGCCTGGTTATAGCGGCGGACGCGGCCAGGGATGAGGAAGCACTCGACGAAGGAGACGATGTGGGGGATGAAGGTCCAGCAGAAGCAGAGGTAGAGGATGCCCCAGCCGGTCTCGCCCATGTAGAACCTGTGGGCGCCGAAGGAGCCGAGGAAGAAGGCGAGAAGGATGGCGACGACGTCGCTTTTGCGGGAGGCGGCCATCTGGTTCATGAAGATGAGCCGCTGCTGCTGCTCGTTGAGGGAGTTCATGGCGCCGAGTTCGTCGATCATGGGGATCTCCTGCTATCGATAGTACGTCGATGTAGACGGAAGGGTTCCCGCCCGGGACTACGGCGAGGGAGCGGTGCAAACAGAGGGGGCCGCGACTTGCGTCGCGGCCCCTGAGTGGTGAAGCGGCTTACATCTCCCTGACGCCATCGACGAAGGCCTTGAGCTTGCGGCTGCGGCTGGGGTGGCGCAGCTTGCGGAGGGCCTTGGCCTCGATCTGGCGGATGCGCTCGCGGGTGACCTGGAAGGACTGGCCGACCTCTTCAAGGGTGTGCTCGGAGCCGTCTTCGAGGCCGAAGCGCATTTTGATGACGCGCTCTTCTCTTGGCGTAAGAGTCCGAAGCACTTGAGACGTGTACTCCTTGAGGTTGACCGAGATGACGGCGTCGGACGGGCTGACGGCCATGCGGTCTTCGATGAAGTCGCCAAGGTGCGAGTCTTCCTCTTCGCCGATGGGGGTCTCAAGCGAGATGGGTTCCTGGGCGATCTTGAGGACCTTGCGGACCTTGGCGACCGGGATATCCATGCGCTTGGCGATCTCTTCGGAGGAGGCTTCGCGACCGAGCTCCTGCACGAGCTGCCGGCTGGTGCGGATGAGCTTGTTGATGGTTTCGATCATGTGCACCGGAATGCGGATGGTGCGGGCCTGGTCCGCGATGGCGCGGGTGATGGCCTGCCGGATCCACCAGGTGGCGTAGGTCGAGAACTTGTAACCGCGGCGGTACTCGAACTTGTCGACGGCCTTCATGAGGCCGATGTTGCCCTCCTGGATGAGATCGAGGAACTGGAGTCCGCGGTTGGTGTACTTTTTGGCGATGGAGACGACCAGGCGGAGGTTGGCCTCGATGAGCTCGCGCTTGGCCTTTTCGGCGTCCATGTCGCCCTGGATCATCTCGCGCTGGGTGCGCTTGAGATCGGCGATGGGGATGCCGGCGTCCTGTTCGACGCGTTCGAGGTCGGTGCGACAGTTTTTCTGCTGGCGCTTGTACTCCTTGCGGAGTTCTTCGGACTTCGAGGCTTCGAACTTGGCGTCAAGCGCGCGGATCTGGCGCTCGAGCGTGCGCATGGCGTCGACTGTCTTGTTGACCTTATCGAGCAGGCGCTTCTTTTCGGCGTTGGTGTACTTGAGTTCGCGGATGATGCGGTTGATGTAGACGTGTTCGCGGCCGATGAGCCAAGAGACCTTGCGCTGCTCGCGGGCTTTGATCTTGGCGTCTTTGCCGGCACCGGCTTCGAACTTTTCCTCGAGAGCCTGGACCTTTTTCTGATGCTTGACGATGAGATCGATGCGGCCGGTGGTGGAGCGAACGCGCGCCTGGAGGATCTCCTCGGTGAGCTCTTCCTCATCGAAGGTGACGACCTCCTTAATGTTGCGGACGCCGCGACGCAGGTCTTCGCCGAGGCCCACGATCTCGCGGATGACGATGGGGGAGCGCGAGATGGCCTTCATGACGCGGAGCTGCCCGCGCTCGATGCGCTTGGCGATCTCGACCTCGCCCTCGCGGGTCAGGAGGGGGACGGTGCCCATCTCGCGCAGGTACATGCGGACGGGGTCGTTGGTCTTTTCGAGTGTTCCGGGGGAAAGATCGAGCTCGACGTCGTCGGACTCTTCCCCGGCTTCGGGCTCGTATTTCTCGCGATCGCCGGAGAACTTGCTCTCGCCGGAGAGCACGTCGATGCCTTGGGTGTTGATGGTTGTGAGAAGATCGTCGAGGTCGTCGGGGGTGGTGATGTCCCCGGGGAGCAGGTCGTTTACCTCGCCGTAGGTGAGATAGCCCTTCTCCTTGCCGGTGTCGATCAGCTTATCGATGTCGTCTTCGTACTTATCGTTTTCGTCAGCCACGTGTGCACGTACTCCTGCTCATAAACCGTTGGGTTGAACTGCGGATTGCGGCTGTGGGGAGAGCGACAGGCGCAGCAGGTCAGGGGATCTTCCTTGGATGGGACGTAGGGGGTGCGGTGAAGACCGCTTTGGCCGGCCGCGATCTCAGGAGAGGTCGGGGCATCGAGGGCGTACGTTCCCCATCGAAGAATACCACAATATTTAGACGCATGGACGGGCTGGAAGATGCATGTTCCAGAGGCTTTTCCCGGTTGTAGAGAGCGTCGGCCGCAGTGAATTGGGGGTCCGATGCCTCCAACTGCATCCAACCAGGAACAAAGCTGGTGACAGCGCGGGGTCGAACGGGAGGGTTTGTGGCGAAGTTACACGTCAAGATAACGGCAGAGGATCATGCCCAGGGCAGCGACGGAGCGACGGCCACCCTGGTGGAGTACGGAGACTTCCAGTGCCCGGACTGCGGGATGGCTTACCCGATGGTGAAGCAGATCCAGAAGCACTTTGGATCGAAGCTGCGGTTTGTGTACCGGAACTTTCCGCTGACGGAGATCCACTCGCTGGCGGAGCCGGCTGCGGAGGCGGCCGAGTTTGCGGGCGCGGCGGGCAAGTTCTGGGAGATGCATGACGCGATCTTCGAGCACCAGAGGAAGCTGAGCCTGCCGATGCTGGTGGAAACCGTGGATCGGCTGGGCCTCCATGGTGAGGACGCGCGGACGGCCGTGGAGGAGCAGAGGTTTGCGAAACGGATCCGGCGGGATCTGGACGGGGGTGTGCGGAGCGGTGTGCATGGGACGCCGACGTACTTCATCAACGGCGAGCAGTACGAGGGCGCTTGGGAGTTGGAGGAACTCCGGGCCGCGATCGACGAGGTGATGTGAGCTTCTTCTGCCGGGGCGTGTAGGCTGTTGCGTGTAGACGAGGTGTGTGCGATGCGACGAAGGATGGTGTTGTGCGGCGTGCTGGCGGGGTGCATGGGTTCGGGTACAGGGCTGGCGCAGGGGCCGGCGGGCGGACCTGCGAGCGAAGTCCAGCGGAGCTATGCGTCCCTGAAGGGTAATGTGCTGAAGGCGGCGGATGCGATGCCGGCGACGGACTACGGGTACAAGCCCACGCCCGAGATACGGACGTTTGCGCGGGTGGTGAACCATGTGACCGAGGCGCAGCTGCGGAGCTGCGGCGCGGCAAACCGAACCAAAGAGCTGCCGAAGGTTCCGGCGGAGACCGCGGACAAGGCTGCGGTGGTCGCCGCGTTGAAGGCGTCGTTCGCGGAGTGCGATCGGGCGTATGCGGCGCTGACGGACATGAATCTGACGGAGAGCTTCGACGCCTTTGGAAGCAAGCGATCAAGAATCGGGCTGATGTGGGGCAACGTGTCCCACGACAATGAGCAGTATGCGACGCTGGCACTGTATCTGCGGTTAAAGGGCCTAGCGCCGCCGAGCAGCGAGAAGTAGATCGGGGCGATTTAGGCGACGGCTGAGGCTCGCGTGGGCGCCTGGCGCACGCTGGCGTGCTTCCAATCGCCGAGGGAGCGGCTGAGCAGGGCAGCGGCGCAGCCCTCGCCACAGAGGATGGTGACGTTGTCGCCGGCGGCGAGGTTCCAGTCCCAGGGGAGGAACTTGATGCCGGTGGGCGTGCGCAGGGCAAGAATCCAGTGATTGCTGGTTTTCTTTTGAGTTCCGCAGAGGCAAGTGAAGAGGTGGGTGGAGGCCATGGTGTCGTCCTTTGTGCGAGCCGATAAGCGGCTTATGCAGTTGCTTGCATGGTTGCAAGCGAGCTGCCAAAGGTTCGGTAGGGTCTGTGGGCGGATTTTCAGTGTTGTTGTGGACCAAACTGGGCCTGAGAGGGCAAAGTCTGTCTCCGGGGTGGGAAGTGTTTTGTCTATCGATGCAGGGTGGTGAAGTGGGCGGCCAGGGCCCAGGTGGCGAGAAGGATCGCTAGGGCGAGGAGAACGAAGCGAAGAAGGTTTCGGCGGTGGTGGGAGCGCAGGCGGTTGCGGGTACGGGTGTAGCGCTGGATGGCGTTGTGGCGGAGGGTGCGTTCGTTCTGTGAGATGGCGTTCACGTTGGATCTCCCTGGTCGGCGACCGGCATCTTGATGATCGGCGAGAGGGCTGTAAAGGCGCTGTAAAGGAGCTGGGGAAGCGTGCTCAGGGACAGTTCTTGGCGCCCATGTACCGGTCGCACAGAGAGGGCCCGGTCTGGGGCATTTTGGTATACAGCATGCTCGAGGAGGTCCACCGCAGCTGGGGAGGGACGTCCGCGCCGGGCGGGGGATGGACGTCGGTGACCGAGAACAGCAGGCACTCGTGTTCGCGGCGTCCGAGGAGCTTGGTCTGACCCCACTTGGGGAGTTCGAAGGTCAGCCAGCTCCAATGATTCGTGTTGCCGTAAGCGAGGAACTCGCGGTTGGCTTCGAGGAAGGATCGCATGGGGATGACGTTGATGGGGAACCACGGATCGAGATCGAGCAGGCCGCGATCGATGGTGTCGTGGCCGATGTACTGGATGGAGGTATCGGGGTCGGAGAGGTAGGCGAGACGGCTGGCCAGTTGGCGGGGAGCGTAGAAGGAGAGCCGATGAAAGACGGTGATCCCCATCATCGCCACCGGTTGATCGCGGGTTTCGGACAGATTCCGGATGTCTCCGGCCATGGAGTCGCGGTGGTCTTGAAAGGTGTCTCTGAATTTATGAACCTGAAAGCCGAACATGGCGATGCAGATCGCCGACGCGGCCACGGCTGCCCTGGGGTGCGGCATGACGCGATAGAGGAGGTACGAGAGCAAGATGCTTACGCCGACGATGGCGGAGATTGCGTATCGATCGGAGAAGCCGTGCGTGACCGATTTGGCAATGGTCATGACGAGGACCGGAAGGGCGCTGAGAGCACAGGTTGCCGTGACCTGCCAGAGGTTAAGAGGCACTTTTCGGTCGACGCCTTTCCAGGCTTTCTTTTGGGATCCAAGGCTGATTCTGAAGCAGAGGACGACGCCCAGGGCGCCGAGGACGACGATCGGTCCGGATCCCAGTTCAGTCGGGTAGAAGTAGATGGCATCGGACCAGATGGGGACTGCCCAGAAGTGGGTGGAGTAGCCCTTTGCGCTCTGAATAATTTGGAAGAAGAGCAGGATGGGAAGCGCGGCAAAGGTAAATGCGATCCAGATTGGCCAATCGATGCGACGCCGAGAGCCGGTGCGCACCAACTCTCCGAGCGCCAGGCATACGACCGCGATGCTGGCGTAGTAGTGGCTGGCGACGGCGCCCGCCAGGCTCAATGCGAGGAGAGGGAGGTAGAGTCCGCGGCGATGGAAGGCCGATGCCCGGAACCAGGACAGAGCGGCGAGAGCGATGAATCCAACGACGAGACCATAGGCTCGGGCCTCCATGGCGTAGTAGTAGAGAGGTGTCGTCAACGGCAGGAGCATGGCGACGACGGCCCACATGGGGTTTGTCAGGGGTTTTATGATCTCGTACAGGCAGATGCACAGGAGCCAGAAGCCGGCGATTGCGGTGAGGCGGAGAGTGACGGGGCTGGTTCCGAACAGGCCGAGGATGCAGTGGGTAAGGTAGTAGAAGCTGGGGGGATGTTGATCGGCGCCGGTTGCGAGGGCCTGGAGCAGGGTCTTCCAATCAGCGGTTCGCGACAGGTACAGGGTAAAGAACTCGTCATCCCAGAACAGCTTGATGCGGCTGAGCAGGACGGTGGGGATGACATATAGGAGGGTAAACGCGGTCCAGACGAGGGTCCGCGAGGCCGCGTACCTGTTTGCCCGAGCGGTTGCGACTTCCACGCTCTGCGCGAAGGTGGGGCTGGCCGGCGAGGGCATGGTTGCGCTGGCGAGGTTACCCATGGCGGTCAGACCTGGCCGACATCTGGGCATGGCTTGCGCGGGTATGTTCCCGGTCTGACGATTGAGCCGGGCTTGGGGCTGGGAGATAGGAGGAAAGACGACAGCTCATGGGATCTCATTCCTGGGAGAAAAGGACAGCAATAGTAAGTTATTCGGTCTGCAGTGTACCTGTGAGCGTCCGATATCGGGCCACCCCAATAGTCACAATCGTTGATTACTGAATTGTGAGATGGGAGTTTGCAGTCACTGCGAGGCGCCGTTGGCGGAGCCGACAGAGAACGAAGCTGAGAGTAGCGATGGGGACCCCAGTGTCACTGCTGGAGGGGAGGCCGGGCGAAGGGATGTGAGGTGAGCCAGGTAACCGGCCGCGTTTATCATCCAGCCTGAATGCTCTACCGCAATCAGCATTTCAGTTTTTGACATCGAGCGTTCGCGCATGTCAAATCTCGGGTAGGAGTGCGTCGTCGGCCGCATTAAAAGCTAACGCTCCCGCGCGGAATCTACACTTGCTTTTGGAAAGAGATGAAGCTTGGTGGAGAGGGCTGGGTGCCCGTCGTGGATCGACCCCTCAAAGGTTAGCGCCGTTCAATCTTAGGGGTAGATGCGGTTGAGGGTTCGGGCGAACGGGATGGTTTCGCGGACGTGGTCGAGGCCGCAGATCCAGGCGACGACGCGTTCGATGCCCATGCCGAAGCCGCAGTGGGGGACGGAGCCGTAGCGGCGGAGGTCGAGGTACCACTCGAAGGCGGCTAGGGGGAGGTGGGCTGCTTCGATGCGTTGTTTGAGGAGGTCGAAGGAGTCGATGCGCTGGGAGCCGCCGATGATTTCGCCGTAGCCTTCGGGGGCGAGGACGTCGACGCAGAGGGCCTTGGTGGGGTCGAGGGGGTCGGGCTGCATGTAGAAGGCCTTGATGGCGGAGGGGTAGCGGTGGATCATGACGGGTTTGGTGAACTGGGAGCTGATGTAGGTTTCGTCGGGGGAGCCGAAGTCGTCGCCGTAGGTATGGGGGGTGTCGATCTTGCGCTGGGCGAAGGCCTGTTCGAGCATGGCGTGGGCCTGGTCGTAGGAGAGGCGGGGGAACCCACTGCGTGGGGCGGATGCGGCTTCGGCGGGTAGAGAAGCAGGTCCTCCGCCTGCGGCGAAGGATGACAAACCTTTGGATTTTTGGGAATCAGCTGAAGGACTTTGGGGATCAGCGGAAGGAGAGTCGTCGGGGGCGATTACCAGTTCTAGTTTGGCGATGTCGCGGCCAATGACTTTGAGGTCGGCGCGGTGGTGGTGGAGAACGGTGGAGACGATGTGGGTGAGATATCGTTCGGCGAGTTGGAGGAGGTCCTCGAGGCCGGCGTAGGCCATCTCGGGCTCGACCATCCAGAACTCGGTGAGGTGGCGGCGGGTTTTGGATTTTTCGGCGCGGAAGGTGGGGCCGAAGGAGTAGACCTTTCCGAGGGCGAGGGCGGTGGCTTCGATGTAGAGCTGGCCGGACTGGGTGAGGTAGGCCATGTCGTCTTCGAAGTACTTCATTTCGAAGAGCTCCGAGGTGCCCTCACAGGCATTCGGCGTGAGGATGGGCGGGTCGGTGCGGATGAAGCCGTTGCGGTCGAAGTACTCGGCCGCGGCGCGCATGATGGTGGCGCGAACGCGCAGGATGGCGGACTGGCGGGGGGTGCGGATCCAGAGGTGGCGGTGCTCCATGAGGAAGTCCACGCCGTGCTCTTTGAGGGAGATGGGGAAGGGTTGGGCGGGATCGACGGCGGAGAGGACGTGGATGTCGTGGACGTCGAGCTCGAAGCCGGAGGGCGCGCGGGCGTCGGCGCGGACCTGTCCGGTGACGGTGAGGGAGCTCTCGAGCTGAAGCTCTTTGAGGGTGGTGAAGACGTGCTCGGGGACGGCGGCTTTGGGGACGATGCCCTGGATGATGCCGGAGCCGTCGCGAAAGGTGGGGAAGAGGAGTTTTCCGGAGGAGCGGAGGTTGTAGAGCCAGGCCTGGAGGGTGACGGTTTGGCCGACGTGGTCGCCGATGCGGGCGATGGTGGAGATGGGGGGTGTGGGTGGGGCGGTGGTTTCGCTCATGATCGTTGTCAAGATCAAGGGTAAATGAGGGGGTGGGGGTGGAGGCGCGAGGGACGTTGGGTAGAGAAGCGGGTGCTCCGCCTCTCACACCTGCGAGCAAACGGCGCTCACGGGGACCCCGATGCGGCGAAGGATGACAACCTTCGAGGAGATCGGCTGCGACGACAGTGTGGGGAGTCGACCGCGGCGAAGAGCACGACAACAGGAGGTCGTGGCGGTCGGTGGGTTATTCGGAGGTTGGGGGTTGGTCGGTGAGGCGGCGTTGGAGGTCGAAGAAGGTGGAGGCTTTTTGCTGGACGGAGACGGGGGTTTCGTTGAGGTCGTGGGCGATCTCGAGGATGCCTGGGATGTCTGGGGGGAGGGTGGCGGTGAGGCGGTGGATGTGTCGCCAATCGATGGTGGAGCTGGGGAGGTCGTTGCTGCGGGGCTTCCCTTCGCGGTCGGGGGTGGGGAGGCTGGGCCAGAGGTGTTCGTCGGTGCGGCCGTGGTTGTCGTGGAGGTGGAGCTGGGCGATGCGGGGTTTGAGGAGCTCGAACGCGGCGTCGATGCCGGCGGCGGAGTCTTTGTCGTTGATGAGGTGGGCGTGGCCGAGATCGAGGCAGATGCCCACGGTATCGAAGTGGCCGACGCGGAGGATTTCGAGGAGGTGTTCGGGGGTGGTGACGTCGTTCTGGAGGTTTTCGAGGAGGATCTGGACGCCGAGGGGGCCGGCGAAGGCCTTGAGGTGCTCGATGGCGGTGAGGGAGTGTTCGAGGGCGCGCTCGTCCCAGGGGTCGTCCTTGGCGCCGAGGTGGAGGGTGACGGAGCGGAAGGGGATCTGCTCGGCGGACTCGAGGGCTCGCTTGGTCTCGTCCATGGCGAGGATGCGGCGGGATTTTTCGAGGTCGATGAGATTGAGGTTGGGGGCGACGTGGCGGCTCCACTGCGCGTCGGCGTAGAGGGGCTGGTGGAGGGAGGGGCGGGTGCCGGTGTCGCGGAACCAGGCGCTGAGGTCGCGGTTGGCGGAGCGGTCGGTGTAGTCGAAGTGATGCCGGGCGGCGAAGATCTCGATGGCGGTGGCTCCGGCGCGGTGCATGGCGTCGAGGAGGCCGGTGTGGAGGCGGTGGGGAAGAAAGACGTGGGTGGAGATTCCGGGCTGCATGTGTAGTTTCAAAGTACAGCAGGGAGGTGGTGGCGGAGGCGGAGGAAGAAGCAGAAGGGCAAAGCGGGAGGGCAAAGCAGAGGTGCAAAGCAGAAGGGCAAAACAGAAGGGCAAAACAGAAGGGCAAAGAAGGGGGGCAAAGCAGAGGTGCAAAGCAGGAGGGCAAAGCAGAGGTGCAAAGCAGAGGTGCAAAGCAGAAGGGCGAAGCAGAAGGGCAAAGCAGGAAGGACGAAGCAGGGACAGGGGAGGTGCACGGCGCAGGCAAGGCAGCGGCAAAGGCAGAGGGCGCTGCCGTGCGAGGAAGGGCGCGGAGGCGGATAAAGAGAGACGGGGTGCGTGGGGGGTTAGGATGGCGGAGTTGCGTTGGGGGTGTGTGGATGCGGATTGCGGGTTTGCTGGTGATGGGTGTGATGGGCTGGGGCGTGGCGATGCTGGGTCAGGGTACGGGGTTGAAGCAGGCGGGAGCGGGTGCGGCTGGGGGTTCGGCGGCGGCGGCGGGAACGGTGAGTGTGTCTGAGGTGGAAGGGATGCAGCGGAAGCTGGCGGATTGGGGGCAGCTGGGGTACTACCGGGCGACGAATGCGGCGGTGCCGGCCGCAGGGCCATTCAAGCAGACGGGGAGTCTGGGAGCCGGGATCCCGGTCGAGGGGCGGGTGGTGTTCTTTGGAGCTTCGATGACGGAGAACTGGGGGAAGGGTGGGAGTGTGTTCTTTCCCGGGAAGGGGTACATCAACCGGGGGATCGGGGGGCAGACGACGGCGCAGATGGTGGTGCGGTTTCGGCAGGATGTGATTGAGCTTCACCCGCAGGTGGTGGTGATTCTGGGCGGGACCAATGACGTGGCCGGGAATACGGGGCCGATGACGCCGGAGATGACGGAAGGGAACTGGACGTCGATGGCGGAGCTGGCGAGAGCGAACGGGATCGCGGCGGTGTTTGCGTCGATCACGCCGGCGAGCGATATTCCCTGGAGGCGGGGGCTGCAACCGGCGGAGAAGATCCGGGCCCTGAACGCGTGGTTGAAGGCCTATTGCGCGAGCCATGGGCTGGTTTACCTGGACTACTACAGCGCCCTGGCGGACAAAGATGGTGGGATGAAGGCGGAGCTGACAGTGGATGGAGTGCATGCGACGGTGAAGGGGTATACGGTGATGGCACCGCTGGCGCAGGCGGCGGTAGACGAGGCGCTGGCGGCGCCGGCGGCACAGGGGAAGAGGTAGAAGATGAGACGATTCGGGAACGGCGTTCTGCTGGCGGGTGCGGTTGTAGCGGCCAGCGTTCTGGCGGGCGCTGGGGTGGGGGCGCAGAGTGGGTCTGGAGCTGGAGCTGGGACTGGGACTGGGACTGGGAGTGGGGCTGGGGCCGAGGTCGCGAAGCAGATTGCCGGGATGCAGCGGCAGCTGGCGGACTGGGCGGGGATGGGGCGGTACCGGGCGGAGAACGAGGGTCTAGGGGCTCCGGGGGCAGGGGAGCGGCGGGTAGTGTTTTATGGGGATTCGATTACGGATGCGTGGGGCCGGCAGAAGGGGACGGGGGAGTTCTTTCCGGGCAAAGGGTATGTGAATCGCGGGATCAGCGGGCAGACGACGCCGCAGATGCTGGTTCGGTTTGAGCAGGATGTGGTGCGGCTGCGGCCGGCGGTGGTGGTGATTCTGGCGGGGACGAACGATGTGGCGGGGAATACGGGGCCGGAGACTCCGGAGATGATCGAGGACAACTTCCGGGCGATGACGGCGATTGCGAAGCGCAATGGGATCCGGGTGGTGCTGGCGTCGATCACGCCGGCGTTTCGGTATCCGTGGCGGCCGGTGGTGGAGCCGGTCGGGGAGATACGGTCGCTGAACGGGTGGATGAAGGAGTTTTGCGCGACCGAGGGGCTGGTGTATCTGGACTACTACACGGCCCTGGTGGATGGGCGCGGGGGGATGCGGGAGGGGACGTCGTTTGACGGGGTGCACCCGAATGCGGCGGGGTATGCGGTGATGGGGCCGCTGGCGGAGCGGGCGATCGCGGAGGCGCTGCGGGGAAAGGTCTCGGGCGGGTAGGTCAGGCCCTGGAAGGGGGTTGTTACGGTTGCGTGGGGCGGTTTGAGCGCTGGTGTTGGATGGAGGATAATTGGGTTTGCAAACGGGGCGCCGGGTCTGACAGAGTGTTTCTGGCCGGGGGCGTTTCCGATCCTGCTGCGCGGGCTTTGGAATTTTGCGGTGTGGATGGTTTTGCCGTGCGCGGCTTTTCTTTTTTGCAAATTCCCCAGGAACGGACAGAACGATGGAGCTTTGGAACGACTTTGAAGGTAAGACCGTTGACGGCAGATTTCACCTTGACCAACTGATTGGGCCGAAGGGCCGAAGCGCGTATTTCATGACGCGGGACGAGGCGGGCGCGCCGGCGACGATTCGGCTGATCGAGTCGCTGAATGACGAGGAGGAGATCCTAGGCCGGTGGCGGCGGGTGACGGGGCTGAAGGAGGAGCATCTGCTGGAGGTTCTGGCGTGCGGCCAGACGGTGCTGGATGGGACGCACCTGGTGTATGCGGTGATGGAGCCGACGGACATGCAGCTTTCGGAGGTGCTGCGGGAGCGGGCGCTGACGACGGAGGAGACGAAGCAGATTGCGCTGAGCGTGGCGGACGGGCTGGAGGCGCTGCATGCGAAAGGGCTGGTGCATGAGCACGTGGAGGCGGAGAACGTTCTGGCCCAGGGCGAGACGATCAAGCTGCGGAGCGATGTGGTGCGCGAGGCTCCGGAGGGAGCGGAGGGAGCGGCGCTGAGGAGCAAGGATGTGCGGGGGCTTTCGCTGCTGCTATCGGAGTGCCTGACGCGGAGCCGGAGGTTTGGGGAGACGCGGCTGCCGGTTCCGTTTGAGGAGGTGGTGCGGAAGGGGGAGAGCGGGGCGTGGGGTTTGAGCTCGATCACGGCGGCTCTGCAGCCTGGGGGACCGGGGCGGGCAGCGACGCGGCCGGTGGTGTATGAGAGTTCGGCGGGGTCGCCGAAGGCGGAGACGCGGGGGGGGCCGGAGCGGGCGGGAGAGTCGGGAGGACGAGCGGCGGCGGCGGGGTCGCGGGGCGACGGTGTGGGACCGTTGCCGGCGGCTGCCTCGCCGGTGTTGGCGGCTGGGAGTGCAGCGCCGGTGGCGGTGCAGGGGATGAAGACTCCGGTGCGTCCGGTTGCAGGGGTGACGCCGGCCGGGCCGCTGGGGGTCGCTGCGGTTTCGGCGCCGGGTGCGGCATCGACGGCTCCGGCGACGGTTGCGAGCCGGCTGACGAGCCAGGCGGTAGGCGGGGGCGATGGGGTGGGGGCGCATCTGCGAACGCCGCGGGCCGACGACCGGATTGTGATGGAGCCGGCGGAGGAGCCGAAGCGGAGGGGCCTGCTGGTGGCGGTGGCGCTGGGTGTGCTGCTGCTGGTGCTGCTGGGCGTTCACTTCTTCCGAGCCGGGCGGGCGGGGCAGACGGGATCGGTGGTTCAGGACGCGCCCTCGGCGGTGACGGAGCCGCAGCAGAGTTCGGCGAACCGGCCGCCGGCCCAGGATGCGGCGAGCGCGCCGGTGGCGCAACCGGCGGAGAGGCCCCTTGCGGCGGCGGATACGGCACGGGAGAGCGTCGGGGCGCGCGGGCGTGTGGCGACGGCGGCGCCGAGCGACTCCGCGCAGTGGAGGGTGGTGGCGTTTACGTACAACCGCGAGGCGCAAGCGGCGCAAAAGGCGCAGGCGATTGCGGCGCGGCATCCAGGGCTGAAGCCGGAGGTGTTTTCGCCGAGCGGGCGGGCGCCGTACCTGGTGACCGTGGGTGGGTGGATGAGCGCGGATCGGGCGGCGTCGATGAGGTCGAAGGCGCGGGCGCAGGGTCTGCCGAGGGATGTGTACGCGCAGAACTACCGGGGCAGGTAGCTTTGGCTAGGAGCTTCTGGCTAGAAGCTAGAAGCTAGGAGGCTTTGGAGGAGGGTCAGGGCGTTTGCGGCGGCGCCGCCGGAGGCGGTGTTGTCGAAGATACACCAGATGTCGGGGGAGGAGCTTTGCCGGAGGTCGGCGGCGAGTTGGGCGAGGAACTCCGGGGTGTACGGGGAGTAGTAGGTGCGTGGCGAGCCGTGGAGGCGGAGGTAGAGGAGGCTGGGGTGGCCACCGGGATGGGCGGCGGCTGGGGTGATGGCGGGGTCGGCGGCGACTCGGGCGATCTGTAACTGGTTTAGGAGCGAATCGGCTTCCGGGGTGAACCAGGTGGGGTGGCGGGGCTCGAGGGCGACGGGGCCGGTGTGGAGGCTACGCAGGAGAGCGAAGAACTTTTCGGCGCGGGCGGGGTTGAAGGCGAGTTTGGGTGGAAGTTGGACGAGGATGGGGCCGAGTTTGCCGCCGAGCTGCCGCGCTTCGTCGAGGAAGAGCTGGAGCTCGGCTGGGGTGCAGGCGAGGGCGGCGGCGTGGGTGATGGATTTGGGCGCTTTGACGGAGAAGCGGAAGGTTTCGGGCGTGGAGGCTGTCCAGCGCGCGTAGGTCGAGGGGCGGGGGGATCGGTAGAAGGTGGCGTTGATCTCGGAGCAGGGGAGGACGCGGCTGTAGCGCTCAAGATGGGCGCCGGGGGCGGGGAAGGAGTCGGCGACGGCTCGCGGGATGGACCAGCCGGCGGTGCCGATGCGGATGGAGGGCCGGGGTGTTGGCGCGGGGGCGGTGGGTGGCGGAGCGGGGGCACCGGGGGAGCCTTCGGTGCGTTGGGACCGGGCGGGCCGGGGCGAGGTGGGTGGGGTCATTTCACCGGCTTGGGCGGAGCCGGGACGTCCATGGCGATCTGGAGGTTTCCGGAGCGTCCGCTGGCCGCATCGACGACGGCGAGCATGAGATAGATCTCGCCTTTGGCGAGTTGGAGCTGGAGGTTGAGCGGCACGTCGATGTGCGGATGGAGCCGGAAGTTCTCCCGGTTGATGGCGAGGATCATGCGCTGGACGTGCTGGTCGACTACGGATCCGTAGCTGTTGAAGGCGAAGGCGGCGACGATGACCTCCATGGATCCTTCTCCGGCCGCCGCGGAGGCGAGGGTGAGGTCGTCGGCGGGAACGCTGTAGGTGACGGAGTAGGGGATGGAGCCATGTTTTGGCTTGGCGGGAGCCTTCCGGTGGGGGCCTGAGACGGGCTGGGGAGCTGGACCGGCCGCGGGGTCGGAGCTGGGGAGGATGCGCGCCTGGAAGACGATGGGAGCGGTATTGGCGGCGGTCTGGTTTCCTGCGGCGGTTTTGCCGGCGTCGGAAGACCCGCCGCCGGCGAAGAGGTGGGTGACGGAGCGGGCGGAGTGGACTCTAGAGGTGTTGAAGCCGTCGGCAAAGTATCCGCGGCGGTAGCTGAGGTTATAGGGGACGTCGTCGAGGGTGATGCAGACTTTGTGCCACTTCTTGTCTTCCTTGTAGTTCTTTGGGGAGTAGGTGAGGGAGTAGAAGTCGCCGCCGGTGGCGGTGACCTTCTGTACGGCCTCCTTGAGTCCGTTGGTGTTGTAGAAGGCGTGGCCGCCGGTGGCTTCGGCGACCTCGCTCATCGCGACGTGCTGGCCGACCATGCCGAAGACATTCCCGACGGTGAGGCCGCGGGCGTCGATGGGGTAGACGGCGATGCGGTTGGCTTCGAGCGAGTCGTAGACGCGCCGGACGGCCGCGATGTCCTCGAACTGGGTGGCGTCGGGCTGGAGGAAGCGGGAGGACCCGCTTGTGAACCAGAGGAGGTTTTTGCGGCCGGGGAGGTCGCTGAGGTAGGTGGAGAGCTGGCTGAGGGTGTCGAGATCGCTGAGGTAAATGGCGTCGACCGGGGGGAAGCGGGGGAGGCCTTTGTGGACGGCGGCGAGGAGGAGGTTGCGATCGGCGGTGAAGTTCTGGAGGAGCACGGTGATGGGGCCGTCGCGCTCGTAGATGGCGAGGGGCTGGCCGGCGGGGAAGGTCTTGAGGAACTGGCCGAGCTGGTAACTCAGGTACATCTGGTCTGCCATCTGGATGGTGGTGAGATCGAGGACGATGATGTTGAGGACGGGCGGTGCGTGGCGGAGGAAGTCGTTGCTGTAGACGCCTGTGGGACGGGCGATATCGGTGGTGGGAGCGGTTGGGGTCTGTTCGGCGTTGCCGGGGCCGGTGTGCTCCTCAAAGGAGGAGATGTTTTGTGGGGTCTTGCCGTCGAGGATGTGGAAGGCGGTGGCGGGGAGGTTGTGGACGGGGTTGCCGTCGCGGTCGGTGACGGTGACGTCGGTGAGGACGAGGCGGGTGTTGGCGTGGAGGGTGTAGGCGGGCTGATCGGGGGCTGGCGGCGGGGCGGGGGTGGCGGGAGCCTGGGCGCGGAGGAGGGTGGCGAGGGGGAGAAGGAAGAGGCTCGCCCGGAGGGTTCGGCTAACGGTAAGACGGGGGTCGGGAAGACGCATGAGGAGCTCGGGTTAGTGCAGGGTAGCGATGACGGGGGGGGGGTCGCGAGGGTTGTTGTGGCCCTGGTTTCGGGCGAGGAACCGCCGATGGGGTAGATGACGATCTGCTCGCCATCGAGCACGGCGATGTGGGTGCCGCCGGGGGCGAAGGCGAGCGGCTGGCGGATGGGTGAGGGCGCGTGGATGCCGATGGAAAGGAGGCTCTGGCCATCGCTGGCGCGGAAGATGCGGACGACTTCGGAGGCGAGGTCTCGTCCGTGGAAGGGGCTGTTGGCGGAGTAGCCGATGCGAGCGGACGGGAGGGCGAGGGCGAAGGCCTCTCCGGAGGTGCGGGCGATGGGGAGGGGCGGCATCTCGTGCAGAAGGAGCGTGCCCTTGAGGGCGGTGCTGCCGTCGGAGCGAAGGACGCGGTACCAGCGGTCGGTGGTGTTGAGGTCGCAGCCGATGACGAAGAAGAGGTCGGCGGTGAGCGAGGAGAGCTCGGGAATGCAGGCGGAGCGGATGCGGGCGAGGGTGCGCGGGCTGCCGGACCAGCTGGTCTCCGCGTATCGCCAGCGATCGCCGCCGCTGTGGAGGAGGTGGATGCGGCCGGAGTTTGAGAAGACGGGCGGCGCGGCGAAGGAGCTCTGGCGCGAGCTGCTGATGGGTTGAAGAGCCTGATCGAGGAGGAGGATGGAGATTTCCTCCTCGGCGCCGTTGGCGTTGGCTTCGGCGAGCGCTTTGTGGACGTCCTTTGCGTGGAGCTCGTGGAGGACACCGACGGCGATGTGCTGGCGGTCGGGTGCGATGCGGACGAAGGCGAGTGAGGAGGAGAGGGGGACGGAGTTGATCTCCTCAAGGGCGGCGGGCGGTGTGGCGACGCCTGAGGCGCTGCCGGGGGGGCCGGGAGTGGGCCGGGAGTTGAGCGCGAGGATGCGGAGGCGATCTTCGGAGTGGACGAGGACTTGGTCGTCGGCGAGCGGCCAAAGGTACTGCCGATCGTCGTTGACGCGCCAGTCGTAGGCGGCTTCGATGGTGGCGCTGGCGAGGTTGAAGAGGACGGCGCGGCGGACCATGTGGGGGTGGTTGGCGGGATCGTCGGCGGGGTGGCGCTGGATGAGGGTGTGGGGGTTGAAGGTGAAGAGGAGATGATGGGGACCGAGAGAGGCGAGAGCGGCACCGAACTCGAAGTCGCGCATTTCAGCCGATTTGAGGTGGTGGTAGTTGAGGGTGTCGAGCGGGATGGTCTGGGCGGGGGAGACCGGAAGGAGGCCGCCGGAGCGTGGGATGAGAACGCAGGTGGGCGGCTGGCAGAGGTCCGCAAAGACTGCCGTCTCGAGTGCGGCGGGTGTGGCGGGGGAGGGGGGCGGGGCGGCGGGGGTGGAGGCTGCGGAGTAGGAGGTTGCGGGGGTGTGGGTCGGAGAGAGGACCAGGACGGAGCCGGCGACGAGATGGAGGTTTTTCTTCGGGGAGGAGAGGACGGAGCTGCCGAGGGGGCCGGTGGAGACGCCGAGGGTGAGATCGTGGATGCCCCAGACCTGCCCGGTGAAGACGGAGGTGGGGCGAGGGTGGGAGCGGTCGGGAGCGGGTCCGAGGAACGCGGGCAGGCTGGTGTCCTGACGGCCGGAGAGGTCGGTGTGGTTGGACTGAGTGTTGGTGGGGGCTTTGAGGCTGTTGCTCTCGTCGAAGCTGGCGGAGCGGAGCGCCTGGCGGGCGACGGGGTTGCTGTCGTGGAGGCCGGCGAGGTCGCTGTCGTCGGGGGCGAGGAGGGCGATCCAGGTGAGGGGCTGGGCGGTTTCGGTGGCGCAGGCAACGTCGAAGAGCAGGCCGACCCGGGTGAACTTCGAGGTTCGCGACCAAAGATCGAGGGAGGTGACGTGCCCGGTGAGGGCAGAGCCGCGGGGCAGGGTGCAGCCGCCGTTGGTCCACTCCTGCTTGAGCTTGGCGAGGACGCGGTCGCCGATCCTGAGGTTCGCGGAGGAGAGGGAGCCGACGAGCTCTGCCTGGACGGGGTAAGCCTTTTCGGGGCTCGGGGGGGCGGTGGACTCGGCGTGGGAGCGTGAGATGAGCGAAAGAAGGAGCAGCCGGTGATGAGGCTCTTGTGCATGAAAGACCCCGCCGCGCGCCTGGGATGCGCCATCTTGCGGGCGCAAAGATGCTGGTCGCGGTGTACGCGCCGATTATAGGGGGGAGTGGGCGAGGTTTGGAGAAGATAGAGACGGCTAGATGGAATCGGGGTCACAGCCAGTGGAAGGGCACCAGGTGTAGGTGCGGGTGTCGGGTGCGGTGTTGCCGGGGCTTTGGGGGCCTGGGGTCTGGGGGAACGCCCAGTGCTCGGGGGTGGTCTGCTCGAGGGCGTCGGTGGGATAGGCGGGGGCTTCGGGGGTTTGGGCGGTGGAGGGATGGGCGGCGGCGATGGCGAAGGCTTGCTGGATGGCCTGGCGCTGGTCGGGGCCGATGGCGTCGGGGGCGGGCGAGAGGAAGAGGGCGGTGCCGCTGCGGGCGAGGAGGTCGAGCCACTGCCGGTTGAGCTGCCAGGGGATGTCGCGGGTGATGCCGACGCAGTCCGCGTCGTTGAGGAAGAAGGTGCGGTTCTGCGGGAGGCGGAAGGCGAGGGTATTGACGCCCATGCGGCGGGTGCGCTCCCAGACGCGGCCGCTGGTGTCGTCGCCGGTGCGCTGGAGCTCGAAGATGCCGGCGCCGAGGTGGCCGATGGTGTTGCAGCCGAGGAGGAGGGTTTGGTCGCCGGCGGCGGAGCGGATGGATTGGTAGAGGTGGAGGAGGATCTCGGCGTTGGTGCGGGAGCGGTCGTGGAAGTGCCAGCCGGGGCGGGTGGGGGAGGCGCCCATGTCGAAGCCCCACTGGCCGAGGAGGTCGTAGGTGGAGTAGTCGTGCTTGATGAGCTCGTAGCGCCAGGCGGTGACCTCGCGGACCTTGCTGAGGAGGATATCGAGGGCTTCGGGGAGGGTGGGGTCGAGGGCGGCGAAGCTGTCGGAGGCCGCGGCATTTTTGAAGCGGGTGTTGGGGAGGAGGAGGTTGGCGGCGGTTCCGGTGGGGGCTTGGGTGGGGCGGATCCAGATGCCGGGGCGGGCGCCGTGGTTGCGGATCTGCTCGGCGAGGCGGGGCATGTCGGGGAAGGCGGGGTTGCGGCTCCTCAGGCTGCCATCCGGTCTGGCGGGGGTGCGGTCAGGCTCCCAGCCGCCGTCGATAACCGAGAAGGGGCGGGGGCCGGAGGTGGGGGCGAGGGAGGCGACGAGGTCGGTGTCGCGGAGAATGCCATCGGCGGAGTTGCGGCCGTAGGCGTAGTACCAGTCGTTGGTGCCGTAGATGGGGCCATGTGGGAGGCGGGGAGTGGGGCAGAGGAGGCGGCAAAGGGCGGCGAGGGCCTGATCGGGGCGCTCGCCGGGTTGGCCGGGGCGGGTGAGGACGGTGGCGGCGTGGAGCTCGCGCTGGCCGAGGAGGACGCCGTTGCCGCCGTTGGACACGTCGAGGGTGAGCGAGACGCCCTGGGTGTCGACCTGCCAGAAGCAGAGGGCGCGGGCTCCGGTAAGGACGCCGTAAGTGTCCGTGAGGCCGGCGGGGGTATGGGCGGCGAAGTACCAGGGGAGGACGCGCTCGGGGGTGATGGAGCGCCAGGCGAGGTCGCCGTAGGAGCGCTCCCAGGCGTCGCCGAGATAGAGGGCATCGAGGCTGGGGGCGCAGGTCCAGCGGAGGCGGAGTTGCTTGAGGGGGAGGTTGGGGGCGGAGAGGGTTAGGTCGAGGGTGCTGGCGGAGGTGGGCGTGGTGCGGAGGTCGATGCCGGGAGCTTGCCAGGAGGTTCCGGAGCGGTGCAGCGGAAGCGGTTGGGGCGTGGTGTCGAGGGTGGCGGTGACGAGGTCGGGGGGGCGAACGAGATCGAGGAAGGTGGGTGGGTGCGTGGGGCCGATGGGCGCGAATGCTGCAGCGAGGGTGGATGCTGGGGACGCGGTGGCCGCAGCGGCGGCGGCGCTTTGGGTGAGGAAGGAACGTCGGGTCCAGGGTTTCACGCGGGGTCCTTGGGGGCTTCGAAAGAGGGTACGAGCAGAGGTGGCGTTTAGGGAAGCGCGTGGGGCGATAGGTCAGTGTCGCAACTATACTTATGCGCTATTTTGCTTGGCGGATAGGAGATTGGTCCAGACAGGTGGACTTTCGATGTTCGTCTGAAATGCGTTTTACCGACGTCTTTGCGAGCGACCAAACTGCCGCATTTGGCCTCTCATTGAGGGTGAAGACACTTGAACAGCGCACCAGGAACTTTCTGCGATGCCGGATTCTGCGGCCCTTGCTGCGCTTGCTCAAGCATGGGGTAAGCCCGAAGCGGCTGGCGTGGAGTCTTGCCGTTGCGTTGTTGGTCGGGATCAATCCGTTTCTTGGGTTGACTACAGTTTCCATGCTGCTGCTGGCGTGGATGTTCGGGCTGAACCACGTCGCCACGCAGATCGGGATCCATGTGGTCGCACCGTTGCAGTGGCTGCTGTTTCTGCCGTTCATTCACGCGGGAATCGTTCTTTTCGGGGCGCACCGGCTACCGATGACGCGGGCAGAGATCCTTCACCTGAGCCATCGGCATCCGCTGCAGCTGATTCACCTGCTGTGGCAGTGGGAGTGGCATGCCCTGGTGATCTGGGCCTTGGTTGCGGCGGTTCTGGCACCGTTAATTGCAGGGCAGATTCGCAGGTTGCTGGTTCTCTCGATGCGGCGTCACAAGGACCTGCTGGCGTGAGCCGGGTACTCGGAATCAGTAGCCGGCGGCTTTGCCGAAGGTGCGGCGGGAGTCGTGGCCGCCGAGGAGCTCGTGGGTGTGGGGGTCGACGGCGATGAGTTCGTTGTCGCCCCAGGTGCCGGGGGAGTGCTCGTCGGCGGCCATCTGGCGGTTGGTGGGGTAGCCCATGGCGGCGAGTTCGCGGGCGACGACGTCGGGGAAGGTTCGTTCAAGATCGAGGCGGTCGGGGAGGTACTGGTGGTGGAAGCGGGGGGCGTCGGCGGCCTGCTGAATGTCGAGGTTGTTGTCGATGACGGAGATGAGGTCGTTGGCGACAGTGGTGATGAGGGTGGACCCGCCGGGGGTGCCGAGGACCAGGCGGAGCGAGCCCGGGTGGCGGCCGTGGGGGGCGGTGGTGACAATGGTGGGGGTCATGGCGGAGAGCGGGCGCTTGCCGGGGGCGATGGAGTTGGCGGGGCCCTGGATGAGGCCGTAGGTATTGGGGACGCCCTGTTTGGAGGCGAAGTCGTCCATCTCGTTGTTCATCAGGAAGCCCAAGGGCGCGATGGTGACGCCGGAGCCGAAGGTGCCGTTGAGGGTGTAGGTGTTGGCGACGGCGTTGCCCCAGCGGTCGACGATGGAGAAGTGGGTGGTTTGCGGGGACTCGTGGGTGTCGGGGGCGAGCTGTGGGGGTGGGGGAAGGAAGC
>JAABUO010000505.1_pt1 | contig 74304 bp, 71 predicted proteins | sample 5559291 | NCBI WGS metagenome assembly JAABUO01 (sample SAMN10711878, study PRJNA513372) | rock metagenome | isolation source: Antarctica rocks | place: Antarctica: Victoria Land, Finger Mt sud
GGAGCGACCGAAGGCGGCGGTCCAGGCCGTTGACCCTCTCGCGCAGCTCGGCCACCCGGGCGCCTGCTCCCTCGAGGCCCGCGCCCGGAGCCAGCGCCCAGCCGAGCTGGTCGAGGGTTGCCTGCAAGGCTCGTAGCTCGGCCTTCAGCAGGTCCTGGTTGACAGTGAGCTCGTGCAGCCGGGCGGTGGACCCGCCCACCTCAGCCGTAAGGTGCTGCAGCTCTGCACTGGTGCGGTCAACCTGGGTGGCGACCCGGGCGGCGCTGAGTTCGGCCCGAACGGCCGCGGGCTGCAGCTGGCTGACCGTCTGCTCGACGCCATCGAGCCGGACGTTGGCCTGGTGAGCCGCCTGCCGGGCCCTGAGCAGACCGGCAGCTTCGGCTCGCCGGACTCCGGCAGCGGCTACTCGGCGAGCCAGTTGGCGGGCTCGGACCGAAGGGGCGGCCGGGCGCTCGCCGGCCCGCGGCCCGGGGTCCCGCAGGCGGGCGGTCATCGACTCGCGGAGGGCGGCAGGCAGCGGCACGACCGGACTGTACGACTGGCCGCACCGAAGGACGGGTCACAGGGCCGCCGCGGCCCACCGGCTGTGGATCTCGGCATTGCGGGGTGTGCCCAGCTCGGCCATTCGCAGCTCAGCTGCCCGCGCCGTGCCCGGGAGCAGGCGCATTGCCAGCCGCGCTGCGACGATTGCGGCGTCGTGCCTGTCCTCCCACCACCGGTGCCCCTGCCAGGACAGCCGGCTCGCCAGAGCGTCGTCGCCGGCGAGGGCGGCTGCCCGTGCGTCGATGTCGTCCGGGTCGGTCACAGCGATGTGCTCGCCGGCCATCAGCTCGAGCGCATCCGCCAACGGCGGGCTGACCACCAGGGGAGCGCCCCAGGCGAGCGCCCGCTGGACGGCCTCGCGGGCAGCGGGTGACGCACCGTCCTCAGCGCGGACGGCTGCTGCGGCGGCGCATCCCAGCGCGGTGTCGACCAGCTCCTGCGGCAGCAGCCCGTCGTATGCGGGCCACTGCCACCCCGCGGCCGTCCACGTCGCCACGGGATGCGCGGCCAGGCCGCGGGCAGCCCGGAGGCGCGTGCGGACGAAGGGAGGCACGTAGGCGGCGCCCGGCGGGACGACGCCGTCGGGGCACCGGAGCCCTGCCGACCCGGCTGCCCTCAGCACGGCCGCGTCGCTGCTGACCACGGCCCAGGGCACTCCGGGTGCCACCGGAAGGACCGCGTCGCTGAGCACGGCGACAGGTGCCCGGCCGCCTCTGCCGCCCTCGCCGTGGCGCAGGGCGGGTCGGCACCAGCTGCCCAGCGCCGTGAGCAGGGGTACCAGCTCGGCCCCGCTGCCCTCCAGCCGTATGTCCAGCACGGGTAGCGCACCGGTGGGCGGCCCCAGCGATGCAGGGAGGCTCACGGCCCCGGCCGGTCTGGAGCGAGGCCGAGCAGCCGGTCGACCACCGGCCCCCACGCGAGGTCGCGGACCCGTTCCCGGCCGGCTTCCCCGAGCCGGCGGGCGAGACCGCGGTCGGCATCCAGCCGAGCGACGGCAGCGCCGACACCCGTCGGCGAGCCGTCGGTCACGAGCCCGGTCACGCCGTCCTCGACCCACTCGAGCACCCCGCCGGCGTCGCTGGACGTGATGACGGGCTTGCCCGCCAAGAAGGCCTGCAGCGTCACGTAGCCGTAGTCCTCGTCGACGGGGGCGTAGATGACCGCCAGGGCCCCGGCGTAGAGCTCGACGAGCTCGGCATCCGGCACGAATCCCGGCAGCGACACGCGGTCGGCCAGGCCGAGCCGCGCCACCGTTCGCCGCAGGTCCGCAGCGAGCGAGCCCCGGCCGGCCACGACCGAGCGCACCGAGCCCGGCACATGCGCGAGGGACTCGACGGCGAGCCCGGGCCGCTTGTTGCTCTCCAGGCGCGTGGGCAGCAGGACGTAGTCCCCGTATGACCCGGGCCGCAGCTGGTCGGCCAGCGGCGGCGGATGCGCCAGCGGCGTGCCGGTCAGCCCGTTGAAGCGCGCGAGCCGGTCGGCCACGACCCCGCTCGTCGTGAACAGCCGCTCGGCCTCCTCCAGCGCCCGGTTGTCCCACTCGACGAGCTGGCGCTGGGTCTCGAGCGCTGCGTCGTCAGGCCCGAAGTCCGACCAGTCGGCGTCAGCGGCGTCGTAGGCCCCCCGGTGCTGGTGGAACAGCCAGACCACCTTGCACGGGTGGCGGACGAAGTAGGACGGGAAGTTGGTGGCGATGACGAGGTCGACGTCGAGCGGCAGCAGGCGCCAGGCCAGCGGGGGGTCGAGCAGGCGGCCCTTCTCCCAGGCGACCGGCAGGCGCACCAGCTCGGCCCGGTGCCCGCGCTCGCGAAGAGCTGCCACGAGGTTGTCCTGGTGCAGCTCGGCGCCGCCGGTGACGAACGGCATCTGGGCGCCGCACACCGCAACGTCCACCGGCGCTCCTGCGAGTTGATCGTCATGGGGTCGGGCAGCGCGGCTACATTACGCAGGTGACTGTTGCTCCGGGTTCACCCCGATGACTGCAGTCGAGGTCGATCCAGCGGACGTGCAGCAGGCGCCGCGGCACGGCGCGCCTGCGGTCGCAGCGCTGCCGTTCCAGCGGGTCAATGCGCCGGGGCCCGTGTTCCGCGGGTTCGGTCGTTCCGTTCGCGAGGTCATCGAGTACCGCGAGCTGCTGAGCCAGCTGACCCGCAAAGAGCTCAAGGTCAAGTACAAGGACTCGGTGCTGGGCTTCATGTGGACCCTGGTCCGCCCGCTGCTGCAGCTGCTCGTCTACTCCGTCGCCATCGGCATCTTCCTCGGCAGCGGCCGGGTCATCCCGCAGTTCGGTGTCTACCTGTTTACCGGTCTCGTCGCCTGGACCCTTTTCACTGACATCCTCGGGGGCTGCACGGGGGCGGTTGTCGGCAACGCCGGGCTCGTGAAGAAGGTCTACTTCCCGCGCGAGCTTCTGCCGCTGTCGGTCATCGGAGCGGCCGTCGTCAACTTCGCGCTGCAGCTGGTGGTCCTGGTCGGCGCCTACGTGGTGACCGGACACTGGCCGCATCCCGGCGACCTGCTGCTCGTGCCACTGGCCCTGCTCGTCCTGGTCGTCTTCGCCTGCGCGCTCGGGCTGATGCTCGCGGCGGCCAACGTCTACCTGCGCGACGTGCAGTACCTGGTCGAGATCGGGCTCCTGCTGTGGTTCTGGATGACGCCCATCGTCTATGACTGGACCAAGGTGCGCACCACGCTCGTGACCGAGCACGGGCTGACAGGGCTGTTCCAGGTCTACCTCGCCAACCCGATGGCCGACGTGGTGCTGGCGTTCCAGCGGGCGCTGTGGCCCGGCGGCCACACCGTCAAGGGTCGGCCGTTCTTCTACGACGGCAACCTCTACGGCCGGCTCGGCATCCTGCTTCTCGTCAGCCTGGTGCTGCTCTGGCTGGCCCAGCGCGTTTTTGCGCGGTCGTCGGGCAACTTCGCTCAGGAGCTGTGAGGGTGGGCGGCCCTGCCTGGAGGGACCCGGCGGCGGTGTCGATGGCTGCGGTGTCGGCGTGAACCCGCCAGTCATCCGTGTCGTCGACGTCAGCAAGTCCTTCAGCCTGAACAAGCAGAAGTCGCTGAAGGAGCGGGTGGTCAACCTCGGCCGCGAGCGCAAGCACCGTGAGACCTTCTATGCCCTGCGCGACGTCTCCTTCGAGGTCGAGTCGGCGACCACGCTCGGGCTGATCGGGCACAACGGGTCGGGCAAGTCGACGCTGCTCAAGCTGATCGGGGGCATCCTGTCTGCCGACGCCGGTTACGTGGAGCGCCGCGGGCGGCTGGCTGCGCTGTTGGAGGTGGGCGCCGGCTTCCACGGGGACCTGACCGGCCGCGAGAACGTCTACCTCAACGCCTCGATCCTCGGGCTGACGCGCAAGCAGACCGACTACTACTTCGACGACATCGTCGCGTTCGCCGACATCGGTGACCGGTTCATCGACACGCAGGTCAAGTTCTACTCATCCGGCATGTACGTCCGGCTGGCCTTCGCCGTCGCGGTGCACGTCGACCCCGAGATCCTGCTCGTCGACGAGGTGCTCGCCGTCGGCGACGAGCCCTTCCAGCGCAAGTGCATGGAGCGCATCAAGCAGTTCCAGCGCGAGGGCCGCACGATCGTGCTCGTCACGCACGCGCTCGACACCGTGCGCCAGCTGTGCGACCGCGCCATCCTGCTCGACCACGGCGATGTCATCACCGACGGCTCGGCCATCGAGGCGGTTCGCTCGTTCCGCGAGCGCTACACCGCCGAACCGGTGCACGACGACGACTACGGCGACAGGCGTGCCCTGGTGAGCGACGTCGTCGTCACCGACGGAGCGGGGACGCCGCGCGACCGGTTCGAGCCCGGCGACGCGCTCGGCGTCGAGTTCGAGGTCGAGGCGCTCCAGGGCACCGTCGCCGACTGGGCGGTCGGCATCGCCATCGAGGACCACCTCGACAACGTCGTCTACGGCACCAACACGGCGATGCAGGGGATGACGCTGGCGCCCCTTTCCGGCCGCCGCCGCGTGCGCTTCCGCTTCGGCGACATCCCGATGCTCGAGGGCCAGTACTTCCTCAGCGTGGCCGTGCACGACCGCGGGGGTGGCATCACCTATCACCGGCTCGACCGGCGGACCTCGTTCCGCGTCTTCAGCGAGGGCAGCGAGGTTGGCCTGCTGCACCTATCACCCAAGATCGAGGTCGGGTGACAGCTGGCACCGCCGTTCGGTCGCGAGTGGGACCACCGGCGCTGTCGCGCCCGCCGGCTCGAACTGGTTCCTGGCTGCTGCCCGTACTCGTCGGGATGCCCATCTCGATCGCCGCGCTGCTCCTGCTGTTTCTCGGACGGGACGTTGGGCTCGCCGACAATGGCGACGGCGCCCGCGCCATGTGTGGTGTCGGGCTCGGGCGCAGCGACGGGCTACGCAGCCTGCTCGCCTTCGACTGGCATGTGGCTGACCCGAAGGTGTGCCGGCCCCGGCCGCTGTGGGCCTACCACAGCTCGTACTCAGTGGTGCTCAAGCCAGTTGCGTTTGTCGCGCGCTTTGTGACGGGGCATCGGGACCTGGACGTGCGGATTCTTGGCGTGCTCTGGTGCCTGCTCCTGGGAGTCGCTATCGGGTGCCTGGTCGCAGCGCTGCCAGGATCCGTGCGCTTCCGAACCGTGCTCGGCGCCCTGGTCGGCATGGCGTGCCTCGACATCGGCTTCCTGTCCTACTTCTCGTCCCCATACGTCGAGCCGGGCGGCATGGTGGGGATTTTGTTCTTGATGGCGGCTATCACTGCGTGGCTGACGAGCGACCGCCCGCGCTTCATAGCCGGCACGTCAGCCTGGCAGCCGCACGCGGGCTGGTTCAACCGCGCCTTCCTGGCCAATCGCGACAAGGTGTTGGCACGGGGCACCGTTGTGCGGTTCCTCGCCACGCACCCTGCTCGCGCCCTCGACCTGTATGTCGTGTCAACGCGGGCGACGACTAGGGCCCGGGTGGGGTACCTGGCTAACTATGCGGGGGGATCACGGACGGGGCCGGCTCCCATCTCCCACCGGTGGTCGCCGGCGTTCCAGGCACTCGCGCTGCTGCGGCCGGTGGCTCCACTGGCGCTGACGCTGCTGTGGCTCGGTGGCCTCGCCTGGGGTGTGCTCGCGCTGATGCGTGGTCGCCGGCACGAGGACGATGCGCTCGTGGCGCGCGGCGGACTGGCCCTCTCGCTGAGCCTTCTGGCGATCGGTCAAGCCGTCGTGGTGCCGCTCGGCGACGGGCTGTACGAGATCGACAAGCACTCGATCTTCACTGCCTACGCGAGCGCACTGCTGGCAGCAGTGCTGCTGAGCGGCGCTCACCATCCGGGCTGGCTTGACCGCGGCCTCCGGCCAGTTCTCCTCGCGGCGCTGACGCCGCTTGGCCTATCCCGTCCGGTAATGACGTCGCGGCCCAGACCAGCAGACCGACAGCGGTCGCGCCCCACAGCAGGTCGAACAGCAACAGGTGTTTTACCAGCTCGTACCGACCGTCCCCCAGCAGCACGGCCGCGTACTGGCTCGACGCTGCCAGGCTGATCAGGCTCAGCACCGACAGCGGACCCCGAGTGTCTGGGGCAAGGGCCCGCCGCCGGCGGCTGGCGAGCGGTGCAACAAGTCCCGTCAGCAGGACGACGAGCACGACCGGTGTAGCGACCGGCCCCAGCGCGCGAACGGTGCCGCTCCAGAAGGTGCCACCGGACAGCAGCGTCCGACGCGGGTAGTGCGGCGCCGTCGTGGTGTTCGCGAGGTACTGCGGGCGCCACTCGCGCAGGCCGCTGTGCCCCCGCCACAGCAGGGACACGAGCTGCCCTGGGTGCCTGGTCCAGTACACGAGCAGTCGTTCCCGTGACGGGACAGGCATCGGGAACTGCCGGCTCAACCGAGCGTCATGCAGCGGGGTCCCGCTCTGGTACGCATTCCGCCCCGAGAACGCCGCCAGCCGCGTGTCGAGCCCCAGCTCGCGCAGGGCTGAGGATGGGTCGCCCGTGTGGGGGAGGATCTCCACGTAGGTGGCGTCCCAAGTGTTGTACCGAACCAAGCGACTGGGCTGCAGGGTTGTGTCGGCCGCGGCTGCACCCAGCAGCAGCACGGCGACCATGGCCGTGACAATTCCACGCTGCCAGACGCGCCGCGACAGCGCCCGAACTGCAACCACGGCGAGTGCAAGGGCGATGAGCAGGCCCGTGGGTGCGTACTGTGCCTTCGCGGTCAGCGCTGTCAGCAGGGCGAGACATGTCATGGCTGCCCACCTGATCGACCCGAGTTGGGTGGACCAGCGCAGCCCCGCCGCGACAGCCGCAAGGACAGCGATGATCGCGACCGGCTCGCTGTAGAGGGAGTGGAAGTAAGCCGTGAAGGCGAAGTCGGTGACCAGCAGCCCACCGAAGGCGACGGCGACGACCCGGGGAACCGGGCGCAGCCGCCGAGTCGATCGCAGGAGCCCGTAGAGGCAGGCCAGGAAGGACACCGCGTAGGCGAACCCCAGCACCCCGATGTCGAAGGGTGCACGCCCCTGGACGGCCCGGTCTGCGGCGACGACCAGCCGCACAAGGGACCCAGCGCTTGTCGGGTACGACTGCCAGTCCAGTCCCGCGTCAGAGTGGGGAAGGAAGCGCACGAGCCGCTCGCCGTAGGTCAGCCGGTCGTCCGGTGAGAAGGCCAGGCCGACCTGGCGCATCAGACGCGGCCAGTCCCCGTTGTCGGCCAGCCCCGCAAACCCACGTCCGTACAGCTGCCACCACAGGAGGACGGCGACGGCGAGCATCGTGAGTAACTCGGCCGCTCGGCCGAACGGCAGGCCGCGTGCTCGTTGGCGGGCAGACCGACGCGTCGACGCGTCAGCGGCGTCCAGTTGCTGCGGCCCCGAGGCCGTGGCCGAACGGCGTGCCGACCTCACTCCCTCAGCGTATGGGGCGTCCCTGGGCCAGACGCCGGCCGCGTCGGCGGCCGGCGGGCAGTTGAGCAACGGACGCCTGCCGAACCGCTGGTGGAAGGGCTGGCTGGCAGGATGGCGCCGGTGACGACAGGGCCCCGCCGCATCGCCGTCTGCCCGGCCCGCTTCGGCGAGGGACTCGTCGGCGGGGCGGAGATCGTCCTCGCGCGCATCGGGGAGGGCTTTGCCGCCCGCGGCTGGGAGGTCGACGTCCTCACCACCACCGCGCGGGACCACTTCACCTGGGCCAACGACTACCAGCCTGGCACCACGCAGGAGGGCGGGCTCCTAGTGCGCCGGTTCCCGGCCGTCGTGGACACGCCCGGCGCCGAGCGGGCGGAGGCCGAGAGGGCGCTGCACGCCGGCTCACCGCTGACCCTCGCCCAGCAGCAGCGGTGGATGAACGACGGCGTGCGGGTGCCCGAGCTCTACCACTACTTGCTCGATGCGGCGCAGACCTACGAGGCCGTGCTGCTTGGCCCCTATCCGTTCTGGCCGACGTTCGCCTGCTCGCAAGTCGCGCCCGACCGCAGCGTGCTCTGGACCTGCCTGCACGACGAGCCCTACGCCTACCTCGACCTGTTCTCGCCGATGTTCTCCGGCGTCGCCGGCCTCTTGCTGCAGACCGAGCCCGAGCACGAGCTGGCCCACCGGGTGGCCCCGAGCCTGGCGCCGCACGCGGTGACCGGGTGCGGCGTCGAGGTGCCGGACTCCTATGACCCGGACGGCTTTCGCGCGCGCTACGGCATCGAGGGGCGCTTCCTGTTCTACGCCGGGCGCCGGGAGGGGGCGAAGGGCTGGGAAGACCTGTTGCGCGGCTTCGCCTCTGCCACCGTGCGCCGCGGGCTGCCGTTCTCGCTGGTCACGTGCGGCGGCGGCGAGGTCGTGGCGCCGCCAGAAATCGCCGACCGGGTCATCGACCTGGGGTTCCTGCCTGATGCCGACCGCGACAGCGCCTTCGCCGCGGCCGACGCCTACCTGCAACCCAGCCGGTACGAGGCGTTCTCCCGCACCGTCATGGAGGCGTGGCTGGCAGGTACGCCGGTCATCGCCAATGCCGGCTCGGCAGTCGTCCGCCACCACTGCGAGACCTCCGGCGCCGGCCTGGTCTACGACGACGACCTCGAGCTCGAGGAGTGCTTGGGGTTCCTGGCGGAGGACCCGCAGGCTGCCGCCGAGCTGGCCCGCCCGGGCCGTCGGTACGTGCTTGACCGCTACCAGTGGCCCGATGTGCTCGACCGCATCGAGCTGGCTCTCGACGCCTTCACGGAGCGCGCCCGGTGAAGATCCTCATGGTCACGCCGTACGCCCCGCACCGCGACGGCATCGCCGCGTACGCCGTCCAGTCGGTGGCGGCGCTGCGGCGGGAGGGCAACGACGTCGAGGTCCTGTCGCCCGGGCCGTCGGCGGCGCACCACCACCTCGACCTGGCCAGCCCCCGCGGGGCCCTCGCGCTGGCCAAGCGGGTGCGTTCGTACGACAAGGTGGTGGTCCAGTTCCACCCCGACGTGTTCTACCGGGTGCCGGCCCGGCCCTCGCAGCTGCTTGCCACGCATCTGGCCCTGACCGCGGCCTTCACGGCCGCGCACCGGGTCGAGGTCGTCCTGCACGAGATCGACTACCGGTGGGGCCGCGGCAGCTCGGCGGCGGCCATGGCCGCCCGGCGCCTGTGGCGCTCGGTCGACACCATCGTCGTGCACACCGACACCGAGCACGCCGACGTCATCGCGGCGTTCCGGGTTCCGGCGGAGCGAGTCGTCGTCACCGACCACGGTGCCCACTTCGTACGCCGGACCACCCACGACCGCGCGAGCGCACGGCGCAGCCTCGACCTGCCCGACGACGCCCGCTGCCTGCTGTCCATCGGCTTCATCCAGCAGCACAAGGGGTTCGACCGTGCCGTGCGAGCCTTCGCTTCCGCCGGCCTGGTAGGAGCCGGGTGCCGGCTCGACATCGTGGGCTCGACCCGGCTCGACGACCCTGCCGTGGCGGGGTACGTGGCAGCGCTGGAGGATCTCGTCGCTGCCACACCCGGTGTCGAGCTGCACGAGGGCTACCTGTCGGATGAGCTGTTCGACAGGTGGATCGTGGCCAGTGACGCCGTCGTCTTGCCCTACCGCTCCATCTGGTCCTCCGGCGTGCTCGAGCGGGCAGCGCTCTACGCCCGGCCGGTGATCGTCACGGACGTGGGCGGCTTGGGCCAGCAAGCGGCACGCAGCGGCGCGGACGTCACGCTCGTCAACGATGACGCCGGGCTGACCGCGGCGATGCAGGCCGCGGCCGGTGAGCGGGCGGCGCTCAGGGCACCCTCCAACGCGCCCTGGCCGGATGGTGACCGTGCCGCGGTGCAGGCCGCTGTGGCGGAGCGCGCAGCGGCACGCCGACCCGGCGGGTTGCTGCCGGCGAGCTCTGCCGACGTCGACGGCGGCGCACCAGCAGATCCAAGAAGGGGGCAGAACGCGGTCGAGCGGTCGGCGACGCTGCGCAGGCTGCCACCGCTGGCCCTGCCCTCGCCGGCCTCCACCCGCTTCAGCGCGCGGCTGGTCAAGGGCGTCGTGCGCCGCCTCACGGGGTGGGAGATCGACCCGCTGGTCTGGCAGGTGAACGCGGTGCGTGAGGCGACGATCGCGGCTCTCGAGCGCGACAGGCAGGTCTGAGCAGTCTGAGCAGTCTGAGCAGTCTGAGCAGTCCGCGCGGTCAGGTGGCCATCGCCCGGCGGTAGGCCTCCAGGGTGACCTCCGCGCACCCTCGCCAGGTGAACCTGGCCGCGTGCTGACGTCGCCGCTGCTGCACCTCGTCCGGGCCGCGGCCGGCATCGAGCGCGGTCGCCAGCGCATCCGCCCACGCCTTGACATCTCCGGACGGCACCAGCAGCGCGGCATCGCCGAGCACCTCGCGGGTGGCCGGGATGTCGCTCGCCACGACCGGGGTGCCGCATGCCAGCGCCTCGAGCGGCGGCAGGCCGAACCCCTCACGGCGGGACGGGAAGGCGAGCAGCTCGGCGCCCCGGACCACTCGCTGCAGGTCAGCGGCGGCGAGGTAGCCGGTCAGCACGACATCGGGGCCGGCCTCCAGCGGCGCTCCCCACCCGGGGGGCCCCACCAGGACCAGCGGCGGTGTTGTCGGCCGTGCCAGCGCGAGCCGGGCGTGCGCGGCCACCAGCGTCGGCAGGTCCTTGCGGGGCTCCAGGCTGCCGACCGCTAGCAGGTAGCGGGGCGGCAGGCCGCGGGCGGCGAGCCAGGCCGCATCCGGGGCCGCCGCGGAGGTCCAGCCCTGGTCGACCCCGAGCGGCGTCACGAGGATGTTGTCGGCCGGCAGCCCGTAGTGCTCGGCCACCTCGTCGGCCGTCGCCCGGGACGGGGTGACGACGACGGCTCCCCTCTGCAGTGCCCGGGGGACGAGCTGCTGGTAGCGCAAGCTAGCCCCGGCCACGGTGTCGGCCTCGAGCAGGTAGGCCAGGTCGTGGATGGTGAGCACGCCCGCGGCGCGACGGCGGGGTGGCAGGACAAAGTTCGTGCCGTGCATCACGTCGACCTGCCCGGACAGCCACTCGACCGGGGGAAACGACGAGCGCGACCACGCCGCCTGCAGCAGGCGGGCCGGTGCCCGGCGCCCGGCGCCAGTCGTGCCCGGCAGGTGGGGAAGCTCGCGCGCGCCGCGAGCGGTGAAGGCGACGAGGCGCAGCTCCGGCGGGTCCGGCAGGGCGGCGAGGCCGTGAACCAGCCCGTCCACGTAGCGCCCCACCCCGGTCACCGCGCCCAGCAGCGGCGTGGCATCCAGGGCGACCCGCACGGCCTGACGCTAGCGGCCGAGCCGGATACCGGCGCCGCGCCACACGAGGCATCCTCCAGCCGACAAGGGCTACCGGCTCGTACCCTGGCATCGGCACCCGCCGCACCCCGGGGGTCCATTCTCGTGCCGCAGCCGACCCGAGCACAGGAGTTCGACGAGTGAGCGTGACGAGCCAGCTTGCCTCGGTCATCGAGGAGAAGCCGCACGCTGGTGATGACCCCTTGCCGCTCGAGCCGCAGGGTCCGTACGTCACCGTCGTGCTGCCCTGCTTCAACGAGCAGGACCACGTGCTGCTCGAGCTCGAGCGCATCAGCGCCGCCCTCGACGCCAGCGGCTACAGCTACGAGCTGCTGGCCATCGACGACAAGTCCACCGACAACACGCTCGAGGTCCTGCGCGGGGCCCAGCAGCGCTTTCCTCACATGCGCCTGATGCCCTTCCGCCGCAACGGCGGCTCCGGCACGGCGCGACGGATCGGCACCCAGGAGGCCCGCGGCCGCGTGGTCGTGTGGACCGACGCCGACATGACCTACCCCAACGAGCGGATCCCCGAGCTGGTGCAATACCTCGACGACAACCCCGACGTCGACCAGGTGGTCGGGGCCCGGACCAGCGAGGAGGGCACCCACAAGTGGGCGCGCGTGCCGGCCAAGTGGGTCATCCGCAAGGTCGCCAGCTTCCTGTCCGGCACCGCGATCCCCGACCTGAACTCAGGCCTGCGCGCCTTCCGCCGCGACGTGTCGCTGCCCTACCTGCGCCTGCTTCCGCCAGGGTTCTCGTGCGTCACGACGATCACGCTGGCCTTCCTGTCGAACCAGCACGCCGTCGACTACCTGCCGATCGACTACGCGCGCCGCGCGGGGGTGAGCAAGTTCCACCCGTTCCGTGACGCCTACCGATACATCCTGCAGGTGTTGCGGATGGTCATGTACTTCAACCCGCTCAAGGTGCTGATGCCCCTGGCGCTGTGGATCATGGGGATCGGGATCATCAAGGTCTTCGTCGATATTGTCCGATTCAACCTGCACATCACCACCTCGACGCTCCTGCTCATCGTTGTCGGCTTTCAGATCGCGGTCCTCGCGCTGATCGGTGACCTCGTCGTTCGTTCGAGGAGCGGCTGAGGCGGGTGCGCCTCGCCATCATCGGTCCTGCGCATCCGTACAAGGGCGGGATCGTGCACCACACGACCGAGCTGGCGCACCGCCTCACGGCGGCGGGCCACGAGGTCTGCATTGAGTCATGGTCTCAGCAGTACCCCGAGCGGCTCTATCCGGGTGAGCAGCGAGTGAGCGAACACGAGGTTGCCCCGCATCCCTGCACGCGCTACCCGCTGTCGTGGCGCCGCCCGGACTCCTGGTGGCGACTCGGCCGGCGTCTGCGGCACGAGGTCGAGGCTGTCGTTCTCGTCGTCGTGACTCCGGTCCAGGTGCCCGCCTACCTCGTCGTCCTGGCCGCCCTCGGCAGGGGGAGCAGTGGTCGGCGGGTCAGGACGCTGGCGTTGTGCCACAACGTCCTGCCGCACGAACCGAGTCGCGTTGACCGGCCCCTTGTGACCGCGCTGCTGCGCCGAGTAGACGCCGTGCTGGTGCATGGAGAGCGTGAGCGCGCCCTCGCTGCGGGGATGACGCGCTCCCCGGTGCGGGTCGTCCCCATGGCGCCGCACTCACCGACGGACCGCCCGGCGCAGCTGCCGGCAGCGGACCGTCCGGCATGCCGACGGCTGCTGTTCTTCGGGCTCGTCCGTCCCTACAAGGGGCTCGACGTGCTGCTGCGAGCGGTGGCCGCCGGGCCGTCTGGGGTCGCGCTCACAGTGGCTGGGGAGTTCTGGGGAGGGGTTGAGCCGTATCAGCAGCTGGCGGAGGCCCTTGGTGTGGGGGACCGAGTCGAATGGCGCCCGGGCTACCTGCCTGCCGCCGAGCTGCCGGCCCTGCTGGCGGGCGCCGATGCGATGGTTCTGCCCTACCGGTCGGCTACAGCGAGCCAGAACGTCGACCTCGCCTTCTCGCACGGCCTGCCCGTTGTAGTCAGTCGTACCGGAGCTCTCGCGGACGGAGTCCGTGACGGCGTTGACGGGCTGGTGGTCGAACCCGAGGACGAGGCAGCGCTCGCCGCCGCTCTCGTAGAGCTTTACGCACCCGGCCGGCTGACCGCCCTGCGCCGAGGAGTGCTGGCCGCCGACACCGCCGCAGCCACAGCCGCAGCCTGGGAGCAGTACCTCTCGGCGGTTGAGACGTGCCTGGCTCCGACCGGCGACGGCTCCTGAGATGCATCGGCCCGGCCTGAGAAGCCTCGTCCGTATCGCCTTTGTCGCACTGGTCATCGCGTTCGCAGCCTTCGCCATCCAGCAGCGGTGGTCGCAGGTCCGTCAAGGACTTCTTCGCCTGGATGCAGCGCACGTCGTGATCGCCCTCCTATGCGCCGTGCTGTCCCTGGTGCCGGCACTGCTCGCTTGGCGTGAGCTGCTTGCCGGGCTCGGCTACCGGCTGCCGGTGAGGGCGGCGGCCCGCGTCTTCTTTGTCGGCCAGCTGGGCAAGTACCTGCCGGGCAGCGTCTGGCCGGTACTGGCTCAGATGGAGCTGGCTCACGAGCATCACGTTCCCCGGCCTCGCACTGCTGCTGCTGCGCTGCTGGCTATCGGCACCGGATTGGTCGGGGCGCTGCTCGTTGGAGGCGCTCTGCTGCCGTTCGCCGTGCACAGTGGCTTGGCCCGAGTGGCTCTGCTTGCGGGTCTGGGGGTAAGTCTCGTGGTGGCGAGCCCTCCGGTGCTGAACCGAGTCGTCGGGCTCGGACTGCGCCTGCTTCGCAGGCCACCGCTCGACACAGCCCTGACCACGCGGACCGTGCTGGTAGTGCTGCTGCTGTCAGCGGCATCCTGGTTGCTTCAGGGGCTTGCCCTCTACGCCCTGGCTGCCAGTCTGGCGGGCGGGGGTTGGCGACTGCTGGCCCTGTGCATTGGAGCGACAGCTACCGCCTCGGCGCTGGGCATCCTCGTGGTGTTCGCGCCGGCGGGGATCGGCGTGCGCGACCCGGTGCTGATTGCCGCCCTTTCGTCCTTGATGGAACCCGGGACAGCTCTGCTGGCGGCACTGAGCGTGCGGCTGCTGCTCAGTGTCGCCGACCTCGCGGTCGGGTTCGGAGCGGGGCTGTTCGGGTCCTCATCGCGCAAAGCAGCCGCACCGCTAGGCGGCGAGGGAGCGGCGCAAGGACAAGAGGCAGAAGCCCAGTTACGGCGGTCGTGAGGCGGTATAGCCAAGGGTCGCGGCGGCAAGGGCGTGCGGTGCCACCTTGGGCTGACTCGCATCCTGGATGCCCTACTGTGGCCGCGTGGGTGCAGATGCCGAAAGCCCCGGGGGCATGCCCCGAGCGATCGCGAAGCGGGGGTATGAGCAGGCGCTGTGGAGTCGCGTCGCTCTGCAGCGGTGGACCGAGGCGCGACACCGCGGCCAGCGTCCCCGCGAGATGCCTCAGCCCACCGCTCCGACAGCCGTGCTGCAGTCGGCGACCGAGTGTCGTCAGGCGGCTGCCGAGGGTCGCCGCCTGCGCCTGCCCCTGCACCCGGACCGACAGAAGAACTGGGACGCCCTGGGAGCGCTGTCGGCCGTGCTGCGGAGCACGACGTCGGCTGACCTGGTGATCGATGCCGGTAGTGCCCGGTACTCGCCGCTGCTGCCATGGCTACGCCTGTACGGCTACGAGCGCCTGCTGGGGCTGAACCTAGAGTTTGGTCGCCTGGTTCGTCATCAGGGCGTCGAGTTCCGCTACGGCGACGTCACCGCCACCGGCCTTGCCCCGGGCTCGGTCGCAGCCGTCACCTGCCTGAGCGTGATCGAGCACGGCGTCCCCGTCACGAGCTTCTTGCAGGAGTCCGCGCGCATCCTCCGGCCCAATGGGGTGCTGGTCATCTCCACGGACTATGACCAGTCGCCGCCGGACGCCAGGGGCAAGTCGGCGTACGGCCAGCCGGTCCACATCTTCTCGCCCGAAGAGATCGTGCAGCTCACCCAAGCCGCTGAACAGTTCGGCTTGCGACTAAGGGGCTCCTTCGAGCCGGTGCATGCTGAGCGGCCGGTGCACTGGAAGCGGCAGGGACTGCACTACACCTGCGTGCTCCTGACCTTCGACCGGCTTTGATCGGGCAGGAGGACTAGGTGACTGCCCAACGTGTCGCTGCGGTTGTCCTGACCGTCCTCATGCTCGCCCTGGTGCTCTTTGGCTGCGTCGCGATCGGCCGGGCGCTGGGATCAGCGACCGCCGGCTGGGTAGTCGGTGTGGCGACCTGCCTGCTGATGGTGGCAGCGTGGCTGCGCCAGGGCGCGGGGGGCCGCGGTACGTCCAGGTGAGTGGCGGCTAAGGGATCACATGGGTCGCGCCTAAGTACATGTACATGGTCGCTGCCATGAGTGCGCCGCTGATGACTCCGGCCGCAATGCTGGTTCGCTGCCCCAGCGGCCTCGCGTAGGCCAGCACGAGCGGGAACATCACCAGCAGGAACCGTGGACGAGCGTTGACGGCCGAGTATGAAACGGTCAACGCAACGACGGTGAGTGTGTATGCGGCCAGCACGGGATGCATGCGTGGCCTGCGCAGGGCGAGCAGCAGGAGGACCACGAGGACGCCGAGCGATGCAAGGTAAATCGTGTAGTTGGCGTGGTTGCCCGAGAAGGCTTGGCCCAGTTCGCGCGGGAGCCGGCGGAAGAAGACCCTCAGGAAGTCACGGTGCTGGCCGAACTTGGCTTCAGCTCGTTGCCACGCGTCCCACTGCCCCGTGTGCTCGTGCAGGTAGAAGAGGTAGGCCCCCACGCCGACAGGCGACAGGAGGGGTGCCAGCAGCGCGCGCCAGTCCCCCCGGTCTCGGATTGCGAGCAGGGCTGCCACCGCCGCCGCGGCAACAACAGCCACCATGCTGGGCCGCGCGGCAGTCGCCGCCGCTCCTGCCAGCCCTGCCAGCAGCCAGCGGTGGCGCATCAGCGCCAGCAAGGCGAGGGCCGCGCACGTCAGGGCAAGCGCCTCGCTGTAGGCCAGCGACAGCACGAAACTGCCTGGGAAGAACAGGACCAGGGCTGCCGAGCGGGTCGCGGCTTCGGGGGCCACCTCGGCAAATAGAGCTCTCAGCGCAAGGGCCAGGACCGCGCCGAGAACGAGGTTCAGGGCCAGCCCGGCGACGAGCAGATGACGGCCGAAGGCAGGGCCCAGTCCTCGCACTAGCAGGGGGTAGAGCGGAAAGAACGAGTGCGGGCTCTGGAAGTCGTAGACGACGAAACGAGTCGACCGCGGGTACCCGTGCTCTGCTACCCAGACGTACCAGCGGGCGTCCCAGCGGGTCAGGACGAAGTGCAGCGAGCGGTGCCGGATCGCCACGGCACCCCACACCCCTGCGATCGCCACCAAGCGGGACAGCAAGTAGAGGGCGAGCACCTGACCCTGCCAGCCCAGCTTGGCCGTCCACCCGGGCCTGGGAGGGAGGTACGCAGCCACCACACCCCGAGACGGCGCCTGATCGGCCGGGGTCACTCCGGGTGTCCTCGCGGATGGGGTCCCGATCACGTGGCTCATCATCCGTTAGGAACGGCGGCTCTGCGGTCGAGCGCTACCGGCGGTGCTCCACCTGCTCGCGCAGTGCGACAGCCGTCCTCGTGTCGCGCGGGCTGCCGAGCAGGTCGATGGTTCCGTAGGCACCGGCATCGATGAACAGGCAGATGGTGAGCTGGCGCTCTGGGGCCTCCCCGCAGCGCAAGCTGCCACCGAGCTTGCCGGGAGCCACATCGTGGAAGCGCAGGGGCACCGTGTTTGCGACGCCGCGCTCCTCGCCGGCGAGGAACGCGGCCTGGTCCTGCCGCGACATCGTCGCCTTGCCGGCCAGCACGAGTGCTCGGCGCTGCCCGGTGGCCGTCCCGTACACCGCGGCGAGGTGCGGGCCGGGGGTCGGCACCTGCAGCAGCTGCTGCTCATAGCGCAGGCTCGTGGCGTCGGTCAGTCGTACGAGCCCGACTGCGCGGCCCGGCATCTGCACGGTCGTGCCCGCTGCTGCAGCCTTGCCGCGCTGGTCGAGGAACACGGGGATGGCGACAGCCGCGACGATGCCGATGACCGTGAGCAGCAGCATGGCGGCACCGAGGGCGATGAGCGCCCTGGCCCACCCCGGCATGCCATGCCGGGCTGGTCCGCCGTAGGGCTGGCCCCATCCCGGTGGCTGGGCCCATCCCGAGGGCGGCTGGCCCCATCCGGGAGGCGGTGGCCCCTGCCGGGTGACAGGCTGTCCCAGTCCCGGCTGCCCCGGCTGCCCCGGCTGCCCGCTCTGCCCGCCCTGGCCCCCAACGGGAGATGAGCCGTAGTAGTCCATCTCGCCTCCCTGTGCCGGTTCGTGATCGCCTCCGGAGTCCTCGGCGCGGCCGATCGGCGCCTTGAGGTGGTCGGCCACGTGCGGGCTCAAGATCGATGCCCGCTGGACCCGACACCGATGAGACACCGCCGAAGGAGCTGCCGTGCTCGTCCCTGTTTCCGCCCCGCGTCGGCTGTCGCGCCTGGCCGCTGGGGTTGCGGGGGTGGCGGCCATCGGGCTGACCGCCACGGCGTGCCTACCGGCGGCCCCGGAGGTCGCCGTCCGGCCGGCCGACGGCGTGTTCCACCTCACCGGCCACGGGTGGGGGCACGGCCGGGGAATGTCCCAGTACGGGGCGCTCGGCGGGGCGCGCCTCGGCGTGCCGGCCGCGACGATGCTTGCCTCGTACTACCCGCACACCACTGCCAGCACGCTGCGCGACGCCCCGGTACGGGTGCGGGTCACGGCCGACGAGGGCCGCGACCTCGTCGTCCGGGCGGCCACGGGGCTCACCGCTACCGATGCCGCTTCGGGGCGGAGCCTCGCGCTTCCGTCCGGGCCGACTCGGTGGCGGGCGGTGATCTCGGGCAGCGGACTGCACCTGCAGCGGTTCACCACCGCATGGGCCGACGTCACGATGGGCGGCGCGACATCCTTCGCAGGACCCCTGCGCTTCTCCCTGCCGGGGAGCGCCACCGGGCAGTCCCTGCTCGGCGTGCAGCTGCCCAGCGGTGCGACCGTCGACTACCGCGGCAGCGCCGCCGCCGCCGTCGTGTCTCCAGGCGCTCTGGTCAGCGTGGTGACGACGCCGATGGAGAGCTACCTGCGCGGTGTCGTGCCGCGGGAGATGCCGGCATCCTGGCCGGCCGCCGCGTTGCAGGTGCAGGCTGTCGCCGCCCGGACCTACGCGGCCCGCTGGCGGGCCACCTACGGCGCGACTCACGCCTGGGACATCTGCGACTCCACCGCCTGCCAGGTCTTCGCCGGCACCACCACTCATCCCGTCGCCGGCGGCGCCGTGCCGCAGGAGGCGAGCGCGTCGTCGGCGGCTGTCGCGGCGACCGCCGGCCAGGTACGGAGCGCGGGCGGCATGCTGATCGATGCGGAGTTCAGCTCCTCGAACGGCGGCTGGACGGTCGACGGCGGCGTCCCCTGGCTCGACGCCCACGCCGACCCCTGGGATGCCGTCGCCGGGGGCTCGCTGCACACGTGGCAGGCCACGGTGACGGCATCCGCGCTGGAGCAGCGCTTCCCGGCGGTCGGGCACCTGCTCCGCCTGCGGGTGCTGTCCCGCGACGGCCACGGCGAGTGGGGCGGGCGGGTGCGCGACGTCGTCCTCGACGGCGTGTCGGCGACGGGTGCTCATACGTCGGTGGCAACGACGGGTGCCGCACTGGCGGGTGCGTTCGCCTGGCCAGGTGCGTCGACCGGCTTGCGCTCGTCGTGGTGGCACGTCGACACGGCAGTCAGCGGCTGAGCCGGGCGGGCAGACTGGCGGCGTGCGCGCTGCCCGGCATGCCGACCCTGATGCCGGCCCTGACGTCGGCCCTGTGGCCAGCATCGTGCTCGAGCAGCTGCTGTCGCGCGTGCCGGGTGGCACGGGGCGCTACACGCGCGAGCTGGCGGCGGCGCTGGCCTCCACGGCACCCGAGGATGCGCGGGTGCGCGGCTGGACGGCCTGGCACCGGGATGTCGCTACCGCGCAGATCGCCGGGGTCGCGGGCCCGCGCCGGCTCCCGCTCGGTGCACGGGCGCTCGCGGAGGCCTGGCGCCGCGGTGTCGGGCCCGTGCCGACCGGGGACCTGCTGCACGCCCCGACCCTGCTCGCGCCTCCGGCAGCCCGGGGGTGGGCCCGCGGGGGCCGTGGTCCGCTCGTCGTCACCATCCACGACGCGGTGCCCTGGACCCATCCCGAGACCCTGACCCCACGAGGTGCCCGCTGGCACCGGGACATGGGCGACCGGGTCGCTCGCGACGCCGACGCGGTCCTCGTGCCGACGCACGCCGTCGCTGAGGAGCTGGCCCGGCACCTGCCGTTGCGGCGGGTCGAGGTCGTCGGGGAGGGAGTGTCGAGCAGCGTCCGGACCGTTCCCGCGGATGCGGACGAGCGCGCCGCCCGCCTGCAGCTGCCGCCGGACGGGTACGCGCTGGTCGTCGGCACGCTCGAGCCGCGCAAGGGGCTCGATGTCGCCCTGGCAGCCACGAGGCTGGCGCAGTGGCGGGCCCTACCTCTGCTGGTCGCCGGCCCCCGCGGCTGGGGCGATGTCGAGCTTCCAGCCAATGGATCCGTGCAGCTGCTTGGTCGCGTCACCGACCCCGACCTTGCAGTGGCCTACTCGCGCGCGAGCGTCGTGCTGGTCCCGAGCCGGGCTGAGGGGTTCGGGCTGCCCGCGCTGGAGGCGATGGCCCACGGGGTGCCCGTCGTCGTGTCCGAGGCGCCGGCCCTGGTCGAGGTCGCCGGGGGCGCTGCTGTCGTCGTCCCCTGCGGCGATGCGGAGGCGCTGGCGTCCGGTGTGGCAGCCGCACTGACGCGACACGCCGAGCTGTCAGCCGCGGGGCTGGAAAGGGTCACCTCATTCACCTGGGACGCCGCAGCCCGAGCCTGCTGGGAGCTGTACGCGCGGCTGTGGATGCACGGGAGGTGACAGGCCTGCGGCGTACGCTGAGACAGTTGACTGCTGCACTACCTGGCGGCGGTCGAGAGGAGGCCCGTGGCACCGCGCGTGCTCGTCGACGCCACCGCGGTGCCGGCTGATCGAGGTGGTGTCGGTCGCTACGTCGACGGTCTCATCTCCGCACTCGGCGATGCCGACGCCAACCTCGCCGTCGTGTGTCAGCGCGCTGATGCGGAGCGGTTCGGCCGCCTCGCCCCCTCCGCGCAGATCGTGCCAGGGCCAGCCGCCATCACGCACCGCCCGGCCCGCCTGGCCTGGGAGCAAACCGGGCTCGCGCTGATCGCCCAGCAGGTCGGGGCCGACGTGATCCACTCGCCGCACTACACAATGCCACTGCGCGCCGGGCGCCCAGTCGTCGTCACCGTGCACGACGCGACCTTCTTCACCGAGCCCGAGATGCACACGCCCATGAAGGGCACGTTCTTTCGCTCCGCGATCCGCACGGCACTGCGCCGGGCGACTCGGTGCATCGTGCCGAGCAAGGCCACCCGTGACGAGGTGATCCGGCTGCTCGACGCCGACGCCACGCTGATCGACGTCGCCTACCACGGCGTCGACACGCGCGTGTTCCACCGGCCGTCAGACGCCGACATCGAGCACGTCCGCCAGCGGCTGGGCATCGGCGACCAGCCCTACATCGCCTTCCTCGGGATGCTGGAGCCGCGCAAGAACGTCCCGAACCTCGTCCGGGCGTGGATAGCCGCCGCGCAGGAGCGCACCGATCCTCCGGCGCTGGTGCTCGCCGGCGGCACGGGGTGGGACGACGACGTCGACAGCGCCGTGGCAGCCGTACCGCCGGGGCTGCGCGTGCTGCGCCCCGGTTATCTGCGCTTCTCCGACCTGCCCGGCTACCTCGGCGGGTCACTGATCGTCGCCTACCCCAGCCACGGCGAGGGGTTTGGGCTGCCAGTGCTCGAGGCGATGGCCTGCGGCGCGGCCGTGCTCACCACGCCTCGGCTGTCCCTGCCGGAGGTCGGCGGGGATGCAGTCGCTTACACCGAACCCGACGTCGAATCCATCAGCGGCAACCTCGCCAACCTGATGGACGACGAACCGCGGCGTGCCGAGCTGGGTCGGCGCGGCCTGGCGCGGGCAGCCGAGTTCACCTGGGCCGCCAGCGCGGAGGCGCACCTCGTCAGCTACGCCCGCGCCGCAGCGGAGTGAGCGTAGGCCCTGACGAGCAGCGCCGCGGCGAACCTGGTGAAACGGCCGAACCTGGTGTTGCCGGTAGTGCCAGTGGTGCCGCTGGTGCCCTCGGCTCCCCAGACGACCCGGCCTACCCGCCCTTCGTGCGAGTGGTCGTCGTCACCTACTCGCCCGGGGCCACCCTCCAGGTGTTCCTCGACAGCCTGGCGGCAGCGACGAACCGGCCGTACGAGGTCGTGCTCGCCGACAACGGCTCGACCGACGGTGTACCGCAGCGGGCGGCGGCTCGTCCTGAGGTGACGCTGGTGCCGACCGGCGGCAACCTCGGGTACGGCCGGGCAGCCAACCTCGGGGCGCGTGGCGCCCTCGCGCCCTGGCTGATCATTGCGAACCCGGACATCATCTGGCGGCAGGGCTCGCTCGACACTCTCGTCGACGCGGCACGGCGCTGGCACCGGGCGGGGGCGTTCGGTCCGGCCATCCTCACCTCCGAGGGCGACCTGTACCCATCGGCCCGGGCGCTGCCGTCCCTGGGTCGGGGCATCGGGCATGCGCTCGCCGGCTGGTGGTGGCCCGCCAACCCGTGGACTGCCAGCTATCGCCAGGAGCGCGGCAGGCCGTTCGAAGGGCCCGCCGGATGGTTGTCCGGGTCGTGCCTGCTGGTCCGGCGGACTGCCTTCGAACAGGTGGGCGGGTTCGACCCGTCCTACTTCATGTACTTCGAGGACGTCGACCTGTGCGACCGGATGGGCCGCGCCGGCTGGCCGTCGGTCTACGTCCCCGACGCAGTCGTCGAGCACACCGGCGGGCACGCAACCCGGCGAGCACCGAAGCTGATGCTCCGCGCGCACCACCTCAGCGCCTACCGCTACCTCGCCCGCCGCTACGCCGGGCCGGCCTGGGCGCCCGTTCGGCTGGTGCTGGCCTTGGGCCTCGCAGGCCGCTACATCGTGACCCGATTCTCGCGCCGGGCGGCCGAAGGGGCGGCGCCGACGCGCTCAGCCGACGTGCTCGACGACCGGCTCCCCAGCGCGGGCGGCAGCCGCTCCGCCTGAGGGGCGGGCTCCGGCGTGCTCGTCAGGCGCCGGGCTCGCCGGCCTGGTCCGTGAGCGTCTTGCGAAGCCGGTTCTGCAGCAGCGTCAGGATGGGCAGCCGGGACGCGTGCGCCCGCTCGTAGTCGAGCAGCTGGACGAGTGCGACTGCATCGAGCCCCCGCAGGCGCCCGCGCAGAGAGCCCATGGTCATGTGGTCGAAGTCGGCCAGCGGCAGCTCGGCGTGCGCGCGCAGCGGGCCCGCGGCAGTGCGGATCGCCTCCGGGATGGTGATCCCGTCGTGGTGCCCGGCCGGGACGACTGGTGCGTCCTGCAGCCCGGCTCCGGCGGGAACCAGCGGCGGCGCCATCACGGCATCCGCCGGGCTTCCCGTCGGGGCGGGTGTCGTCGGGGCTGGTATTGACGGGCCAGTTGCAGACGGGGCAGCAGCAGACGGGGCAGCAGCAGACGGGGGCGGCACGGCACGCTTGGCCGGCGGGGCAGCCTTCGTCGCCGCTTTGCGCGCCGACTTGGCCGCCTTCCTTGCCGCGGGCGGGATCGGGGGAGCGGGAGGCGGTGTGGCGGGCGGGGCGTCGTCGATCACGCCCCGGTCGGTCGTCGGCTCCGCGCCCGGCTCGTCGACGAGCCGCGCATGCGGGTCCGGAGCTGTCGTGGCTGCCGCGGCGGCCTGGCCCAGCTCGGTGGCGACCGCGTGCACAGCGGCGCCGAGCGCCCCCGACTCAGCGGCGTTCGGGCCGCCGGCTGCTGGCGCCTGCTCGAGGAAGCCGCGGTCTGTCGTGGGCGCCGCGGCCACCTCGGCCACCATCGTCTCCTCGGGGGAACCCGACTGACCTGATGCTGGCGAGGCGGCGTCGTCGGTGGCCTCCGGCGGCGCCACTGCATCCGCTGCCCGTTCCACCCGCTCGGCTGCGCGGTCGGCCGCGCTGGCGAAGGCGCGCGCACCCGTCCCGATCGGGCCGGCGGGGCCGCCAGTCACCTTCTGACCGGCGCGGGCTGCCTGCTCGGCAGCATCCTGCAGCCGCGTGACAACTGCTCCTGCCCGCTCCTCGAACTGCTCCTCGACGTCGGCGACCCGCGCTGTTGCGGTGTCGTGCACCTGGTCAACTGTCGCGCGCAGCCCGGAGCCTCGCCGGGCCGCTCCGGAGGACGATCCGCCGAAGAGCCCGAGCACGCCTTGCAGGATCACTTCGCCGCGCTCGGCCAGCTCCTCGTAACGTTCGCGCGCCATCAACAGCGAGGAGACAGCAAGCAGGGGCAGCCGGGTAACCGAGGCCGGGTGCCGGACGGTGTCAGCCGCCCCGCTGACGGTGCTGGCGAGGAGGCCGACATACGCCGATACCGGCTTGGGCAGGGTGGTGGACGACATCGTGCGGGTCTCCCAAGGGCGTGGCCGGGCGCGCTGAGCCGTGACGGTACGCGGCTGCTCGGGCTCTCGTGCCCGGTGGCCGAGACCGGCACACGTGCCCGTCTCGCTAGCTCAGGTGCTCCCGGCCCCGACCCGTAACCTTGGGGTATGGGACACGTGCTGCTCGCTCGGCCGCGCGGCTACTGCGCGGGGGTTGACCGCGCCGTGCAGACGGTGGAGCAGGCCCTGGATCTCTACGGGGCGCCCGTCTACGTCCGCCGCCAGATCGTCCACAACGCCCACGTGGTCCGGACGCTCGAGGGCAAGGGCGCCGTGTTCGTCGAGGAGACCGACGAGGTGCCCGAGGGCGCGACAGTCGTCTTCTCTGCTCACGGCGTCGCGCCGTCGGTGCACGAAGGCGCGGCCCTTCGCAACTTGCGGACGATCGATGCGACCTGCCCGCTCGTCACCAAGGTGCACGTCGAGGCACGCCGCTTCGCCGCCGACGACTACGACATCCTGCTGATCGGGCACGAGGGCCACGAGGAGGTCGTCGGCACAACTGGCCAGGCCCCCGACAACATCCACCTGGTCGATGGCGTCGACGAGGCGGCAGCAGTGCAGGTCCGCGACCCGAGGCGGGTGGCCTACCTGTCGCAGACGACGCTGTCGGTCGACGAGACGATGCAGACCGTCGCGGCGCTGCGGCAGCGCTTCCCCCTGCTGCAGGGGCCACCGAGCGACGACATCTGCTACGCCACCCAGAACCGGCAGTCCGCCGTCAAGCAGATCGCCGCCCGGTGCCAGCTCGTCCTCGTCGTCGGCTCGGTCAACTCCTCCAACAGCGTCCGGCTGACCGAGGTGGCCCGCGATGCCGGCGCGGCCGAGTCGCACCTGGTCGACGGCGCCGGCGACATCGACCCCGCCTGGCTGTCGGGGGTCGAAACAGTCGGCGTCACGAGCGGCGCGTCGGTGCCGGACGAGCTGGTCGAGGGAGTCCTCGCCTGGCTGGCAGGGCGCGGGTACGCAGACGTCGAGGAGATCGTCGCCGCCGACGAGCACCTGCAGTTCTCCCTGCCCGTCGAGATCCGTCGCGACCTGCGAGCCCGCGTGGCGCAGCGGCTCGGTCAGGCGTCGTAGGCGCGCTTCGCCGAGCCGGCCCATTGGCGGCCTACCGGCGCCCAGCGGAACGGCTCAGTGGCGGGAATGACGCCGGCTGGCCAACCGGAACAACGCGACGACGCCAGCCAGCAGAGTGCCCCCCAGCAGGATGGGGGCGTGCAAGATCATGGCGCTGGAAGCGTCGAGCATGTGCTGACGCAGCCCGGGCGCCCGGCCGCGGGGTGAGAACAACGACGCACCCGCCACGACAACCGCGTAGGCGATCGGCGGGAGCAGGACCGAGATGCCGAGGTCCTCGCGGTGCACGCGCTGCGCGCTGAGGCCAGCACTGAGCACGAAGCCGATCGTGAACAGCAACCACAGCTGGTGGCGGCTCACGAGTGCGTCGAGCAGCGCACCGAGGGTGCTGAGCAGCAGCAGCAGCAGGAGAGCACCTGCTGCGGTCAGCCCCCGGCGGTCCCCCAACGGGGGGGCGCTCTGCGGAGCGCGAGCGGCGGAGCCGGCTCGTGCGCCGGATGCCGCCGTGCTGCCGGTCGCCGGGACGCTGCTGGTCACGCCGGCTCCATGCCCGGAGCCAGATCCGCTAGCGGTGTGGCGGGCTGCCGGCCTCCCCGAAGCTGCCGGACGACCCGCACCCAAGCGTCGAGCCGGCTGGCCACTGGAAGCGGGCACGCCCTGACCGTACCGTCGGCTCCTGTGAAGAGCCGCTGCGAACAGGTGTTGTTAACAGGCGGCCGGCCGGTCGGGCCGGTGTCGCCCTCGAGCCGTTGTCACATGATGAAGGTCGCCGAGTGAGTCCGGCCGATGGGCCGAACAGCCTCGGCAACAGTCCTGCTGCGGCCTTCGACGCCGAGGCCGTCGCGGCGGCGGCGATGGCCAAAGACCCGGGGCTTGACCGCGACCTCGCACTCCAGCTCGCCGCCGAGGCGTGGAACGAGCTGCGCGACATCGGTGCGCTGGATGCTCCCGAGGTCGCTCGGCGGCTGCTCGCCAAGCACCCGAGGGCGGGGGCGACGCCAGCCACCCAGGTGGCGTCGGCCGCGGTCGAGGTGTGCCGCGCCTCTGCCGTCGATCCCGCGGCTGGCTGAGCGGCGGCTGGCCAGGGCAGCCGATTTCTGTCCGACCGGCGTGCTCTGCTGCCCGCATGGACCTGACAGCGGTCGCACTCCTGCTCGGCGCACTGCTGCTGGGCGCTCTCGCGGGCTGGTCGCAGGGCCGCCAGTCCGGGGTGGCGGCCGGCACGGCTGCACTCATGGCACGGTCAGCTGAGGCAGCTCAGCTACGCACCGCGCTCGAGTACGAGCACCGCGCGGGCGAGGACAAGCTGGCCCTGCTCGACGAGGCACGCGAACGGTTCGAGCAGGCCTTCGCCGCGCTGTCGGCCGATGCGCTCGAGCGCAGCTCGCGTCGCTTTCTCGACCTCGCCGGCGAGACGCTGCAGCGCGCCGGCCAGCAGGCGAGCGGTGAGCTCGACCAGCGGCGGCTGGCCGTCGAGCATCTCGTTGCGCCGCTGCAGGTCACGCTGGGGAAGGTGGAGCGGCAGCTCCAGGACCTCGAGACCACCCGGGCCGGCGCCTACTCCGCGGTGCTCGAGCAGGTGAGCGAGTCGCGGGCCGCTGCTCGGGCGCTGCAGGCCGAGACGGCCTCTCTGGTGGCGGCGCTGCGCCGCCCGGCCGCCCGCGGGACGTGGGGCGAGCTCGGGCTTCGCCGCGTCGTCGAGCTGGCCGGCATGGTCGAGCGCTGTGACTTCGAAGTGCAGCCGACGCTAGCCGGTGCCGGCGACGGGGGAGCCGGGGACACCGGGGGTGATGCCGTCGTCCGGCCGGACATGGTTGTCCATCTCGCTGGGGGCAAGCAGGTGGTCGTCGACAGCAAGGTGCCGCTAGACGCCTTCCTGGATGCCGCGGCCACTTCTGACGAGCGCGTCCGCGACGACAGGCTGCGGGCCCACGCCAAGGCGCTGCGGGGCCACGTCGACGCCCTGGCCGCCAAGGCGTACTGGCAGCGGCTGCCGGTGGCGCCCGAGTTCGTCGTGCTGTTCGTGCCGCAGGAGTCGTTCCTGGCCGCGGCCCTCGAGGCCGACCCCGGGCTGCTCGACCATGCGGCGGGCCGGCACGTCGTGCTCGCCTCACCCACGACGATGATCGCGCTGCTGCGCACGGTGGCTTACGCCTGGACCCAGGCGTCGCTCGCCGACAACGCCAAGGCTGTGTACGACGCCGGCCGCGAGCTCTACACGCGGCTGTCGACGCTCGGTGAGCACGTCGACAAGGTGGGGCGCTCGCTCGGGTCCGCGGTGGTTGCCTACAACCGGGCGGTGGGGTCGCTCGAGAACCGGGTGCTGGTCACGGCTCGGCAGTTTGCCGACGTGGGGCTGGTGGACGAGCCGCTCGTCGCTCCTTTGCCCGTCGAGGTTGCTGCCCGCCCGCTCACGGCGCATGAGCTGACCGCTCCCCTTGCGCCCTGCGACGACGGACCGACCGCATCGCCCCGGTCCTCAGCAGACGGCGGGCGGCAGGGCACGCTGTCCGTCGCTCGCGCACCGGCCGGATGACCCCGGCGGGCGACCCTGCCCCGCCAGGCGGAGGCAGGGGGGCGTGCCGCGGGGTACGGCAGACTCGGCTCACATGAGCCTTGCGATCGGGATCGTCGGACTGCCCAACGTGGGGAAGTCGACGCTGTTCAACGCCCTGACCAAGAACGACGTGCTGGCGGCGAACTACCCCTTCGCGACGATCGAGCCGAACGTCGGCGTGGTGGCGGTACCAGACTCCCGGCTGCCTGCCCTGGGCGCGCTGTTCAGCAGCGCCCGGGTCGTGCCGGCCACAGTCAGCTTCGTCGACATCGCCGGCATCGTCCGCGGGGCGAGCGAGGGCCAGGGTCTGGGCAACCGCTTCCTATCCCATATCCGCGAGGCCGACGCCATCTGCCAGGTGGTGCGGGCGTTCGAGGACCCTGACGTGACCCACGTCGACGGCAAGGTCAGCCCGGCCGACGACATCGCTACGATCAACACCGAGCTGGTCCTCGCCGACCTGCAGACAGTCGATGGCCGGCTGGCTCGCCTCGAGCGCGAGGCCCGGATGCGAGCCGACCTGCGCCCAACGCTTGCTGCGGTGCAGGCCGCACGCGAGGTGCTCGACTCCGGCCGCCCGGTCTCCAGCGAGCCCTCGCTCGACCTCACACTGCTGCGCGAGCTCACCCTGCTCACGGCCAAGCCGTTCATCTACGTCTTCAACGTCGACGAGAGCGACCTTGGCAACGAGGCACTTCGGGCCGAGCTGGCTACCGAGGTCGCATCAGCACACTCCATCGTCGTCTGCGCCAAGATCGAGGCGGAGCTGGCCGAGCTCGACGACGCCGACGCCGCCGAGATGCTGAGCGAGCTCGGGGTCGACGAGCCCGGCCTCACGCAGCTCGCCCGCGTCGGGTTCGAGACACTGGGGCTGCAGACCTACCTCACTGCCGGCCCGAAGGAGTCCCGGGCCTGGACCATCCCGCGCGGGGCGACAGCCCCTGAGGCTGCCGGCGTCATCCACACCGACTTCCAGCGAGGTTTCATCAAGGCCGAGGTCATCTCCTTCGACGACCTCATGGCGGCGGGCAGTGTTGCCGCGGCCCGGGCGGCGGGCAAGGCCCGGATCGAGGGCAAGGACTACGTCATGCAGGACGGCGACGTGGTGGAGTTCCGCTTCAACGTCTGACAGCGCCTGCCCGCCCGTCCCCTCGCCATGGGATGATCGCAGGCATGACACAGCTGCAGCCAGTCGTCACAGCCGTTTCCAAGGTGCCCGGGCGGCTCGCCAAGCGGTGGTTCGCGGCGAGCAGCCTGCTGGCTGGGGTCGCGGCGGTGACCGTGTTGGCCGACTCCGTGCTCCGCCGTACCGGCCGCGCCTGAGCCGACCCGAGCGCGGGCGGCAGCAGGGGAGCCCGCAGCTTGCGGGGGCTCAGCGGCAGTCGGCGAGATCGCGGTAGCGCGCCTCGACGAAGGAGTAGATCGCGAAGACCAGGAAGCTCGCGCAGACCAGCAGCAGCACGGGAACGCCCCACCACCGGCCGGAGAACACGGCAAGCTCTGCATCGAGCCCCTGAGCCCGCGAAGGGTCGCGGGTGACGGCTGCAAGCACCAGGAAGCCGCCGATGGGCAGGAAGACGAATGCCCGGGCGATGATGCCGAGTAGCCCGATGAACCTCAGGCTTTGGTGCAGCGCGGCCGGACGCTGCGGGAGCACCAACCCCCGCAGGTAGTCCGACCGCAGGGCGGCGCGCACCTGCCAGCCGCACATGGCGAGAACCACGAGGCCCACGCCCAGCAGGATCGGCTGGCCGCCGGGCAGCCCGAGGATCTGCCCCGACGTCTGGTGCTGCTGCTGCTCGGAGCCGGACCCGTGCTCGCCCAGCACGTAGGTGATCGGCACGTAGGCGACGACCAGGTACACCAAGCCCTGACCGCTGGTGGTCAGCCGCCCAGCGAGGGGCCCACGCCGCGCGTGCCAAGCAGCAGCGAGCCGGACGAGCGCGAACCCGAGAAAGCCGACCGCCGCGATAGCGAGCGCGACCACGCCGGCTCGGGTCGACGTCACGGCCTGCATCGCACCTTGCGCGTTAGCCGGTTCGGTGTCCCGTGGCCGCTCGGCAATGAGGCTGGCCGCCAGGTAGGTCAGCAGCAGGTACAGCACGCCCCGCGCTGCGAGCCCCACCCGGGCGATGCCGTGGGCGGCACTGTTGTGCCGGACGTGACCAGCCGCGCGGTGCAGGAGCGACACGGGTGTGGCCACGGACGAGGGTGTGCCCCCAGTGGCGAGCATCACGCCCGGAGTCGACGCAGTTGCTCCCCTGTCCAGGTCAGCGAGACAGTGGCGCGGGCTCCGGGGTCGGGACCCGCGGCGCGGGAAGGTTCCCCCCGTCTCGTGCAGCGGTCACGACGAGCTCGGCGATGGCGGCCGCGTCGGTCGGGCGCCCGGTGAGGAAGCCCTGCACCAGGTCGCAGCCCAGGTCGGCGAGGATCTCCAGCTGCTCGGGTCGCTCGACGCCCTCGGCGATCGTCGTCAGTCCCAGGCTGGCGGCCAGCTGGAGCAGAGCCGCGAAGAAGACCCGGTGCTGCGGCTCGCGCCCCAGCGGCTCGACGAAGGACCTGTCGATCTTCAACTCGCGCAGCGGGAACCCGGCCAGGTGCGCCAGCGAGGAGTAGCCGGTGCCGAAGTCGTCGAGGGCGAGGTTCACCCCGAGCGCATCGAGTCGGCGCGCCACCAGGACAGCGGGCTCGACACCAGAGATCAGCGCCCCCTCGGTGATCTCCAGGATCAAGCGGTCGGCGGGGATTGCATAGCGGGCCAGCAGCAAGCTGACCTGGTCGGGCAGGTCGGGGTCGACCAGCTGCTGAGCCGAGACGTTGACCGCCACCCTCAGGCGCTCGGCCCCGAGCGTCCGCCAGTGGGCGAGATCGGCGAGGGCCGTCCGCAGCATCCTCGTCCCGAGCTCGCGCATCAGGCCGGTCTGCTCGGCGATGGCGATGAAGCGCTCGGGCGCGATGGACCCGCGCTCGGCGTGCGTCCAGCGGGCGAGCGCTTCGACGCCCGCCAGCTGTCCTGTCACGGTGTCGACGAGAGGCTGGTAGGCGGTCGTGATGTGCCCGGCAGCCACCGCCGCCGCAAGGTCGTGCCGCAGCTGTCGCTCGTCGCCGTCGGAGTCGTGCATGCGGGCGTCGAACACAGCGAGTGGATCGTCACTGCGCTTGGCCACGTACATGGCGAGGTCGCCGCGCCTGAGCAGATCATCGGCCGAGCAGAACGCGTCCTCGGCCGGTGCCCGCACCAGTCCGACGCTTGCCCGGACCGCCAGCGCGTGGCCGTCGACCGAGAACGTCGCGGTGAAGGCCTCGACCACGTGCCGCCCCAGGTCCATCGCCTTCTCGGCGCCCTCCTCGATGAGCACGGCGAACTCGTCGCCGCCTAATCGGGCGACTGTGTCGGTGGTGCGCAAGGCGCCCCGCAGCCGTTCGGCGACACCGACCAGCAGCGCGTCGCCGGCGGGGTGTCCCATGGTGTCGTTGACAATCTTGAAGTCGTCGAGGTCGAGGTAGAGCAGCGCGAGGGACCGGTGGTCGCGGCGCTGCAGCTCGACGGCGTGCTCGAGGCGGTCGGTGAACAGCGCCCGGTTGGCCAGCCCGGTCAGGGGGTCGTGAAACGCCTGATGGTGCAGCTGCTGCTCGCGGGCGGCGATGTCGCGCACCAGCCGCCTGTTCTCCGCCAGCGCCAGGAGCTGGCGAACCAGCAGCGTGACGACCAGCAGGCCGGTTGCGATGATCAGTGGGTCGGAGCCATGCCGGTGGTAGGCCTGATAGCTGGCCAGGGCGCAGGCGAGCCCGAGCGGGAGGTAGGGCGGCCACAGCGGGGCGGAGCGCGGCATGCTCGCGCTGGCAGCCGCCGTCACTGTCGTCGGGGTGTCCCGGTCCGGTCGCCATGCCAGCGCCGCGAGGCCGAACAGCACGTAGGCAGCTGACCAGCCGGCGTCCATCACGTTGCTGCTGCCGTATTGGTCCGTAGCGGTCAGGTAGGCGAACGCGCTGTCCGCGACGCCCATCAGCGCGAGGCCGCCGACCAGCAGTCGTGGCGTGCGGCTGCGTGCTCCGGAGCTCAGGGCGAGGACTGCCATCGTGACCAGGACCAGGTCGCTTGCGGGGTAGGCAAGGGAGACCGCCGTGCTGAAGGCCCCACCCGAGCCGGCGTGGAACACGGCTCCGAGCGCTGATGCCCAGGACACGGCGAACAGTGAGCCGGCCACGAGCATGCCGTCGAGCAGCAGACGGGTGCGGGAGACGCTGCTGGTGCCGGCCGCCCGGGCGAACAGGAGCAGCGCCGCCACACCACCCAGCGGAAAGATCAGGTAGCCCAGGTCGGCCAGCGAGGGGAAGGGGGTCTCGACGCCGCGTACGACCTGGTACCAGGTCCAGACGGCCTGCCCGGCGGCCCAGGCGCCGAGGCCGGTGCCGAGCGCGACCCAGGCCAGCTGCTCGGCACGCTGCGTACTGAGGGTGCGCCCGGTCGGCTGCCGGGCCGGCCGTGCTGCTCCCGGTCCGGCAGCAGCTGACAGTCCCCGGCGAGTGGACGAGGCGCGGGTGGCCGCACGTGCACAGCAGGCGGCTGCTGCGGCGGCGTAGGAGAGCTGCACGACGTCGTCCATGGCACCCACCAGCGTCGGACCGCCCCAGCCGCACAGCAGCCAGCCGACATGCACCAGCACGAGCACGAGGCCGAGGGCACCCGCGATCCGCAGCCCTTGTTTCGACGCCCGTCACCCCCGCAGTTGCCGGAGTATCGACCGGCAGGGCTGCATGCTTGACGTGCCAGGGGAGGGTTGACGTGGGGCAGCTGGTCGTCGGCGCCGCTGTGCTTGACGCTGCGGGCCGGCTGCTGGCGGCTCAACGCGCCCGCCCGCCGACGCTGGCCGGCCTGTGGGAGTTCCCGGGCGGCAAGGTCGAGCCGGGTGAGGACCCCCGGATGGCCGTCGTCCGCGAATGTCGCGAGGAGCTCGGTATCGAGGTCGCCACCGAGCCCGGTCCCGGTGCACTGGTGGGTGAGGTCGGCATCCGCGTCGGAAGCTCGGCGGGCACGCTGCGCGTGTACCGCGCCCGGCTCGTGCGAGGGCATCCGGTCGCGCTGGAGCACGCCGCCGTGCGCTGGCTCGAGCCGGGCGAGCTGTACGACGTGCCGTGGATCCCCGCTGATCTGCCCCTGGTCAGACGGCTGGCGAAGGTGTAAGGGAGCCTGGTCCCGTACCGTGGTCACACGTGGCTCTTCGCAACGACCTCCGCAATCTCGCCATCATCGCCCACGTCGACCACGGCAAGACCACGCTCGTCGACGCCATGCTCTGGCAGTCCGGTGCGTTCAGCAAGCACCAGGCCGACGAGGGTTCGGTCAACGAGCGGGTCATGGACTCGATGGACCTCGAGCGCGAGAAGGGCATCACCATCCTCGCGAAGAACACGGCCATCCGGCATACCGACGTCACGCTCAACGTCATCGACACCCCCGGCCACGCCGACTTCGGCGGTGAGGTCGAGCGGGGCCTCGCGATGGTCGATGGTGTGCTGCTGCTCGTCGACGCCTCCGAGGGGCCGCTGCCGCAGACCCGGTTCGTCCTGCGCAAGGCGCTCGCCTCGAAGCTGCCCGTCGTCCTCGTCATCAACAAGGTCGACCGGCCCGACGCCCGCATCGCCGAGGTCGTCGACGAGACCTACGAGCTGTTCCTCGACCTCGACGCCGACGCGCAGCAGATCGACTTCCCGATCGTGTACGCCTCGGCCAAGGCCGGCCGGGCCTCGCTGAACCGCCCGGACGACGGCTCGATGCCCGACAGCCCCGACCTCGAGCCACTGTTCGAGGTGCTGCTGAAGACAGTGCCGCCGCCGTCGTACACCGAGGGTGCGCCGCTGCAGGCGCTGGTCACCAACCTCGACGCCTCGCCCTACCTCGGGCGCCTCGCGCTGTGCCGGGTGCACGCCGGGGAGATGCGCCGCGGCCAGACCGTCGCGTGGTGCCGCACCGACGGCACGATCGAGCGGGCCAAGCTCAGCGAGCTGCTGCTGACCGAGAACCTTGACCGCGTGCCGGCCGAGGTGGCGCGCCCCGGCGACATCGTCGCGATCGCCGGCCTGCCGGACGTGACGATCGGCGAGACCCTCGCCGACCCCGACGACCCGCGCCCGCTGCCGGTCATGCAGATCGACGAGCCCTCGATCTCGATGACTGTCGGCATCAACACCTCCCCGCTCAACGGCCAGAGCGGCAAGAAGCTCACCGCCCGGCTGGTCAAGAACAGGCTCGACGCCGAGCTGGTCGGCAACGTGTCGATCCGCATCAACCAGACTGAGCGGCCCGACACCTGGGAGGTGCAGGGCCGCGGGGAGCTGCAGCTGGCGGTGCTGGTCGAGATGATGCGGCGAGAGGGTTTCGAGCTCACCGTCGGCAAGCCGCAGGTGGTCACCCGCGAGATCAACGGCAAGATCCACGAGCCGATGGAGCGCCTCACGATCGACGTACCAGAGGACTACGTCGGCGTCGTCTCCCAGCTGCTCGGCCTGCGCAAGGGCCGCATGGAGCAGATGGTCAACCACGGCACCGGCTGGGTGCGTCTGGAGTACCTGGTGCCCGCGCGGGCGCTGATCGGTTTCCGGACCGAGTTCCTGACCGAGACCCGCGGCACCGGCCTGCTGCACCACGTCTTCGAGAAGTACGAGCCGTGGGTCGGCGAGCTTCGTACCCGCCCGAGCGGCTCGCTGGTCTCCGACCGCAAGGGGCCGGTCACCTCGTATGCGCTGACCAGCCTGCAGGAGCGCGGGACGATGTTCGTCGCGCCAGGCTCGGAGGTGTACGAGGGGATGATCGTCGGCGAGAACTCCCGCTCCGACGACATGGACGTCAACGCCACCAAGGAAAAGAAGCTCACGAACATGCGGTCGTCGACGGGCGACGAGCTGGAGCGGCTGGTGCCGCCGCGAATGCTGTCTCTGGAGCAGGCGCTCGAGTTCTGCCGCGAGGACGAGTGCGTCGAGGTGACCCCGGGCGTCATCCGCATCCGCAAGGTCGTGCTGGCCGCTCAGGACCGCGAGAAGCTGCGCAGCCGCAACCGCAACCGCGGCTGATCCCCTCGACGACGGCAGTTCCGCGTCGGCCAGACGCGGACCGCGGCGAACAGGTCGCGCACGACCAGCGGCGGGCGGTGCCACGGCCCTACTGACAGCTCAGTCGCTGGTCAATCGCAGCTGGTCTGCCTCTTAGGCTTCGGGTTATGAGCGAGATGACAGCGCCCCTGCCCGATGAGCCCGGCACGGGCGAGCTCGTCGGCGACCTGAGCCCCGCCGAGGACGCATTAGCGCAGGCCGCCGAGGCGGTCGACAGCGCCGAGCAGACCGAGCCCGTCGACATGACCCCGCTCGACCATCCGCACCGTCTGCTGCTCGTCCACGCCCACCCCGACGACGAGACGATCGGCACCGGCGCCACGATGGCGCGTTATGCCGCCGAGCACGCGCTCGTCACCCTGGTGACCTGCACGCTCGGGGAGCTGGGCGAGATCGTCGTCCCCGAGCTCGAGCACCTCGCCGCCGACCGCGAGGACGCACTCGGTCAGCACCGCGTCGGGGAGCTCGCCGCTGCCTGCGAGGCGATGCGGGTCACCGACCACCGGTTCCTCGGCGGCCCTGGTCGCTGGCGCGACAGCGGGATGATGGGCACCAAGGGCAACGAGGACCCACGCGCCTTCTGGCAGGCCGACATGAGTGAGGCGACGATCGAGCTGGTCCGCGTGATCAGGGAGGTGCGGCCGCAGGTCGTCGTCACCTACGACGAGCGCGGCGGCTACGGCCACCCCGACCACATCCAGGCGCACCGGGTGACGATGGCCGCGTTCGATGCCGCCGGCGACCCCGGCTACACCCCGGAGGCGGGTGAGCCGTGGCAGGCCGCCAAGCTCTACTGGACGGCCATCCCACTAGGCGTGCTGCAGCAGGGCATCGACGCGATGCAGGCGGCCGGGCACGAGGTCCCCTTCAGCTCGGCGACGGCCGAGGAGATGGGCGTCGGGGTGCCGGACGAGCTCGTGACGACGGCTGTCGACGGCAGGGGCCAGCTCGACGCGAAGGTCGCAGCGATGCGGGCGCACGCCAGTCAGATCGCGACCGACGGCATGTTCTTCGCCCTCGCCGACGGCGTGGGCCAGCAGGCCTTCGGGGTCGAGTACTACCGGCTGGTCCGCGGTGAGCGCGGCCCGGCGGCAGGCCCCGACGGGCGTGAGGATGACCTGTTCGCCGGCGTGACCAGCTGACCGGAGCGGCCGGCCAGTCCCGATAGCCCGGTGGGGTGGTTGCGCCATCTAGCCGAGCCGCCCTGCCTGGCGCGGCCGCACCTACGCCCGTACGGGTGATCTGTGGTCGCACTTCGTCCGCCCACCGGGTTGCAGGGGTAGCCGGTCAGCGAGGGACCGGCAGAGGGAGTCACCATGGAGCGCAACGAGTCGGCAGCCGCGATCGACCTGGGAGGTACGGCGGGGGTGCTCAACGGGCGCCGTGCCGACGTCGGCCGCACCCGGGAGCACCGCCGCCGCCGGCGGCTCACAGTCCTCGCCGCCGTGCTGGCTGTTCCCACCGCGTTCCTGTGGTGGCGGCTGCTCAGTGGCCACCCGTTCAATGTCTTCGCGCTCCCGAGCGTCGACCCGTTGATCCTGATGGAGCTGCTCATCCCGCTGGCCATCGTCGGCGCCGTCGTCGTGCCGCCGCTGCTGACCGGCCGCTCGCCGCACGTGCTGTACCGCCCCGAGCAGATCGACGTCGGCCTCGACGACGTCGTGGGCGTCGACGGGGTCCGCGAGGAGGTCATCCGCAGCATCAACCTGTTCCTGGCCCACCGCACCTACAGCGACACGATGGGCGGCCGCCCGCGCCGCGGCCTGCTGTTCGAGGGCCCGCCCGGGACGGGCAAGACCCACCTGGCCAAGGCGATGGCACGCGAGGCCGGTGTGCCGTTCCTGTTCGTGTCGTCGACCTCGTTCCAGTCGATGTTCTACGGCGCTACCGCCCGCAAGATCAGGTCCTACTTCAAGGAGCTGCGCAAGGCCGCCCGGCGTGAGGGTGGTGCCATCGGCTTCATCGAGGAGATCGACGCCATCGCCACCGCCCGCGGGGGCATGGACCGCATGACCGGAACTGCCATGACCGGCAGCGCGATGCTCGGCGGCCGGTCGGCTGCGACGGTCATCAACCGCAACGGGATGGTCAGCGAGGGGACCGGCGGGGTGGTCAACGAGCTCCTGGTCCAGCTGCAGTCCTTCGACACGCCCACCGGGTTCCAGAAGGCCGTGGGCGGCGCGGTCGACCGGCTGAACCTGCTGCTGCCCGCGGGTCGCCAGCTGAGCAAGCCCCGCCCTCAGCCCGCCAACGTGCTCATCGTCGCCGCCACCAACCGCGCCGACTCACTCGACCCGGCCCTGCTGCGCCCAGGCCGCTTCGACCGCCGTCTCACGTTCGACCTGCCTTCCAAGGCCGGCCGCCGAGCGCTCGTCGACCATTTCCTCGATGCCAAAGCGCACGCTCCGGAGCTGGACGAGCCGGAGCGGCGCGACGCGCTCGCTGCCGTCACCTCCGGCTACTCCCCGGCGAAGATCGAGAACCTGCTCGACGAGGGGCTCGTCAACGCGGTGCGGCGGGCCGATACCCAGATGACGTGGGCCGACGTCGAGCACGCGCGCCTGGTCGGCGAGGTCGGCATCGGCGCGCCCGTGGAGTACACCGACCACGAGCGGCGACTGATCGCCACGCACGAGGCCGGGCACACCACCATCGCCTGGCTGGTCGCTCCGGAGCGACGGCTCGAGGTGCTCACCATCATCAAGCGGGGCGAGGCGCTGGGGCTGCTCGCCCACGGCGACCGTGACGACGTCTTCACCCGGTCGCGCAGCGAGATGCTCAGCATGATCCAGATCTCGTTCGGTGGGCAGGTCGCGGAGGAGCTGTTCTTCGGCGACGTCTCGACCGGCCCGGCGGGGGACCTCGCCTACGCCACCCAGGTTGCCGCGCAGATGGTTGGCGCGGCCGGGATGGGCACGAGCATGGTCTCGTTTGCCGCTGTGCAGGACGGAGCCCTCGGCGGCAGCAACCTCGTGGGCAAGGTGCTCGGCGACGGCGCCGCCCGCGAGCAGGTGGAGACGATGCTCACCGAGCAGAAGGCCGCCGTGCACGAGCTGATGGGCAGTCATCGGCACCTCGTCGAGGCGCTGCGCGACGCGCTGCTCGAGCACGAGGAGCTGATTGGCTCGCAGATCACCGACGTGCTCGAGCACGCGAGCCAGACCGAGCGGGTCGTCGACCTGACGCAGCCCGTCGAGGTTGTGCGCTAGCAGGACCCAAGCGATAGCGGGCGGGACCTCAGGGGATGCCGCTCCGTAGGCTCGGAGGATGCCACCCAGGGGGGCGGAGCGGGTGGCCGCAGTCCGGGCGCCGGCCGCCGGAGCAGAAGCAGAGCGGGCGGGAGCAGCAGAGCGGGCGCCGAGCAGGCGCTTCCTCGCCGTTGCCTACCTGGTGCTGCTGCTGCTGGGCGGCGTCCTCGGGCTGCTCGGCGCCTTCCTCTCGCCCGCCGGCCCGCGCGTGGGCGGGCTGCTCGTCTCGCTCGGGTTGGTGCTGGCCGTCGTCGGCAACGTCACCGCTGGGGTGCTGGGACTATCGGTGACCGGCTCCCGGCTGGGGGGCGCGGCGCCGGTGCTCGGCTGGCTTGTCGTCGTGCTGCCCCTGGGCAGCGCCACGTCTGCCGGCGACCTCGTGCTGCCCGGCACGCCGCGCAGCACCGCCTTCCTGCTGCTCGGCGTGCTTTCCGGGTCCCTCGTGCCGGCCCTGGGGCACCCGACGCGCGGCCTCACGGCGCTCGCGACGCAGCGGGGCGTTCGCCATCGCCCGCAGGGCGCTAGGTCGAGGGGCGATGCCGGGGGCAGCAGCACCCGGTGAGCGTGCCCTTCGCCGCCGCTTCCCAGCAGATCGCGACGCTGCTGGCGTTCCTCTGGGTGCGAGGACGATGTCGTCGGCAGCGGCGCCTGTCGCCGCTGACAGCCCCGGTCGTCGCGGGCAGCTCGAGCCGGCCGATCAGCTCACCCCGGGCTGCGTCAGCGCATCCGCGGCTTGGATCTGGTCGCGGCCGGCCCGCTTCGCGGCGTAGAGAGCCTGGTCCGCGGCGCGCATCAGCCCGTCGGGATCTACGGCCTCACCGCGAGCGCTCGCCACGCCGCCCGAGACAGTCACAGCCACCCCGCCGACCGGATGAGCCGCGATGGCGGCCCGCAGCCGGTCGGCCACGGTCAACGCCTCGTGCGCGCCCACCCCGGGCAGCAGGACCAGGAACTCCTCGCCTCCGAGTCGGTACACCGCGTCGAAGGTGCGCAGCTCACGGCGCATCTCGTAGGCGACGGCCCGCAGCACATGGTCGCCGACGTCGTGCCCGTACGTGTCGTTGATCTTCTTGAAGTGGTCGAGGTCGTACACGACGACGCTGACCCAGGCATCGAGCACGACGGCTTGGGCCGCTGCCTGTGCAAAACGGCTGGCGAGCGCCAGCCGGTTGGCGAGCCCGGTCAGCGGGTCGATGACAGCGTCGCTGCGCGACTGCAGCTCTGCCGACAGCAGCGTGACGATCGCGGCCACCAGGCTGATCAGCAAGGCTGCCCAGCAGATGAGGGAGATCCACCAGGGCAGTCTCACCGGATCTGGTAGCCGGCTTGCGGCACCGGTCGCCGCCAGCGCGAAGACGATCGCTCCCAGCACACCCACGACGACGACGCGCGCCCGGAAGCGCGCCGCAAGCATCACGATCGGGACCGCCAGCCAGCCGAGCATGGGGCTGCGCGCGCCGCCGCTGCCTGCCACTGCCCCGCCCAGCACCACCTCGAGCAGGCCGATCGAGCTGACCGCCATGAGTTCAGGCCGCCGGCTGACGCGGTAGGCGCGCTCCAGCAGGACGAGGACCAAACCGGCCGCGCCGACAAGGGCAAGCAGCCACCACCCGAGGTAGACCGCGCTGAGGGTCGCGGCCAGGCCCAGCATCACGCCTTGCACCCGGCGGGCGACAGCGACGCGGTCGTGCATGTCGATGAGGCGCTCGCGGTCGAGCGGGGTCGGGCACAACCAGGTCCGGCCGGACCCTGCCGGGGCGCCGAGCCCGCCATCGGCAGGGACAGCAGCGGCAGCGTGCACTCCGGTTCCGGGGGCAAGCGCCGCGGCACCGGCTAGGTCATTGGGCGCGGAGCGGGCGGCTCCTCTCACGTTCCCGCCTGAAGGGTGCCGACGGGTGCGGCTGCAGCGTCGGTCGGTGAGCGCTGGCGTAGCCGGTGCAGGTGCCCGGCGGCGCCCGCCAGCAGCATCGTCGTCGCCTGCTCGCCGAGCGGGTCGAGAGCGGTGAGCGGCGTCGTCCACCAGAGGCCAAGCACGCCGAGCACGCTGCCCGGCACGACGACGGGGAAGTAGCAGGCGCTGGCCACTCGACCGACCCGACGCAGGTGTGCGGGGATGAGCGGGCTGTGCGCGCCGTCGGGCAGGAACAGCCGCTCGCGGCTCAACAGGACCGTGGCAGTCGCGCCCGGCTCAGCCTGCGTGTCGATGACGAGGCGGTGCAGGTCTGCCATGCCCGGCCCGGCGACCCGGGTGCCCCACGGACGGTAGGACCGCGACCCCGGCCTGTCGGGCAGCAGCAGGGTAGAGCCGTCGGCGGCCAGTAGCTTGCCGGCGGTGTGGCTGATGAGCTCGGCCGCCGCGTCGAGGTCGGCTGGGTGGTGCAGGCGGCCGAGCGCGACGAGGGTTTCGTCCACGGCGCGGTGCGCTGCGGCACGACGGCGGGTCTCCAGCTCGATCACCACATCGGCGGCGAGGCCGCGCAAGGTCTCGCCGGCAGGCGGTGGCAGCGTCCTGGGGCGTACGTCGAGGGCGCATACCGTCCCGAGCACATGCCCCTCGGCAGTCACCAGGGGCGCGCCGGCGTAGAAGCGCAGGCCAGGGGAACCCGAAACCGTTGGAAGGCAGGCGAAGCGGGGGTCGGTGAGCGCGTCGGGGACGACGAGCAGCCCGTCATCGAGCGCGTCGATCTCGAGGGCGCGCCCACAGAACGAGTCCTCCCGCGGCCCAAAGCCTGCAGTGAAGCCGACAGCGGCCTTGTACCAGTGCCGCTCCGCGTCGACGAACCCGACGAGGGCCATCGGGGTGCCGCAAGCGGTGGCCGCCCGCCGCGCGACCTCGGTGAAGAACGCGTCCGATGCTGTGTGTGCAGGGGGAGCTTGGGGATAGCGCCACAGGGCAAGCCGACGCGGCTCCGCTGCCGCTGCCGAGCGGCCGGTGAGGCCGTTGAGGCCCCTGGTGAGGTCTGCGCTGAGGCCGTCGGTCGCGGAGCCATCCGGGCCACGGGGCGCGGGCAGCAGCCGCAGTGCCGGCCCCCGCACGCCATCGCCGCCGCCGGCACGGCCCTGCCCGCGCTGCCCAGGGCTGTGACCGGCTCGGAGGTGCTCGGGCGCGGACGTGCCCGCGGCTTCCCGGGTGTAGCCGGAAGGCAGCTCCAACCTCAGGCCCGCGCCAAGCAGCTCGCCGGCCGGAACCGGTCGTCCCAGGTAGTAGCCCTGCAGCACGTCGACACCGAGCTCGGAGAGCAGGTCGGCGGTGTCGGCGTCCTCCACCCCTTCCGCGACGACGGACATGCCGAGGCGATGACCCAGCTCAAGGACCGAGCGGACGACTGACAGGTCCTTCTCGCAGTGGCACACGCTCGCGGTGAACGACCTGTCGATCTTCAGCTCGTGCACCGGCAGCTGGTTGAGCAGCGTCAGGCTGGTGTACCCGGTACCGAAGTCGTCGATGCTGACCCGCACCCCGAGCTCGCCCAGGTCGCTTAGAACCGCCCGGGCCCGCTCGGGTTCTGCCATGACTGCGCTCTCGGTCACCTCCAGCGTGAGGCTGCTGGCCGGAACGTTGTAGGTGTGCAGCGCGGCCGCGACCACGGCGGCCAGGTCCGGGTGCACCAGCAGCCGGGCCGACAGGTTCACCGAGATGCCGAGGTTCAGCCCGGCGGCGTGCCAGCCGGCCGTCTGCCGAAGGGCCTCACCGAGCACCCACTCGGTCAGCGGCATGATCAGGCCCGTGGGCTCGGCCTGGGGCACGAAGTCCCCGGGGGGGAGCAGCCCACGTGTCGGATGCTGCCAGCGCACCAAGGCCTCGACCCCGAGCATCCGGCGCGCCCCACTGCCCTCGGCCTGTCTCTCGGCGAGCGGCTGGTAGTGCAGCCGCAGCTGCCCGGCGCCGATGGCCTTGCGCAGCTCGGCCAGCAGCGCGAGATCCCCGGCTGGTCCACCGCGTGCGCCGGGGAGGTCTTCGCTGATCGCCACCCGGTCCGGGGCCCGGTCCGCCAGGTAGGTGGCGTCGTCAGCGGAGCGCAGGAGCCCCGGGAGGTCCTCGCCGTGCTCGGGATACAAGGCGATGCCGACCCGTGCCTCGACCTCGACGTCGATGCCGGTGAGGGTGAAGGGCCCTCGTACCGCTGCCAGCAGCTCGGCGGCAAGGGCCTGCGCCTGCGCCTGGGCCTGCGCGGTCGCGAGATCGCTGTCCCGTCGCTGGCCGGGCAGCGGTGTGACCACAGCGAACTCGTCGCCGCCCAGCCTGCCGACGATGGCGTCGTCGGGGGCGGCTCCTTGCAGGGCCGCAGCGACCTCTCGCAGCAGGGCGTCGCCGCCGTCCTGCCCCATCGAGACGTTGACGGCGTGGAAACGGTCGAGGTCGAAGACCAGCACGGCTGAGCGCTCCGGGCCGGCCAGCAGCAACGGCTGGGCGGCAGCGCGGCGTGCGAGGCCACGCCGGTTGGGTAGCCCAGTGAGTGGGTCGAGCTCGGCGCTGAGGCGAAGCTGCGCGGTGAGCAGCCCGACCAACGCGGCGCTGACACCGCTGATGCCGGCCAGGACCAGCACCTGCAGGCCCAGCTCCGGCTCACGGAGAAGGGCAAGAGCGGTCACGGCTCCGAACAGCGTCAGGCAGACGTGCACCGTCATCGCCCTCAGTGACAGGAACAGGGCCGCATACAGCGGAACCCAGCCGAACAGAAGGGCGTAGGTCGCACTCGCTGCCCCGCCCCCGGCGAAGTAGACGACGCCGCTGATGAGTGCGGTGCCGAGCACGAGCAGCACGTGGGTCAGCAGCACGGGCAGTCGGCGCGTCCTTAGCAGGACCAGTGTGACTGTGGCGGCAGCCAGTCCGTGGAGTCCGACGGCGACTTGGTGCAGCTGCGGCCAGCACGGCAATATCAGCGGGGCCAGGCACAGCCCGGCGCCGATGGCGTACAGCGTCGCGAGCACCCGCCAGCGGTCGAGCACCAGGGCATCTTTGGGTCCGCCGCTTACGTAGCGGACCGGTTCCATGGGGCTCTGCATCGGCAGGCTCAGCACGGCGCTTGATCGGCGACTTCGGGCACGACGGGCCAGCGGCGATGGTGATCAACCGGGCAGGCGTCAGTTCGCATCCGGCGGGGTACCGGTCCAGCGTCGGACGACCCAGCGAGAAGGAGATGACGTGGCTGTCAGCGCGGACCTGGCCCAGTTCCTCGACAAAGAGTGGGAGGACAAGTCCCTGACGGAGATTCTCAAGGCTCCCGTCAGCGCCCTGCAGGGCGTGAGCGATGGCGACGCCGACGCGTTGCAGAAGTCCCTCAACATCAAGACGGTCGGCGACCTCGGTAAGAACAAGTTCTTCCGGGTCGCACAGGCGCTCGCCCTGCTGGGGGAGGCCGGCGCGAAGTAGCGCATCCCGCACGGCTGTGGAGCGCCTCTGGAGCGATGTGCGGGGCGGATACGAGCGCGAGGTCGTCCAACCCGGCAAGGAGCAGGCGTTCTGGGTGCTGGTCGCCTTTCTGGCGACGTTCTTCGTCGTTCGCACGATCACGCACGCGATCCGGGCAGGACGTGGGCCATTCGGCAATGTCTCAGTGGGCGGTACGCACCTGCACCACCTGGTCCCCGGCATCCTCCTGGTGCTCGTGACCGGGTACCTCGCGACCGCGCTTCAGCTGCGCGTTGCAGGACGGTGAACTCGGCGCTGTTTGGCGTCGGCGCCGCCCTCACGCTCGACGAGTTCGCGCTCTGGCTGCACCTGAAGGACGTCTACTGGGAGCAGGCGGGCCGCCGCTCGATCGATGCGGTGATCCTCGCGGCGACCGTCTGCGGCCTGGGTGTCCTGGGCTTCGGGTTCTGGCGTGAGCTCGCCCGGGCTATCGCTCGGGTCACCTGACCAGGCGCGGCGCTGCGCCGCCCGGAGCCCGACGTGTCAGCGCGGCTGTTGCCTTGCGTGCTCAAGAGCGGGTGCACGTCGGCCGATCACATCGGCACGGTGTCCCGGCTGCTGGGAGGACCTCACCGCTGATGGCTCAGATCGTCGTCGCTGACGACAGCCCCACCGTTCGCCGCGTCGTTACCAGCCTGCTGACGCGGGCCGGCCACGACGTCGTCGCGACTGAGGACGGGCTCGAGGCGGTCCAGGCCGTCCATCGGCATCAGCCAGACCTCGTGGTCATGGACGTCCAGATGCCCCGCCTGTCGGGCTACCTCGCCGCCCGGCTGCTCAAGGAGGACTGGGCCACCGCTGGCATCCCCATCGTGCTGCTGAGTGCGCTGGATGCCGCCAGCGACCGCTACTGGGGCGCCAAGGCGGGCGCCGACCGGTACCTGACGAAGGGCTTCGAGGGCTCTGACCTCGTCGACGCTGTACAGGAACTGCTCGACGAGGCCGCCCGCGCCAGGGGTGGGACCGAGCGGCTGCGCCACGACCCGGTGCAGCTGTCCGAGCAGGACGTGCTCGACCGCACCTGCGACGTCCTCGACCGCACGCTGTTCGAGGCCGCGCTCGCGGGCGACGTGCACGAGCTGGCGCTCACCACGGTCGAGCTCGAGGCAACCGTCGCCGGGGTGCTGGGAGTCGTCGGCCGGGTCGTCGACCACGACCTCGCCGGGGTCGTCCTCGTCGAGGAGCAGCGTGCCTACCTAGCGGTGACCCGGGACGTGTCGGCACGGCACTACAGCGAGTTCCTGGTGCGGGCCGCCGGAACGCTGAGCGACGCAACCGGTACCCCGCTCGCGGTCCAGGCCCTCCAGCCGCGCGTCTCCGATGCCGCGGGCATGCTCGCCAGCGCCGACGCGGAAGCTGAAGCCGCCCCACTCGCCACCTTCTTGTCGATGCCGCTGAAGGGCACCGGAGGGCACGTCGTGGGGCTGCTGGCCCTGTCCTCGTCACAAGCCGAGGCCTTCGGTGAAGCCGCGCTCGGCGTGCTGCGGCTGCTCGAAGGACCGGTCGCGCTCGTCGTCGAGAACGCCCGCCTGCGCGAGGCATACCGGCTCGCTGGCAGCCTCAACCCTCATGGCGACGAGGCGCCGGGGCCACCGGCTCAGTCCGGGCCGGTTGTCGTCGCCGGCTCGCCGCCGACCGGCTCGTCGTCGGGTGTGGCGGTGGGGGGTCGATAGGTTGACCTGGTGACGATCTGGCCCGGGATGGAGGGCTCCGACCCGCCGCCCGGGCCGGTGCACGAGTCATCAGTCAGGTCCGCCGGTGGTGTCGATGCGATGTCGTTCCGCCGGGCAGTGGGCCGGTTCGCCACCGGCGTGACTGTCGTGACGACCCTGCACGCGGACGGAAACGACGTCGCCCTCACGGCCAACACCTTCACCAGCGTCTCGCTGGAGCCGCTGCTGGTGCTCGTCAGCGTGCAGCGCTCGTCCCGGCTCCACGGCGCGGTGCTCAGCAGCGGGCAGTGGGGGATTTCGGTGCTGAGCGAGCACCAGGAGGCCCAGTCGCGCTACTTCGCTTCGGCCAGCCGGCACGAGACGCCGGACCAGTTCGACGGCGTTCCCGTCCGCCGGGGACCGGTGACGGGGTGCGCCCTGCTCGCTGAGGCCTGCGCTGTGTTCGAGTGCCGGACCGCCGCGACCTACCCGGGCGGTGATCACCTGCTCGTGCTGGGCGAGGTGCTGAGCCTCGACATGCCCCACCCGGAGGCCCGGCCCCTGCTGTTCCTCGACGGCCACTACCGGTCGATCGCCGTGGAGCAGCCGGCGCCTCCCAGGGCATACTGAACACGTTGCGCAGTAGCCGGGCAGCCGCCCGGTGCACGCCGCGCCACCGACCGCCTGCCACCAGACAGAAGAGGTGTTCCGGTGACCTACGTTATCGCCGAGACTTGCGTCGACCTCAAGGACAAGGCCTGCATCGAGGAGTGTCCGGTCGACTGCATCTACGAGGGCGAGCGGATGCTCTACATCCAGCCCGACGAGTGCGTCGACTGCGGTGCCTGCGAGCCGGTCTGCCCCGTCGAGGCGATCTACTACGAGGACGACGTGCCGGGGCAGTGGTCGGCCTACACGCAGGCCAACGTCGACTTCTTCGCCACCCTCGGCTCACCCGGCGGCGCCTCTAAGGTGGGCGTGCAGCCCGACGTCCCCCTGGTTGCGGCGCTGCCACCGCAGGGCGAGTCCTGACCGCTCCCAGCACGGTGGGCGGACCGGCGGCCTCGTTCGGCCGGCCGCTGCCGGACTTCCCCTGGGACCGGCTGGTCCCCGCGGCCGAGCGCGCGAGGGCGCATCCCGGTGGCATCGTTGATCTGTCGGTCGGTACACCGGTCGATCCCACACCCGCCATTGCGCGTGCCGCCCTCGCGTCCACGTCCGACGCCCCGGGCTATCCGCTCACCGCCGGGTCCCCTGTGCTGCGGGAGGCCATCAAGCGGTGGGCAGTGCAGCGCTTGGGCGCTTCGGCTGAGGTCGGGGTGCTGCCGACTGTCGGCTCCAAGGAGCTGGTCGGGCTGCTGCCCTCGCTGCTCGGCCTCGGTGCGGCTGACACGGTGGCGCATCCGGCCCTCGCCTACCCGACGTATGAGGTGGGGGCGCTGCTCGCCGGCGCCCGCCCGGTGGCGGCAGACGAGCCGGCCGCCGCTGCAGGAGCGCGGCTCGTCTGGCTGAACTCCCCGGCCAACCCCAGCGGGCGGGTACTCGACGTCGCTGAGCTGCGCGCCTGGGTTGCCGCCGCCCGGGCATCCGGCGCGGTTGTCGTCAGTGACGAGTGCTACCTCGACTTCGGATGGGACGCCGAGCCCGTCTCGGTGCTGTCGCCGCAGGTGTCGGGCGGCCGGCTCGACGGGCTGCTGGCGGTTCATTCGCTGTCGAAGCGCTCGAACCTTGCCGGCTACCGGGCAGGGCTCGTGGCAGGTGACCCGTCGCTCGTCGGGCGGCTGCTCGAGATCCGCAAGCACGCCGGGCTCATCGTGCCCGCGCCGGTGCAGGCGGCGATGGCTGCCTGCCTGGACGACCAGCAGCACGTCGACGAGCAGCGCGGGCGCTACGCCGCTCGCCGCGCCGCGCTGCGGCAGGGGCTGGAGGGTGCGGGGTTCCGCATCGACCACTCCGAGGCCGGCCTCTACCTGTGGGCCACCCGCGACGAGCCGTGCTGGACGACTGTCGACGCGCTCGCGGCCTGCGGCATCCTCGTTGCCCCCGGCGACTTCTACGGCCCGGCAGGGCAGCGGCACGTCCGTGTCGCGCTCACCGCCACGGACGAACGTGTGGCGCAGGTGCCGGAGCGGCTGGCAGCGCTGGCGGGGTTGCGCTAGGCGTCGAAACTGCAGTCATCCTCCCGGCGGGAGGTGCCTGAACCCGGTCAATCCGGGCGGATTCGGGGTTCGCGGCCCGAGGATGACTGCTGTTCGGACGGCCGTCGGTGCTCAGCCAGCCGCTTCAGGGCTCGACAAGCTCGTCAGCGAGCAGGTCCATCAGCAGGTTGTCGTGCCAGCGCCCGTCGGCCCTGCGCTCGTAGGCGCGCATGAGCCCGACCGGGCGGAAGCCCAGCGCGGCGTAGGCGTGCACCGCCCGGCCGTTGTCGGCGGCGGGGTCGATGGTGAAGCGGTGGCAGCCCTGGTCGCGGAAGTGGCGGACGACCAGCCGGAGCGCCTGACGCCCCAGCCCGCATCCGCGACCGGCGGCGCCGATGGCGATGTCGAGCCCGACGTGCTCGTAGTCCGGCTCGGACTCGACGTTCACCTCGAGCCAGCCCACCACCGATCCGCCGCGCTCGACCACCCAGCCGTTGCCGCCGGCCAGCAGGTCGGCGTGTACCCGGGCGGCGTCCCACCGGCCCCACCAGGTGGCGACCTCCGGGTCGGTGAGCACCTCGACGAGGGGGGCAACGTCACCGTCGACCGGCGGGCGCAGGACCAGCTCACCGGCGGCGAGCACCGGCCGCGTCACGCGACCTCGACTGCAGCGGCGGCCGGATGCGCCCTGCGGTACTGGGCGAGGCTGCTCCAGGAGTAGACGGCGAGCCCGACCCACAGCAGCCCGATGCCCGCGATCCGTGCGGGCGGCAGCGGCTCGTGCCGCACCAGGACGCCGAGCAGCAGCTGCATGATCGGAGTGAGGTACTGCAGCAGCCCGATCGTCGTCAGCGGCAGCCGGGTCGCCGCGGCGCCGAACAGCAGCAGCGGGATCGCCGTCACGATGCCTGACCCCACGAGCAGCGCGGCATGCCCGGGCGAGCGGCTCATCGTGCCGGATCCGCCGGACTCGAGCAGCACGAGGTAGCAGACGGCGGGCAGGGCCAGCACGGCCGTCTCTGTCGTCAGGCTCTCGAGCGCCCCGGTCGCAGCCTTCTTCTTGAGCAGGCCGTAGCTGCCGAAGCTGCAGGCCAGGACCAGCGCGATCCACGGCGGATGGCCGTAGCTCGCGGTCAGCACGACCACAGCCAGCGCCCCGAACGCAACCGCGACGGACTGGGCCCGGCTGAGCCGCTCGTGCAGCACGACCACGCCGAGCAGCACAGTCACCAACGGGTTGATGAAGTAGCCGAGCGAGGTCTCGACCACCTGGTGGGAGTTGACACCGTAGATGTAGGTGCCCCAGTTGAGCGAGATCGCGCAGGCTGCGAGCACGAGCAGCAGCAGCCGGCGCCGGTCGGCCAGCAGCGGACGCACCCAGCCCCACTGGCGGCGCACCGCGAGCACGGTGGCGACAGCCACGAGCGACCACAGGGACCGGTGGGCAAGGATCTCCACCGGCCCGGCGGGCTCGAGCAGCGGCCAGTACAGGGGGAACAGGCCCCACAGGGCGTAGGCGGCGATGCCGTAGAGCGCCCCCCGATTGCCGCCCCCCGATCGCACGGCTCCGACGCTACGTCCCACGCCGACCCCACCGCGGGGGCTCGTAGGGTCGGGGCATGACCGCCACGGACACCCCCGCGCAGGCCGGCACCCGCAGCATCGACCCGGCACGCGATACCGCGATAAACCCGGTCATCGACCAGCTGTGGGAGCGGCGCGCTGAGCTCACGCCCGCGGATGCCGACGCCCGTCGCGCGGTCACCGCCGCCGTCGACCAGCTCGACACCGGCGAGGCCCGGGTGGCGCAGGTCAACGGGGCGGGCGAGGTCGTCGTCGACGAGCGGGCCAAGCGCGCCATCTTGCTCTCGTTCAAGGTGCTCGAGATGACGGAGTCGGCCGCCGGGGACTTCCGCTACCACGACCGGATGCCGCTCAAGACCCGCTTCGACGGCGTGCGCGTGGTCCCTGGCGCCATTGCCAGGTGGGGCTCCTACCTCGCGCCCGGTGTGGTGCTGATGCCGAGCTACACCAACATCGGTGGGTACGTCGGCTCCGGCACGCTCGTCGACACCTGGGCCACCGTCGGCTCCTGCGGCCAGATCGGCGCGAACGTCCACCTGTCCGGCGGCGTCGGCATCGGCGGCGTGCTCGAGCCGCCGCAGGCCGCACCGGTGGTGGTCGAGGACGACGCGTTCATCGGCTCACGCTGCATGGTCGTCGAAGGGGCGCGGGTGCGGCGCGGGGCCAAGCTCGGCGCCGGTGCCATCGTCACCAGCAGCACCCGAGTGTTCGACGCGGAGTCCGGCGAGGAGCTGGCGCGGGGTGAGGTGCCCGAGCGCGCGGTCGCCGTCGGCTCGTCGCGGGTGCGCAGCTTCGCGGGCGGCGAGTTCGGGATGCCGTGCCTGCTCGTCCTGCGCCGCCTCGCCGAGGGCGAGATCCACGACAAGCTCGCTCTCAACGCCGTGCTGCGCGAGCACGGCGTGGCGCCCTGAGCCGACTCAGGTGATGCCCGCCGCGCTGGACCTCGCTGCCGACCCCGTCGAGCTGACCCGCACGCTCGTCGACATCCCGAGCGTCAGCGGGTCCGAGGGGCCACTGGCCGACCTGGTCGAGCAGGCCCTGACAGCCGTCCCCGGGCTCTGGGTGCAGCGCGACGGGGATGCCGTCATCGCCCGCACCGGAGGGAGCCGGTCGCGTCGGGTGCTGCTGGCCGGGCACCTCGACACCGTGCCGATCGCCGACAACGTCCCCTCGGTCCAGACGCCGGACGGACGCCTGGCCGGCTGCGGCACATCCGACATGAAGTCTGGGCTGGCGGTCATGCTGCACCTCGCCGCCACCGTGGCCGATCCGGCGTACGAACTCACCTACGTCTGCTACGACAACGAGGAGGTCGAGGCCACCCGCAACGGGCTGGGCCGCCTTGCGCGGGAGCACCGCGACTGGCTCGACGCCGACCTCGCCCTGCTGCTCGAGCCCACCAGCGGTGCAGTCGAGGCGGGTTGCCAGGGCACGCTGCGTGTCGTAGCCACGCTAGCCGGCCGGCGTGCGCACAGCGCTCGGTCGTGGCTCGGCACCAACGCCATCCACGCGGCTGCACCCGTGCTCGACGCGCTCGCCCGGTACGAGCCGCGCGACGTGACGATCGACGGCTGCACCTACCGCGAGGGCCTCAACGCGGTGGCGATCAACGGTGGTGTGGCGGGCAACGTCGTCCCCGACGCGTGCACCGTGACTGTCAACTTCCGCTTCGCGCCGGACCGCACCGAACAGGATGCGCTGGAGCACGTCCGGGTCGTGCTGGCCCCGGCCGAGCTCGTCCTCGTCGACAGCGCCCCCGGCGCCCTGCCGGGGCTCGCCGCGCCCGCTGCCGCAGAGTTCCTCGCCGCCGTCGGGCTGCCGCCGGTGGCCAAGTACGGCTGGACCGACGTCGCCCGCTTTGCCGCGCTCGGGATCCCAGCTGTCAACTTCGGCCCCGGCGACCCGAACCTCGCCCATACCAGGGAGGAGTTCGTCGAGACCGGCCGGATCGGGGCCTGCACGGACGTGCTGCGGCGCTTCCTCAGCGCTGGTGTATGAGCTGCGTGACCGAGAGCGGCTGCCCCGTCAGGACCGGCCGGACAGCCGCCCGACCACGGCCTTGGTCAGCGCCTCGACGCTGATCTCAGCAAACGGGCCACCGTCGTAGGGCACCGTCCAGACGTGCAGCATCTGGCTGGTGGGGGCGACGTGTGACCCGGGGGCGCAGACCCCGCCCTGGGGGTTGAACGCCGTCAGGTGCTTGGCGTCGACGCACAGGTTGGTGTGGCTGTGCCAGGACGTGAGCGCACCGCCGATGAGTGGCCCCGGCGCCCCGTAGGTGTCCTCGATGAACATCGCGCCGAGCAGGATCGACTTCGTCCGGTCCGGCGGCACGTAGTAGACGAGCGACTCCGGGCGCTGGGGGTCGAGCACCCGCCCGTCGGTCTGGAAGGCGGGGTTGGCCACGTGCCACAGCGGGCCGGTGATGTTGACCGGCCGGTAGCCGGCCTTCTGTGCGTCGGCCAGGCGGGAGAACCGGGGCACGACTGCCGCCGTAGTCGTTGCCGCCAGCCGCTCGGCCGCGGCCCGCTGCGCCGGTGTGACCGGGGCTTCGGTACAGGCGCCCGGGCCGTGGCCCAGCGAGTCCAGCGGGTTGCCGGTCGCCATGTGGTGCATGCAGCCCGCTGACCAGCCGGCCGGGATGTCCCCGCCCACCGCCATCGGCGCCGCTGCAGTGCCGGCCGCTGTCGTCGTGGACCCGTCCGCGGCGTGGGTGTGTCCGGCCATCCCCGGCATGCCGCCCGCGGCGCCCGCCGCGGTCTCGCCGCCGGCAACAGCCGGCGTGTTGATGGCCGTCGTGGCGCCGGCAACCGCCAGTGCCAGCGCTCCCGCGGCGACTGCCGCAGGCACCCGCCCGATCCGCCGGTGGCGCAGGCGCAGTAGCAGCAGGAGCGCTGCGCCCCCGGCCAGAGCCTCGAAGATGCTGCAGACGACATCGGCGGCTCCGACCGCCTCTGCCGAGCCGGTGTTTGGACCGAACGGCAGTCCTGTCGTCCGGGTGACCAGCCACAGCACGACGATGCCGAGCTGGCCGACTGCGCCGAGCGCGAGGACGCCGCGGGACGTCCGGCGGGCGATCAGCAGCCCTGCCCAGGCGACTTGCAGCCAGGCGGCGACGGCGAAGAACGTCCCGTAGAGCCACCACTCGCGGAAGTGCTCCCCCATCACCATGAAGTGGATGGCCGCCGCGCCGAGCGAGCACGCAGCAGCCGCCCACCGCAGCGGATCGGCAACCGGCACGGTGTGGCTGCTCACGGTGTCGCTGCTCGTCGGGCCGGTTGGCGCGTACCTGCTCGCCGGAGCGAACTCAGTCTGTGACGTCACGCACCCAGTGTGCGCTATCCGGCACCTTGGCGGAAACCGGCCATCGTGCGCTAGATGTCCATTCCCACGTACTTCGGCGACAGGTACTCCTCGATCCCCTCGAAGCCGCCCTCGCGGCCGAAGCCGGACTGCTTCACGCCGCCAAACGGCGCTGACGGGTTGGACACGAGCCCCTTGTTGAGGCCGACCATCCCCGTCTCGAGACGCTCGACGATCCGCATGGCGCGGCCGAAGTTCTCGGTGAAGACGTAGGCGACGAGCCCGAAGTCGGAGTCGTTGGCGGCTGCCAGCGCCTCGTCGTCGGTGCGGAAGGTCGCCACCGGCGCGACCGGGCCGAACACCTCCTCCTTGAGGATCCGCGCGTCGCCGGGAACCGAGCCCAGCACCGTCGGGGAGTAGAAGTACCCCTTGCCCGCGGGGGCGGAGCCGCCGGTCACGACCTCGGCACCCTTGCTCGTGGCGTCATCGACCAGCTCGGCGACCTTGCTGCGCTGGTCGTCGTCGATCAGCGGGCCGACGTCAGTCGACTCGTCGACCCCCCGCCCGACGGTGAGGCTGCCCAGCTTGTCGGCGAGGCGCCGGGTGAACTCCACGGCCAAGCTCTCGTGCACATGGAACCGGTTGGCCGCCACGCAGGACTCGCCCATGTTGCGCATCTTGGCGATGACTGCCTGCTCGACCGCCTTGTCCAGGTCGGCGTCCTCGAAGACGAGGTAAGGGGCGTTACCGCCGAGCTCCATCGACAGCCGCAGCAGGTTGGGCGCGGCCTGCTCCATGAGCGTGCGCCCGACCTCGGTAGAGCCGGTGAAGGACAGCTTGCGCAGCCGCGGGTCCTGGATGAGCGGCTTCATCACGGTGCCGCTGGAACTGGAGGTGACGATGTTGAGCACGCCCTTGGGCAGCCCGCACTCCTCCAGGATCTGGCCGAGCGCCAGCATCGTCAGCGGCGTCTGCTTGGCGGGCTTGACGACCATCGTGCAGCCGGCCGCCACCGCGGGGCCGATCTTGCGTGTCCCCATCGCGGCCGGGAAGTTCCACGGCGTGATGAGCAGGCACGGGCCGACCGGCTGCTTCATCGTCAGCAGTCGGCCGTTGCCGCTCGGCTCGGTGGAGTACCGGCCGGCGATGCGCACGGCCTCCTCCGCGAACCAGCGGAAGAACTCTGCGGCGTACGCGATCTCGGCTTTGCTCTCCTTGAGCGACTTGCCCATCTCGAGCGTCATGAGCAGGGCGAGGTCGTCGGTGCGCTCGACCATCAACTCGTAGGCGCGGCGCAGGATCTCCCCGCGTGAGCGAGGAGCGACGTCGCGCCACGACGCCTGTGCCTCGCTCGCCGCGCTCAGTGCGGCGCTCGCGTCGTCGGCCGACGCGTTCGCGATCTCGCAGAGCGGCTCGCCGGTCGATGGGTCCTCGACAGTCAGGAGACCCTCGGCGCCGTCCCGCCACTCGCCCCCGATGAGCAGCTGCTTGGGTGCAGCCGCGACCACGTCCTGTTCAGTCGCCATGGCGCCCAACGTAGCTCGCCCCCGCCGGGCTGGATAGGCGGTGACGGCGATGCTGGCGATGCCGGGGATGCGTGGGAGTGCCACCTGGGCTGGTCCGGGTACGGCGCCTGATGGATCAAGGCACTCGCCTTGACCGACAGCACAGCTACCGCAGCAGGAGGACACCGTGGCAGGAGAGCTCACCGGCAAGAGGATCGCCTTCCTCGTCGCCCCCGAGGGCATCGAGCAGGCCGAGCTGACCGAGCCGTGGCAGGCGGTCAAGGATGCGGGCGCCGAGCCCGTTCTGGTCTCGACGGCCGAGGGTCAGGTGCAGGCCTTCAACCATCTCGACAAGGCCGACACCTTCCCGGTCGACGCCACCGTGGATGCGGCCGGCCCTGAGCAGTACGACGCGCTCGTGCTGCCCGGCGGCGTGGCCAACCCCGACTTCCTGCGGATGCAGCCCGACGCGGTCCGGTTCGCGAAGGCGTTCTTCGAGGCCGGGCGCCCGGTCGCGGCGATCTGCCACGCGGCGTGGACCCTGGTCGAGGCAGGTGTGCTGGAGGGTCGGACCCTCACCTCATGGCCGAGCCTGCAGACCGACATCCGCAATGCCGGCGGCCACTGGGTCGACGAGGAGGTCCACGTCGACACCGCCGGCAACAACGTCCTGATCAGCAGCAGGAACCCCGACGACCTGCCCGCGTTCGGCAAGGCGATAGTCGAGCAGTTCGCCGGCTGAGCGTGGCTACGGTGACGCTATGACTGGCTCCCTCGACCCCGACCGGCTGCCCGGGGGGGCCGCCGACCCCGCTGTCGCCGCGCTGCAGGAGGCGGCAGCGGCCGCGGGAGACCCGCCGGGTGGCGGGGACCCACCGGAGCGGCAGCGCGGGCCGGTCACCTTGCGGCGCGGGCAGGTGCAGCCGACGACGACAGACGCACGCCTGCTCGACAACCGGGGTCCCTCGGACTGGGTGCACACCGACCCCTGGCGGGTGCTGCGCATCCAGTCCGAGTTCGTCGAGGGCTTCGGCCTGCTCTCCGAGCTGCCGCGGGCGGTCACGGTGTTCGGCTCGGCCCGCACTCCGGAGGACTCCCCCGACTACGCGCAAGGCGTCGAGATCGGCGCCGCGATCGCGCGGGCCGGCTACGCCGTCATCACCGGCGGCGGCCCCGGGACGATGGAGGCGGTCAACCGCGGCTGCCAGGAGGCCGGGGGCCTGAGCGTAGGGCTCGGCATCGAGCTGCCCTTCGAGCAGAAGCTGAACTCCTGGGTCGATCTCGGCATCAACTTCCGGTACTTCTTCGCCCGCAAGACCATGTTCGTCAAGTACGCGCAGGCCTTCGTCATCACCCCGGGGGGCTTCGGCACGCTGGACGAGCTGTTCGAGTCGCTGACCCTGGTGCAGACCAACAAGGTCACCCGCTTCCCCGTCGTCCTGGTCGGTACGGCGTACTGGTCCGGCCTGCTCGACTGGATGCGCGAGGTCGTCCTGCCCAGTGGCCGCATCTCGCCGCACGACTTGGACCTGGTCACCCTCACCGACGACGTCGACGAGGTCGTGCGGGTGATCAAAGGGTCGTGGACCGCGCGCCAGCCGGAGCGACCCGGGACGCCGCGCGAGGCTCCGCACGGGCCGGGGCTTGCCCGCTGACCGCGGCCGCCCCCGCCTGGCGGTGTGCGTCTACTGCTCGTCCAGCCCCGACATCGACCCTGCCGTCATCGCGCTCGCGGCCGACGTCGGGACCGCGCTGGCTGCCAGGGGGCACTCACTGGTCAGCGGCGGCGGCAGCGTCTCGTGCATGGGTGCGGTGGCTTCGGCGGCCCGCTCCGGCGGCGCGCGGACAGTCGGCGTGATCCCGACAGCACTCATGCAGCTCGAGGTGCACGACGCCGACGCCGACGAGCTCGTCGTCGTCGACACGGTGCGCGAGCGCAAGGCGCTGATGGACGCCCGCGCTGACGGCTTCCTTGCGCTCCCGGGCGGGCTCGGGACGCTGGAGGAGCTGCTCGAGATCTGGGTCAGCCGCATCCTGGGGCTACACGCCAAGCCTGTCGTGGTGCTCGACCCGGTCGGGCTGTTCTTGCCGTTGCGGCAGCAGGTCGACGCGCTTGTCGAGCAGGGCTACGCCAGGCCGGCGGCCCGCGATGCGATCAGCTGGTCGACGCGCGTCGACGAGGCGCTCGACCTGCTCGAGGCGGGAGCCACCCCGGCGGCACTAGTGACAATGCCGCCGACCCCGGGGGAGCTGGCGGAGGGGGAGTAGCCCGCTGGTACCCCCGGCCGCGCCGGCGGCAGCGGCAGCGGGACGATGCCGAGGTGACCAGCCCGACCAGGTGCCCGGTCGTCGCCGAGTTCGACCCGCTCGGCCCCGACTACCTCGGCGACCCGTTCGCCATCCTCGCCGGGGGCCACAGGCCCCAGCCTTCGATGGTCAGCCTGGACGGCGCTGAGCACTCGGGGCTGCGCCGCCCAGCGACGCACGCGTTCACCGCCAAGCGCGTGCAGGGCATGGCACCGGGCATCCGCGCCAGGGTGGAGTCACTGCTGGATGCCGTCGGTGACGCGAGCCGGTTCGACCTCGTGGAGGCGCTGTGCTTCCCGGTTGCCGGCGGACACCAGCCCAGGAGCTGTCCTTACACCCCAACATCTCCTTCCGGGGGCCGCAGCACCTGTGGGTGCAGACGACGGCCTGACTGGCCGTCAACAAGGGTTGACAGGCTGACGAGCGTCAACATAGGTTGACGACGTGATCGAGGCGACGACTCTTGCCGCAGCGGCAGGCGACCGTGACCCGCGTATCGGGTTGCGCGGGGTGGCCGCCCTGCGCCGGCTGCTGGAGCAGCTCGAGCGGGCCCAGGTCGGGAGCGCCCGGCGGTGCGGCTGGTCCTGGCAGGAGATCGCGGCCGAGCTCGGGGTCAGCAAGCAGGCGGTCCACAAGAAGCACTCGGGAGGCTGAGCGATGTTCGAAAGGTTCGCCGCATCCACGCGGGAGACGGTGCAGGCCGCCTACGAGCTGGCCCGCGAGCAGCGCGCGGGGGAGATCCGCGAGGAGCACCTGCTCCAGGCACTGCTCGCCGGCGCCGACTCCGGCGGGCTGCGGGTAAGTGCAGAGGCGGGTACCGCCGTGCTGAACGATGTTGCTGCTGCCCGCCGCCGAGCCGGCCTGAGCGAGGTCGATGCGGCCGCGCTGGCGAGCATTGGCATCGACCTCGAGTCGGTGCTGAAGCGGACCGAGGCCGAGCTCGGGTCCGGTTCGCTGCAGGAGCCAGGCCGGCGCGACCGGCCGTGGCGCCCCCGCGGGGAACCGCCGATGTCGAGCGGCAGCCGCAGGGTGCTGCAGGCGGCCCTGCGTCAGGCGGTGGCGCTGGGCGACCGCGAGCTACGCGCCGAACACCTGCTGCTCGGCCTGCTGGTCCGGCGCAGCCTCATCAGCGACACCATGGCTGCCCACGGCATCACCAGCGCCACTGTCCTCGGCGCCCTGGAGCAGCTGCGGGCACCGCGGCCTGACGGGCACGCATGCGGGGGGCACGATGGATGCATGGTGCTCGCCGCCGAGGTCCTGCTCGGTGCTCTGATCCTCGCGCTGACCGGGGCGCTGGTGGTCGGTCGCTCCGGCGGTCTGGAGGACGAGTCGGCGGATGCGCCGCCGTTCACACTCCCGCCGGGTCGCCTCAGCGTCGCCGAGCTGCGTGCTCTTCGCCTGCCGATGGCCGTCCGTGGCTACCGGATGGCAGAGGTCGACGCCCTGCTCGGCCGGCTGACCGACCAGCTCGACGACGACGGCGGCCGGGCGGCTGCGCCTGAGCCGGGCGGCGCCGCCGTCGCTCCACCTGGGCCACGCCGAGTGCCGGCATCGGCCGGGGGCTCGCGACAGCTGCTCGGGGTGGCCATGGTGGCGACGACGGCGACAGCCGTGGCCTGGGCCCTAGTGGCGGCCGGGGCGCTGCCGACATTGGTCGCGGGCCTGGTGTCGGTCGTCGCCGTGCTCGCGCTGCCGCTGGTGTGGCAGGTGTACGGGACAAGCAGCGCCGGCAATCCCGAGCCGCTGGTCGCTGACACGCATCTCGAGGGCTCCGCTGAGGCCCCCGCACCCGCCGAGAGCGCCGGCCATGCCTGACCTGATGCTTGCCATCGAGGTGGCCGCAGAACCTGAGGTCGTCTTCGAGGCGCTCGTCGACTGGTCGCGCCAGGGGGAGTGGATGCTTGGCACGCGCGTGCAGGCAACGCACCTGGAGGGCCGCGGCGCCGGTGCTCGCATCTCCGCGTTCACCGGCGTCGGGCCGGTCGGGTTCGTCGACCCGATGGAGATCACGCTGTGGGAGCCGCCCTACCGCTGTCACGTCCGCCACCTCGGGCGCGTCGTACGTGGCACCGGCGCCTTCGACATCGAGCCCGTTGCGCAGGGCCGCACCCGTTTCATCTGGTCCGAGCAGCTGCAGGTGCCCGGAGGAGCCGCCGGGAAGGCCGCCTTCGTGGTCGTCCGACCGCTCGCAGTCGCTGGTGTCCGCCGCTCCCTCACCCGGTTCGCCCGCTGGGCTGAGCAGCGCCGATGACGGCAGCCCTCGGCATCGGGGATACTGGGCACCATCCGACGTTCCTGGCAGAGAAAGAGGGTGCTCCGATGGCGGCCATGAAGCCGCGGACGGGTGACGGTCCGCTCGAGGTCACCAAGGAGGGACGCGGCATCGTCATGCGCGTGCCGCTCGAAGGTGGCGGCCGGCTTGTGGTCGAGCTGTCGGCGCAGGAGGCGAGCGACCTCGGCGACGCGCTGAAGAGCGTCGGCACCTGACTCGCTGAGCAACGGCCGGTGGCTTGCCCAGGCGGGCCACCGGTCGGCTTTTCCTGCGCTGCTCTAGAGCTCAGCGGGCGTCGAGCCGGGCATGCAGCCAGGTCAGGCTGTCCGGGCCGGTCATCGCGTGCTCCCAGCCGTCGAGCAGCTCGCCCACCTCGCCGGCCCCGACAGTCGTCAGCACCTCGACCGTCAGCTCGTCGACCGACGCCTGCTCGATGTCGAGCTGGTCGTAGATGGGCGCGAGGATGCCGCCGCCGGGGTGCGGTTCGCGCACGAGGTAGAGCTCACCGGTGTCGACGACGTGACTGAGCCGGTAGGTCGCCGAGCCGTCATCGTGGCGGGTCCAGCCGTCGCCGTACACGACCTCCTCCGAGGCGCGGCGCCGCTCGTCAGCCTCGTAGAACGCGGCGATGGACTGGCTGGACTGGTTCGCTGCATCCGGCGTCACGCGTGCTCCTCGGGCATCAGCACGGCGGCGAGCAGCCCGGTGTCGACGGGCAGCAGGGCTGGGCCGAGCCGGGGCTCCTCGCCGATCAGCTCGATCAGGCGCCGTGCGGCACCCGCCTCGGCGTCGCGGGCAGCCGGCTCGGCCGCGCGCAGCATCCCGTCGAACACCAGCACTCCACCCGGGCGCAGCAGGCGAACCACCTGCGCCAGGTAATCGGGGTACTCCCGCTTGTCGGCCGAGCAGACGACGAGGTCGTAGCCGGCGTCGGTCAGCCGGGGCAGGACGTCCAGGGCCCGTCCGGTGATCAGGCGCGCCCTCGCCGTGGGGACGCCGGCTTCGACAAAGGCGGTGCGCGCCAGCCGCTGGTGTTCAGCCTCGGCGTCGATACTGGTCAAGACGCCGTCGGGTCGCATCCCGCGCAGCAGCCACAGGCCGCTCACGCCCGTGCCCGTGCCGACCTCGACGGCCGAGCGGGCCCGGGTCGCGCCGGCGAGCAGATGCAGGACGGCGCCGGCGGCGGGGGAGATCGGGACGACGCCCACCTCCTTCGCGCGGGCGCGCGCGGCCAGCAGGACGGGGTCCTCGACGGGGAGGGACTCGACGAACGTGGTGACGGGATCAGTGGCAGCCATGGCCCGGTCAGCCTAACGGGAACCGGCGGGGCGGCTCCGACGTTGTCACTGAGGAAGGCGTTGTCGATAGGCGGGTGCTGTCAGCAGCCGGCCGCGTGACCGCCGAGAGGGAGGTACCGGTGTCGGCGTCAGCGATGACTGCAGGCGGGCCTCCCTTCGCCATGCGCCTGGGTTGGGGCACGGGTAAGCGGAGCGGCGAGCACGCGGCGCGCCCTGCTGCCGCGGTGCCGGCACCTGCCTGGACACCGCCCACCTGGGAGGAAGTCGTCCGCGACCACAGCGACCGTGTCTTCCGGCTCGCCTACCGTCTGACCGGCAACCGTCACGACGCCGAGGACCTGACCCAGGACGTCTTCGTCCGGGTCTTCCGCTCGCTCGACTCGTTCACGCCCGGCACGTTCGAGGGCTGGCTGCACCGCATCACCGTCAACCTGTTCCTCGACCGCGCCCGGCGCGCCGCCCGCATCCGGTTCGAGGCATTGCCCGACGACGCCGAGCGCGTGGTCGGGCGCGAGCGCAGCCCCGAGGCCTTCGTCACCGACGGCCTGCTCGACCCCGACATCGAAGCAGCGCTGGCAGCCCTGCCACCGGACTTCCGGGCAGCTGTCGTGCTCTGCGACATCGAGCAGATGACCTACGACGAGGTCGCAGCGGCGCTCGGCGTCAAGCTGGGCACCGTTCGTAGCCGCATCTCCCGGGGCCGGGCGCAGCTGCGCGCTGCGCTCGCCGACCGTGCGCCCGCCGGGGTGCCGGTCAGAGCGCCGGTCAAGGGCCCCAGCCGGGCTCCCGCCCGCATGGCTCCGGGGGGCGGCACTGCTTTCGGAGCAGCTGCCCGATGAGCGCCGGTCACCTGGGCAACAGGCATCGGGGCGACAGGCATCTGGGCGAGAAGCATCTGGGAGACAAGGTCGCCGCCGTGGCCGACGACCAACTGAGCGGCCGTGACCGCGAGAGCGCCTTGGCGCACCTAGCCGGCTGCGGGGCTTGTCGGGCCGCAGTCGAGGCCCAGCGGGAGGTGAGCCGGCGCCTCGCGGGGATGACCAGGCCGTCGGCCGCGCCCGACCTGCTGGAGCGACTGCGGGTCCTGGGCTTGACGCCCGACCTGCCTACCACCGGCTACGTCGTCCACCGAGCAGCGGTGGCCGGCTCACGTCTTGCCCGCCGTCGCCGAGGGCCCGAGCGCCTGCTCGCGCGGCCGGTCCACCGGGGGCGCGCGGTCGCGGGGGTGGCGTCGGTTCTTGTCATCGCCACGGGCGCTACCTATGCCGTAGGCGGCCAGCACGAGCCTGGCAGACCGGTTCGGCCACCGGTCGCGACCTTCGTCTCTCAGCACGGAACCGGCGGTGGAGCCGCCACGCTCGATGACCCGGCGGTCAGCGCCGTCACCGCCTCCTACCACCCGTGATGCAGGGGCCCAGCCCCCGGCGCCGGGTGAGCGGGGTCAGCCCCAGGCTGCCGTGGGAGCGGGCCCGACGATCCCGCACGGGCCTCGGTGTGGTCGCCGGGGTCGTCGTGCTGGGTCTGGCAGCTGCCGTCATCAGCCATGAGAACCCCCCCGCACCCGACGCGCGAGCCGGGATGTCGGCGAGGAGCCAGGTCACAGCTCCTCGCGTCGCTCCGCTGAGCGTGATTGCCCGCGGCGCCCTCGCCCGCCTCAGCGCCGCTGCCCGCGCGGAGAGCGGGACAACCTACGCCGGGCGGCAGTACGTGACGCTCAGCAGCACCGGCAGCGACAGGTCGGCGGTTGTCGACCTCCGGCACGCGGTGGGCTCGGGCTACCAGGTGACTGTGGCGCCGACGATGCGCACCTCCGGCGGCACTGTCGTCGAGTCCGACGACGCGCCCACGCTCGTCTCCCCCCTCGACCAGCAGCAGCTGCGGGTGCTCGCGGCGCACTTCACGCCGAGCATGGCCCCGGGCCAGCGGGTGGCGGGGCGCACGACAGACGTCGTCGAGCTGCGGGATGCGGGAGGCCGCGTCGCGGCTCGCTACTGGCTCGACCGTGCGACGTCCCTGCCGCTGCAGCGCATCGTCTACGACACCCAGGGGCGGGTGCAGCGGGCGAGCGCCTACACCTCGATCACCATTGGAGCAGGGGCGGTGCCGGCGGGTACTCGGGCGACGCCGTCTCCCACCGCTTCGGCCACTGCCGAACCCGTCGCGGAGCTACTACGCGCGCGTGACCTTGACACGATGCGCGGCTCAGGGTGGGCGATTCCCCAGGTGGTGGGGACTCGCGGGCTCGAGCTGATCGACGCCCGGATGGTCCACGATGCACCAGCTGCGCTGCACCTGCGTTACAGCGACGGCATCGGCACGCTGTCGGTGTTCGAGGAGGCCGGCCACTTGGACGCGGACGGGTTGCAGGGGTGGCGCAGCGCCAGCCGCGCGGGCGCTGACGTCCGGGTCGCCCCAGGGCCGCCCGAGCAGGTGGTGTGGTCAGCGGGTGGCCGGGTCTACACGGTCGTCGCGGAGGACGCTGACGCCGTCGACGACGTCATTGCCGACCTACCGCACGCCCGGCCGGAGACGGGGTTGCGCAGCCGCCTGTGGCGCGGCGTGCAGCGGGTTGGCTCCTGGGTAGACCCGACGCGCTAAGGGCCGCTGCGTCGCCTGACGAAACAGGCATCAGACGTACCGTTGCGGGTGCAGGGTTAGTCCGTCGTGAGAGCCGTCAGCTGCTGAAGGAGGGTCTGCGCCGGTGAGCGAGTCCGAGCGCGGTCGTCCCGACGACGCGCCCGCGTGGTGGGCGGCGCCGCAGGAGGAGCGCACGCCCTCGGGTGCGACCCGCGCCACCGGTCCGGTCGAGCGCCCGACGACGGCCCTGCCCGAGGACCAGCCCTATGGCCGCCAGATCTATGGCTCACCGCCGCCGGGGGGCTACCCGCCGCCCTACGGCGCGCCCCCGCCGGGTGGGCCCGGCCAGCCTGAACCGATGCAGATGGGCGCCTTCGGCCAGCCGGATGCCCCAGCACACATCGGCGGACCCCCACGTGGCCCGGACTACCTGCCAGGGACACCGCCCCCCTACGGGCCGCCGGGCGGGCCGGCAGCAGCGGTCCCCTCAGCCCCCCGCCGCCGAGGTGCAGGAGTGGCTCTCGCCGTCCTCGGCGCCGGGCTGCTGGGCGGCCTCGTCGGGGGAGCAGGTGGTGCCGCGCTGGAGCACCAGCAGCAGCCGGCGAGCCTGACCGCACCGACCGCTACCGGCCCCCTGCTGCCGACCGGATCACCTGTCCCGCCCGACCGGCCGGCGGGCTCCGTGCCGCGGATCGCCGCGGCGCTGCTGCCCTCGGTCGTCACCATCAACGTCGAGGGCAGTGGCGAGCAGGGCACCGGCTCGGGCGTCATCATCCGCCCCGACGGCTACATCCTCACCAACAACCACGTCGTCGCCCCCGCGGCCAACGGCGGCAACCTCTCGGTCACGTTCTACAAGAAGACCGACAAGGTGCCGGCCGACATCGTCGGCCGCGACCCGAAGACCGACCTCGCCGTTGTCAAGATCAACGCGACGAAGCTCCCCGCCGCCGCCCTGGGCCGGTCCTCCGGACTCGTCGTGGGCGACCCCGTGATAGCTGTCGGGGCACCGCTCGGGCTGTCCAGCACTGTCACCTCGGGCATCGTGAGCGCGCTCGACCGCGACGTCGAGGTGCCCGACGCCAACGGTCAGCCCGGCGGTGGGCTCATCATCGGGGCCATCCAGACCGACGCTGCGATCAACCCCGGTAACTCCGGCGGTGCTCTCGTCAACGACAGGGCGCAGGTCGTCGGCATCAACTCGGCGATCGCGACGGCCCCCAACGGCGGCGGCAACGGCAGCATCGGCGTCGGCTTCGCCATCCCGATCGACTATGCGCGCTCGATCGCCGAAGAGATCATCCGTACGGGCAAGGCAACCCACCCCTACCTCGGCGTCACCGCGGGGACTCTCAGCCCGGAGGACGCCAAGACCACGGGCTCGACCCCTGGCGCGCTGGTGCGTTCGCTGGTCTTGAGCGGCCCGGCCGACCGGGCTCAGCTCAAGGCCGGCGACGTCATCACCAAGGTCGATGACAGGACCGTCACCAGCGTCGACGACCTCGTGGCGGCGACCCGGCTGCACAAGATCGGCGATGTGGTCCAGGTCACGTACTCCCGGGGCGGGAGCAGCCGGACGGTGCCGGTGACCCTGCAGGAGAGCAAGGGCTGAGGCGACCGTGTTCGGCTCCCTTGGCGGCGGCGAGATCCTGCTGCTCATCCTGGTCGGCCTGATCGTCTTCGGCCCGGAGCGGCTGCCGACCGTCGCTCGCGACGCCGCCAAGGTGCTGCGCCAGCTGCGTCAGATGGCGACGAGCGCGCGCGACGAGATCACCTCTGAACTGGGGCCCGAGGTCGCCGACCTCGACCTGCGCTCGTTGAACCCGCGCACGTTTGTCCAGAAGCACCTGCTGGGCGACGACGAGGATGACGACCCGTCCCGCAGCCTGCCCGTCGACCGCTCGTCGCCGAGCCGGTCGGTGCAGGACGCGCGGGGCCAGGCAGCGCGTGCCGGACAGACGTCCGGGCAGGGCACCGTCTCGCTGAGTAAGCCCGAGCCCGGCCAGCCCGGGGCGGCCACCCCGTACGACGCCGACGCCACCTGACTGACTCGCCGCGTGGCGGCAGGATCAGCCGCGAGGCGAGGGGGTGAGCCCCAGCGAGCGGCCGGACAGCCCGCGTGAACGAGTGGTCAGCCGGTCGGCCACACCGAGCAGCGCCTTCGACGCCTCGCAGTCGGGGTCGGACAGGACGAGCGGCATCCCAGCATCGCCTCCCTCACGCAGCCGGACGTCGACCGGTACCTGGCCGAGCAGCGGGACGTCGTGGCTGAGCGCCGCCGAGAGCGTCGCGGCCACCTTGGTGCCACCGCCGGAGCCGAACACGTCGATGCGCTCGTGGCAGTGCGGGCAGGGCAGGTAGGCCATGTTCTCGACGACTCCGACGACGTTCTGCCGGGTCTGCCGCGCGATCGTGCCGGCACGCTCGGCGACCTCGGTGGCGGCGAGCTGCGGAGTGGTGACGATGAGCAGCTCGGACGAGGGGACGAGTTGGGCGAGGGAGATGGCGACGTCGCCGGTGCCGGGCGGCAGGTCGAGCAGCAGGACGTCGAGGTCGCCCCAGTAGACGTCGGACAGGAACTGCTGCAGCGCACGGTGCAGCATCGGCCCGCGCCAGGTGACCGGCTCGTTGCCGCGGGTGAACATGCCGGTCGAGATGACCTTCACGCCATGTGCCTGCGGCGGCATGATCATCTGCTCGACCTGGGTGGGCAGCCGGTCGCACCCGAGCATGCGCGGCACGGAGTGGCCGTAGATGTCGGCGTCGAGCAGGCCGACAGACAGCCCGCGCTTCGCCATCGCTGCCGCCAGGTTGACCGTGACCGAGGACTTGCCGACCCCGCCCTTGCCGCTGGCCACGCCGTACACGCGGGTGAGCGACTCGGGCTTGGCGAACGGCACCTCCTTGACCGGCTCGTTGCCCCGCAGCTGGGTGCGCAGCGCCGTGCGCTGCTCGTCGTTCATCACGTCGAGCTCGATCTCGACGCCGTGCACGCCCGGCAGCGGCGCGAGGGCGACCTTGACCCGCTTGCCGATCTCATCCTTGAGCGGGCAGGCGGCGGTCGTGAGGTAGATGCCGACCCGGGCCACCCCGTCCCCCGTGAGGTCGACCGACTTCACCATCCCGATCTCGGTGATGGGGCGGTTGATCTCCGGGTCCTTCACGGTCGCGAGGGCGCCACGGATTGCATCAAGGGTGGACTGCGCGGAAGTCACAAGGCGTCCTTCGCCGTCGGAGAAACGCACGGCAGGGTCTGCCTGGGGCAACGATACGGCCCGTGCAGTAGGCCGGGCCGCCTGCCCGGCGGCCGGTTGCCGGCGCGGGGCCTACTGTGCTGGATGTGCTCAACGAGACAGCTGCGCGTGAGCGCATCTCCGTAGGCACAGCAGAATGCCCGCACGCGCCCGCGACCAGTTCACGCGCACTCGACCCGGTGGCCATGCGGGCCTGGCGCACCTTCCTCGTCGCGCACTCGCGGGTGACCCGGCAGCTCGGTATCGAGCTCGAGTCCGAGCAGCAGCTGCCGCTCGCCAGCTACGACGTGCTGGTGCAGCTGGCCGAGGCGCCCGGGCGGGCCCTGCGGATGAGCGAGCTCGCCGACTCCGTCCTGCTGAGCCGCAGCGGTGTCACCCGCCTGGTCGACCGGCTGGAGCGCGAGCGGCTCGTGCAGCGACGCGCGGTCCCGAGTGATGCCCGCGGCACCCTGGCGGTCCTCACCGACGCCGGGTACGCCCGGCTGTCACGAGCGTGGATCACCCACCTGCGCGGCGTGCGCGAGCACGTCGTCGACCGCTTCACCGACGACGAGCTGATTGCGCTCACGGCGCTGCTCGGGCGGCTGGTGCCGGAGGGCCAGCGGCCCCAGTAGGTGCCCCAGTAAGTGCCCCAGTGAGTGCCACAGCAGGGGCCAGCCCTACCTCGGAGGCCGGCTCACTGCATGGCTCGGTAGGGCGGCGGTAGTCACGGCGGTACGGCACCACGGGCACAGGCGCCAGCCGGTCTGCAGCGGCTTGCTGCAGCCGGTGCACCGGGCATCGCCCACCGGCGCCGCGCACTGCGGGCACCACTGCATGTCGGCTGTCAGGCCCGTTGCGCAGGCCGGGCACCACATGACCGCCGCGGCGAGGTCGCCCGGCGCGTCTTCCAGTCCGTCCGAGGCGGTGACCCGCAGCACCTCCTCGTACGTCGTGGCACCGCTGGCTGCCTTCTCGAGCGCCGCGACGCGAAGAGTGCGGAGCCCGGCTGTCTCGGCTGCCTGGCTCAGCTCCTCCTCGTTGCCTCCGGTGCGCAGGACAGTCCGCACGGCGTTGCTGACGGGCAGCATCTCGTACACGCCGAGGCGGCCCCGGTAGCCGGTGCCGCTGCAGGCGTCGCAACCGGCACCCGCCCGGACCGTGTCAGGCAGCTCCTTGGCTGACAGGCCCAGCGCTGTCAAGGTCTTGTCCTCGGGGCGGGCCGGGGCGGCGCAGTCGTTGCAGACGCGGCGGACCAGGCGCTGGGCGACAACGAGGGACAGCGACGCCGCGAGCATGAACGACTCGGCGCCCATGTCGGCGAGCCGGGCGATCGCGCCCACGGCGCTCGTGGTGTGCAGCGTCGAGAGGACCATGTGGCCGGTCATGGCTGCTGCCATCGCGTGCTCGGCGGTCTCGGCATCCCGGATCTCGCCGACCAGGATGACGTCAGGGTCTTGCCGCAGGATGGAGCGCAGGCCGGCAGCGAAGGTCAGCCCGGCCTTCTCATTGACGTGCACCTGAGTCATGCCGGGCAGGCTGATCTCGACCGGGTCCTCGAGCGTGACGAGGTTCTTGTCCGGGGTGGTGATCTCCCGGATGGCCGCGTAGAGGGTGCTCGTCTTGCCGGCGCCGGTCGGCCCGGTGATGAGTACCAGCCCCTGGCTCGCCCGCACCGCCGTCCGCAGCAGAGCCAGCTGGGGGACGTCGAGGCCGAGCTGCTCGAGCGTGGGCAGGTCCTCGCTCTGGGGCAGGATCCGCAGCACGACCTTTTCGCCCCACAGCGCGGGCAGCGTCGACACGCGGGTGTCGACCAGCCGGCCGCTGAGGTTCAGTCGGGCCCGCCCGTCCTGTGGCCGGCGCCGTTCGGAGATGTCCAGCCCAGCGACGATCTTGAGCCGGCTCACCAGTGCAGCCGCCGCCGACCGCGGTGCTGTCATCACGTCGCGCAGCACCCCGTCGACGCGGAACCGGACGCGCAGCTCCTCGCGCTGGGTCTCAACGTGCACGTCGCTGGCGTTCTGGTTGACCGCGTCGGACAGGAGCAGGTCGACCAGGCGGACAGCTGGCGCCTCCTCCACGGCGTCGTTGGCCTCGGTGGGCAGCGGCGCCGCCTCGGCAGCCGCGCTCGCGAAGTCGTCCAGCAGCCCGTGGACGGCGGCGCTGTCCTCCGAGACGCTCCAGACCCGCATCAGCACCCGGCGCAGCTCGGGCTCGAGCGCCACGGACACGGCGATGTCCCGCCGGTTCAGGTGCATCCGCAGCTCGTCCATCGCGAGGATGTCGGTCGGGTCGACGACGGCCACCGACGGCGGGTTCTTGCCGTCGTTGGCGGTCACCAGCACCCCGTACCGCTCGGCCAGGGCGCGGGGGATGCTTCGGGCGGCGCCAGGGTCGATCCGGGTGCGGGCGAGGTCGAGCAGCGGAAGGCGCAGCGACGCGGCGAGGGCCATCGCGATGGTCCTGTCGTCGGCCAGGCCCTCCTCGACCACCATCTTGCCGAGGCGGCGGCGCGGGCCGTCGCCGGAGCGCTGCTGCTGGAGCAGCCCCTGCAGCTGGTCGGCGGTGATGACCTTCTGCTCGACGAGGACCTCGCCCAGCCGCTTGCGCTGCGGGCGCGGGGGCTGGGCGGGCTGGGTCACGTCCTTCTATCGGCAGCCGACCGCTGGTTCATCAGTTCGTGGGCGTGTCGCGGCTGCTGCCTCGCTGCTCGCGGCCCGGCCAGCTCCGGGTCAGCTCCGTCAGCGCAGGGCGTCGAGGTCCTCGGCCCGCACCGGCTCCTTGCGCTGCGCCCCGTTCGCCTTCTCCCGCCCCTTCTCGCGTTCCGCGCCGGTCGACTTCTCGCGTTCCGCGCTGGCTGATTTCTCGCGTTCCGCGCGGCGCTGCTTGCGCTTGCGTTCCCGCGCGGCGCGGTCGTCCTCGTCCGCATCCTCGACGACAGCGCGCAGCTCGGCACGCAGGTAGTCGCGCGTGACGACGTCGCCGAGCGCCACCCGCAGCGCGGCGACCTCGCGGCTGATGTACTCGCCGTCGGCCACGATGCGGGCGTTGGTCTCGCGGTCCTGCGCCAGGTTGGCGCGGTCCCGGTCGTCCTGCCTGTTCTGCGCCAACAGGATCAACGGGGCGGCGTAGGCGGCCTGTAGCGAGAGCACCAGGGTGAGGAAGGTGAACGTGTAGGGGTCGAACCGGGCGGCCTTGGGCGCGACCGTGTTCCACACGACCCAGAGGATGATGAAGACGGACTGGATGACGAGGAATCGGCCGGTGCCGAGGAAGCGGGCGATGCTCTCCGACAGCCGCCCGAACGTCTCCGGGTCGTAGGACGGGCGCAGCGACCGGCCCGGCGGCCGCGGCTGGTCGAGCCGCAGCCCCCGCTCAGCCCGCGCCACGGTGCCGCCCCTCGTCGAGGGGGCTGCTACGCCGGTTCACGTGGCGACCTCGGCGTCACCGGCGGGCGCGCCCGCGCCCGAGCGCACGGCGCCTGCCGGCACCCGCAGCGGCGCGGACAGGGCCGACCGGGTGGGCGGGGAGTCGAAGTCGTGCTCGCGCCAGTTGGATGGCAGCAGGTGGTCGAGCACGTCGTCGACCGTCACGGCACCCAGCAGCCGGCTCTCGCTGTCGACGATGGGCACCGCCACCAGGTTGTAGGACGCGAGGTAGCGCGTCACCTCCGCGAGATGGCAGTCGGCAGGCAGTGGGTCGACGCCGGTGTCGGCGATGCCTCCGACGAGCGTGCCAGGGCGCTCTCGGAGCAACCGCTGGATGTGCACCATGCCGAGGTAGCGGCCGGTCGGCGTCTCGTACGGCGGGCGCACCACGTAGACCTGCGCCGCGAGCGCCGGGGAGATCTCCTGCGCCCGCACGCGCGCCAGCGCCTCGGCAACCGGGGCGTTGGGCGGCAGGATCACCGGCTCGCTGGTCATGATGCCGCCGGCCGTGTCGTCGTCGTAGGACAGCAGCCGGCGCACGCCCGCCGCCTCGTCCGGCTCCATGAGTGCCAGCAGGCGCTCTGCCTCGCCCTCGGGCAGGTCTCCCAGCAGGTCGGCGGCATCGTCCGGGCCCATCGCCTCGAGCACGTCGGCGGCCCGCTCATCCGCCAGGCCCCCGAGCAGCTGCACCTGCTCGTCCTCGGGCAGCTCCCCGAGGACGGCGGCCAGCCGGTCGTCGTCGAGCGCGGCTGCCACCTCGGAGCGGCGCTTGACCGAAAGGTCGTGCAGCATCGCGGCGAGGTCGGCCGGCGGCAGCTTCTCGAATGCCGCCAGCAGGCTGGCCGCGCCCTGGCTGTCCTCGGTGAGCGTGAAGCCGGTGACGTCGGACCACTCGACGGTGATCACCTTGCCGCGGCGGCGACCCTCCCGCACGGCGACCTGATCGATCAGCCAGTCGCGGGTGCGCGACTGCTGCATCGACATGTCGAGCACAGTCACCTGCACCCCGGTCTGGACCAGCGTAACCCTTCGGTCCAGCAGCTCCGTCAGCACGAGCGTCTCGCCCGCGCGCTGTTCGAAGCGGCGCCAGTTGAGGGTGCCGCTCCCGAGCACGACGGCCCCCGCCTCGATACCCGTCACCCGGCTCATCGGGACGAAGATGCGGCGCCGCTGGACTTCGACGTTGAGCCCGAGCACCCGCGGCGGCTGGCCCCGGAGCCGCAGCGCCACGACGACATCGCGCACGCGCCCCACGGTGTCGCCCTGCGGGTCGAGGACCAGCACGCCGGCCAGCCGGGCGCAGAACACCCGGGGGGGAGCCGACGTCACGACCGCGCCCGGCGCGCGCGCAGCCCTGTCCCCATGCTGGCGAGGTTACCGCCGGGGCGCATTCTCGCAGGCCACGCGCACAGTGCGCGTCGCGGCTACCCGGTTGTCCGGGGCCCGCGCCGTACCCTGCTGCGACGGGCTGCTGCTGGCGGTGCCGGCGTGGACGGGTCCGAGGGTCAGCCGAGACAGGGGTGCGGTTTGCGGGTCGTGCGGACGAGGAGTGCGGGGCCGCTGACCGGCGTCCTGGTCGCCGCGGTGCTGGGTGTGCCGGTGCTCGCAGGATGCGGTGGCGGAACCACCACACGCGCGTTACCCCCCGCGCCGCCCTCCCCGACCTCGGCCGCACAGAAGCCGGCCCCCCTCGTCCTCAAGGAGGCGCGTGACGCATTCGTCGCCGCATCTGCCGTGCGGGTGAAGGGCAGCGTTCCCGGCTCGGGTAACAGCTCGGTTGCTGTTGACCTGCGGCTGGCCAAAGGCAAGGGCGCCGTCGGCAGCTTCACCGTGGCCAAGAGCAAGGTCGACGTCGTGCGCATCGGCGCCACTGCCTACCTGCGAGGCGATGACGCGTTCCTGGCTCGGGTGTTCGGCGACCCGGCGCGGGCCGCGGCCGCCAAGGGGCGGTGGGTGAAGGGCCCGGTCGCCAAGCTGGCACCAGGGTTGGCGCAGCTGACCGACCAGACCCAGTTCGCCCGCATCTTCGACGCCGCCGGAAGCGTCACGGCCGATGGCACGCAGCAGCTAGCAGGCCGCCCCGCCCTGCGTCTGCGCAGCAGCAAGGGGGCGCTGTGGCTGGTGACCGCGACCGGGAAGGTCTACCCGCTGCGCATCACTCGCCAGCAGCAGGGCAAGAGCGGCGCCCTCGACTTCACCGACTACGGGAAGCTGCCGGCGCTGACCGCCCCGAAGGACGCCATCACGCTGCAGTCCTGAGGGCGCGAGTCCTGAGGGTGGGCAGGTGTGCGAGCGAGGGGGCGCGCGTGTGGTCGCCCACGGTCAGCTCGGCCCCGCCGCCGTCGCGGCAACGGTGCGGGATACTGGCTGACACCCCGTGAGCGCCGGCGGCCTCGTGCCGGCCGGTCCGCTCGCCGCCCGCAAGAAGCCGCCCGCAAGAACAGGACAGGTGTCATGGCTCGTCTGGCTCAGACCGAAGGACTCACCGACGTCCAGCAGGAGATCCTGTCGACGGTCAAGTCCTTCGTCGACAAGGAGATCCTCCCCTACGCCACCGACCTCGAGCACAAGGACGAGTTCCCCGAGGCGATCGTCGAGGGGATGAAGGAGATGGGGCTGTTCGGCCTCATGATCCCGGAGGAGTACGGCGGGCTCGGCGAGTCCCTGCTGACGTACGCGCTGGTGGTGGAGCAGATCGCCCGCGGGTGGATGAGCGTCTCGGGCGTCATCAACACCCACTTCATCCTCGCCTACATGATCAGGCAGCACGGGACCGAGGAGCAGAAGCAGCACTGGCTGCCGAAGATGGCGACGGGCGAAGTCCGCGGCGGCTTCTCCATGAGCGAGCCCGGGTGCGGCTCTGACGTCTCGGCGATCAAGACCAAGGCGGTGGCCGACGGCGACGAGTTCGTCATCGACGGCCAGAAGATGTGGCTGACCAATGGGGCCCGAGCCGGTCTGGTCGCCACCTTGGTGCGCACGGATGAGGGCGCGGACTCGGTCTACAAGAACATGACCACCTTCCTGGTGGAGAAGGAGCCCGGCTTCGGTAAGCAGGGCGGCCTGACCATCCCGGGCAAGATCGAGAAGATGGGCTACAAGGGCGTCGAGACCACCGAGATGGTCTTCGAGGGCCACCGGGTGCCGGCCTCGTCCGTGCTCGGTGGCGACGCGGGGCGCGGCCAGGGCTTCTATCAGATGATGGACGGGGTCGAGGTCGGCCGGGTCAATGTCGCCGCCCGCGCCTGCGGCATCATGCTCCGCGCGTTCGAGCTCGGGATCGCCTACTCACAGCAGCGCCAGACCTTCGGCAAGCAGATCGCCGACCACCAGGCCATCGCCTTCAAGCTGGCCGAGATGGCGACCAAGGTCGAGGCCGGTCACCTGATGATGGTCAACGCCGCCCGGCTGAAGGACGAGGGCAAGCGCAGCGACGTCGAGGCCGGCATGGCCAAGTACCTGGCGTCGGAGTACTGCTTTGAGGTCACCACCGAGTCCTTCCGCATCCACGGGGGCTACGGCTACTCCAAGGAATACGAGATCGAGCGGCTGTTCCGCGAGGCCCCCTTCCTGCTGATCGGCGAGGGGACCTCGGAGATCCAGAAGACGATCATCAGCCGCGGGCTGCTGCGCGAGTACCGCGAGCGGTAGGAGCAGGGCGCCGGGTCACTCACGCAGCGACTGGCTCGTCCACCTCCTCCGGCGTTGGGCGACGCCCCTGCGTGGCCAGGGCACTGCCGACGAGCACGAGGGCGAAACCGATGACGGCGCCGAGCGTCAGCGGCTCGTCCAGCACGACGACGCCGGCCGCGAGTGCGACGGCGGGGTTGACGTAGGTGATCACTGTCGCCCGCACCGGCCCGACCGCACCGACCAGGTGAAACAGCAGCAGGAACGCGACTGCCGTGCACACGACGGCGAGAACGACCACCGAGCTGATGACCGAGGCGGACGGCATCCTGACCGGCAAGCGGGTCAGCGCAAGTGGCAGGTAGGCCAGCGTGGCCAGCCCGAGCGACGCCGTGATCACCCCGACCGGTGGCAGGTGGCCCAGTCGCCTGGCAAGGATGGCGGGTCCGATGGAGTAGCCGACGACGACACCGGCGATCTCGAGCACTGCAGGCGCCTGCGCCCCGCCGACGTCCAGCCCGAGCAGCGCGCCGACGCCTGCAAGACCGATGAGGAGCCCTAGCAGCTGCATTGGTGAGGTCCGGTCGGTCGACCCGGTCAGCCGCGCCACGGCCGCCCCGCCGAGCGGGACGGCGGCGATCAGCAGCCCCGTCAGCGAACTCGGCAGCTTGCGCTCAGCGTCCGAGAGCAGCAGCCATGGCAGCGCGATCTCTGTCACCGTGAACGCGACCAGCGGGCGCCAGTAGGGCAGGAGCGGACGCAGTGCCCCGCGAGCTGCAGCCACGGGCAGCAGCAGCAGCGCCGCAAGCCCGGTCCGGGCGACCACGAGCACGACTGGCGACAGTTCCCCGACAGCCACCTTGATGAGCAGGTAGGGGATGCCCCAGGCGATGCAGAGCCCCGCGAAGGCGAGCTGCGTCCGGCGGGTCCAGCCGGCCCCGGAGCGGGAGACCGGTGCCATGGAGCCGACCCTATGGTCCTGGCCGGGTCTCATCCTGGGCACGATGGGGCGGTGACCGAAGCATCCGCCGCCACGCCGGAGCCGGCAGGACCGCCGACGCCCGACACCGTCCTGGCCCTCGTCGAGGCGCACGTGCTGAGCGTGCTGGGGCAGGACTCCGGACGTGCAGGCGTCACGTTTCTTGGCGTCCAGCGCATCGATGTCCTGCGCTTCGGTCCGGACGGCGCGGACCTGTACCGGTACGTCACCGTCGGCCTGAGTCGCGAGCCGATGACACCGCCCAGCGCAGTCGCCGTTGATCCGCTCGGCCCCCGCGCGGAGCTGGTCCTGTCGCTGCGCGGCCAGCACGACTCGGTCCTGCGCGGGCTGGCCACACTGGCTGCCGCGCCGTCGGTGGAGGGCGTTGTGATCACCCCCGGCGTGACCCTCGACCTCGGTGCACCTCTGTGGCCCGGAGCCCGGGCCACCGGCGTTCTGGTTGCTGAGCCCGGCGGCTTGGTGGCCGCCCTGTCGTTGGAGGGCGCCTCGGACGTCGCATTCCTGCCCGTGTTGCCGCTGCTGCCCGAGGAAGCAGCCTTCAAGCGGATCCACGGCGCCGACGCCTTGCAGGAGCGGTGGCTGCACGCCGGCACCGACCTGCGGAACCCGCACCGCCGACCCGTCGGACTGCGCTGAGGACAGGCCGGGGTAACTTCCCGGCCGGCGTCAGGCGCCACTGCTGGTGCTGGTGCGGGCGCCGGCTTGTCGCACGATGCCGAAGCATTCGTCGAGTGCTTGTTCTTCTTCTTCGGTTAGTGGTTTGCGGGTGGGGTGGGGGTTGTGGGGGCGGCGGTTGCCGTCGGCGTCGAGTTCGCCGAAGACGTCGTCTTCGGGGGTGAGCGGCTTGTTCCACCGTGCCGGGGGCGGCGGTGGTGCTGCCGGTGCTGCCGGTGCTGCCGGTGCTGCCGGTGGTGGTGGGGGTGGCTGACCGGCCGGTTTGCCACTACTTGTCGCCGTGGCGGTGCTGGTGCGGGTGTGGGTGGTGGTGTGGGTGTGGCGGTGGTGGCGTCGGCATAGCAGGGTGAGGTTGGCCAGGGTGGTGGGGCCGCCGTCTGCCCAGTGGTGGAGGTGGTGGGCTTCGCACCAGGAGGGGGGCCGGTCGCAGCCGGGG